>Ga0075431_100003532_pt1 | contig 15158 bp, 14 predicted proteins | sample RhiMetdeltSRZDD5_FD_75297 | JGI IMG/M metagenome (GOLD analysis project Ga0075431, IMG submission 75297) | Populus rhizosphere microbial communities from Tennessee, USA - Rhizosphere MetaG P. deltoides SRZDD5 | ecosystem: Host-associated > Plants > Roots > Rhizosphere > Soil | place: USA... | reverse complement strand
GAAACATCGTTTGCGATGCAGTAGCCCGCCACATACTTCAGCGCGTCGTCCTCCGACACGTATTGCGCCCTCGCTCCGATCACCACCGCAAGCTCGCATTCCCAGTCGAGCATCTTTGAATTCTTCGGCTGCACGATGTCGTCATATGGGCCGCAGATGCTGGTCGTCGCCTTGTTGAAAATAATCGGCTCATCGGGAATCGGAAGGTCAGCTTCCTTCGCGTGGTCGGAATAGTTGAGACCAATGCCGATGTAACTCGCAGTACCCGTGAACGGGACGCCGAATCTCGGGTGCCCTTCCACGAGCGGCAGCGCCTCCACCTTGACCGCCGCTGCCAGTGCGCGCAGCTTGCGCGGCTCAAGCCGGCCGGGGCCGATCTCATCGATGATGAGCGAAAGATCGCGCAGCTTGCCGTTTGAATCGATGATCCCGGGTTTTTCGTGGCCGCCGGGGCCGTACCGACACAACTTCATCTTGCTCCTTTGCTGATGGTTCGTCTCAGAAAGTTCCGCTCGGCCGCGCTGCTGCGCGGCCGAAAAGGATTCGCGGTCAAGCGGCTGGCGCGATGATTTTCTGGCGCTGCTGCCCGAGCCCCGCGATGCCCAACGTCACGATGTCGCCGGGCTTCAGATATACAGGGTGCGGCTTCTTGTGCAGACCGACGCCGGGCGGCGTTCCCGTCGCGATAACATCACCCGGCGAGAGCGTCATGTACCGGCTGCAGTACGAGACCAGATGCTTTACGCCGAAGATCATCGTACTCGTATTGCCGCTTTGCATGCGCTCGCCGTTCACGTCGAGCCACATGTCGAGGTTCTGCGGGTTCGTGATTTCGTCCGTCGTGACCAGCCATGGCCCGAGCGGCCCGAACGTGTCGCAGCCTTTGCCCTTGTCCCATTGCGACGACTGGAGCTGAAACGCACGCTCCGAAACGTCGTTTGCCAGGCAGTAGCCTGCGACGTAATCGAGCGCCTCGTCCTCCGACACGTAGAGCCCCTTGCGTCCTATCACGACCGCAAGCTCCACTTCCCAGTCGAGTTGGCTCGAGTTTCTCGGCTGCAGCGTGTCGTCGTTCGGGCCGCAGAGGCACGATATCGCCTTCATGAAAATAATGGGTTCCGGCGGCACCCGCATGTTGGCTTCCCGTGCGTGATCGGAGTAATTCAGACCGATCGCGATGTACTTCGAGATGCCGTTCACCGGCACTCCGATGCGGGGATTACCTTCGACGAGCGGCAGCGATTCCGGCTGCGTAGCCGCGAGCTTCGCGAGCGTCTCGGGGGCGAGCGTATTCGGTCCGATGTCGGGAATGATTCCAGACAGGTCCCGAAGTCTGCCCGCGTGATCGACGAGGCCGGCTTTTTCGCTGCCGGCGTTCCCGTAACGGCACAGCTTCATTTCGTTGCTCCCTCTCGTCGGTCACAAGCCAGCCCGGTTCCTGCCTTTCACAGCGCGGTTCACGACATTGGCGGGCCACTCGCCCATGAGCACGCGTCGCACTTCGCTCGGCGCGCCCGATTGTAGACCGACCATGGCCTGTTCGCTGTACCAGGCGACGTGTGGATTGATGACGACGTTGTCGCGTCCGCGCAAGGGGTGCGGGTTCGGCAGCGGCTCCGGATCGGTCGTGTCCAGTGCGGCACCAGCAATCTTGCCTGCATCGAGGGCGCGCGCCAGCGCGTCAGTATCGACGATCGGTCCGCGCGCGCAGTTGATGATCCATGCGCTGCGCTTCATTTTCGAAAGCGCATCGTCGCCGATCATCTTGCGCGTCTGCGGCGTGAGCGGCGGATGAATAGAGACAAAATCGGCCTGCCCGAGCAAGGTGTTCAAATCGACGCTCTTGCCAGGCTCATTGAACTGCCCTTCCTTTACGAAAGGATCGCTGTAGAGCACGTTCATCCCGAAAGCCGCGGCGCGAACTGCAACCTGGCGCGCGATATTGCCGAAGCCGACAAGTCCGAGAGTGGAGCCCGACAGGCGAAACAAGGGTTTCCCCGGCGGGACTTCCCAGCGGCCGTCGCGCACGAGGCGATCGTAGAACACGACCTTGCGCGCGCATGCGAGCAGGAGGGCCATTGTGTGCTCGGCCACCTCCTCGATGCAGTAAGTCGGGTTGTTGGTGACGATGATCCCTGCCGCGGTCGCCGCATCCAGATCGATCGTGTCGACGCCGATGCCGTAGCGCGCGATGATCTTGCACTTGGGCATCTTCGCCATGACCTCGCCGGTGATCGGACCGGCGTACGTGTTCAGCAGCGCGTCGCAGTCCGCCGCCTGGTCGATGAATTCGTCCGGCTTCTTCGTTTGCAGAGGAACGAGCTCGGCGAGATCGGCCAGCGTGTTTTTCTCGACGTCGAGGGACTCCCAGACGTAGTCGGTCAAGACGACTTTTGCTTTTGCGCTCATGTATATATCCTTATGCGGTGCGTCCCAGACGCGCGCTACGATCCCGTTCCGTAGATTTCGGCGTTCCAGCAATTCGGCGGGCGGCGGCCCTCGAGCACAGCCACGATGTTGTCGACGACGACATTCGCCATGATCGCTCGAAGCTCCGCCACCGCGCTCCCCACGTGGGGCGTCATTACGACGTTATCCATCCTGAGGAGCTTCGTATGCGGCCGCGGCTCGTGCTCGAACACGTCCAGTCCGGCGCCTGCGATCCGCCGCTCTTCAAGTGCGCGGACGAGCGCCTCTTCATCGACGAGCGGCCCGCGCGCTGAATTGATCAGGTAGGCGCTGGGCTTCATCAGCTTCAGCTCGCGCTCGGCGATGAGATGGCGGGTCTCCGGCGTGAGCGGCGCATGCAGCGACACGAAATCGGCCTCCGCAAGAAGCTCGTCCATCGGACGCCACGCCACGTTCAATGCGGCCTCTTCGTCGACCGCGAGGCGCCGCGGGTCATAGTAGAGCACCCGCATCGAAAAGCCACGGGCGCGCGCTGCCGCCGCGCGGCCAACGCCCCCCAGGCCGATCAGGCCCAGTGTTTTGCGAGATACGCCCGCACCTTCCATGTAGCACGACTGGGAGCCCGGAAACGTGCCGGCGCGCATCAGCCGATCGCCTTCCGCAATCCTGCGTGCCACCGCGAAGAGCAGGGACCAGGCGAGGTCGGCCGTCGACTCGTTCAGCAGCGCGGCTGGAATGACGGTCACCGGCATTCCCAGCCGGCTGGCGGCAACGGTGTCGATGTCCGCCGGCGTGATGGTCATCGAAGCGACCATGCGAAGCTTCGGGTTTGCCGCGATCACCTCGGCATCGACGCGATCGTGCAGCAGACAGAAGAGGACGTCACATCCGCGGATGGCGTGGATCAACTCGCCTTTGGTCAGAATGTGCAGAGGATCGCGGTTCCACTGCACATCCCCGAATGCCCGCAGCCGCTCGATCGCGCTCGAATGCACTGGCTGGGTGATGAATATACGCGGACGCATTGTGCCTTTAAAGCTCGCCGCAGATGCGGCAGGCGTATTGCTCGAGCGCTTCGCGCGTCACGCCCACTGCGCCATGCTGGCGTCGGTTGTATTCCTCGGATTCGAGCTCCGTCCGGAACGAATCGTTCAGCCGGTTGATCATGTTGAACATCGCGCAGGCGAGCGAGATCTCGACGATTTCGGCTTCATTGAAGACGGCGCGAAGCTCGTGCCACACGGCATCGTCACCTTTTGCCGTATTCAGCGTCATCGCTTCCGACCACGCGAGCACAGCCTTTTCGCGCGAGTCGAAAAGCGCGCTGGAACGCCAGTCGGCCTGCAAGGCATCCATTTCGGCGTCGGTAAGTCCCAGTGCTTGACCAAGCACCCGATTGTGCTCCGTTCAGTACCGGCAACCGTTGATCGTCGACGTTTTCAGTACGGCCAGATTTCTGAGCCGCGCCGGTGTCACGGCACCGGCGTTCGGCTGACGAACCGCTGCAACCAGCGGAAGGAACCAGCGGGCGAGGTACGGCGAGTGGGCGAGGATGCGCAGAAGATTTGCGGTTCGGCCGAGAACCTTGTTCGATGCGTCGAACAGATCTTTTACGGGCCCGGTCGCTTCTTCGTCCGTTATGCCTCTTATGCGTTGTGCCATCGCTAGTGCATCCAGCGGACAATCCCTGCGACGCCATCGACCGCGATCATCGCGCCATCAGGGATTTTGGTGGTGGCTTCATGCACGCCGAGAACCATGGGAATGCCCCGCTCACGGGCGAGCGATGCAAGATGCGAGGTGCTGCCGCCACGCTCGGCGACGACGGCCGCGACGCGTGGCAGGATGTGGGCGAGCGCGGGCCCGGCGGAGCGGGTGACGAGCACATCGCCGGGATTGACCGTCGTGAGCTCGCACTCGCAGTTGACGACACGCGCGCGTCCCGAACCCCAACCGACACCTGCCGGGTGCCCGTTCAACCGTGGGTGGTGCATCCAGATGTCGTCCGGCACTTCCGCTGCCTGCATATGTAGAGGCCGAGCCTGCAGCAGCTTGCATCCGGACTCGTCCAGCGCCCACTCGATCTCGACCGGCATGCCCATGAGCGACTCCGCGTGGCGCATGAGTACCGCCAGCTCTTCCACTTGTCGCCGCTCGAGACACGGCTTCTCGACAAGCGCCTTCGGGACTACCTGCGCGACGGGCTCGGATTTATGGACGCAGCCGACGCGGTGATCCTTACGACCCGCCGCAATGTGCGTGAGCCTGCCCTCTGCTGTGAGCTCGTAGCGGTCGGGGGTGACTTCACCCTGTGCGATCGCGGACCCGAGGCCCCATGTTGCGGAGATCAGCATGCCACCGTCGGCCGTTTGACTGAGACCGCCGCCGGAAGCGATCGCGGCGACGAGCGGTTGAACCAGAATTGCCATGGCCGTGTCAGCCGGATCGAGGTCGTGCGTCGCCATGTAGCGCAGGGCACGGGTTGACCATAGCGCCGCCCAGCACGCACGCACCGCGGTCACAAAATCTTCTTCGCCCTCCAGCCCGACAAAGCTCTCGAACTGGCCAGCGAAGCTCGACCCCGAGCGATCTTCCACCAGCGCAGACGATCGCACGACCATCAGTGCATCGGTCTTATCGATGAGCTTACGCCGCGCATCCAGCAACGGCTCCAAAATCTGTGGCGCGATTTCCCGGTCCATCAAACCGAGCTTCATGTTGAGCGCGTGGCGCCGTGCCAGGGGGCTGTCCTGCGCACCGAAGACGCCCCGGGCGTCGGCTTCCAGATCCAGAGCCCGCAGCTGCTCGCGGTAGGCATCGGCGCCGAGGCAGAAACCGTCTGGAATCGGTAGACCGGCCCGGCCAAGAGCCGCCACGTTCGCAGCTTTAGGGCCGAATCGCTCCGTGTCTGTGGCCTGCAGATCCGTAATGGGAACGATGAATGAAGTCATAGGTACCTTGCTCACGACGTAATCACGATACGCAACACTTTGCCCGGGTTTGCCTCGTAATCCTCGAAGGCTTCGGGTGCGCGATCGAGCGGGTAGGTCGCACTGACGAAATCCGATACGTCGATCTTGCCCGAAGCGACAAGATCGATCGAAGGCTGCATATCGGCGTGCGTGAGCGCGCGCGAGCCGATGATGCTCATTTCCTTGTAGTAGAGGGGAAACGTCGTGAATTCACGGCAGCATTCGTGGCTCACCGCATAGGGGGACAGCCGGCCCCCGGGGCGCAACATGTCCATTCCGGCTTTTAGTGTCGCAGCCCCGCCGGCGGTGTCGATCACGACGTCTGCACCTGCGCCTGCGGTCAGGCGTAACACTTCTTCGACTGCCTGTTCGGCGCCTGTGTCGAGTGCGTGATGCGCGCCCATGCGCTGCGCCATCTCGAGCTTCCAGCGCGTGCGGGATACCGCAATGACCGGGTTCGCGCCCGCGAGCACCGCAAGCCGGGTGTGCAGCAGGCCTGTCGTACCTTGTCCGAGTACCACGACGGATTCGCCCGGGGCGACTCCGAGGCGCTCCTGCGCATGACGTACCGTCGCGAGCGTTTCGATGAGCGTCGCGTTCTCGAGGGGAAGCTGCGGGGGCAGGGGATGCACATAGCGCGATTCGAGCGACACGAACTCGCTCATGGAGCCATCGACTTCCCGCCCGAACAGACCGGCGTTCCGGCACAGATGCTCTGCGCCCCGGCGGCACGAGTCGCAATGCCCGCACGAAATAATTGGATTGATGATGACCGGCTGGCCGGGTTTCAGACCGCTGACCTCGGGTCCTACGGCTTCGACACGGCCTGTTGCCTCATGGCCCATTACGACGGGATAGCGCACGCCGGGATGCTCGCCCGTGTAGATGCCGAGATCGGTATGGCAGACGGCAGTGGCCGCAACGTGCACGACCACGTCGTGTGCGCCTGCGCACGGCATGGCACGGTTGGCAATGTCGAAGCGGCGCGGCTCTTTCAGGACTGCTGCGTGCATGAACTCGAAGTCGTAAGGCGAAGCGGGTGCGATGGGCTATTGCCCACTGCACCCAATCTGTGGCTAGGCGTTGCCTGGTCGTTCGGCTAGCGGCCTGCGAGCGACGAATACCCGGGCATCGGATCGACGACGCAGATCTGCTCCACCGGGAAGTTCGAAATGATCTCGGTCCTGTCCTTGTGCACGATCAGCATCTCTTCGATCCGCACACCCCACTCGAGCATCTTGCCGTGCTGGGTCTCCAGGGCGAACACCATGCCTTCCTTGATTTCGAGCGGATGATCGAGCGACCAGATGCGGGAGATGACCGGCTGGTCGTATTGCGCGAGCCCGAGGCCGTGTCCCCAGAGATTCGCCGCTGCCTGGTCTTCCTCGGCGTAACCCCATGCTTCCTTGGCCGACGGCCACTTCGAAGCAATGTCTTTCGTCGTCGCGCCGACTTTTACTTCCTTGATGGAATCGTAGAGCCACTTGAGCGCGGTAGCGTAGATGTCCTTCTGTTCCTGCGTCGGCTCCTTGCCCGCACAGTACGTGCGGTAGTAGCACGATTTGTAGCCGTTCCACGTGAGCGCCGCGAGGTCCATGAACACGATATCGCCGGGCCTGACGATGCGATCGGAGAAGTTGCGCCAGTTCGGCCATGTGTTCGGACCGGACGATACGATCACGTCCTCCACGTCTTCCATGCCCGGAACGGAATACAGGTATTCCATGATATGCGCCGTCAGCTGGTTCTCGGTGCGTCCGGGCTTCAGGAATTCCATGAACTCCCAGTGCGCCGCATCGCCGATCGCGCCGACCATGCGCAACGCTTCCTGCTCGTCGACATTCTTGATCGCACGCGCCTCCATCATCGGCGTCATGCCGTCAGTCCAGTCGATTTTTTCTTCTTCGAAGACCCGCATCATGTTGATGTCGATGAAGTCGACGCCGAGCTTCGCGCCGGCGACGTTGCTTTTCTTCATCTCCTGCTTGATTGCGTTGGTGAATTTCTTCACCTGCTGCAGCGATGCGGGCCCCGCCGCGCCTTTGATCCACGCGTACGACCAGCGGATGTTTTCCTTTGGAATCCACGGGGAGTGCCGCTGAATCTGGTATCCGATGTCACCCTGCTCGAACAGAACGGGCGCATCGTCACCGCAGAGCATCGCGTAACGGAGGCCCGGCTTCAGACGATTCCAGCCGGGCGTGAGCGTGCTGGTCACGTAACGCACGTTTTCGTCGTACATGAGCAGCATGGCGCCGAGGCCGTGGGCCTTCATTTTTTCCCGCGCGCGCTCCAGGCGATATTTGCGCATGCGGTCCCAGTTGATGCGCTCCTGCCAGTCCAGACCCACCATGCCGAAACTTGCCATCTTCTTCTCCAGAACAGTAGTTGATGTTGTCGGGCGTCTGATTATCCGCCGGATTATAGCGCCGCTTGTCTCACGGCCTATTCGGTTTCGATGTTCGCTTCCTTGATGACTTTCGCGAAGCGCCGGATCTCCGCGTCCCAGAACTTCTTGAATTCGGCGGGCGAGGCGCTCGTCACGATGCTGATGCCGTTGTCCGTGAGGCGCTTCACCACATCCGGATGCTTCATCGTCTGATGCGTTGCCGTGAATAGCTTGTTCACGACGGTTGCCGGCGTCCCTTTCGGCACGTAAACGCCTTGCCACGAGCCGACGACCATGTCGAAGCCTTGCTCGCGCATGGTGGAAACGTCGGGTGTCTGTGGAATGCGCTGCGGAGCGATCACCGCCAGCATCCGGATCCGGCCGCCTTTCGTGTGCCCGACCACGGACGAGTACGTCACGAACATCATCTGCACCTCATTGCCGAGCAGACCGACCACGGCCGGTCCTGCGCCCCCCTTGTAGTTGATCTGCACCGCTTTCGTTCCGGTCATGTGGAGAAACATCTCCATCTCGAGCCGGTTGGCGCTGCTCGGAGCCGGGGAGCCGAAATTCAGCTTTCCGGGATTGGCTTTCAAATACGCCACGATTTCCTTAACGCTTTTTACCGGCAGCGATGGATGAACGACGAAAGCCCCGGGGACATCCACGACCTGCGTTACGCCGATCAGCTCGTTCTGCGGCTTCACGCTCGCCTTCAGATAGTAGTTCGGGTTGATCGCCATCGTGCCGATGTTGCCGAGAAGGAACGTATAGCCATCGGGTGTCGCGCGTGCGGCCACTTCTACACCGATCATGCCCGCCGCCCCGCCACGGTTGTCGACGACCACCTGCTGACCGAGGGCTTCAGCCAGGGCCGGCTGGAGTATGCGTCCGACGGTATCCGACGCGCCTCCAGGCGCGAACGGCACGATCATGCGCACGGGTCGGCTCGGATAGTCCGTGCGCGGCGTCTCGGCGGCGTGTGAGGCAAGCGGCAGCGCCGCAAGGACGGCAGCAGCCAGTACGAGCTTACGACGTCGATTCATGTGCTTCCTCCAGTTGTCTTATTCGACCTTGATATTGTTGTCGATCACGACCTTGGCCCATTTCCTGACTTCCTCTTCGACGAAACGCTGGAAATCGGTGGGCGACCTGTTCACGACGACCGACATGTACTGCTTCGCGAGCGACTCTTTCATCTCGCTCGATTCCATCACCTTCACCACCGTGGCATGGATGTGGTTCAGCACTGCCGGCGGTATTTTGGCCGGCGCGAAAAGTCCGTTCCACGCGTTCGTGCCGATTCCGGGATAGCCGGACTCGGCCATCGTCGGCACGTCGGGCAATTCCGGCCGGCGAGTCGGCCACGTCGTAGCCAGCGGCTTCATCCGTGCGGCGCGGATGTGCGGCAGCGAAGAGGCGAAGTTGATGACGAAGAATTGCACTTCATTCCCGAGCATCGCCGGCACCATTTGCCCGGCGCCGCCTTTATAGGGAACGTGGGTCATCTCGATGCCGGCGGCTCGAAGAAACCGGACGACATCCAGGTGCGGATACGAACCAACGCCGGCCGACCCATAGTTGAGTCTCGTGCCGGAACGTTTCACGTATTCCACCAGCTCCCTCAGGCTCGAGGCCGGGACTGCAGTGCTCGCGAGAAAAACGTGCGGAAGCTCGATCAGGTTCGTGACGCCCGTGAGATCGCGCGACGGCCTGATCGTGAGCATATGCGCGAACGTCGTTTCGTTGATGGCGTTGGTGGAGACGTTACCAACGAAAAGCGTGTAGCCGTCCGGTGCTGCCCGTGCCGCGGTGTCGAGTGCAATGTTGCCGGACGCGCCGGCTCGATTGTCGACGACGACGCCCTGACCCCAAACTTCGTTCAACTTCGTCGCGAGCTGGCGGGCCGTGAGATCTGTTGCCCCACCCGGCGCATACGGGACGATCAGGCGCACGGGTCGCAGCGGAAATTGCGCCCGTCCATCGGACACAGCGGCATTCACAACCGAGCTCATGAGCGCGGAAGCGAACGCGCCCAGCAGCCACTTACGCATGTTGCACATCCTCCTCGTTATGGGCAGGCCGGGGCCTGCCGATTCACTCGAGTAGCTCCTGCCGCTCAAGTCCTTTTTTCGTCTTCGGGCGAAATGGGCAGACTCACGGGGCGCTTCAACCTGGCGGAAAGGTCGATCGCTTTCGTGAGCATCAAACGATTGTGACCTTCCGCTGCCGTCGCGTGTTGCGTTTTCAACCCGAGGGACAGCCGCGTCAGCCAGGAATTCGTTTCCTCGCGCATGGGACCACGCAGCTCTCCGAGCGCGATATCTCCGACCGGATAGCTCGTAAGGAAGTCGACACGTCGCGACTCGTGAGGCGCATAGCCTTCGCCCTGCGCCTGATTCACGGCGAGGACGATGTCGCGGTGGGTATCGTCGATCGTCAGCACGCCTTCCGTCCCGACCGCCCCCACTTCCAGGCTGTAGACCGCCCCCGGCCATACCTCGGGCAGTGCCCAGGAGATGACGCCGTGATAGATCGATCCGTCCTCGAACGTGATGACATACCCGGTGCCGTCGATTCCTTTCCATTTGGGCCCGAGCGCCTTATCGACGGAGCGCGCGTAGACCTCGACGGGTTTCTTGGCCTCCATGAGCCACATCACGACGTCGAGCGCGTGAGTGCCCGAGATCACCATCGGCGAGATTTCGGCCGGATTATCCGTGCGTTTGTAGTTGTCGATCGCAACCAGGCGGTTCATGAACGCGCGGGAGGTGACCATCGTCACGTCGCCGAGCGCACCGGTGCGCACTTTCTCTTTCGCAACAAGCCAGCGGCGGCGAAAGCGCTGCGTATAACCGATCACCACGTCGGCGCCTGCCTTCTGAATCGCACCGAGTACGTTCTCCGATTCCGCAAGGTCCGTCGCGAGCGGCTTCTCGACGAGCATCGGCAGCTTGCGCTCGAGCGCAGCCATGATCGGATCGACGTGAAGATGCTCGTCCGTCGACACGACGACCGCCGTCACTTCGGGCCGCCGCAGGAGCTCGCGAAAGTCTGACGTTACAAAATCCGCGCCGACCTTGTCCGCAACGACCTTGGCGCGGTCCTTGTTGATTTCGGCAAGCCCGATCCAGTCGACCTGCGGATGCCGCGATGCAAGCTCGCCGCGGATAAGGCCGACGCGACCCGCACCGACGATGGCAAGGCCGATACGCTGAGGTTGTTTCCTCATGCTGCAGCCCGTCGGGATTCGGGAAGCGGTAAGGTGACCGGCTCGTTCCGTTCCGCCGAAATGTCCGCGGCTATGTAGAGCTCCATCACCTGCCGCGCCTGCTCGGCTTTAACGAGCACTGGGCGATCGCACGCAACGGCTTCGAGGAAGTTAATCGTCTCGCGCTCCATCGGACCGGCGTACGCGTGGTTCACGAATTCGCCCGGCATTGAAGACATCGGCAGGCGCATGCCGTCTTTCATCGTATTCAGGACGACGTCACGATGGCTGTCGTCGACCAGCAGAGCGCCTTCCGTCCCGATCATCTCGATCCACGTGGTGGAGAAATTCGGGTAGCCCGGCGGCAGGCTCCAGCCGCCACCCACCACGAACGAAAACCCGTTGTCGAGCGTGACCATGATCCACTGGTTATCGGGAATGTCCCCGCCCGTGGATTCGCGCAGCGCGCCGTAATTCACCTGCGAGTACACGCGTACCGGCTTGGCCGGCTCGAGACACCACAGCACGAAATCGAGGTCGTGCGTCGCCTCCATCGCAGCGGGGGAGAGTTTGGTGCGGCCGGTGATCTTCTTACCGAGACCGCGCGTGATATGGCGGCTCACGAGGGCGCTCACCGGCTTGCCTATCGTGCCGTCCTCGATGGCTTTCTTGACATATGCGTACTTCGCGTTGAAACGCTGAGAATAGCCGATCGTGAACTTGAGCTTGTTGCGACGCGCGATGGCGATGAGCTCGTCCGCCTCGTGCAGCTCGATTGCGATCGGTTTTTCGAGAAACACATGTTTGCCGGCCAGCAGGCTGTCGCGCGCCATCGGGTAATGCGTGCTTTCCGGCGTCGCAGAAATGATGATCGCGTCGATATCGGGCTTCCTGAGCAGCTCGCGATAGTCGTTCCCGGCACTGGCAGGCTGGGTCTTCTGGGCCACCTCGGCGAGGCGCTCTGGCTTCGTTTCGACGATATGCAACTCTTTGACCAGGGGGTTGGCGGCACAGGTTTCGGCCCGTATCCCGCCGCACCATCCCGTACCCACAATACCGACGTTGATTTGTTTCACTCTAAATCCTCTGGGTTTTGTAGCCGATGCCGTTCGGGAATGACGCGAACGGGGCCTCAATGTTAGCGAGCCCTGGCGACGTCTGACAAATGTTTAAATCAGGAAAAACAGTACGCGAGGTGCATTCGCGAGGCGAAGCCTTCCCGCCATGCGCTTGCGACATACGGGTTTCCTGGACCCACCATGCCGGCCCGGAGGCGGCAGCACCAAGGACGTCTCACTGTGCTGCCGCCCCCTCGAGTCACACACGCCGGAATCCATTACCCTACGGCCTGTGAAGCCGTTATTGCGTCCCAGGGCCGATCCCCGGGGGACATCTTTCCGTGGTCAGACCGAGAGGTACGAACGAAGTGAAGAATCGTAAGACAGCCAGAACAAGAACAGCCGCCTTGCAGAACTCACAAGGATCCGGCGTTGGCCAGATCGGGCTCGGCATCATGGGTGGAGCATTTGCGAAGCATCTGGTGGATGCCGGTTTTCAGGTCGTCGGCTTCGATGTCGATGCGAAGCGTCGCGCGCAGCTCGAACGCCGCGGTGGCACCAGTGCCACTTCGATTCCCGCTGTTGCGAGAGAGTCGCGCACCATCATTACCTCTCTGCCGAGCATCGCCGCCGTGAATGCCGTATTCTTCGAAGCCGCGGGTCTGCTTCAAAGTGCCACGCCGGGAACGATTGTCATTGAAGCCAGCACCCTGCCGCTCGACGTAAAGCTCGGGCTGCGCGACCGGTGCGCTGAACGGGACATCGCGGTGCTCGACTGCCCGATCAGTGGGACCGGCGCCCAGGCTGCGGCCAAGGATATTTCCGTTTATGCGAGCGGCCCGGAGAAAGCCGTCCGACAGTGCGAGGCGATTTTCGCCGGATTTGCCCGGAGCACCCATTACTGCGGCGAGTTCGGCAACGGTTCCAGACTCAAATTCATCGCGAACCTCCTCGTGACCATACACAACCTCTCGACCGCGGAAGCCATCGTTCTGGGCCGACGCTCGGGCCTGGACCTCGATCTTCTGTACAAGGTGATACGCGACGGAGCCGGCACATCACGCATGTTCGAAGTGCGCGCTCCCCTGATGATCCGGCGTGACTATGACGATGCCACCATGAAGGTCGATGTCTATCAGAAGGATATTGATATCATCAGCGCCTACGCCACTGGCCTTCATTGCCCGACGCCTCTCTTTGAGGCTAGCAAGGCCTTCTACTCGGCGGCCTATGCTCTGGGGCACGCGAAGCAGGACACGGCAGCGATCTGTGCCGTCCTCGAGCGTATGGCCGGGACGGTGCCTGAAGGCCAACCACGCGCGAAAAGGCGAGCACCATGAGCTTACAAATGGAACCCGTACAGCAGAGCCGGGACCCGCTGGCCGGCCGTATTCCGGTCAGTATCGTCACGGGCTTCCTCGGGAGCGGGAAGACTACGCTCATCAATCGGCTGCTCAAGCGACCCGATATGAATCGGGTTGCCGTGATCGTGAACGAATTTGGCGAACAGAGCATCGACCACGATCTCGTGCAGGTTTCTTCCGAGCAGATGATGCTGCTCAACAATGGGTGCCTGTGCTGCGTGCTGCGCGGCGATCTCCAGGAGACGATGCGGGATCTGTTCATCAAGCGGCGCACCGGTGAGATCATCGACTTCGACCGCGTGGTCGTGGAAACGACGGGCCTGGCGGACCCTGCACCGGTGATGCAGACGCTCATGACCGATACGATGCTGCAGTCGCAATACCGCCTCGATTGCGTGGTGACGCTCGTCGACGCCGTGAACGGTCCGGGTCAGCTCGATACGATGCAGGAAGCGATGAAACAGGCAGCGCTCGCCGATCGTATCGTAGTCACGAAATCCGACCTCGCCGACGATGCCGCCGTCGTGCGACTCGAAAACCGCTTGCGCGAGCTGAATCCGCAGGCGCCGCTCAAACGTGCGATCAACGGAGAGATCGACCTGCCGTTTCTGATCAATGTCGGCCTGACGACGGCGCGATCGCGCCTCGAGGAAGTCGAACGCTGGATGGGCGCGGAAGTGCACGACGAGCACGGCCATGTGCACCGCCATGACGCAGCCGTCACTTCCTTCAGTCTTCGCTACGAAAAGCCGTTCACCTGGCCCGCATTCTCACAGTGTATGGAAGTCCTCACGGCTCTCCGCGGGCCGGACCTCCTGCGTGTCAAAGGTCTCGTGAACGTCGAGGGCAGGCAGGGTCCACTCGTCGTGCAAGGCGTGCAACATCTTTTTCATCCGCCGATCGAGCTTGCGGAATGGCCGAGCGCGGACCGCATGACACGGCTCGTTTTCATCACGCGCGCGATCGATCGCGTAACGGTGGAAAACCTGTTTTCTGCGATCACGTCGATTGACTCGCCAAGAACATAGGCAGCTACTGGCATAGTTACTGCTCAACGCGCAGGCGTAAACAAAACCGAGGAGCTCGCGTGATGAAACGAACTGTCACTATCGCGTTTGCGCTGGTCGCTGCGACATGCGCCCTATCGGCTCACGCGCAGCCGGCAGCCACGTACCCCGCCAAACCGGTGCGCGTCGTCGTGCCATTTCCGCCGGGCGGCATCTCGGATGTCCTCTCGCGCGTGATGGCTCAGCACCTGACGAGCGCGATGGGACACCAGTTCGTCGTGGACAACCGGCCTGGTGCCGGCACGACGATCGCCGGCGATATCGTCGCAAAAGCACCGCCTGATGGATACACGATCTATTTCATCGACATGACGACCCACGCGATCAACGCGACGCTCTACAGCAAGCTTCCATACGATTCCGTCCGCGACTTCACGCAAATCGCCATGGTTGCGCAGACGCCGCTCGTCATGGTGGTGCATCCATCGCTGCCCGCGAGATCGGTGAAAGAGTTCATCGCGCTTGCAAGGTCCCGTCCGGGCGAGATCGCGTACGCGTCGTCGGGGAACGGCACGATCGTGCATCTTTCCGGCGAGACGTTCGCATCACTGGCCGGAGTCAAAATGGTGCACGTGCCGTACAAAGGCAGTGCACCCGCGGTGAGCGCGTTGCTGGGGGGTGAAGTCGCGCTGACGTTTTCGACGACGCCACCCGCGCTGCCGCACGTGCAGGCCGGCCGGCTGAGGGC
>Ga0075431_100003527_pt1 | contig 15164 bp, 7 predicted proteins | sample RhiMetdeltSRZDD5_FD_75297 | JGI IMG/M metagenome (GOLD analysis project Ga0075431, IMG submission 75297) | Populus rhizosphere microbial communities from Tennessee, USA - Rhizosphere MetaG P. deltoides SRZDD5 | ecosystem: Host-associated > Plants > Roots > Rhizosphere > Soil | place: USA... | reverse complement strand
TGGTCGGCCGCGGTCTACGACTACAACTCGAAGAACGAGTCGAAGTACGACCCGGAGGGCTACTGTCTGCCGCCGGGCGGACCCAGGATGATGGCCACTCCCTACCAGATGGAGATCATCCAGCAGCCGGAGCACAAGCGCATCATCATGATCTTCGAAGGTGCGACGCACATCTGGCGCGAGATCTACATGGACGGCCGGAAGTTCCCGGAAGGCGACGCACTGAATCCCACGTATCTCGGCTACTCGGTCGGCCGTTGGGAAAATCCCGACACGCTGGTCGTCGAGAACAAAGGGTTCAACGAGAACAGCTGGCTCGACTACTTCGGTCATCCCCACACGGACAAGCTCGACGTCGTCGAGAAGTGGACGCGTCCGAACAAATCGACGCTGCACTACGAAGCGACGGTCACCGATCCAGGCGCATACACCCGGCCATTCACGATGGCGTGGGACATTCCGTGGCGTGATGGCGGCGAACTGCCTGAGTACATCTGCCAGGAGAACAACCGCTACTTGAATCGACTCGAAGACGACTTCGGTCAGCCGATCTTCGGTCCTCGCCCGCAGCCCGGCCAGAAGAAGCCGGCCACGGGAACGCGCTAGGAGAGTGATGATGGCATTTCGTAGGGGCCGCCTTCAGGTGGCCCTCGGCCGAGCGGCAATCGTCGTCGTTGCGTTGTTGCTTCCGGTTCTCGCCTCTGCCCAGTTCGGTCATCCATTGAAAGGTCAATGGAGCGGCCAGTGGGGACCGGCGAACAACCCGAATCGCCTGCTGCTCGATTTCGAGTGGGACGGCAAGGCGATCACGGGCGTGATCAACCCGGGCGCGGAAGCGGCGACGATCAAGAGCGTGACCTTCGACTACACCGATCCGACGGCGTGGGTCGTCAAGATTCAGGCTGAAGGTAAGGACAAGGCCGGCAAGCCGGTCCAGATTTCGGTGGACGGCAAACTCGAAAACATCGGCGCCTACAATCGTCTGTTCCACGGGACGTGGATCGAAGGCGGCAAGAAGGCCGAGTTCGCCGTCACGCGCAACTAGACGCGTGATCAAACGTCCGGCTGAAGCCGGACACGACGTCAGATAGCATGAGGGCCGCGTGAACACGCGGCCCTTTCTTCTGTACGCCATCGCCTGCTGTCTGGTCGGTTGCAAGCCCGCTGAAAAGACGACGGTCGTGAACCAGCCCGCCGAGTGGTTCGTCGATCGCACCGAAGAGACCGGACTGAGCTTCACGCACTTCAACGGCATGACGGGCGACTTCTACTACCCGGAAGTCATGCCGCCTGGGGTCGGGCTGCTCGATTACGACAACGATGGCGACCTCGACGTCTTCGTGATCCAGGGCGACATGTTCAGCGGCAAGCTGCTCGAGGCGGCTCTGACGCGGCCGAAAAGCCCGCTCAACTCGCGGTTGTTTCGAAACGAGATGGCGGGTTCGAATGGATCGGCACTGCGCTTCACGGATGTCACGGAGGCAAGCCGCATCGACGTGCGCGGCTACGGCATGGGCGCCGCTACCGGCGACTACGACAACAACGGCTGCGTCGATCTCTACGTCACCAAGCTCGGATCGAATCAGCTGCTGCGCAACAACTGCGACGGTACGTTCACCGATGTCACGGCCGTCAGCCGCACTGCCGATCCGGGGTGGAGTGTGTCGGCGGCGTTCGTGGACGTCGATCGTGACGGCTGGCTCGATCTCTTCGTTGGCCAGTATCTGAACTACTCGATCGCCGGCAACGTCGTCTGCTACAGCGTCTCGGGTCAGCGCGACTACTGTCCGCCGGCCGCCTATCGCCCGCGTCCCAGCCATCTGTTTCGCAACAATCGCGACGGTACGTTTACCGATATCACCGCTGCTGCAGGCATGGCCACCGAGTTCGGTCCCGCGCTCGGCATTGCCACCGCCGACTTCAATCGCGACGGCTGGATCGACCTGTACGTCGCCAACGACGGCGCGCCGAATCAGTTGTGGATCAATCAGCGCAACGGCACGTTCACGAACACGGCACTGCTCGCCGGTGCCGCGGTCAGCGCCGAAGGACGGTTGAAAGCCAGCATGGGTGTCGATGCCGCGGACTTCGACAACGACGGCGACGATGATGTGTTCGTCGGCGAACTGACGGGACAGGGTGCCGATCTCTATGTGAACGACGGCTCGGGTGTGTTCGTCGAGGGCAGCGCGCACGCCGGCCTTCGCTTGCGAACGCTTCCGTTCACCGCGTTTGGCGCGGCCTGGTTCGATGCGGACAACGATGGGCTGCTCGATCTCGCGATCGTCAATGGCGCGGTGACGCACACGGCCGAAGCGCTGGCCGCCAACGAGCGCTTTCGTCTGCAGCAGCGTCGGCAGCTCTTTCGCAACATCGGCATGGGTCGCTTCGAGGAGATCGCTGATCGCGCCGGCCGCGCGTTCGCGATCGAAGACGTCGGCCGGGGGGCGGCCTTCGGCGATCTCGACAACGACGGCGACACCGACCTCGTCATTGCGAACGACAACGGACCCGTGCGTGTCCTCGTGAACGAGATTGGCTCACGCTCGAGCTGGATTGGCTTGAGGATTGTGTCGGGGAAGAGAGATGCGCTCGGCGCGCGGGTGGGAATCGTCCGAGATGCATCAACGGTGTGGAGACGGGCTCGCGCCGACGGCAGCTATGCCTCGGCGAGTGATCCGCGAGTCCTCATTGGTCTTGGCGCGGCGGCGCCGCAGTCGTTGAAGGTGCAGGTACGCTGGCCGGATGGCCGCGGCGAGGAGTGGTCGGGTATCCCGCCCGGCCGATATTCGACGCTCACCGAGGGCACGGGCGTCGCGATCAGGCCTTGACGTGCGCGAGATTTAACGAATCTGCCCGGAAATGACAGTCCGACAGTTCTGCAGCACATCAATAGTTTTCTTGACAGACCCGAGGTGGGCGGCTTGAATAACAGGGCCCCTGTGTCGCGCCAAAGTGACAGACTGGCCGCGACTTGCGGGCACGGCCGTTAGCGGCGGCCGACAGGTACCGAAGGCAACGGTGAGCGCGGGGGCGAAGTAGAGCGTACGAATTCAGGAGGTCAGGTAATGCGTGCATTTGTTCGGATCGTGTCCGTCGTCGCGTTGGCGGTGTTGATGCCGGCCATCGCGTTCGCACAGGCCACGGTCACGGGGACGGTCAAGGACACGTCGGGAGCGGTGCTCCCCGGCGTCACCGTTGAAGCGAGCAGCCCAGTACTCATCGAAAAAGTCCGCACCGTCGTCACTGACGGGAGCGGTCAATACCGCATCGTCGACCTTCGCCCTGGAACGTACACGGTGACGTTCACGTTGCCCGGTTTCAATACTTTCAAGCGGGACGGCGTCGAATTGACCGGCGCGTTGACAGCCACGATCAACGCCGACATGAAAGTCGGCTCGCTCGAGGAAACCGTGACGGTCACCGGCGAGAGCCCGATCATCGACGTGCAGAGCGTGCGTCGTCAGACCGTCATCAGCGGCGACGTCATGAAGGATCTTCCCGCGGCGCGTTCGTATGCGGGCGTCATGATGCTCATCCCTTCGACGATCACCCAGGCCGGAGCGAACCTCGATATTCAGGTCACGCCGGGCATGCTGGTATTCGGGGGCGCGGGCGGCCGCAACAACGAAGCGCGCATTCAGGTGGACGGCCTGAACACCGGCGCGGCGTTCAACGGCGCTGGCGTCTCGAGCTACATGGTGGACATCAGCAACGCGCAGGAAGTCGCGACGACGACGTCGGGCGGCCTGGGCGAGGCGGAAGTCGGCGGCCCGTCGTTCAGCATCGTGCCGAAGACAGGTGGCAACCAGATCCGCGGCAGCTTCTATCAGTCGAACGTCACCAAGGGCATGGTGGGCGACAACTACACGGACGAACTCCGGGCCGCGGGACTCGCGACGCCGGGCAAGCTGTTCAAGCTGTGGGATTCGAACCTCGGCATCGGTGGACCGATTGCCAAGGATCGCGTGTGGTTCTTCTTCCAGTTCCGCGATCAGGGCAGCCACCGAACGGTTCCGGGCATGTTCGCGAATCGCAACATGGGCGATCCGACGCGATGGAACTACGAAGCGGACACCTCGCGGCCGGCGGTGGCTGCGGGCAGCTGGCGCAACGCCTCGCTCCGTCTGACGGCGCAGCCGAGCGCGAAGCACAAGTTCAACGTGTTCTGGGATCAGCAGGTGCCGTGTCAGGGCGCGGGCGTGCTCGGCTCAGACGAAGGCTGCCGGCAGTCGGGTGACAACGAGATCATCTGCGGCGCGGCGGGCGCGTCGAATCCGCCGTGCAGCGCGACGGCGGCTCCCGAGAACGGCACGTATCTGAGCGGCTTCGGTCAGCGCGTCCAGCAGGCGACGTGGACCTCGCCGATGACCAACAAGCTCCTGCTCGAGGCCGGCTTCGGTACCTATTGGAGCCAGTGGGGCGGCACGCCGCATCCGGGCAGCAATTTCACGCAGTTGATCGGCATGGTTGAGCAGTGCTCGGCCGGCTGTCCGACCAACGGCAGCATCGCGAACCTGAACTATCGCTCCGGCACGTATCGCCAGAACTTCCAGGGCACGATCGGCTGGCGCGGATCGGCGTCGTATGTCACCGGCGCGCACAGCATGAAGTTCGGGTACCAGGGCGGACACCTGATCGACAACCAGTTCGTCTCCACCAACGATCAGTTCGTGACGTTCCGCGTCAACAACCTCGTGCCGAACCTGATCACGGAGAACATCAACCAGACTCCGTTGAAGCAGCGTGTCCGCTACGCCTCGTTCTACGGGCAGGAGTCGTACACGATGGGACGGATGACGTTCCAGGGCGCGATCCGATACGACCGCGCGTGGAGCTACTTCCCTGAAGTCACGATCGGTCCGGTCCGTTTCCTCCCGACTGCGATTCACTACGACAAGACGCCTGGCGTCACCGGCTACAACGACATCACGCCGCGCGCCGGTCTGGCGTGGGATCTGTTTGGCACGGGCAGGACGTCGCTGAAACTGAACTTCGGCAGGTATCTGCAGGCGGCCCAGAATGGGCTGTCCTACGCGGCGCTGCGTCCGAGCGGCCGTTTGACGACGCAAGTCACGCGTGCGTGGACGGATGCCGATCAGGACTTCGTTCCCGACTGCGATCTCCTGAACCCCTTGGCCCAGAGCCCGGCGACGACTGGCTCGGTCGACACGTGCGCGCAGATCAGCGACCTCGGGTTCGGCCAGGCGCGATTCACGAGCGGTCTCGACGACAAGCTGGTGAGCGGCTGGGGCGTGCGTCCAGGCGACTGGCAGATCGGCGCGTCGATCCAGCAGCAGCTGCTGCCGCGCGTGTCAGCGGAAATCGGTTACACCCGCCGCTGGCTGACCAACTTCACGTGGGAGGACAACGAGCTGCAGGCGATCGGCAACTTCGATGCGTTCAGCATCACGTCGCCGAACGATTCTCGTTTGCCTGACGAGGCGCGCGGCCGGACGATCGGCGGTCTCTACAACGTTCAGCAGAGCGTGGCGTCGCAGGTCAACAACATCACCAAGCTCGCCAGCGATGCCGGCGGCGACTACACGCAGGTCTACAACGGCATCCTGCTCAACATCAGTGCGCGCATGCGCAACGGTCTGACGTTCCAGGGTGGCTTCAATACCGGCGTGACGGAAACCGACTACTGCGGTGCCCGTGCGGCCTCGCCGGAATACACCGTGCTCGGTGCACAGAATCCAACCAATCCGTGGTGCGATACGTCCACCGGATGGGTGACTCGTTACACCGGTCTCGGCTCCTACACCCTGCCGAAGATCGACGTGCTGGTGTCGGGTACGTTCCGCAGCGACAAGGGTTCGCCACTTGCGGCGAATATGTTGTTCGTCCCGTCACAGACGACGCTCGGCCGCAATTTCGCCAACAACGCGCCGAACGTGACCGTGAACCTGGTCGAGCCGGGCACGCTCTACGGCGATCGAGTGAACGAGGTCGATCTGCGCGTCGCCAAGATCCTCCGCTTCGGCCGGACGCGCACCAACGTCGGGTTCGATATCTACAACATCCTGAACGCGAACCCGATCCTGACCTACAACCAGGCGTTCAACCCGACGATCAACACCGTGAATCCGTCGGCGAACTGGCTGGCACCGCAGTCGACGCTGCAGCCGCGCTTCGTGAAGTTCAGCGCGCAGATCGATTTCTAGGTCTCAGGGCTCAGGCCTCGAGACTCAGAAGAAGAGGGCCGGCATCTCTTGCGAGAGCCGGCCCTTCGTACTTTTCCACTTTTCCACTTCTTCCACTTCTTCCACTTTTCCACTTCTTCCACTTAGAATCGAAGATTCCAATGGTTATCGATTGCCACGGTCACTACACGACTGCGCCGAAGGATCTCCAGGTGTTCCGTGATGCGCAGATAGCGGGGTTGAAGGATCCCTCGGCGCCGGCCCCCGGTCCGGTCACCGTGTCCGACGACCAGCTGCGCGAGAGCGTCCAGCCACAGTTGAAGTTCCAGAGCGATCGCGGCACTGACGTCACGATCTTTTCGCCGCGGGCGTCGGCCATGGCGCATCACATCGGCGACGCCCGCACCAGCCTCGACTGGTCGCGGCAGTGCAACGACCTGATCCATCGCGTGTGCGAGCTCTTCCCGCAGAACTTCGTCGGCGTGTGCCAGCTGCCGCAGACGCCCAGCGACCCGCTGGCCAATTGCATCAGCGAGCTCGAACGCTGCGTCAACGGCTACGGCTTCATCGGCTGCAATCTGAATCCCGACCCGTCGGGTGGAAAGTGGACCGCGCCGCCGCTCATCGATCGGTACTGGTATCCGTTCTACGAGAAGCTGGTGGAGTTCGACGTGCCGGCCATGGTCCACGTGAGCGCGTCGTGCAACCCGAACTTCCACGCCACCGGCGCCCACTACATCAACGCCGATACCACGGCGTTCATGCAGTTCCTGACCGCCGATCTCTTCAAGGACTTTCCCACGCTGCGGATGATCATCCCGCACGGCGGGGGAGCGGTGCCCTATCACTGGGGACGCTACCGGGGGCTGGCGCAGGACATGAAGCGGCCGCTCCTCGCCGACCTGATTCGCCACAACGTGTTCTTCGACACGTGCGTGTATCACCAGGCGGGCATCGACCTGCTCCTGAAGATCATCCCGCCCGACAACATCCTGTTCGGCTCGGAGATGGTGGGAGCGGTTCGCGGAATCGATCCCGAGTCGGGCCACTACTACGACGACACCAAGCGGTATGTCGACGCCGCCGCGATCTCCGATCGCGATCGGCAGAAGATCTTCGAGGGCAACGCCCGCTGGGTCTACCCACGCATCAACGAACGCATTCCCATGCCCAAGGCCGAAGGAACCCTGAGCTGATTCGATGAAACCGACCATCGTCCGCAACATTCCACGCGCCGATCACGGTGTGATCGAGCGACTCGGCGCGCTCGGCGTCGCCACCGTCCATGAAGCGCAGGGCCGATCGGGGCTGCTGCGTCCCTACATGCGCCCGATCTATCCCCACGCGCGCATGGCCGGGAGCGCGGTCACCATCTCGTGTCAGGCCGGCGACAACCTCATGATTCACGCCGCCATCGAGGTCTGCCGCCCGGGTGACGTGCTCGTCGTCACGACGACGTCGGAGTCCACCGACGGCATGTTTGGCGAACTGCTCGCCGTATCCGCTCGTGCGCACGGTGTCGTGGGGCTGCTGATCGACGCCGGCGTCCGCGATGTCGCCGACCTGACGACGATGGAGTTCCCGGTGTGGGCGAAGGCGATCCACGCGCAGGGGACGGTGAAGGCGACGGCCGGATCGGTCAACGTGCCCGTGGTCTGCGCCGGGGCAGCGATCGCCCCTGGAGATGTCATCGTCGGAGACGTGGACGGCGTGGTCGTGGTGCCAAGGGAACAGGCGGCGAAGGTGGCGGGGGCCGGGGCCGAGCGTCTGGCCAAGGAAGAGAAATCCCGTGCACGGCTCAGAAACGGGGAGCTCGGTCTCGATTTCTACGGTTTACGGGCGAAACTGACCGAACTGGGCGTGCAATATCTCGACGAGCCGCAGGGATAGCCGTATACCGACTCTCCGTCGCAGGGGATACCGACTTCCCTGATTGGCATATCCATTTGACATCTATTTGACACAGGCGTAGATTCCGGGCGCGAGGCATGGCGCGGATGCGGGCGCCATGCGGCCCGTTCCCTTGGGCCGTCATCTCTCGATAGCGTGCGCTCCGTTTCGATTCGTACATTTCACTTTCGTGTAGCCGGGTAGCCCCGAGGTGGCCGCAATACTCGAATTGCGTCTGGCCGTGACCGTGAACACTGCGGGGGAATTCTAAAGGAGTCAGTCTCCATGCGTGTATTGAAGTCTGCACTGCTCGTCCTTGTCGCCGCCTTGATGCTGCCGTCGGTGGCCGCGGCGCAGGGCACTCTCACCGGTACCGTCAGAGACGGTTCCGGCGCCGTGCTGCCCGGCGTGACCGTCGAGGCCGCAAGTCCCGCGCTGACGGAAAAAGTCCGCACGGTCGTGACCGATGGCGCAGGTCAGTACCGCATCATCGAATTGCCCCCTGGAATCTACAGCCTCTCGTTCTCGCTGCCAGGCTTCAGCACGGTCAAGCGAGACGGCATCGAGATGGCGGGGTCCGCGGTGTTGACGATTCCCGCCGACCTCAAGGTCGGCGCGATCGAGGAAACGGTGACGGTGACCGGCGAGACGCCGGTGGTCGACGTGCAGAGCGTCCGCCGCGAGACGGTCATCAGCAACGACGTCATCGCCGCCATTCCGGCAACCCGCACGGTAGGCTCACTGCTCAACGCGTCGCCGGGCCTCACGGTCGATGGCAACGGCGTGGCGGCGACGCCGACGATGACGTTCTTCAGCGCGCGTGGCGGCGCGACCAACGAAGGCCGCATGACGGTGAACGGCATGACCGTCGCGGCGGCGTTCAACGGCGGCGGCGTGTCCTCCTACATCCTCGACTCGGTGAACGTGGATGAAGTCTCGGTGACCGTCTCGGGTGGCATGGGTGAGTCGGACATCGGTGCGCCGACGATGAACCTGGTGCCGAAGCAGGGCGCCAACCGGTTTACCGGACAGGGGTTCTTCAACACCGCCGGCGACTGGTCGCGCGGCAACAACCTGGACGACGAGCTGCGCGCCATCGGCATTCGCGAGACGCCCGGAATCATCAAGTCCTACGACACCAGCATCACCTACAGCGGTCCGATCAAGCGCGATCGCATCTGGTTCCTGGGCAGCTATCGCAAGCTCGACACGTCCACGGCCGTCGAAGGCATCGTCGCCAACGCGAACGCCTTCAACCTGAATACGAATGATCCCAACAGCTGGCTGTGGAGAGCAGACAACAGCGTGACCGCTCGCAGTCTCCAGGGCCGCGAGATGTTCATCGGCCGCGCCTCGGCGCAGGTCACGCCGAAGCATCGGATCTCGTTCAGCCATGAGTACCAGTTGCGCTGCGAGGGCTCGCCGTTGCAGGTCGAGAGCGACGGGTGCCACACTCGCGAATCCGACTGGATCGCGGCTGGTTCAGCGACGAGGTCTCCCGAAGCCCACACCGCGTATTTCGACTTCCCGTACTACCTGACGCAGGCGCTGTGGACGGCGCCGGTGACCAGCAGGCTGCTGCTCGAGGCGGGCTATTCGCGGCTGTCCTACTACCACGCCGGCGGCCCCGGTCAGCTTCCTCCGGACGGCATCAACGACATCTCCGTGCAGGAGCAGTCCACGGCGATCAACCCGGCGACGGGTCTGCCGTACGCACCGCGTACCGACTACTTCTACCGCGCCCTCGAAGGGTACTCGGACAACTACGGCAACCCGAACACGTGGCGCGCGTCGGCGTCGTATGTGACCGGTGCGCACAACATGAAGGTTGGCTATCAGGGTTCGTTCCTGGTTGCCGACAGCAGATTCGTGCGCAACCCGAGTCTGCTGAATTACCGGTTCAACAATGGCGTCCCCAACCGGTTCACCGTGAATATCCCTGAGTGGACGCAAGCCGATCGCACCAGCATCGCGGCGTTCTACGTGCAGGATTCGTGGACGCGCGGCCGGATGACGGTGCAGGGCGCGGTGCGGTATGACCGCGCGTCGAGCTTCAGTCCCGCCGAGCACAACGGCACTGACGTGACGTCGCGAGTCAATCTGCAGCCGATCACACTTCCGCGGACGGCAAGCGTCGATGCCTACAACGACATCACCCCGCGCTTTGGCGTGGCCTACGACCTGTTCGGCAACGGCCGGACGGCCCTCAAGTTCAACATGGGCCACTATCTGGACGCGGCGACCAACGACGGCGCCTACACCCGCAACAGCCCGGCGCAGAACATCGTCCGCACCGTGAACCGGAACTGGTCCGACACCAACGGCAATCGGATCGTGGACTGCGATCTGCTGAACTTCAACGCACAGACGGCCGTCGACAACTGCGCGGCGCTCACCGGCAACGATCTGAACTTCGGCAGCCAGAGCGCGAACGTCACCCGCGTCAACCAGGAGATGCTGAAGGGGTGGGGTGTCCGGGCCAGCGACTGGCAGTGGGGCGCGACCGTGCAGCATCAGATCATCCCGCGCGTGTCGCTGGAAGTCGGCTATGCCCGCCGGTGGTGGGATGGACCGGGCGGCACCGGCTGGGAGCTGGGCGTCACCGACAACCTCAATCGCAACCCGAGCGACTATCAGGAGTGGGTGATCACCGCACCGCGTGACTCGCGTCTGCCTGGCGGCGGCGGCTACCCGATCCGGATGTTCACGGTGACGCAGGCGGCCAGCGCGATCGCGGCGCAGAACTACATCACCTTCGAGACCGACTTCGGCGACAAGCGCACCAACTACTGGCACGGCGTCGACATGACGCTCAATGCCCGGCTGCGCAACGGCCTGTTCCTGCAGATTGGCACCACGAGCGGCCGCGAAGTCGAGGATTACTGCGCGACTGAAGCGCGCATCGGCCACGCAACGGGAGACGCGCCGGACGTGCGCAACTGCCGGCAGGTCGACCCGTGGCAGACGACGCTGCGCGGTTTGTCGTCGTACACCATCCCGAAGATCGACGTGCTGGTCAGCGGCACGTTCCGGTCGCAGCCCCCGTTCGAGCTGGCGTTCTCCGGCATCAACCAGACAACCTGGAACGTGCCGAACACGGTGGTGCAGTCGCTCCTCGGACGCCTGCCCCCGGGCGCGCTCATCACCGGGACGACGACCGTGCCGCTGCTCGACGCCGACCATCGTCTGTTCTTTGGCGGACGCCGCAACCAGGTGGACATGCGTGTCGCCAAGATCCTTCGCTTCGGCCGCACTCGTGCGGACGTCGGGTTCGACCTCCAGAACCTGTTCAACACCAACTACGCGACCGCGTACGACAACACCTACGCGTTCGACAACGCTGGCGTGACCGGCGATGAGAACGGCGGTTCGTTCCTGAATCCGACGCAGGTCTACACGCCGCGCTTCGTGCGCTTCAACCTGACGTTCGACTTCTGATCGTGGAAGCCGGTTGAGGCGGGTCTGGAGACCCGCCTCGACTCCAGGGAATCCATAGGAGAAATTAGGGCGGGTCTTGTATTGCGGACCCGCCCTTCGTTTCTGCATCATCCCCCCGCGTTATCGATAGCCCCTTCATATTCGGCAGCAGGCCTTTTGTTCCGTCGTCGGTAGGTCCAATTCGCAAGGAGGATCCCGTATGCGTGGATCGAAGATGCGTCTCCTGCTTCCCGTGTGCTGTGTTCTGCTGTCTCCCTCACTGGGTTTCGCACAGTCGGCGTCGCTGACCGGCACCGTGCGAGACTCTTCCGGCTCCGTCCTGCCTGGCGTCACTGTCGAGGCGTCGAGCGATGCGCTCATCGAGCGGACGCGAACGACCGTCAGCGACGGTACCGGCCAGTGGCGCATCGTCGATCTCCGCTCTGGGGTCTACACGGTGACGTTCTCGCTGCCCGGTTTCAGCCGCGTCGTGAACGAAGGCGTGGAGGTGACCGGCTCCGGTGTGACCACGCTCGCCGCCGTGATGAGCGTCGGCAACCTGCAGGAAACGGTCACGGTGCAGGCGGAGACACCCGTCGTCGACGTGCAGAGCGTCAAGCGCGAAGTGGTACTGCAGTCCACGTTCGTCGAGTCGCTGCCGGCGACGCGCAACTACTCGGCGATTCTCTCGGCGATTCCGGCGCTGAACGTGGGCATCGGCGTCAGCGCCGAAACCACTCCCGACATGCAGTTGTTCGCCGCCCGCGGCGGGCAGTTCGACGAGGGGCGGGTCATGATCGACGGACTGACGGTGGCGGCGCCGTTCGGCGGCGGCGGCGTGTCGAGTGTTGCCTACAACGTGAGCGACGTCACCGAGCTCCAGGTGCAGATCTCGGGCGGCCTGGGCGAGAGTGAGACGGGGGGGCCGAGCTTGAACATCGTTCCTCGTTCGGGAGGGAATACGTTCAAGGGCTCTGTCTTCAGCAACGCGGCCGGCGATTGGTCGCGCTCCGACAACATCGACGATGAGCTTCGGAGCTTCGGTATTCAGCGCGGTCAGGCGTTGTTGGCGGCCTGGGATGTCAGCGGCTCGCTCGGCGGGCCGATCAAGCGCGACCGGCTGTGGTTCTACGGGACGATCCGGAATTTCAAGACCGGTTCCGTCGTCGACCGGGCGGCGAGAGAGAACCTGAACGCCGGCAACCCGAACGCCTGGACGTATCAACCGAACCCGTCGAATAAAGAGGTCCGGGACATCGAGCAGCGCGAGATCTATTCCGGTCGCCTCACCGGTCAGCTCGGCAAGCACCGGTGGTCGTTCTCGCAGGAAAACCAGTACCGCTGCGACGGATCGACCAGGACGCCGGACGGCGATGGGTGCCGGAAGTCCACGAGCGGGTGGACGGCTTTGGGGACGGCGCCCGGAATCTTCGGACACGACGCGCCAGAGGCGCACGCCGGCTATTACACGAACCCGTACTACGTGACGCAGGCAACCTGGACGATGCCCAAGAACAGCCGCCTGCTCTTCGAGGCAGGCTACTCGCGGCTCGCGTATCGGCCGGTATTCGGCGTGGCACCGTCCGACGCGATCATGGACTTGATTCCGATGACCAGGCAGTTCTCGCTGAACGACGCAGCGACTGGACTCCCGGTCCATGGCGCGACGTTCACCTACCGCGCGATCGACAGCTACTCGAAGGGCTGGGCGCGATCGAACAGCATCAAGGGCTCTGCCGCATACGTGACGGGGTCGCACAGCATGAAGGTCGGCTATCAGGGCACGATCCAATTGTCGAATGAGACAGAGTTCCAGAATCCGATGCTGATCCAGTATCGCGTCGGCCAACCGACGATCGAAAACGGTCTGGTGCTCAGAGAGAACCCGAACCGGTTCACGATCAATCTGCCGGAATGGCAGGAGGCGGGCCGTACCGTCCAGCATTCGGTGTACGTCCAGGACGCGTGGACCATGAGACGGCTCACGCTCCAGGCCGCGCTGCGCTACGACCACGCCTACAGCTGGAGCCCCTCTGAGGGCAACGGCACAACGGCCACGTCGCGATGGAACGCGGCGCCGATTACGTTCGATCGGACGGTCAGCGTCAGGGGCTACGACGACATCACACCGCGGCTCGGCCTCGCCTACGACGTACGCGGCACGGGCAAGACCGCGCTGAAGTTCAACCTCGGAAAGTACCTCGATGCGGCCACCAACGACAGCAACTACACCGTGAACAATCCGGCGAACCGTCTGCAGAACGACATGGACCGGAACTGGACCGACAACGACGGCGACTATGTCGTCGACTGCGACATCCTCGATCTGCGCGCGCAGAGCCCGACGAGCACGGGACATGTCGATACCTGCGGCGCCCCGGCCGGCAACGACGCACGCTTCGGGAACTTCCAGACCGGTCTGACGGAGGTCAACCCGGCAGTGCTGGGCGGCTGGGGCGTGCGGCCGTGGGACTGGCAGGTCGGCGTCGCCCTGCAGCAGGAAGTGCTGCCGCGCGTGTCCGTCGAAGTCGCGTACAACCGCCGGTGGTTCGGCAATTTCACGGTCACCGACAACCAGGCGCTCGGGCCGTCCGACTATGTCACGTGGATCGCCACCGCGCCGACCGATTCCCGGTTGCCGAACGGAGGCGGCTATACGATCACGAACTTCTTCGTCGCGCCGCAGGCGGCCGGACGAGCGGCGCAGAACTACGTGACGTTCGAGACCGACTTCGGTCCAGCCCGTATCAATTACTGGCACGGTGTCGAGGTGACCGCCACCGCCCGCATGCGCAATGGATTGACCTTCCAGGGCGGCACGAGCACCGGCCGCGAAATCGAGGACCGGTGTGAGAGCGTGGTGAACATCGACAGTCCCAACCCACGGAACTGCAAGACCGTCCCGCCGTTCCAGACCAGCTTTCGAGGGTCGGCGTCCTACACCGTCCCGAAGGTCGATGTGCTCGTCAGCACGATCATGCGCTTCTCACCGGCGTCGTCGGGGATCACCGGACTCATCGCCAACTACGCGTTCCCGAACAGCGTGGTCACCGCACAGATTGGTCCACATCCGACGCTGACGGCCAACGGCAACCAGACCGTCAATCTGCTCGACAGTTGGCAGATGCTCGCGGAGGAGCGTCACTACCAGGTCGACATGCGATTCGCGAAGATCTTCCGCTTTGGCGGGACACGTGCCGACGTGGGAATAGATCTCTACAACATCTTCAACGTGAACACGCCCACCATCTACGACGGGAGCTATGACCCGCCGCCTGCCGAGAGGGGTGGGCAGTGGCTGAATCCGACGTCAATCGTCCAGCCGCGGTTCGCGCGGTTCAACCTGACGTTCAACTTCTGAGACTCGACAGCGTAGGGGCGACGCAGGCGTCGCCCCTACAACCGCCTGGCCATTCTCGACCTATAATCCCCCGGTCCAGGGTTCGCCCTGAAAGGAGTCGCGATGGCCTTTCGTGTCGTTGGTGCCCTCATTCTGTCAGCCTCGATTGCGGCTGCCGCGTGCGGCGGCAGTTCACCTGAGAATCCGCCGGCCTCTACGGCTGCACCCGCCGCGGCACCAGCCGCTGATCACACCGCACATCCGGGTGGAGGCAAGGTGTTCTTCGCCGAGCCGAAAACCGGCGCGATGGTGAAGAGCCCCGTACACATCGTGTTCGCCAGCGACATGTTCACGATTGCCGCCGTGCCGCC
>Ga0075431_100003523_pt1 | contig 15165 bp, 10 predicted proteins | sample RhiMetdeltSRZDD5_FD_75297 | JGI IMG/M metagenome (GOLD analysis project Ga0075431, IMG submission 75297) | Populus rhizosphere microbial communities from Tennessee, USA - Rhizosphere MetaG P. deltoides SRZDD5 | ecosystem: Host-associated > Plants > Roots > Rhizosphere > Soil | place: USA... | reverse complement strand
GCACGAAGGCTGTGATCGTCAATTCTCCTAACAATCCGACCGGCGCCGTGGTCCCGCCGGACGAAATGGAAAGGATCGTCGATCTGGCCGTCGCTAACAACCTGCTGATCATCTTTGACGAGTGTTACGAATACTTTGTCTTTGACGGCAACGTGCACACGTCGCCTGTGAAGTTTGCGAGCAAGGCGCGACACCTCTCAATACTCGTCAATACCGCTTCGAAGACCTACGCTATGACAGGCTGGCGCATTGGTTATCTCGTGGCACCTAAGGAAATTGTGAAGGCCGTCAACGACGTGCAAAGCCACAGCGCGAATGCCGCCTCAATTTCTCAAAAGGCAGCAGTGGAGTCGATTCTTGGGGCACAGGATTCCGTGAAATTGATGATCTCGGAGTACGAGCGGCGTCGAAAGTTCGTGGTGCACAAGCTGAACTCAATCAGGGGTCTGAGTTGTGCCAACCCAGGCGGCGCCTTCTACGCTTTTCCCAACGTCTCGCAATTTTTCCGTGGCGGCATCCAAGATTCCATTCAGTTTTCCAGCGCCCTTCTGCGCCAAGCCGGGGTCGCAGTTGTTCCCGGCTCCGCGTTTGGGCGCGAGGGACATGTTCGCATCTCATTTGCCACGAGCATGAAAAATTTGGAGGAGGGGCTGGATCGAATGGAGAAGGCGCTGGCTGGCATGTAAATCCTGAGTGCGCCCGCGAATGCGACAGCTGCGGGTGAAAGGCGGCGCTGTGGCCCGCCTGGCTCGGGGCCTTGTGCTGTTTTCTTGGTCGCAAGAGTCAAGCGCTCCTGCAGTGATGTCCTGTGAACGATTCTGGTTGAAGCGAGAAGACGAACACTGACTGAGGCGTGGTGCTGATACCGAAGCACAAGCTTACGGCACTGCGATCGGGAGGAGGGGCGGAGGTTTCAATCTCTCTGGAGTTCCCCTTCCAAACGAGGAATGTCAGAACCTCGTCGGCCCACTTCATGCTACCTCATGAGCCGGACCCTAGATCAGTCGAAGGCCTCGCCGGGAGCTGGACAGCTTCTCGACGAAATCCTTCGTGTTATCCAAGAGCTCTTCCACTATCCACACTGTGCCATTCTGCTGGTTGACGAAACTGGCCAACAGCTTTGCCTCCGAGCCTCCCGCGGCTATCGCAAACAAGTTCTTCGGGGCTTCCGCATCGCGATCGGCAAGGAAGGTGTCACCGGCTGGGTGGCAGCCCACAAGAAGCCTCTGGTTGTCCCTGATGTCCTGCACGATCCTCGCTATATTCAAGGAGTAGTCCACGGTCGTTCCGAGGTCGCGGTTCCTTTGCTCATTGGTAAACAGCTCATCGGAGTTCTCGACGTCGAGAGCGAGAAACCCAACGCCTTTTCCCGCCGGGACCTCCGCATCCTCTCCCTGTTTGCAGCCCAGGCAGCGGTCGCCATCCAAAACTCCCGTCTCTACGACCGGGAGAGGAAAAAGTCGGCCCAACTCAGCCTGATTAACGACGTCAACAGGAAAATGGCCTCGTCCCTCGAACTGCAGCGACTTCTGCCGCAGCTGGTTAAGTCGATTCAAAAAAACTTTGACTACTATCACGTCATGATCCTGTTGAAGGAAACACCAGACGAGGTCGTGATGAAAGCTCAAGCGGGTGGTAGATCTTCGCTGATACCCAAGGGGTACCGGCGGAAGATCGGGGAAGGCATCATCGGTCAGGTTGCAAAAACTGGGAAGAGCATTCTGTCGAACGATGTTTCCAAGGATCCGCGGTACGCACGAGTTCGAAAACACACCAAGGCCGAGCTATGCGTCCCCATCAGGACTGGGAGTGGTTTGCTAGGAGTGATCAACGTCGAGTCGGACCTGATAGGTGCCTTCGATGCCATCGATCGGGAGATTCTGGAGAACATGGCCGACCAGCTAGCAAATGTGATGAAGAATTCCCGAGTCTATCAGGAATGCAAACAGGCGAAGGACTACCTTCAAAAGCTGATCGAGAGTTCCAGTGACGCTGTCACTACAGCAGACAATCGGGGACGATTGATCTTCTGGAGCAAAGGGGCAGAAGAGATTTTTGGATACCGAGCCTCAGAAGTCCTTGGGCAATCGGCAACACCGTTTTATGCCAAGGGCAAAGATGAAGCTCGCCGGATCATGGGACAGTTACTTCGAAAGGGCCGCCTGAAAAACATCGAAGTGGAATATCTGGGCAAGAATGGCAAGAAGATTTTTGCCAGCCTGTCGGCGTCCCTGTTGCGAGACGAAAAGGGCGAAGTCACCGGGTCTCTGGGAATCATTCGTGACATCACTGAGTTTCGTGTGCTGAGCCAGCAGCTCCTGCAGTCCGAACGGTTGGCAACCATTGGCAAGCTCTCGACTCAGATCGCTCACGAAATCATGAACCCGTTGTCCTCAATCAAAATGAACATCCGTATTTTGTCAAAGCGCGAAGGGCTGTCACAGAACGACCGGCGCCGCCTTGAGATCGCAAATTTCGAAATTGATCACCTCGAAAAGATCCTGCAAGACATCTTCGACTACGCCAGGGCGCTTCAACTGAATCTCTCAAAGGAGGACGTGAACGAGGTACTCGACGAGTCCTTGCTTATGGTGCAGGACCGCCTCGAAGAGAAACAGGTCTCTGTGGTCAAGAAGTACGAACGCAAGCTTCCTCGAGTGACCCTGGATCTGGTTCGGATGATGCAGGTGTTTACCAATCTGTATCTGAATGCGATCCAGGCCGTCGCTCCCGGCGGAAAGTTGCGGGTGGCTACCGGGCTCGATCGGAGGCAAGAAGGAAAATTCCTGAGAGTCACTCTTACGGATAACGGACTCGGTATTTCACCTGCGATGCGTTCCTCAATCTTCGAGCCCTTTTACACGACCAAGAGTGATGGCACTGGGCTGGGGTTGACCATCGTAAAAAAGATCGTCGAGCAACATGACGGAAAAATCGAGGTCGAAAGTAAGCTTGGCATGTATACGCGGTTCAAGATCCTCCTACCTTTTAAGCCACTTATGAGGCCTCGTTCGCTCTGAAACAACTTCGGAGCGAACTGCAGCGGAAAATTCTTCGTTAGTTGAAACCATGCGAACAATCCTTGTCATCGACGATGACAAATCGATCTGCGAATCGCTCAGTCTGTACCTGACTGAAGAAGGGTACCAGGTGGAGACGGCCTTGTCAGGTGAAGAGGGACTCCGCAGGATTCAGGCCGAATCCTGGGACCTGATCATTCTAGACATCTTTCTCTCGGATGCAGACGGGCTGGAGATTCTGCACAGCTTAAGAGAAAAAGCTCCTGAAGCTAGTGTCATCATGATTACAGCATTTCACGACATGCCGACAACAGTCCGCGCCATGAAGCTCGGCGCCGTTGAATACATTCATAAGCCGATTGAAATTGACGAGCTTGACGCGGCCATCAAGCGGGTCTTGGTGCGCAAAGCCGATGCCAGGCGAGACGGCCGTGATTTTGTTCCCCTTTCGACTCACTTTCGGGAGCGCGACATTGTGGGCAAAAGCAAGGTCATGAAGGAGATTTTTAAGATCATCGGTATCGTTTCCCAGAGTAAGACAACGGTCTTGATTGAAGGCGAGAGTGGGACGGGGAAAGAGCTCATTGCTCGCGCCATCCACGACCACACGGATCCTGGCAAGCCCTTCATCTCGATCAACTGCTCAGCGATTGTCGAAACCCTGCTCGAGAGCGAACTCTTCGGCCACGAAAAGGGCGCCTTCACCGGCGCTAGCTACAGGAAGTTAGGAAAGTTTGAGTTGGCCGATTCCGGAACCCTGTTGTTAGACGAGATTGGTGACATGTCGCTCAACATGCAGGTAAGGCTCTTGCGAGTAATGCAGGAGCGGGAGTTCGAGCGCGTCGGTGGCAGAGACAAAATCAAAACAGACGTCCGAATCATTGCGGCTACGAATAGGTCCATTGCTGATCTGGTCACTCGAGGCGAGTTCCGGGAGGATCTCTACTATCGGCTGAATGTCATTCGCATTACAGTGCCTCCTCTGAGAGAACGCCGTGAAGACATTCCGCTGATGGTTGATCACCTTCTGCAGAAACTGAATCGTGAACTGCACAAGAAAATCACCCACATTCAGACCCAGGCTCTGCGGGTGCTGACTTCGTTTGACTGGCCTGGGAATGTGCGCCAGCTTGAGAATACCTTGCGGCGTGCCGTCGTCCATAATCATGGAGGCACGTTGACCACAGAGATCGTTCAGGACGCCATGCAGGCACTGCCGAAACCCGGCGCAGAGTCTGCGTCTTCTCCAATAAAATTGCTTGACGAAGTTGAAAAAGAGCATATCCTAAACGCGCTTAAATTCGCCGGGGGCAACCGTGGCAGGGTTTGCCGGTTGCTGGGGATTTCCAGACCCACCTTGCAGCGGAAGATCCGGAAGTATGAGATTCGTCTCTGATTCGGTGTCGATGTTAGATCTTCGATCTAAAGAGGGGAGAGTGAAGGGACCTGGGCAATCCAAGAAGAAACTCTCGGTTGGAATTCTTGGCGCCGGCACCGTTGGAGGCGGTCTGATCCGCCTGATTCAACAGAACTTTCCTCAGTACGCCCTCCCCATCGAGATCAAGCGAGTGGGTGTCAGGGACCTTCAGAAGCTCCGTCATTTCAGCCTTCCCAATAACGTCCTCAGTAGCGACGTGAAGAGCATTGTGCAAGACCCAGAGATCGATGTTCTCGTCGAGGCGATTGGGGGACTGGAACCGGCTCGCAGTTATCTTGAAGCCGGATTGCGAGCCGGAAAGCATGTTGTCACGGCTAACAAGTACGTCGTGTCGGAGTGGGGGGATCAGCTTCACCAGTTGGCGGTATCCAAGGGCTGTCACTTCTTATACGAAGCCAGTGTAGCTGGCTCTATTCCAATCGTCGAGATTCTGAAAGAGGGGGTCATTCCGGACAGGATTAACTCGGTCTATGCGATCCTGAATGCCACAACCAATTTCATCCTGACCCGAATGGCAGAATCGGGAGAAGATTTTCATACCGCTCTCGCGAAGGCTCAGGAACTAGGTTACTCGGAGCCGGACCCGAGTCTTGATATCAGCGGCAAGGATGCCGGTCAGAAACTGTCCATCATCATCAGCATCCTGAAACATCAGCATTGCCATCCTGCCCAGATTGATATTCGAGGCATCGACTTCCTCACTCCATGGGATTTTGAGTTTGCCGCTGACCGTCACTGGGTCATCAAACCGCTCTCGATTTATGAAGAAGCCAGCGGGTTTGGTTTTGCTTGCGTGGAGCCTGTCTTTGTCCCCCAACGTTCGGTCTTTGCCGGCGCCCGCAACGAATATAACGCACTGTGTCTCGACTGCCAGAATATTGGACAACAGATCTTGATCGGCAAAGGGGCGGGTGAACTGCCCACTGCAAGCGCGCTGCTGAGCGATCTGAGAAAAATCGCGGAATCCCAGGAACCCAAGCCTAGGAATCAGTGGTCACGTCTTGCCAAGCAAGGTGTCACGCATTTCCGGTCGTCGATCGAGAATCCCAAGGCGTATCGCTTCTATGTAAACTGCTCTCCCCGGAATCAGGACAAACGCCGCAAGATCTACGAAACCTTTTCCATCGACTCAGAGCTCATCCAGGAACGAACCCTTTGTCATACCTGCAGCTTTGGACTTGCCGTCGTGACCAAAGCGATCCCGCACTCTGAGCTGTTCCGAATTCTGGACTTGGTGCTGACCTTTGATCCCGAAGCTGGAATGTCGTGGGTGAGGATTCTGGAAGACATTTAGAAGCATTCCTCTTTCAGCAATCCGCGTCAGCCCCGGCAATAGCTGAGTGCTCAGTGCTCAACACTGACAGCTGGTGTTCTATGAACATCGTCGTCCAGAAGTACGGCGGTACCTCGGTAGGTAACGTCAAAAAGATCAAATCCGTCGCCGATCGCATTCTGAAAGCTAGAGCCGCGGGTGCCCATATGGTGGTTGTAGTCTCAGCCATGGGACATACCACTGACCGGCTGATTAGCCTGGCGAAGGCCGTCACCTCCAAAGCGTCCCGGCGAGAGATGGACATGTTGCTATCCACCGGTGAGCAAGTCTCGATCGCGCTGTTGTCGATGGCCATCCAGGAGCGAGGCGCCAAGGCAATCTCGATGACTGGATTGCAGAGCGGAATCATCACGGACAGTAACTATTCGATGGCGAAGATCCAATCCATCAAAGCTGACAGCATCCTGTCACAGCTGCGCCACGAGCACGTTGTGATCGTGGCCGGGTTTCAGGGGGTCAGCAATGGATTTGAGATTACGACGCTGGGCCGTGGCGGATCCGATACCACAGCTTCCGCGCTGGCGGTGGCACTTAAGGCAGGGCGCTGTGAGATCTATACCGATGTGGACGGCGTCTATACCACGGATCCAAACCTGGTGTCTGAAGCGACCAAACTGGACTATATCTCTTACGAAGAAATGGTGGAACTCGCCGGAGCGGGCGCTCAGGTGCTACACCCCCGCTCGGTGGAGATTGCGATGAAATTCAGGGTGCCGATCGCTGTGCGTCCGAGCTATTCCGATGAGCCCGGCACCATCGTAACGGAGGCATCGAAATTGGAAAACGTGGTGATCACCGGCGTGACGGGAAACAAGAACATTGCCAAGGTGGCTATCCGAGGCATTCCAGACCGGCCCGGGGTCGCGGCCCAGATATTTTCGGCACTGGGAGACCAGGGGATCAATATCCGCCTTGTCATTCAAAGCGTCGCGGAGAATGGTTTGAACGACATTTCCCTTGTGGTCAGCCGCGACTTTGTGAAGCAGGCGGTGGACGTCTTGGAAGGACAGAAAACCAGCCTGAAGGCGCGTGACATTGTGCATCACGGCAAGCTGGCGGAAGTCTCCATTGTCGGTTCCGGTATTGCGAGTACGCCAGGAGTAGCGGCTCGCATGTTCAAGGCTCTGGCGAAACAAGGGATCAACATCGACCTTATCAGTTCCTCTGAAGTCCGCATTACTTGTGTTATCGACGAAAAGCGAATCCCTGACGCAGTCCGCGCTCTGCATCAGGAGTTCAAACTAGAAAAGCTGAGGCGGGGCCTGGCCAAGAAATAGGCAGCTTCAGTCACCCCTTTCATTCCTTACTCGATTATTCTTCTCTCGATTTGCCTGTCCGCTGCACAAAAGTCCAGTGGTTGAGGTTCAATTCTTGAATCGTACCCGCACACTCAGGGCGTGAGCATCGAGGTTTTCGGATGCGGCGAATTTCTCAATGTAGGTGCGGTTTCGACGAAGACCGGCCTCCGTGTACTTCACGAGACTTGTCTTTTTGAGGAAGTCGTAGACTCCCAGGGGCGAGGCAAAGCGGGCCGTGCCGGAAGTCGGCAGAACATGGTTGGGACCGGCGAAGTAATCGCCGACAGCTTCACAAGAGTAAGGGCCAAAGAAAATTGCGCCGGCTGCCTGGACTCTGTCGGCAAAGTTCTCGGGTTGTTCCATGAGCAGTTCCAGGTGTTCCGGAGCGATCCTGTTGACCGCTTCCGCTGCCTCATCCCAGTTCGGACAGACGATCAACGCGCCGAAACTTTGCAATGCCGTGCGGACAACCTTCTGGCGGCTTAGGTTCTTGATCAGGGAGGCTAGGCTGATTTGAACGGCCAGTGCCATTTCTTTGGACGTAACGATAGCAATCGCACAGGCATTCTCGTCGTGTTCGGCCTGAGCCATCAAATCAGCCGCTATGAAGTCGGGATCGACGAAGTCGTCTGCTACCACAATGACCTCACTGGGGCCGGCGATCATATCAATATCAACTGCGCCGAACACCTGGCGCTTTGCCGTGGCCACATAGATGTTTCCAGGGCCGACAATCTTGCTCACTCTCGGAACGCTCTCAGTTCCATACGCCAAAGCAGCGATGGCCTGTGCCCCCCCAACACCGTAAATCTCAAGGATTCCCAGCTCCAGAAAGACTGCAGCAATCACGGGATTCCGCTGAATCTGATGATAAGGAGTGGTCACGACGATCTGCGGCACGCCCGCAATCTGCGCGGGAATGGCGTTCATCAGCACAGTCGAGGGATACGCTGCCGTGCCGCCGGGGACGTACAACCCCACCGACGGCAACGGGCTGATGCGTTGGCCTAACCGAACTCCGTCGCTGGCCTCATATTCCCAGGATCTTTCCATTTGATGAGTGTGAAAGCGTCGAATATTTTCTTTCGCCAAGCGGATGACTTCGCGCAGCTCGGCGTCGACCTGATTAGCGAGTACCTGGACCTCTTCTGGCGCGATTCGAAGACTCTTCAGATCGACCTTGTCAAACTCCCGCGTAAAACGCAGCAGCGCCATATCCCCTTGACGGCGAACCTCCGCAATGATGCCCGAAACTTGAGCTTCGACCTCTGCGTTCGGCTCAGAGCGGCGAGCATCAATTCTTTGGAGATATCCGGCGATTTCGAGGCTATTCCAGGAGTAAACAGGGATCATCAGTCAACGAAGGAGCCGCTACCGAAGCGACGCAGTGGACCGCGGCAATCCAACCAGCCAATGGAGCCGCAGAGAAAACTGGGAATGCAGTATCGTTGCGGGTCTTTTTCTGAAACAGAGCCATCGGCCCAGCGAAGCGTTGTATAACAGCCAAGGTGGCTGCTTTAATGCCGACGATAACTTGAAGCCTCAATGGGGACCGGAACAGTCTTGCTCACTCCAACTCAGCAGTATGAGGTGGTTCGATCCATTCTTCGATTTCAGCCCTTGTCGGCGACCTTCGACAAAATCTGAATCAGTTCAGTGATACCACTGCGCTTAATCTGGTAGCTGGCACGGTTTACGACCAGGCGGGCTGAAATCTCGAGGATGGGCTCGACGACTTCTAAGCCATTTTCCGCCAGCGTTCGTCCCGACGACACCAAATCGACAATTCGATCTGACAACCCGTGCAATGGAGCGAGTTCAACACTCCCAGAAAGCGGGATGATCTCCACGGGAATTCCCCGGCGCGTGAAATACTCAGTCGTGATCCGCGGGTACTTCGTGGCGATCCGAACGGCAGAGAGCTGCTTGTAGTCCTGGCGAGCTGTTGCTTTCGGCGCAGCCACGACCATTCGGCAACAGCCAATGCGAAGGTCGAGGGGCTGGTGAATGTCGGCATTGGACTCAAGCAGAACATCCAGCCCAGCAATACCAGCATCCGCGATGCCATACTCGACATAAGTGGGAACATCGATGGGCTTGACCATGAAAAACTGAAACCGTCCGCTGGTATCCGGAGTAACGAGCCTTCGCGAAGGGGTGTCGGAGTTCGCGATCTCGATGCCGGCCCTTTTCAGCAAAGCCAGCGCCTCATCAAACAATCGGCCTTTGGATAGCGCGATGGTGATGGCGTCTTTAGTCATAGGGGTTCGAGCTTCACCGGCGGTCGCGACGGAGTATCACGCTAATCAGCTACGGAAGAATCCTGAACCAATTCAGTTTCATGCCAGACAGGGAGTGCCGAATTGCTGACCACTCAGTGCCTGAACGCTGCTGACTAGCTTTCCAGGGACATCAAGCGCTCCAAGCTGAACGAAAACCCAACGGATGGGAGGTCACAACCAAAATTCTTCAACAGATTGTCGTAACGACCGCCGCCGCCAATTTCGAATCCTAGGCCCGGAACATAAATCCTGAAGATCGTCCCAGTGTAGTAATCGAGGCCGCGCACTTCGCTTAGGTCGATGGTGAGGTGTTCGCCGATCTTATGCTTCTTGAGCTCAGCCACCAAGGCCGCGAGGTTGTCAAGCGCTTGAAGCGACCGTTCGTTGGAAACCAACTGACGAGCCGCTTGCAAGATGTCTGAGTTGCCGGTGAGACTCACCAGGGACAGCAAAATATGCCGGCGTCGCTCAGAAAGCGCCAGGCGCGCCAGCTCCGATTTCAGTGCGACCGTGTCTTTGAGGTCGATCAGTGTCTTGATTTTTGTGACATCTTCGAAGCTGATCCGTTCAACGATTCCAGCGAAGTACCCAATCTCACCCAGGTTGATTTGAAACTCCCGGATGCCGATTTTTTTTAGTGATTCGGCAGCGACTAGAATCACTTCGGCGTCCGACTTGACTCTTTCGCCACCAATGTTTTCGACACCGATCTGGAAGAACTCGCGCTGCCGCCCGCCACGGGGAGCTTCATAGCGCAGTACTTCACCGCAATAACAAAGCCGCAAGGGCTTGGGTTGGTCGGCCAGCCGCGTGGCCACAGACTTCGCCACCAGTGAGGTAAACTCGGGCCGGAGCGCGAGGATATGCCCTTCACGGTCGACGAACCGATAGAGTCTTTCCTCCAATTCCGCTCCCATGCCCTTGGTGAAGACATCGTAGTAGTCGAAAATGGGCGGGATAATCTCCTCGTAGTTCCAATGCTCAAAGACCGAAAAGATGGCGCGCTCGATGCGACGGCGCTTCTTGGCAGCCTTGCCAAACAGCAACTGGGTGCCCAGGGGAATCTGCGTTAGAGTCTTCATACTAATACGTTGCCAAGGGAGCGGAGCTCACAAATTCAAAACGGTAAGATGCATTGATTCTCCCGACAGCGACTCTCGGAACAGGTTCTGGATCGTAAATCGCCTGCTTGATCCGTTTCGTTTCTATAAGACAAGCTGAAGATTCATTAAGCGATGACCTAGCGAATCAAGTGCTTCGTGTCCTCCATATTGTCAGTAGATCTTTCTTCCCTGATTATCGACCTGCAATTGGAATGGCCGGGAGGCGATGCCATGACGATTGAAGATTTCGGCGATGCGCTTGTAGATACCATCCAAATGGTCTTCAGCAAAGGCAACCACACTGGGGCCAGCACCACTCAGGCAAACCCCAGCCAGACCGGGAATTTCCTCATGGTTCAGCTCAAGAATTTCCTCCAAACCTGGGATCAACTGGGCACGACACGGCTGGTGGATTCGGTCACGCATGGCTTCGCGCAGAAAGTGGAACTCACTTCTGAGCAGCGCTGCGACGGCCAGCGAGCTTCGCTGGATATTAGACACTGCATCGCGCAGGTTCAAATGTTGAGGAATGACTGCTCGCGCTCTTTCCGTTTCAAGCCGAAATTCTGGCACGGTGAGCAGGATCTTCAGCTGAGATCCCATTGACGCACGGAAGAAAGTAACCTGCTGATTTTCGTCTACACAACTTACCGTGAACCCGCCAAAGCGGGCAGTCGTGAGATTGTCAGGGTGGTTTTCGAACTCGAAGGCATAACGAAAGAATTTCTCCCGCGAGAGTTCTCTCTCCGTAAGCGCCTCGAAGCAGCCAAGGCCGCCAACAATGGCCGCGGCGCTACTGCCGAGTCCGCGAGCAATTGGAATCTCGTTGGCGATCCTGAATCCAACCTTCGGGAGCGGCAGCTCTTCACCTTCGTACACGCGCCGGACGACCTTCCAGAGGAGATTCTCCTCCTTCGCGGGCAGCTCGGTTGCTCCTTCCCCCATCAGAACCCATTCATTCCGAAAGTCGGAAGAGGTCTCGATTTCGATACGCAGGTAGAGCTGAAGTGCCAGTCCCAGGGCATCAAAACCGGCGCCTAGATTCGTGGTGCCGGCAGGAACTTGGACCACTCTCTTCATCGTCTGAGCTTTTCCAGGACAATTTCCCGCATCAACTCACGAGGCGCCGGCTTGCCGGTCCAAAGCTCAAACTGTCGGGCGCCCTGAGCGACGAACATTTCCACGCCACTGATCACTGTTGCCCTGCTGGCAGCTTCACGCATCAGGCGCGTTTCCAATGGATTGTAGACCATGTCGAACACATAGCGGTAACGGAGCGCTTGCCGTGGAATCGGAGTATCCTCAAGGCCGGGAAACATCCCGACAGAGGTGGCATTGATCAGCAGGTCTCCCGAATAGCGTTCCGCCCTGTCCAGGGTGTCGTGAGCGAAACCCAGCGACTCTGCAAAGGCCCTGGCTTTCTGCCCATCCCGGGCCAGGACCGTTACCGAACAGTTTTCCTGCTTCAAAACCCACGCTGCAGCCCGAGCGGCTCCACCAGTGCCCAGAAGCGTCACGCAGCGCACCTTCTGTTTGAAGGGCTCCTGAAGGGCGTGGCTCACGCCGTCCACGTCCGTGTTGTAGGCTACGATCTGGTTTGCCTGCCTCACCAGAGTGTTTGCCGCGCCAGTCAACTTGACTGTCTCGTCCACCACATCCACAAAGTCCAGGATGCTTATCTTGTGAGGAATTGTGACGCTGAAACCTGCGAACTTTTTGAGATACGGGCCAAAGTTCGTCAGGTCCTGAATCGAAAACGGCAAGTAGCGGGCGTTTAGACCGATTCGACGGAACGCGGGGTTGTGAATGTGAGGGGACAGCGAATGGGTGACCGGGTAGCCAATCACCCCGTAAACCTGCGTTGACGGATTGGTCTGGTCGACGGCGTAGAGGTCCTTGAGTTCGTCCACCGTTGGCTGCCCGGGCGCACTTTCCTGCCCCTTCCGAACCGACCCATAGGTACACAAAGAACCGAGGCCAAGGGCAAGAATGCGAGTCAACGTCCCCAGTTCCCCCATGGCTGTAATAATCGCAGGTTGCCGATCTTGCATAGCTCGTTCGGTGAGCTGGAGCAACCTAAAATTGTCCGCGAAATTCCGTGAGAAAGTAGCCACTTTGAGAATGCCTGCCTTCGTTGCCAGTAGTCTGCGGTAGATGGGATCTAGACTCTGCGGCGTCTCAACGAAGTTATGGTACGAGGCAATCCACTGGGCACTGGCATTCTCGAGTGGGGTCAGCTGCCCCCGCAAATAGTTTTCGATCGTTTCAATTTCGAGATCAATGAACGATGCTCCCGCACCCAGAAGCGAAGTGAGAATTTGCATCTGTTGGGTCTCGCTTCCGGTGAACTCGCCGCCGTTGGGTTTGCGGCGCAGCGTGAGAACAACAGGGCGGTCCGCCTGGCGAATCCAGTGGCTGACGTTGGCAGGTGTCAGTTCGGAGATCTTGAGATAGTCGAGGCGCAGTTCGATGGCCCCAGCGCTCTGCTGGGCCAAGGAGATGGCCCGCTCGATTTCGGTGCCACTCGATTCCCGGATCACCGCGCAAATCCCGTTTCCAACCTGCTGCGTCAATCCCCAGTCCATTTATGCAATTGAATTTCAAGGAGTAAAGCTAAAGTGCGGCTGTTCCCATTCCGATAGAGGGGCTGCGGGTAAAAGCGTAAGTGTAACACAAGGCCTGTCGGCTGCCTAGCGCCTTAAGCCCGACCGGGCTCCTGCTTGACGAGGTTGAAATCCTTGGGTTCGCGCCGCTTGCAGTGGGTCTCCAAGACCGCAATGCGAAACTCCAAGCTAATGCCGGCACTCTGACAGGGCGGAACGATGCCAAGGTTCTCTAGTTGGGAAAGAGATGACGAGGTCGCTAACCCCCTGCAGTCTTCAGGAGATGTCCAGTGAAAACGATCAACAAAGTATGTCTTTTGATTTTTGCAGTTCCTTTGCTGTTGACTTCAAGCTGGGCAGGAGCCTCCCCCAAGGCGCAGCCTGCCCAGGGTAACCCCCCTCGACCGCTGGCTCAACGACCGGACGGACACTGGTCGGCCAATGAACCCGCCAGCACGAAGGATGGATACGATATCCACACCGTCAAGCGGGGGGATACCCTCTGGGAGATCAGCCGAGAGTATTTGAAGGATCCATTTCTCTGGCCTCAGATCTGGGAAGTCAATTCGAACGTCGATAATCCGCATTGGATTTATCCAGGCGACCAGATTCTGATCAGAAGAATAGCCGTGATGACTCCACCTCCTTCGGAGTCCCTGGCGCCTACCGCGAGCGGAGAGCCCAATTCTCAGACTCCTACTCAACGCCGGTCAGCTGCCACTCCGGCTTCCACAGAAACGCCAGACCCATTGGTTCAAGCAGAGGGCGCGACACCGCCCTCGCCGCCTCCGGTAGCAACCTACACAGATCTCTACTGTGCAGGATTTTTCAGCCCGGAATCCATCCAGTCGAGGGCTTCCGTTGTCGGCGGTGAAGAGTCTGAGAACAAATCCTTGTTCAGTGACCGCGATGTGCTCTACCTCAACCAAGGCTCTGCTTCTGGGATCAAGCCGGGTGACGAGCTTCAAGTCATACGGCCGGTGACCGACTTTGCCAAGTGGGGAACCGAATTTGCAAAAGCCAAGTCAAAAGAGAGGTACGGGTACTACTATCAGGACATCGGACGTCTGCGGGTGCTGTTGGCTCAGGAGAACTCGGCCACGGTTGAAGTCGTCTTCGCGTGTGAAGAAATCCACGTGAACGACCTGACGATTCCTGCAGAGCAGCGTCTGTCTCCGTTGCAGCGGGGAGGCAGCTTCGATCGATTTCCGCCGCCCAGCGGCAAGACGGCTGGCAGGATTTTCATGAGCAAAGAATTCCGGTCGCTCATGAGCAGCGGCAACATTGTCTATGTTGACGTTGGGAGTAAACAGAACGTCCAGGTGGGGGACTATTTCCGGGTACTCCGGCACTTCCATAAGGACAGTGTAAGCCTGTTCAATCGCGCAGACTACAACCGCAACCGCGCAACCTTCGACAACGCGCGGAAAGTGATCGGGGAACTTGTCATTCTACGGGTAGAACCGAACGCTTCAACCGCTTTGATCACTTACAGCAGCCAGGATATCTCGCTCGGAGACGGCGTGGAACTCGAGTGACGAGGGTGGAGATCGACCAAGCATGTATGGCAAAGGTGGATCGCTACCTCGGGATGCGACCCTGAGTCACGCGACCTTCGGTCCCCCCATTGACCTTTGAGACTCTACCCTCGTCAATTGCCAGCCATCTGCTCTCTAAACACGAGCGCGGTAAAAGACTCGATTCTGGCCCCTGCCTTCCACGCATCCAGTGGCAATCCCGCCTTCCGGCAAACCTGTTGCAGAAACTGCTCACGGTCCCATCCGTGCTCGGTTGCAACTTGGGGCAGGAGCAAGCCGCGTCTCCCCTCGTGATTCACGATGAGCCCATGAACTCCAATCTCAATTCTCTCGAGGACATGGACGTCTTGCAGCGGGGAGAGCACCGAAATCTCAATTTGCACTTCTGCTAACTCCGACAGCGTCAGGGGCGGAAAGCGCGGGTCGACAGTGGCCGCGGATATGGCGCAGTTTTGGGCCGTCTCATATAGTGGCGAGATCGCAATCGGGACACCAATACATCCGCGCAACTCGCCATGAGAGTGCAAGGTGACAAAAGCTCCGCGTTTTT
>Ga0075431_100003520_pt1 | contig 15170 bp, 15 predicted proteins | sample RhiMetdeltSRZDD5_FD_75297 | JGI IMG/M metagenome (GOLD analysis project Ga0075431, IMG submission 75297) | Populus rhizosphere microbial communities from Tennessee, USA - Rhizosphere MetaG P. deltoides SRZDD5 | ecosystem: Host-associated > Plants > Roots > Rhizosphere > Soil | place: USA... | reverse complement strand
ACTGGATCGAGGTTTTTCGCTGTTCACCTGGTCAGCGTGTTTCTGCCATCTCTAACGATGCGGGGACGTTCTCGCTGTCGATCACTGAGCTGACCGACTGATGCGCGACTTTCGATGGATGCGGGACCTGCAGCCGGACCAGGCAAGGGCTGCGCTTGCTGCATTGGATAAGCAGCCGCCACCGGACACGGTGCGGGGGATTTTGGAAATGCGCGCCATTCGTGAAGCGTTGCAGGCGAAGATGGCCGCGGACTAACGCAATGCCCCGTTGCGCATCTGCAACTGCGGATAGAATTTGTGCAAGTAGCAAAGTCTTACCGTCGCGTTTGATCGAGCGGTACTAACTTTCCCCCGATCCTCTTCCTCACGCTCCCACTCGAGGGCAAGGGGGATCACATGGAGGGGCTGCCATACCTGCCAGGGTGGCAGCCCTTCTTCTGTGGAAGCCACTTGAAGGCACGGACTTTTTACTACGCAGGATATGCTTTGCTTGACTACCCTAGCCGGGTAGCAGCCTGTTCTCGATTGCCTCGGGCAGGCCGCTGCATAGGGACCGTAGGGGCGAACCTCCAGCGGTCCCTAATCGTTTCCCGGCATGAAGCCAGAGATGGGCATTGTGTTAATCGGCTTGGCGTTCACCGCCTTAATCTTCGCGTTACTTATCCTTCTCGGCCAACCTTTCTAGAAATTCTGAAGAATTAGACTGTTGTGTCAGCTTCCGTACCGACCAAAAGGGGTAGATACTGGCGGCTGCAAACAGCTGACTTGCTACACATTCACCGTGTCAGCTGTGTTGCGTAGGGACCGCCGAGAGTCATGGCTGACGGTCCCTATTTTTGTGGGTGTCAAAGCCCTATATCGCGGGCATGGTATTGCGTACTTACGGGCGCGGCAGGCCACTAAACGCGCCTGCCGTGTATGAGACGTGGAGTGGTGTGCGTGATGAGTACCCAGACCCCGCCGTTGGCTCCTAAGCTAACCGATAATGTCACCGTCCATATCGTGCTCAACGATTTTGGCAATCTTGGCCGTGCTTATGTCGAAACTGATGAGGCAGAAGCCGATGAATGGACTGTCGTCAGCAAAATCATGGACGGTGAGTACTCCAACCCCGCGCGCGTGGTGGCTTTTAATATCGCCGAAGGCTGGGCGCGCGATGTAAGCGACGCTATTGCCCAAGCTGTATTTGAGAGAGGACGCAGCGAAAATCATTTCAGTAAAGTTGCAAAGGAGTTTGTTGAGCGAACTCTCGGAGAGTCCGTAGAATAAGTGCGATGAATCTGGAGGTTCTAATGAACCGAAAGTTCATTGTTGCCATTTTCCTGATCGGCGCCGTGTCCGTGTACGCACATGCTCAAAACCCGAGGGTGAGCAAGGGTGACGCACAGAAGGTCGTGACAATCATCAGCGGCGACAAAATCAAAACCCAAGCCTATTGCGATATACACAAACTCGCTCAGCAGCTGGTGGAGGCCCACGAGAAGGAAGACGGCGAAAAGGTCAATGAATTGTTCGAGAAAATTCAAACACTGGAAAAAACCGTGGGTCCCGAATATGTCGCATTGGTCGAGTGGATTGAGGACATCTCGGAAAACGACGAGCTCCGTGCAGAGTTTTCGTCGGCATTTGGGGCACTCGTCAGGCTGTGTACGAAGTAGTCTCGAAAATCCGAAAGCGCCAGCAGCGACGCGCGAAGGATGGCACGTTTTGAAAAGTGGCTTCTGGTGGGCTACACTCTAGTTACCAAGGCTTTTGCGTGAAATGATCAAGGGGCAATCCCATGCCCAAAAAGCAAAAGGCAAAAAAAGCTAAAATCAAACGGAAGCGAACAGCGAAGAAAATCAAGCCGCAAAAAAGCAAGGCTAAAAAGCATGTCGATGCTTTCACATCCGTTTTTTCAGATGACGCACTAGAGCGTGCTGCAGGACGGTCCATGACATATGAATGCGATTCCTAAAAAACTTTCATATTTGTAAGTCTGCTAAGGGTATAAAATCGGGGCCGCTCTCGAAACCTGGTGAGGAAGAGCGGCCCCAAACTCACGGCGCCTTCGCTGAAAAAATCAATAAATCTTCGCCGGGCCTCCTAGGAACTGACGCCCCACAGTTGCTTGTCCAAAAGCTCCTGGTCATGTCTGGTCATTTTAGAATCCTCCTCTTGGCAAAGGAGATGACTCACTGTCGTCAACACGAGCCGGGGGTTCGCGGTTCCTTAAAAAAGGGTCTGAGGCGGCCCCGGTCGGAGCCATGCGGGGAAAGGACCTTGAGCCGCATAGTCCAGCTAGGGCCGTCCAGGAGCGGGCAAGAGGATCGGATCCCCGCTCGCGAACATTGAAAGCCCTTAGGGCGGTATGTGCATTGATTTAACGCAAACGCCACTCGCGCCGCTGATGGAACGTTCTAAGAAAGGGCCACCGACTCGCGACTATGGCCACACACAGGCAGTTTAATCGTCGTCGAATTGCGTAGAGCCGTTCGTCCCAATAGCGCTTAGTCCTCGAACCGCCATACGTCTTTGAGCACTTTCTTCTCGGCCCTTGCGAAAGATATTTCATCCCAAGCAACGTAAAGGGCGGAAAAAACGACTAAGGTTATTATTACGACTATCATGATCTCACCAATGTTATTCGGTGAACACCTCAACCCGGTGAAAGCGGAGGCCTAGCAGTTGGCAAATGCTCATTCCCCGAAAATAGACCGGTTAGTCCGCACCATGCGCGTCATGGTCTGAGACATCAGTTCGCTCATGTCATAATGGCGGTTTAGGCCGCGACTGGCTGGGTCAGGCCCAAGCCTCTGGGACAGCTCTTCGATGTGCTCGTCTGCGGCACGGTCGAGCAGTTGGCCCACATAAGCAGTAATCCGCGTGAATCCGCTGGAATTGGTTAGATAACTGTAGCTCATGGTCTTCCCCTTCTGACCCGGCACGATGCGGATGTCCGTATGGAAGACTAACTGATTGGAGTGAACGCGCTGTGATGGCCATCACAAAAAGGCGTAATTTCCCAAGCCTTTTCAAAGCCAAGAACCCACGCGCGCTGCAGATGGAACGCTTTGCGGCAAATGAGCCGCGTCGTAAGGCCGCGAATGTGATGCACGTCACAGCGAACCGTTTCTAAATGCCACAGCTTGAGCATTTAGAAGGGGCGGGTTGATGATTGCGCACATTTTAGCGCTGCTTGGCAATGTGATGCTTTGGGCCGGCTACGTCTTTGCGGCGTTACTCTTGGCCCTCTTAGTTTACGCAGCCTCCCAAGGCGGGGCGCGTGAGGTGGCAACCTGGACTATTACGTTAGCAGTCTGCGCAGCTGCCATCACTATCGGATTCCTCGGTCGATACATTTTAGGTGGCAATCGAAAGTAACTCGGTGGCAATCAAAAAACTTGTCGTGCCCTAAATGCGGATGCGCCTTACCGCTCAGGTCCCTCGAAAACCTGGATCAAAGTCAAAAATCCGAAGGCGCCCACCGCAACTCGCGCTATCGACGGGAGGGACGAGGACGCCATTCCGTAGTCGGCCGCGTTTACTATTGGGGCTTAGGTGCCTTGTTCGTGTCAGCCACGTTGCTTGCGGTGATGCGTTGGGCCGAGAACTACCACCTATTTGTTATTGGGGCGCTTGCCTTCAGCTCTGCATGGCTTGGTCATAGAGCAAGACGCCCGAGCAGCAGAGCGGTCTGACGCTCCATTGCACGCGGCATCTGTTCATTCGCCAGCAGACAGCGGTGATCAATGTAATTCGGGCTCATCTTGCCGAGTTCGGGATCGTCGTGCCGGTCGTACGCAAGGCTGTCGAGGCGCTGCTCGATGTCGTCGCCAATCCAACTGACAAGCGCGTTCCTGCGATAGCCCCTGCCTGCCTCGCCGCACTGGGGGCTCAGCTGTGCAGGCTCAAAGAGCAGATTCTGGAGTTCGACCGGATGATCATCGCGTGGCATCGATCACACGAGGCGAGCAAACGGCTCGCTGCGCTTCTGGAATGACGATTCGGTTTTAGAATGGACGTATGCGTTGTGACTGGCCGGGCAAAACGGTCCCATAGACGCCAAATGTTGGAATTGGCGGCCCCGGCGCACGTGCACGTTGTAGGCCTTGAGACAAGGCATCGACTTGATCGTCGTGCCTGCCCTTGGGAAATGAAAGTATCTCGTTTTTGAATTCATCTAGCCATGGTGCATTGCGTGGAAGATGGACGGCGCCGGCCTCAATCGGGGCCGCTTGTGCAGCCATGCGCAGGATTTTGTCGCCATCGGGCTTAATGCCGATGGCATGAATATTCTCTCGATAAAGGTCCTGAATGAGACTTTGCCCGGATCCCTTTTTCTCAATCAGCAAACTGTAGGAGGCGGGGCTTTGGCGCCAGCGTTTGTGTTGCAATATTACTGTCCGTTTTAGGTCAGGATATTCAAGACGTGCCCGAATGACATCGAGTAGGTAGACGGTCTCGCCGCGAACAAGCAACACAACACACGCTGAAAAATCGGAAAGTTGGTTGCTGGTCATTGCTGTGTCCCAGCTCACAATGAGACGGTCCCCCGATTTCGGGCTGGGGGGCGAATCGTAGATTTTGAACCAGGACCATTTGATGAGGTTGCCACCTATCGGAATAGGCGCCTGAAGATACTGGGCCGCAAACTCCATCGATCCCATGACGCGTTTCAATTCCGCGAGCGCGATCTCGTTCTCTCTTTCCGGATGGAGAAGATCGCCAATGCGGCGGTGATGAAAGCGATTCATGCCGAGAGAAATACTGCACTCCGTTTCGGCGATCGCCGGCAGGTTGAGATGCGTCCAGCCTCCCTGTTCGAGCAGATGACCGACGAGATCATCGGGGTGCAGTCGCTGCATGACAACAATGATTGAGCCTTCCGACTTGTGGTCGAGTCGCGACAGCAATGTGCTGGAGTACCATTGTTTCAATGACTCGCGGGCGCTTTCCGACTGCGCGTCCTGGGGTTTGAGAGGATCGTCGATAATCAGCAAATTGCCGCCACGGCCGGTCAATGTGCCGCCGACCGACGTGGTCAGACGCAAGCCACCGGCGGTAGTCATGATTTCGGTTTCGGTATCCTTTGAAGGGCTGATGCGCGTTTGCGGAAATATTCGGTGATATAGCGGGGAATGCATCAGGGCGCGACAATCGTTGCCATGCTTGCGCGATAGAACTTCGGAGTAGCTCACGCAGATAATTCGGCAGCTTGGATCATTGCCGAGCGCAAAGGCAGGTAAGGCTACAGACGAGCAAATGGACTTCAGACTGCGTGGTGGCACCGTAATGATTAGACGACGGGTTTTGCCGTCGAGCACATCGGTCAGTGCGGCCGTCATCGCTTCCAGATGCCAGTTGCGTTGCAGAGACTTTCCGCCGGCCACGATTGGGAAAGCCGCCTGAACAAAGGTGTAGAGGTCGGTCCTGGCTGCCGCTTGAAACAAGGCATGACGGGAGGCAGGCGGCAGCGCGGCGATTGCCGCGTTCGTGTCAACGGCTGCCACTATCGCCTCCTGGGACGGGATCTTCGGGAGCCCGGCGTCGTGCTAAGAAATCAGCAAGAATGGCTTCATCTTCGGCAGCCAGACTGAGATTTGCATCGGTGCGGCCCCGCAGGCTTTCGCTCTCGTAGCGCATGATCGCCGGTAACACCGTCAACAGCCTTGGCTTACCGGCTAAGGCCTGGCGGATGGCCGAGCGAACGAGCGCGTATCGATTCGGCATGCGCAGCAACTGATCGCCGACGCGTAACTCGATGCTTTCATTGAGCACCTGCTCGGTCACTTCCGCAAAACTCGGCGCCTTCTTGCGGCGGCCGTGTGGATTGCCCGATACACCCGGCTTGAACCGGGTGCTGGCTGGCGGTCGTCCGTAACCCACGCGATCGGGCTTCTCGGTGTCATTACGAGTACCGGGTTTATTTTTGTGTTTCATGGCCATCACCGGCGTGTGCGTTGGTTGGAGGGGGTACCGGCATCGCCGCGAGCAGCCTGCTCATCGAAGGTTAGACCGGTGTCGGAGTGGATGGCGTCTCGGCCGGTGAAAATTTGCCAGCGCCGGATAGCCGCATCGACATAGCGCACATCGATGTCCATCACGCGCGCGCGACGGCCCACGCGTTCGGCGGCAAGCAGGGTCGTGCCGGAGCCGCTGAACGTATCGAGCACGATCTGATTGCGCTGAGTGCAGTCCTTGATCGCATCGGCAACCAGGGCGACCGGCTTGACGGTTGGATGCGCCCGCAGGTCGTCCATGCGCCCGGCGCGGAACGTGTTGACGCCGGCATATTTCCAGACGTTCGAGCGGGAGCGGCCGTGACGGCCGAGTTCGATGGTGTTGAGGTGCGGAGTATCCCCGACGCGAAACACGCCGATCAGTTCGTGCTGGCTGCGGTAAAAGCTGCCTTGGCCGGCGTTCGACTTAACCCAAGCGACCAAGTTGAGCATGGCACCATAGCTTGCGCGTCCGGCTTCCAGCAATTCGCCAATGTGTCGCCAATCCATGCAGACAAAATGCACTGCGCCCTCGACCGAGACATGGGCCGCCAGTGTGAGCGTCTCGGTCAGAAAGTTTGTAAAAACGGGCGGCGCCATCTCGCCTGACGCCATGGCAAATTCCTGGTGTTTGGTCTGGCCGCGGCCGATGATGTCGCGCACTCGAACGTTGTAGGGAGGATCGAGAAAAGCCATGTGAGCGGGCTCGCCACCCATCAGCCGGGTGAGATGTTGAGCCTTGCGTGCATCGCCGCAAAGCAGGCGATGCTTGCCGAGCTGCCAGAGGTCGCCGGCGTGTGTCACTGCCGGACCGCGCGCGGGATCGATCGCATCGGCGGGGTCGGTGGCATCCTCCTCAAAATCAGCGAGCAGGACATCGATCTCGGCCGGTTCAAAACCGGTAGCGGTGATGTCAAGTCCGTCGGCAAGCAACAGGTCGGGCAGGCTCGACAACTCGCTCGCCAGACGCTCGCGGTCCCATCCCGCGCTCTGCGCAATGCGGTTATCGGCCAAAAGCAAAGCGCGCTTGCGTGCTTCGCTTAGTCCTGTAAGGACAATCGCCGGAATAGTTTTGAGTCCTAGCAGCTTAGCGGCTTCGAGCCGACCATGACCCGCAAGCAGCACGCGGTCTTCATCAACCAGCACCGGGGCGGTAAAGCCGACCGCCTTAATGCTGTCGGCAATCTGCCGGATCTGCTTTTTCGAGTGCGTACGCGCGTTGCGATGATGCGGCCGCAGCGCATGGATCGCCGTTTGCTCAATCTGGAGATTGCGCATGATGTCCTTGTTGGTTTCGGTACCAAGTCGGGGACATCAGCCCAATAAAAACGGCGAGATCCCACGACAGTTAACCGAAAGACCTGCATCCACAGGCCATTCGGCACCCATCGGGCCATCCCGCCCTTCCCGTTACGCTGGCAGTACATGCCGCGACGTCAAGCGTGCGCGTAGTTAATAGTTACAATTTAACCGATTCGCCCAACCCGGCAAAGTTGGATTCGCATAGTGACAGATTATGGAACAGGCCTACACGGCGTCCCTTTCCGATGGCGTCAGAAACGAGCGTCACAGCTTAGTCGCGCGACCGTACCTTATCCTTATGGGTTGCTGACAAATCGACGTGTCTGCGTGCCAGACGAATCGTATGGCGTCGGAGCCCCGGTGCCAGAACTTGCACAGGGTCCGGCTCTCGATTGGTCAGGAAATCATACGGACCGGCTAACCCCGTTAAGCCCGCGAGATCCTTCTGCGAGTTGAGGCCGACCTGGTCTAACCACTGCGTATCGAACGATTACAGAGGGCTATCGCAACCTGTGCAGCGTGCCTGAGGCGGTCGTCGATTTGCGTGACAAGATGCACAGGTTTATGTACATAGGCGGACCGCGAGAGAATGAGACGACGTTTTGCATTGCTGCGGGAGAGACTGGCTATTTTGCCGGCGCCGAAGGAGCAACCGCCCCGGAAACTCTCAGGCAGAAGAACCGCGCGATGCTCGATTGAAGACTCTGGAAAGAGGCGCTTGCCGCGTCCGCCGACGGGATAACGTTCTCAGGCAACAAAGACAGAGGGGGCACCTAGCAATCAGTTGATGCTGATAGGTGCCCATGTCGACCGCTTTTTCTGACAGCGAACTGATTTCAAACACAGCGACATTGCGTACGCCGCTTTACGCACTCCATTGCGAGCTCGGAGCGCGTATGGCGCCGTTCGCCGGCTATGAGATGCCGATCCATTATCCGCTCGGTGTGCTGAAGGAGCATTTGCACACAAGAACTGCGGCGGGATTGTTCGACGTCTCGCACATGGGGCAGATCGCGCTGCATCCGCGCACGGGCGATATGAGGGCCTTGGCGCTCGCGCTCGAGCGGCTTGTTCCCGTCGATGTGCTGGGGCTCGACGAAGATCGCCAACGCTACGGCTTCCTCACTAACGAGCGGGGCGGAATCGTCGACGATCTGATGATCGGCCGTCGGCGCGATCATTTCCTACTGATCGTCAATGCGAGCCGAAAGGCGATCGACGCGCAGCACTTGCATGCCCAGCTCGCTGAGAGCTGCGACGTTACGCTTTTGGAAGACCGCGCGCTACTCGCCTTGCAGGGGCCGGCCGCGGACGCTGCCCTCGCCGAGCTCGCTCCCTCGGTGAGCGGCATGTGTTTCATGGATTTGGGTGAGCTGACAATTGCCGGTGCTGATTGCATGGTCGCCCGCTCCGGTTACACCGGCGAAGACGGCTTCGAGATAAGCGTGCCGGCGGAGTCTGCAGAGAGATTGGCGCGCTTGCTGCTGAAGCATCCGCAAGTTGTCCTAGCCGGACTCGGTGCACGCGACAGCCTGCGTACAGAGGCCGGACTTTGCCTTTATGGCGCCGACATCGACGAGACTACGACACCGATCGAAGCCGGACTCGATTGGGCGATACAGAAGGTGCGTCGGGTTGGCGGCGCGCGCGCCGGAAATTTCCCCGGCGCTGAAACCATCCTGGCTGAGCTTACTGGCAAGCCGCGTCGGTGTCGCGTCGGGCTGCGGCCGCGGGAGCGCACACCGATACGCGGCGGCGCTTTGTTGTTTGCCGACCCTTCGGCGAATGAACCGATTGGAAAGGTTACGTCGGGAGGCTACGGCCCTTCGGTCGGGGCGCCGGTCGCGATGGGCTATGTCGTCGCATCGCAAGCCTCGCCAGATACACAACTTTTTGCGGAGGTTCGCGGCAGGCGCGTGTCGGCCACCGTCACCTCGCCGCCGTTCGTCCCGCACCGCTACAAGCGCACGCAACCGGAGAGCTAAATGCCCATGCTGAAATTCACGCCAGATCATGAGTGGCTGAGCGTCGACGGCGACATCGCCACCGTCGGCATCACCTCCTATGCGCAGGAGCAACTCGGCGACGTAGTCTTCGTCGAGTTGCCGGCGCCCGGCAAACAGGTCACCAAAGGCGCAGCCGCGGCGGTGGTCGAGTCGGTCAAGGCCGCTTCCGAGGTTTATTCGCCGATCAGCGGCGAGGTGGTCGAGTCAAATAAGGCGCTTGTCGCCGAACCAGCGTTAGTGAACTCAGAGCCGATGGGCAAAGGTTGGTTCTTTAAGATCAAGATTGCGGCGCCGGCTGAACTTGATGGCTTGATGGACGAAGTGACCTACAACTCACAGCGAGCTTGATCATGCGTCCGGAAAGAGAACGAGCCTCACCGTCGATGGCCACCCCCCCTCGCGGCGGTGATTTTGTGCGCCGGCATATCGGGCCCCGCGACCACGATATCGCCCACATGCTGCGCGTTGTCGGCGCAAGCAGTATCGATGCCCTCATTGACGAAGTAATCCCGGCCGACATCCGCCAACAGCATCCGCTCGAGATCGGGTCGGCGCTATCTGAAACCGAGTTTATCGACAAGATGCGCGAAATAGCCGCGGAAAACGTGCCGATGATCTCAATGATCGGGCAGGGCTACTACGGCACGGTGCTGCCGTCAGTGATCCAGCGCAACGTCTTGGAAAACCCGGCCTGGTATACGGCCTACACACCCTATCAGTCAGAGATCAGCCAAGGCCGCCTGGAAGCTCTCCTGAACTTTCAGACCATGATCGCTGATCTCACGGGATTTGAGGTCGCCAATGCTTCGCTGCTTGATGAGGCGACTGCCGCGGCTGAGGCCATGGCAATGGCGCGCCGCGTCGCGACGTCGCAGGCGCAGGCGTTCTTCGTCGACCACAGTTGCCATCCCCAGACTATTGCCGTCGTACGTTCGCGTGCCGAGCCGCTCGGTTGGACGGTGATCGTGGGCGATCCCGCGGTCGCGCTGGATCCGCCGGCTGTATTCGGCGCACTCGTTCAATATCCCAGCTCGGAGGGCGAGATCACCGACCCACGCCAATTAATCGCGAAACTGCATGCCGCCGGTGCCATCGCAGTGACGGCAGCCGATCTGCTGGCGCTCGCGTTGATTACCCCCCCGGGAGAGCTTGGCGGCGACATCGCCATCGGCTCAGCCCAGCGCTTCGGCGTCCCGATGGGTTATGGCGGGCCACATGCGGCATTCATTGCGACGCGTGCTGCGTTCCAGCGTGCGCTGCCTGGCCGCATCGTCGGCGTGAGTGTCGATAGCAGGGGTCGTCCGGCCTATCGGTTGGCGCTGCAAACGCGCGAGCAGCATATCCGCCGAGAGAAAGCGACCTCTAACATCTGCACGGCGCAGGTATTGCTGGCGGTGATTGCGTCAATGTACGGCGTTTATCACGGGCCGGAAGGATTGCGGAAGATAGCGTCAAGGGTTTCGCATCTCGCGGCGGTGCTTGCGCGCGGTCTCGCTGAGCATGGCTGGCCGATTTTGACCAAGCAGTTTTTCGATACGATTGTCATCGAAGTCGGTGAGCAACGCGACACGATTGTATCTCGGGCGGAGGAGCTCGGACTCAATCTGCGCCGGCTGCCTGGCAGGATCGGCATCAGTGTAGACGAAACCACCACGGCCGAGATTGTCGAACGGGTGTGGATCGCCTTCGGCTCCACGACAGGTCCAGCGGGAGGCAAAAATGCGCGCTTTGAGATCGTTTCCGCGCAAGTGGGCGATGCGCTGCCGCAATCGCTCAGGCGCAAATCCGAGTTTATGACCCATCCTGTGTTCAGCGACCACCGCTCCGAGACTGAGATGTTGCGATACCTGCGGCGGCTCGCCGATCGCGATCTCGCCCTCGACCGTACGATGATTCCGCTCGGTTCCTGCACAATGAAGCTCAACGGCACGACGGAGATGATGCCGCTTTCTTGGCGCAGGTTTACCGACCTGCATCCGTTTGCGCCGGGCGAACAGGCGCGTGGCTACGCCACCATGATCGCTGACCTCCAGGCCAAGCTAATCGCGATCTCTGGCTATGACGCGATTTCTCTGCAGCCTAATTCTGGTGCGCAGGGTGAGTTTGCCGGGTTATTAGCGATTCGCGCCTATCATCGCGCGCGTGGCGAACCACAGCGGACAATCTGCCTGATCCCGATCTCGGCCCACGGCACTAACCCGGCGTCGGCGCACATGGCCGGCATGGATGTCATCCCGATTACCTGCGACGTCGGCGGCAACGTTGATCTTGAGGATCTGCGTGCCAAGGCCAAGAGCTTTGCTGACCGGCTCGCTGCAATCATGATTACCTATCCCTCGACGCATGGAGTCTTCGAAAGTACGACCCGAGTGATCTGCGATGTCGTGCATGCCCATGGCGGCCAAGTGTACCTCGATGGCGCCAATTTGAATGCGCAGGTCGGGCTGGCGCGGCCGGGCGACTACGGGGCGGATGTTAGCCATTTCAATCTGCACAAGACCTTTTGCATCCCGCATGGAGGCGGTGGACCGGGCATGGGACCGATCGGCGTAAAGGCGCATCTTGCGCCCTATTTGCCGTCGCACCCGCACCTCGGCTCCGCAAGCCCGGTCGGCCCAGTGGCGGCGGCTCCGTTTGGCTCCGCCTCGATCCTGACTATCGCCTGGGCCTATATGCTGCTGATGGGCGGTGACGGCCTCACACAGGCGACGCGTGTCGCAATCCTCAACGCCAACTACATCGCGAGCCGACTCGAGGCTCACTACAAGCTGCTCTACCGCGGGCAAAAGAACCGCGTCGGGCATGAATGTATTCTTGACCTGCGGCCCTTCAAGGACAGTACCGGCGTGTCCGTCGACGATGTGGCCAAGCGCCTGATCGACTACGGCTTCCACGCGCCGACCATGAGCTTTCCTGTGCCTGGGACGCTGATGATCGAGCCGACTGAGTCAGAATCGCTGCGCGAGCTCGACCGCTTTTGCGACGCCATGATCGCGATCCGCGGCGAAATCCGCAAAATAGAAGCGGGGCTGGCGTCGAAAGCTGACAATCCGCTTAAGCGCGCACCACACAGCGCTGCCGATCTCGCCGACGATGACTGGCAACGGCCCTATCCGCGCGCGCTTGGCTGTTTTCCGGCGGGGCCTGACGGAGACAAGTACTGGTGCCCGGTCAACCGCATCGACAATGTGTATGGGGACCGGCATCTGATCTGCACATGTCCGCCACCCGGCGCATTTTGAAATCCGCTCGAAACAACGTGCAACGATATCGGCCGGGCTCAGGGTTCCCGACCGATTGGCTTCGGCGATTTCTGCGACGGTTTTAGCCAACCTAAAATCCGAAAACAGTCAGGCACGTGCTCAGCAGCTAGTAATGCAACTATATATTTCTTCTGAATCAAAGTTTTTCCTATTCCAGAAACGACCATAAGAACGAATCTGAATCGATGAGATGGTCGATCTCGTTTTTCAACTGGGTAGGTTAGGCCAGTTCTTGATCGGATTGTCATGCACCACTATTGCAGCAGCAAGCGATATCGGACGAAATCATCCACCTGCGCGAATTTATCATAGAGGCAGCGGGCGGGGTTACCGGCGCGCGTGTGCCAATAGACGCGCGACCATTGATTCGCTCCCGCTCGATCCACGACATCTTGCATCAGGCGCCGACCAATGCCAGCTAACCGGAACTGCGGACTTACAAATAAATCTTCGAGATAGCAGATAGGCGTCACCGTCCAAGTGCCTTCATGTAACACGCAGATGCTAAAACCTACCGGCCGGGAAGCGTCGACCTCAGCCAGACGGCAAAAGATCGGTGAATTCGGATCGAGGATTCGTTGCCAGGTTCGCGCAGTGACAGCTTCGGGCACATTGGCTTCGTAGAACGCATTGTATCCTGACCAGAGTTGTCTCCAGGCCTGCTCATCCGCCACCAGCGGATCTCTTATAGTTATTGTCAGATGCATCCCCCGTTGTTCTTATGTGCCGCTAAGTAATGCCTTTGCCACGAGATAGGCTCCCTAGTGGGAATTGAGTCGGGCGGTGGCGTGCACGAAACGGGTGGTGCCGTCCTGTTTGATGCGGTCCAGCAGATCCACTTCCCATGAGAGATAGGCGTTCATTGCCGCTCCTGTATCGCTTATTTGCTCATAGGGCTTGAGCCAGACGTCGACCGGCTCGTCTGCCATTTTTTGACTGGTCGAGAGCGGAAATCCGGCGGCCCTCCAGGCGCCGTTACCACCTTTGAGCCACTGCACCGGGCGCTTGGTGAGCTCCCTCGCTTCAGTGACTGCGAGGCTCGCCAGCACGCCGTCTTCGCTGGTCAGGACAACGTCGCTCGTGGGTGCAATTTTCTCCATGGCGCGATCGAGCCGCGAGCGGATGGCGAACCAGGCACCCGGAATGTGGCCACGTCGGTAGTCCGGACTCCGCGATAAATCGATCACGGTCACGTCATCTGCCGCAATTACGGCGGATGCGTCGATCGCATCGCCTATCACGGGCGTGCCGAGCAAGGTTCTAGCAGGCTCTTTGACTTCGTTGCCCGCCTCAGGCAGCACAAACACGTCTTTCCAGCCCATTTGCTTGAGCCAGGATGCAGTCATCAACGCGCGCACTTCTTTCTCGTCGCTCAGCACAATGCGGGCACCAAGCGTGCCGGCATACAGATCGGTTGCTTGCACCAGCTGGCCGCCGGGGGCAGATACGGCACCGGGAAAATGCCCTGCCGCATACTCATCCGGATCACGTACATCGAATATGTAGGTCGTGCGCGTCCGGTCGGCGCGAAATTCATCGAGTTTGGCAGAATCGATACGCGTAACATCGAATTTTCGCGCGACCGCTGCAGCCGCCGATTTCGCCCAGCTCAGGCCAGCGCCCGATACGGTCGGTGCACGGGCGGTCTTGCCGCTGTCGCATGTGAGGCCTGCCAGGTGCCAGCCCATGGTGCCGTTGCGCAGCGCCACGACTTTGTTTGGCACGCCGGCGTTGATGAGCGATTGCGCGCCGATGATACTTCGGGTCCGCCCAGCGCAGTTGATGACGATTGTTGTGTCGGGTGAGGGGACAGTATCGCGCACCCGCAGCACGAGCTCAGCGCTCGGAACATTGATGCCCGTTGGGATCGAAATTCGCGCATACTCATCGAAGGGGCGGCTGTCGAGCACTTTGATATCGGTCCCGCTGCGCATCATGACATTGAGCTCACCGGCGCTAATGCTGGGCGTCCCACTGTCGTGTTCAACAAATTCGCCGAAGGCTTTGCTTGGAACGTGCACGCCGGAGAACAGTACGAATCCGGCGGTGGCCCAGGCGGCGATGCCGCCCTGCAGATAGGAAAGGTCGGTGTACCCGGCATTGGCCAGAATTGTTGCTGCGCGTTTGGCCAGGCCATCGTTGTCGTCGCAGAGAACGATACGAGTCGTTAGCCGCGGCACCAACCTGGCGAAGCGCAATTCGAGTCGGCTCAATGGAACATTTCGTGCCCACAGGAGATGGTTTTGCGCGAACGTCAACTCCTCGCGCACATCGATGAGCGCGAGCTCGGTGCCATCGTCAAGCATGGCCTTGATCGCGGCGGGAGGGAGGGAACGAAGTGTCAATTGCGCCGACATGAGTTATCGCCACATGGCCAGGCTTGGCCTGGCCATCCACGTCTTTAATGTTGCGCGGCTCGCAAGATGTGGGTCCCCGGCACTGGGCCTGTCCTCGGGTCGGCTGAAGGCCGGACCCGAGTACCGGGCAAGACGTAAGAAACCGCGGCTCGAAATCACGTCGCCTGCTGTGCGTACATTTTCTCGACGGCGCCAGTCTTGAGATCGATCTTGATGCGCTCGATCTTGTCGAGATTGGTCCCAGTCACCCGGATGAAACGC
>Ga0075431_100003508_pt1 | contig 15197 bp, 7 predicted proteins | sample RhiMetdeltSRZDD5_FD_75297 | JGI IMG/M metagenome (GOLD analysis project Ga0075431, IMG submission 75297) | Populus rhizosphere microbial communities from Tennessee, USA - Rhizosphere MetaG P. deltoides SRZDD5 | ecosystem: Host-associated > Plants > Roots > Rhizosphere > Soil | place: USA... | reverse complement strand
AATCAAAAATCTGTGCGCGAACGCGTCTCGTCCGCGTTACGGGGATTCACCCCCCCTATCTCGAATCCATATTAACGATAGCAGATGCATCTTGTTCGATATCCAGAAGGATGTGGGCGATAGTCCTTTGGTTATCTAAACGAATCAGCGACCTTGCCGCGCAGTCGACAGCGGAAGGGGGAGCGCCGCGGTCGCGTCGACTGCGGTTGCGGAGGGGAGCCCGTGCGGATCACCAGCGTGTGGCGCGCCGCGTTTGTTTTTGCTTGCAGCGTGGTGGCGGGTTGTACTCAGCCGTGGCAGCAACTGACGTTGCCGGGGCCGCTTCCGCCTGAGGCAGGTGCAGGCGAGATTGCCAAAGCCAACACCAGTACCGGGACACCGCTTTCTAGTCCCGCGCGTGAAGTTTCCGGCAACCGCGTTGCCACCGGCAACGGCCAGCTGATCGGCAAGACGGACGCTCGGCCGCTGCTCGCCGACGGCAAGGACGGTGTTGCCATCAACCTGTCCGGTGCCAGCATTGCCGAGTCGGCCAAGCTCGTTCTCGGCGACACGCTCGGCGTCAACTACGTGGTGAGCGAAAGGCTCAAAGGCTCGATCACCTTGCAGACGGCCACGCCCATTCCCCGAGAGGCGTTGCTGGAGCTGTTCGAGATGATGTTGGCCGGTGAAGGCGCGGCCATGGTTGTCGACAAGGGCGTCTATCGTGTCGTGCCGTCAGCCGAGGCGGCGGCCGCGGCGCCGCTCCGGGTTGGGGGAGGTCGGACCAGGCGCGTCCCCGGAGTAGGTACGCACGTGATCGCGCTTAAGCATGTGGCCGCGGCCGAGATGGAGCGGATCGTCAAGTCGATTTCCCCGCAAAGCTCGATCGTCCGCGTGGACACAACGCGCAATCTGCTGGTGGTTGCCGGCACGAACAGTGAAGTCGATGCCGTCATGGATGCGGTGAGCGTGTTCGACGTCGACTGGATGAAGGGCATGTCATTCGGCTTGTTCTCGATCGAAACCGGCGATCCCGAAGCGATTGCACAAGAGCTCGACACCGTGTTCGCCAACGATCCGGCCAATCCTGGCAAGGGCATGGTGCGCTTCATACCCAACCGCCGGTTGAAGGCAGTCCTGGTTATTACGCCGCGAGCCGAATACCTGAAGAAGGCCGAGACCTGGCTGCGCCGCCTCGACATGGTGGGCAAGGCGACCGAAAAGCAGGTGCACGTCTATCACATTCAGCATCGGCCGGCAGCGGAGCTGGCCCAGCTTCTGCAAAAAGTCTACGGCCAGCAGGAGCCTTCCCGTGGCACCAATGTGCGCTCGACGGGGGTGACGATCATCAACTCGCCGGAGACAGCGCCTAGGCCGACGCCATTCCAGGTTGCCCCCGGCGTGCCGGCCACGACGTCCGCAACGCCGCTGCCGACCCCAGAGGTGACGCAGCCGATCGGCACGGACCCGAGCGTGGCGCCCCGTCCGGGAGCGGTCGTCGGCGCTGTGATCGACGATCGCTTCACCGGCATCGCCATCGTTCCGGACGAGACCAACAACGCGCTGATCATTACCGCGACGTCGCAGGAATACCGGCGCGTGCGACAGATCCTGGAACGCATCGATGTCATGCCCAACCAGGTGTTGCTGGAGGCAACGATTGCCGAGGTCCGCCTGACCGATGACCTGAGCATGGGCCTGCGCTGGTTCTTTCAGATGGGCAACCACCAGCTCAAGCTGACCGACAGCACGGCCGGCGCCGTGCTGCCGATCGCGCCGGGATTTTCCTCATTTTTCAGCACGCCCAACGTCGGGGTGGTGTTGAACGCCCTGAGCACGATTACGGATGTCAACGTCGTGTCCTCACCGACCATCATGGTGCTCGACAACAAGCGAGCCACGCTGCAAGTCGGCGACGAGGTGCCGGTTGCCACGCAATCAGCGGTCAGCGTGTTGGGAGCGGGTGCGCCGATCGTCAATTCGGTGTCGTTCCGCAATACCGGCATCATTCTCAACATCACGCCGCGCATCAACGACAGCGGCCGCGTCCTGCTCGATATCGAGCAGGAAGTGAGCGATGTCGTCGCGACGACGACGTCCAAGATCGACTCGCCCACGATCCAGCAACGGCGCATCAAGACGACGGTGTCGGTCAATGATGGTGAAGGCATCGTGCTTGGCGGCCTGATCCAGGACAAGGCCACCAACACCCGCGGGCAGGTGCCGCTGGCCGGGGAGATCCCGGTGTTGGGCAATCTCTTCAAGAAAAAGGACGACCTCATCAACCGCACCGAGCTGCTGGTGGCCATCACGCCGCGCGTCGTCAAAGATTCCCGGCATATTCGCGCTATCACCGAGGAATTCCGGGATAAAATCAACTTCACGACACGGCCGCAGCGGGCCGCACCACCCGATCGCAGGGAGCAGGTGGACCGGGTGTTGCGCTAATGTCCCGATTGCGAAAGTTCGCCGCCCTTGCCGCAAGTATCGCCAGCGAACTTCGTAATCATGACGCACGCTAGAAGCGTTGATCGGCTCGTGTGCCTTAGATCGAGAAATGCGCTGCGAACTGCGGCGAGTTGCGCTATTGCCACGCTAGCGCGAAGTTCGAGAATGCGATGGGCAGGCTGCACGACTGGTTCCGCAGGCTTATGGCACAGGGGGAGGCCCGGGACCGCGGCTTCATCCTGATCGTGGTGATCTCGGCGCTCGGCATCCTGGCCCTGGTCGCCGCCAGCTTCGCGCAGATGACCAGCAGCCACGTACGAACCGCCGCCAGCGCAGTGCAGAGCGCGGGGGCCGAAGCGCTGGCCGACGCCGGCGTGCAGCTGGCGATCCTCGACCTCGTGGCCAGCCAGCCGGCTGGGGCGCCGCGACAGCGCTTTGCGCGCGACGGTGCGGCGCGGGCCTGCGAGGCCGACGGAGGCGGCGTGCTGGTCATCTCGGTGCAGGACGAGGCCGGCAAGGTCGACGTGAATTCTGGCAACGAGCGGTTGCTGCGGGCGTTGTTCTCGGCGCTCGGGATCCCGGCCAGCGCCGCTGTCGATGCTCTGCTCGACTTCCGCGATGCTGATGACAACCGTCGCCCGCATGGAGCCGAGCAGGCCGATTATGCGGCGGCGGGGCGTTCGCAGGGTCCCAAGAATGCCCCGCTCAGCGTCGTGGACGAGTTGGAGCAGGTTCTCGGTCTGAGCGCCGCCGACGTCGCGCGTCTGCGCCCGCACGTGACGGTCTATTCAGGTCAGTCGGCGCTGGCGCCGAGTGTGGCATCGGCGAGGCTCGTTGCGCTGCTGTCGCGGCCGTCGGCCTCGATCCCGTCAGAGGACACTTCGGCCACCAAGCAGCTTGCGACCAAAAAGGATGATGCCGGGTCCGAGAGCTTGCTGCGCCAGCTGCCGCGCGAGTTCGTCGGCGGGTCGGGCGGTCGCTACTTCTCGGTGCGCTCCGAGGCGCATGCCGGACGGGCGCTGTTCGTGCGCGAGGCGATCGTTGAGCTCGCCACCTCCCGCGCACGCCCCTACGTTCTGCACCGTTGGCATCGCGGCTCTGTGCGCGTTGATGGACCAGCTCCCGGTAGCGAGGGCGAGGCGCTGCCGCGCTGCTGATTTGCTGTCTTTCCGCTCTTCACGAGCGCATGCATGTGTCATGGTCGGGCTTGTCGCGAGCATCATCCAGCAACTTGCGCAGGTGCTCGCGCACCGCCGGATTGTCGGGATCAGCCCAAGGATGACAGGTTTGCCGTCCGCTCCGTTCAGCCCAAGCCCAGGCCCTAGTTGGGACGCCCGTTGGCTTTGCGCTGGAAGGCTAGCACTGCTTCCACGCGATTGCGCACGTGCAGCTTCTGCATGATGTTGGTCATGTAGTGCTTCACGGTCTTCTCGCTGATGTTCAGCGTCTTGGCGATTTCCTTGTTGGTCATGCCGCGTGCGACATGATCGAGAATGCCTTCTTCGCGCTTGGTGAGCTCCGGGAGATCGCCGTCGTGGGCCGCTGCAGTGGGCGGACGCTTGGCGATCGTGAGCAGGCGCGCGGCCAGCCCCGTTGACACGTAGGATTCGCCGCGCGACACTGCGCGCATGGTGTTGATCAGCTCGGGCCCGCTCGTGCCCTTCAGCACATAGCCTTGCGCTCCCGCGGCCAGCGCCTGCGCGACGTGCTCCTCGCTCTCCGACACAGTGAGCATGATGGTTTTGACGACGGGGCAGACGCGCGAGATGGTGCGCGCGGCCTCGATGCCGCCACCGGGCATGCTGACGTCGAGCAGGACGATGTCGGGCAGCTGGTCCTTGACGATGCGGATCGCATCATCCGCGCATGCGCCTTCCGCCACCACCTCCAGGCTCTTGGAGCTGCGGATCGTGTGTGCGACGCCCTCGCGAAACAGAGGATGGTCGTCGATGACGGCTACGCGGATACGATCGCTCATTTATTCCCCCGACTTTCCGATAGTTATATCGTCCGACAAATTGAAGCGTGCCGTCAACCGCGTTCCCCGCCCCGGTCGCGATTGCAGCTCCAAGGTTCCCCCCAGTGAAGCCACCCGATCGCGCATGCCGGTGAGCCCGAGCCGGCTCTCGTCCATATGCTTGATGTTGTCCGGCTGGAAGCCCGGGCCGGCGTCGATGACCTCCACCTGCAGGGCGTCGTCGGTGCAGGTGCCGCGCAGCGTCTGGCCTTTGCCGCCGCCGTGCCGGAACGCGTTGTTCAGCGCCTCCTGGGCGAAGCGGTAGAGGCAGGCCTTCAGGGCATTGGACAGGTGCGGCGGCAGGCTGTTGAGCTCGGACTTCACCGTAGTTCCGGTCCGGCGCTCGTGGGTGCGGGCGGCCAGAGCCAGCGCTTCGGCGGGTGTCACGCGGTCAAGCTCAGGCAGGGTCAGCCCGGCCGACATGTTGCGGATCTCGGCCAGGGAGTCGACCAGGGCGCCCCGAATGCGCTCGAAGTCGTCCATCGGCACCTCGCTGGTGTCGCCCTTGGACTTGGGGCGCAGGGCGTCCAGTCGCAGCAGTGCCAGGCTGATCAGTTGCGCCGGTCCATCATGCAGCTCCGAGCCGATGCGCCGCAGCACCAGATCGTTGGTCTCCACGGACCGCCGATGGATCTCGTCGATGCGCTGATGCAGGTTCTCGTTCTGGGCAAGCAGCGTCGACAGCTCGTCGATGCGGTCGCGCAGCGCTCGCTCCTGGGTGGCGATGGTCTGGCTGCCGTTGCGAACGATGCCGAACAGGATGCTCAGCATGGCGAGTGTGACCAGGGCCACGATGTACCAGCTCTGCAGGCGTGCCTTGCGCAGCTCGGCCTGCAGCTGGGCGGCTTCCTCGTAAAACTCGGCCACCGCGATCACACGATTGGAGGCCGTGCCGAGGATCGGCGAATAGATCTCGAACAGCGGCACGCCCAGTTTGCGCTCGAACTCGTTTTCTTCGTCATCGAGTGCGTTGAACTCCGCGGAGATCTCGCCTCGTAGCGCGGCCTGCAAGCGGCTCGACACGGGAAATTTCCGGCCGATCAGGTCCTTCTTGTTGCTGTAGACGATGGTGCCGTCAGGCGCCCAGATCTTGATGCCGACGACCTTGCGGCCGAGCGGCGTACCCTTCAGGAGCGCATCGAGCGAGCGCTCCGACTGCTGGCTGAGCGTCGATGCCTTGCCGAGTTCCTGCACGTGAGGTTCGACGAAGCTATTGATGTAAATCGCGACGCCGGCGGCCGTGTTCTGGAGGACGCCTTTCTCGATCCGGCTGCCGACCCACATGCCGAACACGGCCATACCGCACCCCAGCACCACTAGGGCTGCCACAGCGAACTGGCCGGCCAGGTTGAGCGCCGACCATCTATCCCCCAGGGAGTAAATCAACGTCGTTCACTTCAAAAAGCGCCCCGCCTACCTGCCATCTGGCCGGACCAAAGGCCTGATGCCTATAGGATCAAGGTCGCATGGTTTACAGCCGAGCCCCTCCGCCCTTGGTACCTTGCGTGGAACGACGCAAGAGCGAGATTAACCCTACAGGCCAGCGGCATGTGCCCGGCTGGTTTGACGCGATTGCGACGACGGCTGCGAAAAACGCAATTGTCGGCGCGGCGGGAGTATGGGGGAAGTGACGTGGTCGACGACATCACTGCTTGGGGCAACGACAACACCCTCGACTTCGTTATTGCCGACGGCGGTGAGCCCGACACGCCGCTGAGCCCGCCGGCGGCCGCCGGCGTGCAAGGCGGCACACCGGCCGTGGCCTGGGTTTCTCAGCAAGGCATCGAGGTGCAGTTTTTCAGCTTGCTGGGCGAACCGACGGTTCCCGGCGAGGAAGTGTTCAGCAAGGTGCTGGTGAGCTCCGGCGCCGGCAAGAGCAACGTGCAGATCGCCGATGCCATCGCGGCATTCGGCGTGGCCTGGGAGGAGGGTGCGCCCGGCGTCGGCGTCATCAAGCTAAGGGCGGTCCCCGGCGAAGGGCTGCCGATCGGCGAGGAGCTGACGGTCGGCGATGCCGCCTTCAACAACCACGGCGTGACGATCGGCGGCTACGACTTTGCCACCAACGTCACCCTTCCCGATCCGAACGATCCCAGCGACACCATCGACGTCACCGCGTCCGGCATCAACGTGGCCTGGGTCGCCTCGACGGGCGACAGCGCTTTCGGCCGCATCATGCTGCAGCGCTATCAGATCGTGCTCGACGCTGCCGGCGATCCGGCTTCGCTGCAGGCGGCGGGGCTCGACGGCCAGAACGAGGCCAGCGCCGTGCGCGATGCGGCGGACGCGGCCGTTATCGGTGCGGCCAACGACAACGCGATCTGGGTCGGCGCTGAGGACGGCACCGACAGCGGCGTCATCGGACGCGACCCGGCCGTGGCCGGCCTGCACACAGGCGATGTGCTGGTCAGCTGGATTGGTCAGGACAACCAGGTGCACGCCAAGCTGTACCCGCCGAACGGCGTGGTGGTCCCCTCCGACGCCAACAACGACGTCGGGGCGGCTGAGTATGCCGCCGTCAATGCCGCGCTGGCCAATCTCGGCCCGGTAGCCGATGTTCCTGGCGCCACCAAGCGTCTGCAGGTGGTCGAGCTGGGGCCAGGCAACTTCGCGGTGCTGTGGATCGCACTGGGCGCCGCCGGCCTCGAGCTGCGCGGCAGCATCTTCTCGACGCCGCCCGATACCCCGGCCGGCGACGCTCTGCCGAATGGCTGGACCGAGGTGCCGATCGTGCCCATCCCGGTGCCCGATTTCGCCGGCGACTTCTCGCTGACGGGAATGGGCGAGGATAATTGCGACCTGATCGTCACCTATACCGCTACCTCGCCGACGGTTGCGAGCGGCGTGGACGTGTTTGCTGTGCGGGTCGACGGCCTGATCGGTCGGGAGCCGGGCCAACACAGCGACCCGCTGCTGGTCAATACGACCACCGACGGCGATCAGATCGGCGGCGCTGTTAGCGGTATGGTCAGCGACCGCTTCATGGTCGCTTATCTCGACAAGAACTCGGGCGATATCAACGCCCGCATGTTCGACACACGCACGCCTGACCAGGTCCTGCAGGGCGACGAAGTCCGCGACCGCGACGAGGACGGCATCCTGAATGCGGGCGATCGCATCCGCTCACGGCCCGACGTGATCGTCGGCACCGTCGGCGATGACGTGATGATCGGCGACTTGATCGATCCGAGCATCGCCGGCGTGCGCTTCGACGATCCTGAAGGTTCTGACGACGAGCTTTACGGCGGCCTCGGCAACGATGTGATCTTCGGCGGCGGCGGCAACGACATCATCGACGGCGGCCGGGATCTCTCCGTGGCTGGTGGTGGCGTCGATCCGCTGCTCGGCAAGTCGCGGGAAAGCTACATCGACAAGGCCATCTACCAGGGCAACTGGCTCGACTATTCCGTAGCCATCAACGGCGACGGCTCCTATAGCGTGCTGGAAGCGCGTTTCGACGATGGCGGCAACGTGGTCGAGGAGCTGGACGACGGCACGCTCAACCGCGATGGCCTCGATCTGGCGTCTGGCATCGAGGTGTTCGAGTTCGTCAATGGCGACCTCAACCACATCCGCAATCTGTCCTATCCGGACCTGACGCCCGGGCCGACCACGCCGGGCACGCATCAGTTCCTGCAGGCGTCAGATCTGTATCGCCTGCCCTCGCAGGATGAGCGCACAACCGGCAACGTCAATCACGACGGCACCGCCAACTCGGACGCGGCAACAGGCATCGAGACGGTGCTGACCCCGGTCGGCTGGGCACAGACGCAGGCCGCCGCCGACAACGGCTTCAAGGTGGCGGGCGATGCAACCGACACCGAGGACCAGTTCGCGCCGATCGTGAAGGCCACCGAGGAGGCGTTCGTCGTTGCCTGGCAGACCGCCGGCGCTACCCCGGGTTCGGTCGGCGTGCGCATGTCGATGTACGACCCCCTCGGTCAGCCGACGCTGGTTGATGGCGGCCCCGGCACGACGATCACCGTGACGAACAATGCCGCCGCCGGCGTCGCCCCCGCCATCAGCGGCATCGGCGCCGGGGCGGTGGCGGCCTATGTGACGGCAGATGCGGGCTCGCTGGTCGTGCAGGCCTTTGATGTCGACGGCGTGCCTGTCGGCGCCACCCTGACCGTTGATGCGGGCACGGCCGCCATCAGCGACGTGTGCATTGCCGGCCAGGCCGTCGACGGCGCGGTGATCGAAGACCAGTTCGCGGTCGTCTATGTGCAGGACAACGGCGACACCGACACGGACTACGGCAACATCGTCCTGCAGCGCTACGGCGTGGCCGTCGATGCCAACGACGTCGCCCAGCAGCCGGTGGCGCTCGGCCGCGACGGTGCAGCCAACGTCGGCAGCGACGCTGCCGCACAGATCGAGGTCGACACCGGCGCGGGGCTCGAGACGGCCATCGGCCGCGACCCGCAGGCCGTCGGCCTGCATGACGGCCAGCTCGCTGTGGTCTGGGTCGAGCTAAGCGACACCGGCAGCGAGACCGTCAAGGGCGTGGTGATCGAACCCAACGGCAACCAGGTACTGCAGATCGATCTGACCGACATGCTGCCCGCAGCGGGCATCGTGGAAGGTACCCGGCCGATCCTGGCCGGCGCCGGTGAGGGCGACATCCTGGTCAGCTGGCTGCAGGCCGATCCAGCCGGCGGCTTCGTCGTGATGGCCGCCATCTACAAGGCGGCCGGCGCCGATGCGTGGACGGTGCCGGAAGCGCCGGTGGCGCTGCAGCACTTCGACTCCGAGCCCCAGGAGTTCCAGGTTTCGGTGGTGGGCGAGGTGGATGTCTCGCTGATCGTCACGTGGCGCGAGGACGGCAGCGGCAGCAATGATGACGTGCACGGCCAGCGCTTCGACACGGCCGGCAATACCCTCGGCAACGAGTTCGACGTGACCGGCAACCGCTCGGGCGACCCCGAGCATCAGGTAGCGGGCGACGTCTCGACGGCGGCCGGCATGCTGGATGGCCGATTCGTGGTGGTCTACACGGAGGACGACGGCAACGGCGAGGTCGACGTCGAGGCGCGCATGTTCGACACGCGCAGCGCCGAGGATCCCAATATTGGCCGCGACGCCGGAGGCCCGCGCGGCTTCGAGGTCGGCACGGTGTTCGACGATATCATCGACGGTCGCGACCGCGAGGACGAGCTGCACGGCGGCATCGGCAACGACGTGCTGATCGGCGGCGTCAACGATGATGCGCTGTTCGGCGGCGCCGGCCAGGACACCCTGGTCGGCGGCACGGGCACCGACAACCTGGCGGGCGGAGAGGGCAACGACTTGCTGATGGGCGGGCACGGCCGCGATTACATTTCGGGCGGTGCGGGCACCGACACCATCTCCTACCGTGGCGAGGCGCGCGCGGTCACCATCAACCTGGCCGCCGGCACCGTGCACAGCGATGCCGCGCACAATGCGGTGGTGCTGCCGGATCCGGCCACGACCATCAACAACCTGCCGGCGGACGCGCTGACCGATGCCAACCTCGAGGATCTGATCGGACAGATCGTCGAGGTCGACCACGAGGCGGAGATCTTCGAGTTCCAGTCGGCCGCCGATATCGAGAATGCCGAGGGCGGCCTCGGCAACGACACCATCATCGGCAACGACGGCGACAACGTGCTGACCGGCGGCAAGGGCAACGACAGCCTGGACGGCGGAGCCGGCACCGACACGGCACTATTCTCGGGTGCTGCCGACGAGTACAGGGTCACAAGCAACGCGGATGGCTCCTTCACGGTCGAAGATCTGCTGGCCAACCGCGACGGCAAGGACATTATCCGCAATATCGAGCTGCTGCAGTTCGCTGACCTGGCCGCGGCGCCGGACGCTGTGGCGGAGGAACCACCTGCCCCACCGATCGCCGTCGGCAACGAAGTCACAGCGTCCGAGTCCGATGCCGAAGGCGGCGTGATCATCAATGTGCTGGCCAACGACACAGGCGCGGATCTGCGTGTGGCGCAGATCAATGGCGTTACGATCACTACGCAGTCGCCGGTGCAGATCGCGAGCGGCTTCGTGCAATTGCGCGAGGACGGCCAGCTGCTGTTCACCGCCAACCTCAACTTCAGCGGGGTGGCGGCATTCGCCTACACCATCGCCAATACGGCGGGCCTTCTTGCGACGGCCAGCGTCACCGTCAACGTAACGCCCGTAAACGACGCGCCCACCGCGGTTGCGCTCTCCAATCTGCATGTGGACGAGCACGTCGCCGGTGCAGTGATCGGTACCCTGTCGGCGGTCGATCCGGACCAGCCCGACACGCACACCTTCACCGTGTCGGATCAGCGCTTCGAGGTGGTCGGCACGACCCTCAAGCTCAAGTCCGGCGTAAGCCTCGACTTCGCGACGGCACACACCGTCGACGTGACCGTCACAGCCACGGATTCTGGCCTCCTTACCACGTCGCAGAGCTTCACCATCGACGTGATCGGCGGCAACGCGGCGCCAACCGCGATCACGCCGGACGCGGCCATGGTGGCGGAGAACGCGCTATTGGGCACGACGGCGGTTTCCGGCCTCGCGGCTGTCGATCCCAACGTCGGCGATCGTGCAGGCTTCTATCTCGTCAACGACGTGGGCGGCCGCTTCGTAATGATTGGCGACACGATTATTGTCGCCAATCCGACGCTGCTCGACTACGAAGCCGGCAGCACGCACACCATTGAGGTCAAGGCAGTCGACACGGGCGGCCTATACAAGACCCAATCCGTCACGGTCACGCTCGGCAACCTCGTGGGCGGCGCCGACAACCCCATCAACGGAACGGCCGGCAAGAACGAGATCAACGGGACTTCGGGTGCCGACCGTATCAACGGCCTCGGCGGCGAGGACCGCCTGGCCGGAGGCGCCGGCAACGACACCTACGTTGTCGATCAGACGGACGATCGGGTCGAAGAGGACAGGAACCAGGGCACCGACACGGTCGTGACCTCCCTCGACAGCTTCGGGCTCGGCGACGACGTCGAGAACCTCGTCTACACCGGCACCAGGTCGTTCACCGGCACGGGCAACGACGACGCCAACACCATCCTGGGCGGCTCGGGTGCCGACAACCTGCGCGGCGGTCGGGGCGACGACACCCTGGTCGGCCGCGGCGGCAACGACACGCTGGACGGCGGTGACGGCCATGACGCGCTGCACGGCGGTGACGGCAACGACACTGTGACGGGCGGTGCTGGCAACGACATCCTCGAGGGTGGGGCCGGCAGCGACATCCTGAACGGCGGCGTCGACAACGATACGTTCGTGTTCCGGCCCGGCTTCGGCAACGACACCATCAAAGAGTTCGGCGACAGCACCAACAATCAGGATGTGCTGGACCTGTCGATGTCGGGCTATGCGACGTTTGCGGCCCTGCAGGCGGCCGGCGCCTTGGCCCAGGTCAATGCCGACGTGGTGGTCACGCTCAATCCACTCGATCCGATCACGTCCGACAAGATCACCTTGAAGACCGTCAACCTGTCGACGTTGGATGCCACGGACTTCAAGTTTGGCTAGCGTGTCACGCCAACCTTGTACGTGGCTAATAACGTTAAGGAATCACTGAGAATAAGGATGTGTTTCCCGGCGCTTGGGTTTAGGTTCGTGGGCCGGCACGGATCATAGGTGGGGCGCTTTTTCGGCGCGATCCGGACTTTGGGGGAGTATTGCGTAGTGGCTGGGCGGCCGGAAAAGAAGAAAAGCGAGGTAAGGCTCGCCGCAGGGGCGTTGGGCTCCGTTGTTATTACCCTGGCCGTCGTCTCGGGTGTCGTTAACATTCTGGCGCTGACCGGCTCCTTCTACATGCTGCAGGTCTACGACCGGGTGCTGTCGAGCCGCAGCATGGCGACCCTGCTTGCCCTCTCCCTACTGGCCGTCGGCCTCTATTTGTTTCAGGGCGGCCTGGAAGTGATCCGCTCGCAGATCCTGGTGCGCCTTGCCGGTCGGCTCGACCGGCAACTGACCAAGCAGGCCATGACGGCTGCCATGCGCTTGCGCGCCTACGTCGGCGCACAGGGCAGCCCGCTGCAACCGATCCGCGATGTCGATGCGGTGCGCACCTACCTGTCCGGGCAGGGGCCGGTGGCGATCCTCGACATGCCGTGGATGCCGCTCTACCTCGCCTTCGTGTTCATCCTGCATCCGATGCTCGGCTGGATCACGATGTTCGGCGCCGCCTTCCTGCTGTCGGTGGCGTTCCTGACCGAGCGCATGATGCAGACGCCTGGCGAGGTGCTGGCATCCGCCTCCAAGCAGCGCTGGGCCATTGCCGAGGCCTGCGAGCAGAACTCCGATGCCCTGCACGCCATGGGCTTTGGCCATCGCTTCTTGCGCCGGTTCCAGGCGGTCAACAACCAGCACCTGGAGGCCAACGAGCGGTTGAGCGACGTGGTGGGCGGCCTGTCGTCGGTATCGCGCGTGTTCCGCATGATGCTGCAGTCGGCGCTGCTTGGTATCGGCGCCTATCTGACCATCAAGGGCGAGATGTCGGCAGGCGCCATCATCGCCTGCTCCATCGCCGCGTCGCGGGCGCTGGCGCCGATCGAGGTGGCGATCGGCAACTGGCGGGTGTTCGTGGCCGCGCGACAGGCCTGCGCCCGGCTCGATGCGGTGCTGGCCAACCTGCCCGAGAAATCGCGCCCCCTGATGCTGCCGGCCCCCACGCACGCGCTCAGCGTCGAGAGCATTTCGGTCATGGTGCCGGGCTCGCAGACGACCACCCTCAGCAACGTCAATTTCACGCTCAAGGCGGGCACGGTGCTGGCGGTGATCGGGCCGAGTGCCGCCGGCAAGTCGACGCTGGCACGCGCGCTCACGGGCGTGTGGCCCTTGGCCCGTGGCGCGGTGCGCCTCGACGGAGCGGCGCTCGGCAGCTGGTCGAACGAGGAGTTCGGCAAACACGTCGGCTACCTGCCGCAGGACGTGCAGCTGTTCGACGGCACCATCACTGAGAACATCTCCCGCTTCGAGGAGCAGCCCGACAGCCAGCGGGTGATCGCCGCTTCGCGTGCTGCCGATGTGCACGAAATGGTGCTGCGGCTGCCGAACGGCTACGAGACGCGCATCGGCAGCCAGGGCTCGGTTCTATCCGCCGGTCAGCGCCAGCGCATCGCACTCGCGCGCGCCCTGTACGGCAATCCGTTCCTGCTGGTGCTGGACGAGCCCAACTCCAACCTCGATTCCGATGGAGAAATGGCGCTCGGCAAGGCCATCGACGGCGTCAAGGCGCGAGGCGGCATCGTGGTGGTGATTGCGCACCGGCCGAGCCTGCTCAGCAGCGCCGACCTGGTGGCGGTGATCGGAAATGGTCAGCTCAACGCAATCGGGCCAAGAGACGAGATCCTGCGCAAGGTGCTGCGGCATCCGGCTACGGCTCCCGCAGCCCTGGCAATCGCGGCGGATGGTTCGAAATGATATCGGCGATGCGCGGCAAATTCGAAGCCTGGCTGGCGCGGCGGCGCAAGGACAGTACGCTCGAGCCGGCTCTGGCGGCGCGCATAACGGCGGGGCTCGGCCTGATCGTGCTGCTGTTTGCCAGCTTCGGCGTATGGGCTGCTACGACGCCGATCGCGGGAGCCGTCATTTCCTCCGGCCTGGTGGTGGTGGAAAGTAACATCAAAAAGGTGCAGCACGCCGCCGGCGGCATCGTCAGCGCGATCTACGTCAAGAACGGCGACCGCGTGAACGCCGGCGATATCCTGGTCAGCCTGGATGAGACACAGGCGCGCGCCAACCTTGGCATCGTCGCCTCGCAGCTCGTGCAGCTGGTGGCGCGCAAGGCGCGCCTGGAGGCCGAGCGCGACCGGTCGGCGGCCATCAAGTTCCCGGCCGACTTCCTGAACATGAGCGAGGACGCCGCCGAGATCGCGCAGGGCGAGAAGCGCCTGTTCGAGGCCCGGTATACCGCCATGAGGGGCCAGATCGCCCAGCTCAAGGAGCGGGTCGGCCAGCTCAGGCAGGAGATCAAGGGCCTCTCTGCGCAACGCGATGCCAAGGACCAGGAAGTCGAGCTGATGAGCGAGGAGCTCGAGCGCCTGGAGGGCATGCGCAAGAAGGAGCTGATACCGGTCACGCGCACGCTGGCTGCCCAGCGCGACGTGACTAAGCTGAAAGGCGAATGGGGCTCGCTGGTAGCGCAGATCGCTCGCGCCCAGGGCCAGATCAGCGAGACCGAGCTGCAGATCATCAACGTCGAGCAGACCTTCCTAACGGATGCATCCAAGGAGCTGCGCGAGATCGAGGCGCGCATCAGCGAACTGCTCGAGCGCCGCATCGCTGCCGACGACCTGTTGAAGCGCATCCACTTGCGCGCCCCACAGTCGGGCGTGGTGCATGACCTAACGGTGCACACGGTCGGCGGGGTGGTCAGCCCCAGCGAGACGGTGATGTCGATCGTGCCGAGTCAGGATGTGCTGAGCGTCGAGGCGCGCGTTGCCACCAGCGACATCGACCAGGTGCATGTCGGGCAGAAGGCGACGTTGCGCTTCCCGGCCTTCAACCAGCGCACGACGCCGGAGATCCACGGCACGGTTACGCGCATCGGCGCTGATCTGAGCAAGGAGGCGCAGACCAACTCGGTATTCTTCACGGCCCGCATCAGCGTCGACGACCTTGATGCGTCGACGTTCAAGCTGGTGCCCGGCATGCCCGTCGAGGTGTTCATCGCCACTGGCGAGCGCACAGCGCTGTCCTATCTGGTGCGGCCGTTGACCGACCAGGTCACGCGGGCGTTCCGCGAGCGCTGATGATCGGCGGGCGATGT
>Ga0075431_100003507_pt1 | contig 15197 bp, 15 predicted proteins | sample RhiMetdeltSRZDD5_FD_75297 | JGI IMG/M metagenome (GOLD analysis project Ga0075431, IMG submission 75297) | Populus rhizosphere microbial communities from Tennessee, USA - Rhizosphere MetaG P. deltoides SRZDD5 | ecosystem: Host-associated > Plants > Roots > Rhizosphere > Soil | place: USA... | reverse complement strand
TGATCGCCTGGTGCAGATCAAGAAACGCTATGATCCGGATAATATTTTTCATCTAAACCAGAACATAAAACCTTAAGCTGAGATTTTTGAAGCCCATAACAGCGCGTCGGTGATCGCGCGAGACGGGACGCGGTGGAATCGGCTAGGCGATTATTTCCTACGCGACGCGATTTCGCTCTCGGCCCTGCAAAAATGCCGCGATGTTTTCTTCGACTTCTTTGAGCAGCCGCGCGCGTGCTTCCCGCGCGCTCCAGGCAGTGTGAGGTGTGAGAATCAAATTGTCCAGCTCTTTGGCGGCGCGACCTAGCGGATGAGCCGGCGGCGGCGGTTCTTTGCTGATCACATCCAGTGCCGCGCCGGCTATCTGATTTTTGCGCAGCGCATCGATCAGCGCGGCTTCGTCGATCAGCGCGCCGCGCGCGGTATTGATCAGGAACGCGCTCGGTTTCATCAAAGCAAGAGTTTGCTGATTGATGAGGTTGCGCGTTTCCGGCGTGAGCGGGCAATGGAGAGAAACGATGTCGGCTTCGCGGAGCAAATGCTCCAGAGAGATCCGTCCCGGCGGAATTGCGCCGGTAGCGCCTGGACGCGCGGCGACTAGAATTTCGATCCCGAAGCCGCGCGCCATTTGGGCCACGGCTTTGCCGATGCTGCCGTAGCCGACGATGCCGAGTTTTTTCCCCTGGAGCTCGATCGTCGGGAAAGCGAGCAGAGAAAACACCGGGCTTTTTTGCCACGCGCCGGCTTTTACGGCGTCAATATATTTTCCCGCTTGGGTCGTTAATTCTAAAATAAGGGCCAGGGTGAACTGCGCCACCGACTGCGTCGCGTATCCGGGTACGTTGCAAACTTGCACGCGCCGTCTGATTGCCTCCCCGCGATCGATGATATCGGTCCCCGTCGCGGCTACGGCGATAAGTCTCAATTCATTTGTTTCAGGTGAATTTAGAATCGATTTGTCGATCACCACTTTGTTCGTGACGGCGATCGAATGACCGGCTATACGGGCGAGCGTCTCCTCTGCGCCGGTGACTTGGTGGATCGTGCAATCCCACTTGCCGGTGAATTCTCGAAGCGAGATATCGCCGTAGGTCGCCGCATCAAGGACGACGATTCGCGGCTGTTCCGTACTCATGTCGAGCTTTTCCCCTGCGCTTCGAGCTTCTTGGCTTCTTCCCAAAGGCGGTCCATTTCCTCCAAGGAAGTTTGGTCGAAGCGCTTGTTCGCTTCTCTCAGCTTGGCTTCGATGTGCTGAAAGCGGCGCGTAAAGCGATCGACAGTCTGGGCCAGGACTTCTTCAGATTCGACTTCGAGAAAGCGCGCGATGTTGACCATCGTAAAGAGCAGGTCGCCAACCTCCTCGCCGGTTCGCACTCGGTCGCCCGAGGCTGCGGCCTCCTTGAGTTCGCGGATTTCCTCCTCAACCTTTTCCCAGACTTGGTCAATATTGGGCCACTCGAAGCCGAGATGCGCCGCCCGTCTTGATATGGATTGCGCCCGCGCCAATGCCGGCATGGCTTTAGGCACGTTGCCTAGAGCGGATTTCGCCGCGCCGTCCTTACTCTCGCTGGCTTTAATCTGCATGCGCTGCTTCAAAACCGACGCAGCGTCCTCGGGCAGCGGTTCGCCTGCAAAGACGTAAGGGTGGCGGCGAATCAGTTTCTCGGTGAGCTGGGCAATGACGTCCTTGGCGCTGAAACAGCCTTCTTCAGAGGCAATTTGCGCGTGAAACACAACCTGAAGCAAGACGTCGCCCAGCTCCTCTTTCAGTTTTTTCGGATCGCCGTCGTCCAAAGCGTCGAGTAGCTCGTAGGTTTCTTCGAGCAAGCAGGGCTTGAGAGAGAGGTGGGTTTGCTCCTTGTCCCAAGGGCAGCCGGTCGCGCTGCGCAAACGCGCCATTACCTCCAGCAATTCGTTGAATTTCTGGTCGACTTCATTGTCACTCAAGTCTTTCGACCTCCAGCGAGACTACGGCTTTTCTCAAGGCCTGCCGCCATGGTAGATCTTACGTGGCGCTTGTTTTGAAGTCCAGTTGTCGGTTGCCGGGTCACTCACTCGAGGATGGATGATCGAGGGATAGAGGGTGGTCCTCTCAATTCACGGTTGCCTCCTGCTGCGCTATACAGCAACGGTTGCTCCTCGCAGTACGCCGCATGCAGCAAAGCAACTAAATTTTTAACGGAGGAAGTCATGCCAAAAGCCAATGTCGATGGAGTAGACACATACTATGAAACTCATGGCTCGGGAGCGCCGATTTTGATGTGCGCGCCGGGCGGGTTCGATGCCACGATCGACAAATGGCGCGTGGCGAGCGCATGGACGGGCATCGATGCGATCAAGGCACTTGCCGCCGAGCATACCGTGATTCTTTATGACCGGCGCGAGTGCGGCCAATCCGGCGGACGTGTCGAACGATTGAGTTGGGCGACCTACGCGCGCCACGGCAAGGCACTGTTGGATCAATTGAAAATTCAAAGCGCCTGGATTATGGGCGGCTGCATGGGGTGTTCGGTTGCGCTCGCCTTTGGGGTTCATTACCCCGAAACAACGCGCGGTTTGATCCTGCACTGGCCGGTGGGCGGTTATCGCTGGAAAGTCAATAGCCGGGAGCGCTTTATGCGCCACTATAACTTTGCCAAGGCGAACGGTCTCAAGGGCGTGGTCGAGCGCGCGCGCGGCGGCAAGAGTTTTTGGATGGATGCCGAAGGCGGACCATGGGCGACCCTGATCGCGAGCGACGGTGCTTTCGCCGATCGTTTCGCCGCGCAGGATCTGGAGCGCTATCTAGGAATTATTATTACCACCGGCCGCGGCCTGTTCGACCGCGATACGGCGCCGGGGGCGGAGCCCGAACAAGTGCTCGGAGTGAAAGCTCCGTCCTTGATAATTCCCGGCGACGATCCATCGCACGCTACGTCCGGGGCGCATTATCTGCGTGAGTTATTGCCGAAGGCCGATTTCTGGAACGTCATGCCGCCGGAGCAGACCACGCAGACTGTCTGTGAGCGAATCTTAGAATTCGCCCGGAAATAAGCGCGGTTTGAGTATGGACCAGCAAAAAAAAATCTGATAGAAAACTCACTTCCTATTCTAGTTATTGCTCAGGAGGACCTACTCATGGACGTCAGCAGCTCAACGGTGCAATTGAACACTTCCGACGGCAAGATGGATGCGTATGTCGCGCAACCCAAAGACGGGGGCAGCTATCCGGGCGTCGTCGTTATCCAGGAAGCCTTCGGAGTCAACGACCACATAAAGAAGGTCACCGACCGGCTCGCCGCGGAGGGCTACGTCGCGGTCGCTCCCGATATCTTTCATCGCGAAACCGAACGGCTGATCCCTTACTCCGACATGGGCAAAGCGATCGCAACTTTACAAAGAGTGCAGGACCCCAAAGCGATGGAAGACGTGGGCGCGGCGATCGCGCATCTGAAGTCGCAGAGCAACGTCAAGGCAGGTTCCATCGGCGTCGTAGGCTTTTGCATGGGCGGACGGCTTACCTACTTGACGGCGGCGCATCATGCCAGCGACGTCAAAGCCGCGGTGCCTTATTACGGCGGCGGTATTCCGATGGGCAATCCGAGCCCGCTCTCACGCACCGGCGAGATCAAGTGTCCGATGTATCTCTTCTTTGGCGCCAAGGACCAGCTGATTTCGATGGATCAAGTCGGCCAGATCAACACCGAGTTGACGACCAAGAAAGTGCCTTTTCAAATGAAAATCTATCCCGAGGCGGGACACGGCTTTAATTGTGATGATCGCGGCAGCTACCATGAAGCATCGGCGAAAGATGCATGGGAGAAGACCAAATCGTTCTTCGCGCAGCACTTGAAATAAGCTCGCATCGAATTTGTTTTGGGGAGAGGAGAGGAATAAGCCTTTCCTCTCCCTTTTTTATTTTTAAACGGTACAGTAATTGAATCGAGCGAAACCATGGCGCGCAGTTCAAACAAAGATCAGGTAACTTTGGGCCTGATACAAATGAGCGCAGGCGATCATCCACCCGCCAATCTGGATAAAGCCGTCGAGCGTGTCGCCGCGGCGGCCAAAAGGGGCGCGCAAATCGTGTGCCTTCAAGAATTGTTTCGCTCGCGTTACTTCTGTCAAAGCGAGAATCACAGAAATTTTAAACTGGCCGAGTCGATCCCGGGGCCGACCACCGAAGCTCTGAGCGCGCTCGCTTCCGAGCATGAGATCGTCATCGTCGCCTCCGTCTTTGAGCGCAGATCCGCAGGCGTCTATCATAACACGGCTGTGGTCATCGATGCGGACGGCTCGATCGCGGGAATCTACCGCAAGATGCATATTCCCGACGATCCGCTTTACTACGAGAAATTCTATTTTACGCCCGGTGATCTCGGATTTCCGAGTTTTCAAACGCGCTACGCAAAAGTTGGAGCGCTGGTATGTTGGGACCAATGGTTTCCCGAAGGGGCGCGGTTGGCGACTCTCTCGGGCGCGCAAATTCTTTTTTATCCGACGGCGATCGGCTGGATCCCCAACGAGCGGCGAACCGTCGCCCAGCAGCAACGCGCCGCCTGGGAGCTGATCCAGCGTTCGCATGCCGTCGCCAACGGGGTTTACGTGGCGTCGGTGAACCGGGTCGGGCGCGAAGGCAAAATCAAATTTTGGGGTAATTCATTCGTCGCCGGTCCGTTCGGCGAAATCGTCGCCCATGCCGGCGGCGAGCGCGACGAAATTTTGCTCGCCAAATGCGATCTGGCCACAATCGAAGAGACTCGTCAGAGCTGGCCATTCCTGCGCGACCGGCGCATCGATGCCTACGGACCTTTGCTGAGCCGCACGCTCGAAGATGGTAAACGTAGCTAGACGGTCGCTCCCTGCGTCCAATGACCCCCGAGGATTTAGAAACTACCACGCCAAGTTCGCTCGGCTACTCGATGCCGGCGGAGTGGGCGCCGCATGGCGCGACCTGGCTTTCCTGGCCGCACAATCTTGAAACCTGGCCGACGTCCCTGGAAAAAGTACGCGAGGTTTGGGTTCAGATGGTCTGCGCCCTGGCGCCTTACGAAAAAGTCAATCTGCTGGTAAACGACCACTTTGCGGAAAGAGATGTCGGCGCGCGGTTGAAAAAAGCCGGCGCGGTCATGGACAATATTCGTCTGCTCAAAATTCCCACTGTCGATGTTTGGATGCGCGATTATGGCCTGACCTTCCTAACGCGAAATTCCAACGATCAGCCTCTGGCGGGCAACGATTGGATTTTCAATGGGTGGGGCGGCAAATATAAGGCCTACGAAGAAGACGATCGGGTGGCGCGAAAAATCGCGCCGCTGCTCGACATTCCCATCTTCGAACACGACATCGTGCTCGAAGGGGGTTCCATCGAGGTAAACGGCGCCGGCACCTGCTTAACTACGGAACAGTGCCTTCTCAATAAGAACCGAAATCCGCATTTGAACCGCGGCCAGATCGAAGAGCGTCTCCAACATGCGTTGAGTGTGAGTCATTTCATTTGGCTCGCCGAGGGAATCGCCGGCGACGATACCGACGGCCATATCGACGACATCGCGCGATTCGTCGATCCAACAACAGTTGTTTGCGTGCTCGAGGCGGATTCCAGAGACGACAATTACATCGCGCTGCGGGAGAACTACGAGCGCTTGCGGGGAGCAACGGATCAGAACGGCAAAAAAATCTCCGTCGCGACTCTGCCTTGTCCCCGGCCGATATACTGCAACGGCGGGCGTTTGCCCGCGAGCTACGCAAACTTTTACATTGCGAATGATGTTGTGCTCGTTCCGGTTTTCGATGATCCGAATGATCAAAAAGCGACGGGAATTCTGCAGGATCTATTTTCACGGCGTAAAGTTATCGGACTGCGCTGCAACGAAGTGGTTGGCGGTTTGGGCGCCATTCATTGCGTAACGCAGCAGGAGCCGGCGACATGCGTCCCAAGGCCTTGACAATTTTTTACACTCGCCTATGCTGGCCGCTGGTATGGGTCAGCTCATTCAAATCAACGAACTGCATCAAGCGCGCCGCCGCCGTTCGGAGAAAATGAGCATTGGACAGTGCGTCGAATTGTTGGAATGGAACATGAAGAAAAGCGTTGACGATTACTTCAACGCGCCGCGCGAAGAAAGGTCGATGCGCGCCACTCAGATTCGCAAGCTCAGCGAGATTTTGGAATACGCCGTTAGACTCCTCTGATCGCTCCCACGGTCAATCGTGGAACTGTCAAGCTACCTCGTTTTAATTCTTACGGTTTCGGGTCTGGTTCTTTTCGGCTGGATGCTCTTAAGCCGCGTCCGGTCAGTTTTACAAGAAAAGGGCGAGGATCAGCCGCTCATGATGTTGCAACAGCAAATCGAGCAGCTGCGCGCCCAGTTCAGTCACGCTCTTGAAAGTAACGCGCAATCGATTCAGCAGCAGCTCGGACTGATGATCGGGCACGTGAACGATCGATTAAAGGACAATGCCGCAGTGTTGAACCAGACTCAGCAGACCTTGGGAGAGCGCCTGGACAACGCGGCGCGCGTGGTCGGCAACGTTCAGAGAAGCCTGGGAGGGTTGGAAGAAGCCAACCGAAAGATCTACGAGGTTGGCAAGGACATCGCGTCGCTGCAGGAAATCTTGCGCGCGCCTAAGCTGAGAGGAGGCTTGGGCGAATTTTTCCTCGAAGATCTGCTCGGGCAGATTTTGCCGCCGCAGCACTTCGCGACTCAGCATGCCTTTCGAAGCGGCGACAAGGTCGACGCCGTAATCAAGCTGGGCGCGTCGCTGGTTCCGGTGGACGCGAAGTTTCCGTTGGAAAACTTCAGGCGCATTCTCGATGCCGGCAACGATGAGGACAAGATCCGCGCGAAAAAACAGTTTTCCATCGACGTCAAGAAGCATATCGACGCCATCGCCGGAAAATATATTTTGCCGGACGAGGGCACCTATGATTTTGCCCTCATGTATATTCCCGCGGAAAATGTTTACTATGAAACGATCATCAAGGACGAAGCGCCGGACGAAAAGGGTTTAACACATTACGCGATGGCCAAACACGTGATTCCGGTATCGCCCAATAGTCTCTATGCTTATTTGCAGGCGATTTTGCTGGGTCTGCGCGGCCTGAAAATCGAGGATAGAGCCAAGGAGATTATCCAATATTTGAGCCGGCTCCAAGGCGATTTCGCCAAATTTCGCGAGGAATTTACTCTTGTCGGCAAACACCTGGGACACCTGCAGTCCGGCTATCAAAATGCCGACAGGCGCCTGGAGCAGTTTTCCCAGAAGCTCCTGGCGGCGGATGCGGATCAAAAAGAGCTCGGGGAAACTACCCCGAACACTGGATTGCGCTAGCTCTCTCACCGCAAGCGAGGCCGTTCATAAGTGCGTTTAAGTTTGTTCTCTCGCCTGACTCTCGGCTATTTGACGATTTTTCTGATCGTCGCGCTCGCCAGCGGGTACGCCGTCCTGCAACTGCGCGAGGTCCGTAATCGCACCGAGTCTATCTTGAAAATCGACACCCGTCTGCTCGATCATGAGAAGACTCTTGCCGACCTTCTGCTGGCGCAGAGCCGCGCCGAGCAGAAATTTACGATCACCAAAGACGAGGTCTGGTATTTACAATTCGAGCGGCTTCAAATCGACTTTGAAAGCCGCTTGCAAAGCGCGCTCGCTTTAGGGGATAGCGCCGCGACTTCGATTTTGCGGCAGGTCGCCATCTATTTTCACCGCTATGAGGAGCTCGTGAGCGCCGAGGCGCGTCTGGTGCGCGCCAATAAAGCCTACCGTCAGGCGCAATACAAGCAGGACAAAGACGCCTTGATCGATTCCATGCTGGCGGCTTTCGAGAAGCTGCGCGTGAACCAGCAGCAATTGACTCGTGTTAAGGTTGCCGAGCTTGCCGCTGCGGCGGATCAAGCCGGAGAAGTCTCCGGGTTGATCGCGATAGCCTGTTTGCTGGCCATCGTGTTGTTGTCGCTCTTGATCACCAAAAGCATAACCCGGCCGATCGGGTTGTTGAAAAACAAAACTCGCGAGATCGCTCAAGGAAACTTCGAAGGAAAACTCCAGGTGCGCTCGCCGCCGGAAATCGGCGAATTGGCCGCGGCCATCAACTCGATGTGCGAAAAATTGCAAGAGCTGGACCGCTTGAAAGCCGATTTTTTTGCCTACATGTCGCATGAGCTGCGCACGCCCTTGACGGCAATCAAAGAGGGAACGGGTTTACTGCTCGACGGCGTCGGCGGCGACACCACGGACAAGCAACGCAAACTTTTGAGCATTCTCGCCGAGGAAAGCAATCGCTTGATCAACGTCGTCAGTTCTCTGCTTGATCTCTCCAAGATGGAAGCCGGCATGATGGTCTACGATTTCGAGGTCACCCACGTGGAACCGTTGATCAAACGCGCCCTCGCTGAGATCACGCCGCTCGTCGAAGCGAAACGGATCAAATTGGAAAACGAAGTGGAAGCGACGCTTATGCCCGTGCGGATCGATCCCGAGCGGATTCTCCAAGTGCTGCGAAATTTGCTCGGCAACGCGGTGAAGTTTACCCCCAACGGCGGCTTGGTGCGCATCGCCGCGAAACCGGCGGATGGAAAACTGGCCATTTCTGTGAAAGACTCCGGACCGGGCATCGCGGCGGAAAGCTTGACTTCGATCTTTGAAAAATTTAACCAGGGAAGTCGTCAATCGCCTTACACGCGACAAGGCACCGGGCTTGGTTTGGCGATCGCCAAGACTATCATTACAACACATGGCGGGAAAATATGGGCCGAGAGCGAGCTGGGCAAGGGCAGCACTTTTGTTTTTGTCTTGCCCTGTTAATATTTGTTTCCGGCTGTAGCCTATGGCAGGAGTCGAGCCGACAGCGCGAGATGCGCGAATCCCTGCAGGCAGGTAACCAGATGCTTGTCCATGGCGACTTCGATGGTTCTTTGAAGGCTTTTCAGAGCGTTGTTCTCACGGCGCAAGATAAGCCGCCTGCGGACGTCGCGGTGTACAAGACAGGAGTGCTTTTCGCGCACCCGCACAACCCGAAAAGAGACTTGCGCAAGGCGATGTCGGCGTTTTCGCAAGTCGTTACGTCCTTTCCATCCAGCGGGTGGGCGGAACAGGCGAGAGTGTGGGTGGAGCTGCTGAAAGAGGCCGAAGAAGCCAAGCAGAAAGCCGAACAGTCGCGCGAGGCCATTGAAAGATCGCAACTCGAACTGGAAAAAAATCGCCAGGCGATGGAGAAATCCAAGCAAGAAATGGAACGGTCCCGAGCCGAGCTTGAACGAACCAGACAGGAAATTGAAAAGACCCGGCAGGTCATCGAAAAATCCAAACAAGTGGATATTGAAATAGATCAAAAGCGGCGCGACCGCGGCAGATAGGGTCCTATGGCTAAAGGTCAAATTCTGGTTGTGGATGATAATCCGAATCTTCTCGAGCTGATTCGCATGCGGCTCGAGTCGGCGGACTATGATGTCACGGCGACGGGTGATGAAGCGGAAGCCGTTACGGCGATCAAAGACAAGCCTTTCGATCTTTGCATCGTCGATCTCATGCTCGCCAATGGCGACGGTCTCGCCTTGATGGACGAATTTCGCGGCGTCAACCCGGAATTGCCGACGATCATCCTAACCGCGCATGGCAGTATTCAAAGCGCCGTCGAGGCCATGCGCCGCGGTGCGTACAGCTATTTGACCAAACCGTTCGAGCCGGCCGACCTGCTGTTGCAAATCGATCGCGCGTTGGAAAATCGCAAGCTCAATTACGAGATCAAACGGCTCAAAGATATTATCCACGAGCGTTATGATTTCGCGAATATTATCGCCCGCAGCGGTAAGATGCGCGCCGTCTTGGACGTCGTGTCGCGCATCGCAAAACTCGATTCGACGGTGCATATCCACGGCGAAAGCGGCACGGGCAAGGAACTCATCGCCAAGGCGATTCACCTGGCCAGCGACCGCAAAGACAAACCGTTCGTCGCGCTGAACTGCGCGGCGCTGCCCGAGTCGCTGCTCGAAAGCGAGCTGTTCGGACACGAGAAAGGGGCATTTACCGGGGCGGTTAAGAGCACGAGGGGACTGTTTACCCAAGCGCACGGCGGCACGCTTTTTTTAGACGAGATTGGCGATATGCCGCGCGCCACCCAATCGAAGCTTTTGCGCGTATTGCAGGAGCGCCAGTTTTATCCGGTGGGCAGCGAGCTGCCCCTGGAAGTCGATGTCCGCGTGATCGTCGCCACCAACAAGGATCTGGAAGATCAAGTGCGCAAAGGATTGTTCCGCGATGACTTGTTTTATCGGATTCACGTTATTCCGGTGAATTTGCCGGCGCTGCGCGAGCGCAAGGACGACATCGTGCCGTTGCTCGAGCATTTTCTGAAAAAGTATAGCGAGCATATGAAAAAGGAAGTAAAAAGACTGACTCCCGAAGCGCTGCGCAAGCTGATGCTTCATGACTGGCCCGGAAACGTGCGTGAGCTGGAAAACACGATAGAGTACGCGGTTGCCATGACGCAGAGCGACACGGTGACCGAAGATTATGTTCTCCAAGGCAAGAGCCTCACTGCCGAGCGCGCGCCAAATTTTCTGCAAGATCCGGTCGAGGAGACGAGTTCTGGTTTAAGACCGCTGAAGGACGCGCGCGATGCCTTCGAAAGGGACTACTTGGTGCAAGTCTTGTCCATGACCGAAGGGAATGTCAGCCAAGCGGCAAAACTAGCCGGGAAATATCGGGCTGATTTCTATGATCTATTGAAGAAGCACGACTTGAAAGCGCACGAATTCAAGAAATCAAAGCCCGGGCTGCCGAACTGAAGCCGCTAAGATTATCGCTTTAATTTTCGTCATTCTCGTTGCTCGACAAAAAATCGCCCCGCTGATCCGCCAAGTTGCTTCTGCTCCAAGTGGGGCGGTGTCTGCAGGAATAATCCTGCGATGCGCTTGAGTCGGGTTAAAAATTTAGGCGCCAAGAATTAAGCAATTTCACCACTTTAAAATCCCGTATGCCAGATTCGCGTCATGGAACGCGAATTGCTCGTCATTTACCTGTATGTCTTGTCATGGCGAATCCGTCTTAGTGGTAGAAGATGATGAAGGCTTAGCGCAGGTGATTGCTTTAGCCCTGCGCGCCGAAGGATTCGAAGCTCAGACTGCACACGATGGCGTCGATGGATATGCCAGCTATTTCAATCATCCCACGGATTGGGTGGTAACCGATATTCAGATGCCAGAACTCGACGGTATTGGCATGATGGAATGCATTCGAGCGATCAACCCAAGCGTGAGGGCTATTTATATCAGCGGGGCCGTCGACGAGTATCGAGTGCCTCTGGAACGTGAGACTAAACAATTTGCCGCCAGGGTTTTGCGCAAGCCGTTTTCGCGCAGTAGTTTGCTCGAGCAGTTGACCGCTGAAACGAAAGACGGCTGATCAGGAACAGCTAGGCAATTTCATTTCAGCAAGTCGAGGAACATGCTGCGAAAAATGATCGTCGGTATGCTTTTGCTCGGCTTGGTGATCGCTGATGTTCCGCGCCGATAACGACGCGCGAGCAGGGAGGCCTCATCGGCGCGGGCCTCGGAGCTGGCACGGCGCGATTATTGGCAGCACAGTCGGGTAATGCTGCAGTCGGCGCTTTGATCGGCGGTCCCGTCGGATTGATCGCCGGGGCATTAATCGGCGATCATCTATTATCTTATGGGACAAGAGAGACGCCAGCAGGGTCAATCCATTCAATCCGAACAGAATGAGCGGGAAATTGAACGGTTGCGACGAGAGAACCAGCGTCTGAGAGAAGAGCGCCTCGAGAAATAATCCTTTTTATAACAAATACCGAGTTTTCCCCCCGGCCATTCCTTCATGTAGTGTAGGGATTTGGCGTCACAACCTCCGAAACCTCATCTCAGGTTACTCTTAAGCAGTAGAAATCACTCCTATTTTAGAATTTGCTGCAATGGTATGAAATTTGAGTTACGTGCGTGCTGTGAATCTCCAACCGTCGTTGGGCACCGAGGATAGGAGTTGCGTTGGCCGCGAAAACCGGCCCGCGAAGCGCATCATGTCAAGTTTGACTGGGCCCAAGCAGCCCACTGGTGACTGGGAACTGTTTCTCGGCATGTGGGAACGCGCCAATCTGGTGCGCGCTTTTTTTTGGAGCCAGCGCGTCGATGATGAAAAGCTTCTGCTAACTCATTTTTTGGCGCGGTTGCGCCGGTTCTTCGCTGTTGATTTTTGCTTCGGTGCGCTTTGCGTGAGCGATGACGCTCTGGTCGAAGTTGGCGTGCCCGAAGCCGGGCTCATCCAATTGCCGCAGAACTTCTCGCGACGCTGCCTCGAATCGGTGGCCAACTCGCGCGCGCCGGTAATCTGGAATGATGCCGGCATCAAACTTGGGTTTCGCACGACAGTGATCGTGCCGCTGCGAGCACCGACAGGCGCTTCTTTCGGATTGCTGCTGCTTGGCCAATCGCGGACAAGAAGCTATTCGCCGATCGAGCTTTTTTTGCTCCAAGCGTTGGCCGGCGAACTGAGCTGGGTCGTGCGGGATTTGGCGGCGCGAAAATTTCACCGGCAAAAGCTTGCCGCCACCGCTCACGATGTTAAGAACGCGCTGCAAGTGGTTCTCGGCAAAGCGGCGCTGATTCGGCAGAAAGTGAAAGATGTTTCGAGCGAGGCCGACAGGCATGCTCAGGGCATCGAAGCGGCCGTCGAACTCATTATTGATCATCTGCGGATTTTACCCGAGTCGACGACTGCGGACGCAAGCGATGCCGAGCGCGGGCTTGTTCAGTCACTCGCTTCTTGCCGACGCGCGGCCGAAGAAAGAGGCGTAGTCGTTGAAGTCGTGCAGACGCCGGATTCGGCGGATAGCTCAATGGCTATTTCAGAACGGGTCCAAGGATTCCTTAGCGCGCTTGTCGACACCGCCGCATCGGCCAGTCGCAATGAGACCGTGCGGCTCGCGGTATGTCGCCGCGGCGGCGCGCTGGAATTGGTTGTACAGGGAGCGGAATCGAATCGAGTAGCTGATCAATTGAAATCGCTGTTTGGGTCTGCGTCGCGATCGGAGGGCGCGCGCGATGAAAAAGATGCAACGCTAGCGCGAATGCGCGAATATCTGGACGAAGTCGGAGGTGATGTCAATTTGAAAAGCCGGCCCGGCGAGGCTGCGAAATTTATCGTTCGTTTACCGATCGAAAGTGACACGCGGGCGGCTCGGCTAAAAAAGAATGGATTTGACACGAAGGACTCGGTGTAACACTTATTAACTTTTAACTGGGAGGATTTATGAAAAGTATTGCCTCGAACGGGGCCAAGTATTTAATCGGAGCAAGCGTCGTGGGATCTTTACTGCTGGCGCAGGGCTGTATTGCGACGCGTGATTGGGTGAAAGAGACTGTGATGGATCCGTTGTCGAATCGCGCGGCACAGTCCGAAAGCCGCATCGAAAAGGCCGAAGGCCAGATCGGCAGTTTGGGCAACCGGATGAGCGGCGTCGAAGGCAAGTTGGGTCAATTCGAAGGACGCCTGGGCGAGGTCGATGCCAAGGCCGACCGCGCGCTTAGCGCGATTTCCAATCTCCGCCTGGAGCGCAAAATCGTCATCGACATGAAAGACGGCGCTAACTTCGCGTTCAACTCGTCGAGCCTGCCGGCTTCCGCGCAGCGTGAGATCGATGGTTTTCTCAGCGATCTCAAGGGCGATACGGGCGAGGGCGCCACGTTCGTCGTGGCAGGGCATACCGATAACGTCGGGAGCGAAGAGTATAATTACGATCTGGGCAAGAAAAGAGCCGATGCTGTGGGCCGTTATTTGGTCACGCAGAAGAAGCTCGATCCGATCCGCGTGATTCCGGTTTCGTACGGCGAGAGCAACCCAGCCTCGGACAATAGCAACCCGCAAGGTCGAGCCAAGAATCGCCGGGTTGAGATCCTAGTTTATCGCGAGGGCATCACGTCGCAGCCGGCAATGGCCTCCGCGCCGGCAAGCACGCCTGCCACGCAGCAGAAGTCGCCGAGTTCCTCGTCCTCACAGTCGCAGGAACAGCCGACTAACCGGTTGTCACAGCGTTAAGCCAGGTAACGAAGAGTAGCGAGAGTAGAAAAAGGCGGAGCTTCGGCTCCGCCTTTTTATTTATAGAGCTGGTCGATATAGCCGCTGTCGTCCAACTCGCGAATGAAATGGGTATCCCACAACGCGAGCGGATTGTAGCCGACGATCTCCGGATTGCGCCGCAGCGCCAATTGAAACACGTTCGAAATCGCCGCTAACGCCGGGTACGGCTTGCGTTCCAGCGACTGGGCCCATTCGTCGTAAAGTGTTTCAACTTCTGCGTCAGATTGTAGTTTCAAAATCGGCGTAGCGTGTTCATTAAGAATCTCCAAGGTTTCTTGCCGGCGCGTCAAAAAAAAGTGAATCGCGTCGACGAAGCCTTTGGTGAGCAGGCGCACGTCATCTTGATGATTTTTCACGAACGTCATGGTGGTCGTCAGAGTCACGCCGCGAATCATTGGGATGGCGCGCGCGCTGATCACATGCGCGCCCGCCTGCGCTGCGCGGCTGTCGTGGGGAAGTGTGACGAAGGTGCCGGCGTATTCGCCGGCCAAGACCTTTCTCCAGCGATCTTCAGACGAACCGCGGAGTTCGACCAGCTCGATGTCGCCGCGATCGGCATCGAGCCCCTCCTGCTTGAGAAAAAGCCAGATATTGAGTCCCGCATGAGAGGTTAACTTATCGGCGACGATTTTCTTTCCTTTGAGATCCTGCAGGGAGCGGATCCCCGGGCCGACGACGAGCTTGTTTTCCGTCCAGTTGTTGGTCGCTTGAGCGAGATGGACAAAATCATCACCGTTCCTGGCATTTCTAACGTAAAGGTTGTGGTGGTTGCCCGAGATCAGATCGACGTGGCCGCTTTTTAACGATTCCACCGCCTTTTCGCGGATCAACTGCGGCGACGTGTCGACGTCGAGACCGTTTTTTTGCCAGGAGCCCGACTTGTCGGCGACCAACCAAAGCGGCGCGTGCGAATTCGAGCGGTAAATGATTCTCAGTTGACGATTAGCCATGGCGTATCCCTTCCGGATTCAGGCGCTCGGACGTTCATAGCATCATCGCGCGCGGTTGCGCCAGTCGGCGTCAGGCGCGCATGCGCAGCCCGAGCCAAATCGTGATCGCCGCGAGCAACAGAATACACCAATTGGCGCTCGTGAGACGGCGAATGATCGAGGTGAGCTGCTCAGCCG
>Ga0075431_100003504_pt1 | contig 15207 bp, 13 predicted proteins | sample RhiMetdeltSRZDD5_FD_75297 | JGI IMG/M metagenome (GOLD analysis project Ga0075431, IMG submission 75297) | Populus rhizosphere microbial communities from Tennessee, USA - Rhizosphere MetaG P. deltoides SRZDD5 | ecosystem: Host-associated > Plants > Roots > Rhizosphere > Soil | place: USA... | reverse complement strand
GCCAGCGCCGGCGCATGACGCCGAAGGCGACGACATAGGTGACCGCGGCGGCGGCGAGGCCGAGCAGCGTGGTGCCGATGAGCAGCGCGAGCGACCAGTCCGCGAACGATCGGAGATCGCGCAGCAGCCACGTGCCGAGCTTGAGCGCCCCCGCATAGACGAACGGCATGAACCACGGCAGGTTCAGCCAGGTGCCGGTCACCACCACGGCGGCGTTGAGGCGCGCGACCGCGCCCACGAGCAGAGCGAGAAGCGTCTGGAAGCCGAGGAAGGGCGTGAAGCTGATGAAGACACCGACGGCGAGCGCCAGGGCGACGCGCCACGGCGGGTCGTCGAGATGCAGCAGCCCGACGAAGCGCTCGCGCAGCGCGCGCGCGGACGCCCTCACCGGCCGCGCCTGCGGCCCACGCCCTCGAGCATCGCGATGATGGCCAGGATGCACGCGGCCTGCACCAGGATGAGGATGGCCTCGGGCGGCGTGGCAAACTTCAGCAGCAGCGCCGAGAGGCCGAGCGTGGCCGCGATGGCCACGATCACCAGCACGCTCTCGGGACGGTTCAGGCCGAGCGCTTCGAGGCGATGGTGCATGTGGTCCTTCCCGGTGTACGCCAGCCACTCCGCCACCGAATGGACCTTGCCGGTCACCACGCGGGTGATGCCGACGTACGTGATGTCGAACAGCGGCACGGCCAGGATGAGCATGGGTGTCAGGAGCGCGACGACCGGATTGTCCTCCGCCCATTCTCCCATGACGGCCAACCCGGCCAGGGTGAAGCCGATGAAGCTCGCCCCCGCGTCGCCCAGGAAGATGCTGGCGTTCCGTCCGGGCCGGAAGTTGTAGGGGAGGAAGCCGAGGCAGGCGCCGACGAGCGGAGCGGCGAGGAACATCAGGTATCGCTGGCCGGTCTGCAGCGCGGCCAGGCTGAAGAACAGGGCGGCCACGGCACCGAGGCCAGCGGCCAGGCCGTCCATCCCGTCCAGAAACTGCAGCGCGTTGGTCACCGTGAGAAACCACAGGAGCGTGAGCACGACGTTGACGGCGGCGGCGCCCGGCGCGCCATGGGGGACGACGTTCAACGTCACCCCGTAGGCGATGGTGACCGCGGCCGCCAGCACCTGGCCGAGCAGCTTCAATCGGGCCGAGAGGTCGTACACGTCGTCGAGGACGCCGATCACCACGACCATCGTGCCGCCGACGGCCACGCCCTTGAGCTGGAGCGAGAAGGAGAAGTTGAACAGGACGGTGGCGGCGAAGGCCGCGTACACGGCCGCCCCGCCCAGCAGCGGCGTGGGCACCTTGTGCACTTTCCGCGCGGCGGGAACGTCGAGCACACGCGACCACCTGGCGAACGCACGCACCATCGGCACGCCGGCAAGCGAGAGCGCGAAGGCGAGCGCCATGAGATAGAGCCATTCCAGCCGCGCCGCGCCGAACGCCTGGCGGAGCGGCGGCAGCAGCAGGAGCGTGGGCAGCGCCACGCGCGCCAGCGTCGTCACCACGGGGCCGACACCGATCACGACGGCGGGCGCGGCGAGCGGCCGGCTCATCGGCGGAGCGCGGCGAGCAGCGAGTCGGCCACGTCCTCGACCTCGCCATCGGCCAGCGCGGGATAGCACGGGATCGAGAGCGCGCTCGACCAGAGACGCTCGGCTTCGGGATAGCCCTCGAGGCCAAGCGCGCGATGGAGCGGCCGGAACACGGGACGGCGCGCCGCGATGCCGGCGGCCGCCAGCGCGGCCTGCACGGTGACGGGGTCGCGGTCGAGACCGATCACGAAGCGATGAAAGACGTGCGGGCGATCACCCTCCACCGGCAGCCGGCAATCCGCACGGGCCAGGCGCGCGCGATAGCGCGCCGCGATCGCGCGCCGGCGCGCCACGAAGGCGTCCAGGCGGGCGAGCTGGCTGCGGGCGAGCGCCGCCTGCATGTCGGTCAGCTTGGCGTTCACGCGCGGCGCGAGCGCCTCGCGCTCGTCGTACTCGCGCGCGTCGCGCACACGCGCCACGAGGCGGGCGGATCCGATCACGGCGCCGCCCTCCCCGGCCGCGATCATCTTCGTCGCGTAAAACGAGCAGACGCCGAGGGCCGCCGTCGCGCCGAGCGGCCGGCCGCCGAGCGGAGCGCCGAGCGCCTGCGCACAGTCCTCGACGACCGGCACGCCGAGGGCGACGAACGGCGCCAGATCGACCACGAGTCCGAACGGATGCGGCACGATGATCGCGCGCGTGCGCCGGGTCAGCCGCGCCTCGGCGTCCTTGGCGGAGAGCGACAGCGTCTCGGGATCGGCGTCCACCAGCACCGGCGCGGCACCGGCGCGCGTGACCGCGTGATGCAGGGCATCGCAGACGTAGCTCGGGATCAGCACCTCGTGGCCGGGCCCGACCTCGAGCGCCCGCAGCGCCAGCTCCAGCGCGGCCGTGCCCGAGGCCACCACCGCCGCCGCCTCCACCGCGAGCCGCACGGCCAGCTCGCGCTCGAGCGCGGCCACCTCGGGTCCCTGCGCGAGCTGCCCCGAACGCACCACCGCCGCCACGCGCTCGACGTCCTGCTCCGTGATCGACGGCCTCGCGTGTGGGATGCGAATCACAGGTTGAGCAGGAGCCGGATCGACTGAAACGCCTCGGCGTATTTCACGCGCGCCTGGATGCCACGGAAGTTGGCGCAGGAGACGGCGAGCTCGAGGATGGTGAGATCCTCGATGTTGGTCTTGGCAACCTGGGAGCGATGCGCCTCCAGACACGCGAGCTTCTTGTCGAGCACCTTCTCGATGTCGGTGAAGCAGTTCGGCGTGAAGTTGACGGTGGTTGGTCCCTCGTAGAAGAGGAAGTTCGGGACGTAGCGCGTGGCCGACAGCGTCCCCTGCGCGAGGTTGCGATGGTCCTGGTGCGTATCGTCCGGATAGTTGACGAAGATCATCCGGGGCTCCACCCGACGGATCACGCTCTCGAGCCGCACGATCAGCTCCCGGTTCAGCGGAATCTCCGTGTCCTGGTACTCACCCCAGAACACCTCGCGCGCGCCGATGATGACGGCGGAGTCCGCCTGCTCGCGACGGCGGACGGCCGGCTCACCGCCGAGGCTGCCGTCGGAGGCGATGAACAGGTACACGGCGTGTCCCTTCTCCGCGTACTTGGTCAGCATGCCGCCGCACCCGTACTCGATGTCGTCCGGATGCGCGCCGATGGCGAGGACGTTCACCGGGCGTTATTTTCTCCAGGAATCGCCGCGGCGGAGGATGGCCAGGCTTTCATCGCCGTGAGTCAATAATAGGTCCACGCCGGACAAAAACGGCACGAATTCCCCATGTTGCTGCGGATATACGGGATGCTCGTAGTCCTGGTAGAGCACGTTGATCCCGGCCTGCCTGAAGCGCGCGCCATCCATATATCGGGCGCCATGGCCTCCCGCCAGATAGGTGTCGGCGCCCACGGCCTTGCAGATCTCGACGAGCCGCGAGGTGGCGTCGCCGCCGTCCACGCCCAGGCTCGACGCCAGCCGCGCCGGCGTGCTGATGCCGACCGCCCGCGCCAGCCACTCGGCGCTGGCGACGGCCAGGCGCGCCAGCTCCGTCCACTCGATGTCGAGGAACGTGCGCAGGCTGTCGTGGTGCGTCGCCAGGTGCGCGGCCCGCGCATAGGCCTGCTCGATGGCGCGCAGGTGACGCGCGCGCCAGGGCTGGGTCGAATCCACGGTCACCTCGGCGATCGGCGTGCCGAAGTGGGCGTGCACGGGCACGGTGAGCCAGTGAGCGCCGGCGGCGGTGCGGATGCGATTACGATTCTGCCAGCCGTTCTTCTCGAACTGCACGGTATCGAGGAAGACGAAGACGTCGGCGGCCGCCCACTTCGCCAGGTAGCCGAGCCACGGCAGATAGTGCGGCTGGTGAATGGCGAGCCTCACGAGCGCCTCACGAAGATGGGGCTCGACAGCAGGCGGCCGCCGCCGCCCCGCGCCTCGAGTCGAAACACCGTCGGCCGACCGTCCCACGTCTCGCGATAGGTCGCGCGGAACGGCGTGCCCCCCGTCCACGCGTCGGCGATGTCGCCGTTCTTGAGCAGGACGACCTTGAGATCCGCGGCGGCGGCGCCCACCGCCTCGATGCCGACGCTGAGCGTCATCAGCGCGCCGGGCGCCGGACGAAGCGTCTCACCGGAGATCGATCGGGCCTCGTCGCTGGCCACCGTGAACTCCGTCAGCGCGAGCGCCGTCTGCTGACCGCGGTGTCGCGCGTACAGCCGCCCCTGCCGGAGCGCCTCCAGGACGCCGGCCTCGGTGCGCTCGCGCACGAGAAAGACCGTCTGCACGCGCGCCAGCCGCTTGCCGGCGTTGGTGTCGTGGAAGCCCGACTCGCCGAGGCCCCAGGCCGGTCGGCTGCGCTCGCCGGCCGCGTACTGCGCGAGCAGGCGATCCCAGGCGCCGCCGGGGCGCTCCACGCGGGTGGTCTCCTCGTAGACGGCGCCGAACGCGGTATAGCGGAAGGTCCGCAAGAGATCATCCGGGTACGGCTCGGTGGACCACGTCACACGGACGGGTCCGACGTTCTGCGTGCCGAGATCGCGCGCTTCCGGAAACGACCACACGGCGGCACCGCCGTGCCGCTCGACGAAATCGATGACGGCCTGGTGCGGGGCGACACCGTGATCGCGGTAGGCCGAGTAGGCGCTGTTCGTGAAGGGCCATCCACGGATGACGGTCGCGATGGCGAGCGCGCACAGGACGAGGCCGCTGATCCACTGCCGCTGCGGCCGGATGATCACCGCGGCGCCGATGCGCTGGCGCCGACGGCGCTTGATGAGCAGCAGCGCCACGCCCGGCGCCAGCAACAGCACCGGCAGCGCGTCCACCAGCGACTGGAGCGAGTACTGGCCGCCGTCGCCGTTGCCGATCACGGGGATGGCGGCCAGCGTCGCGCGATCCGTGAGCCCCCAGACGAGGAGGTTCTTCTGGGTATTCGAGACGAGCAGCTCGAGCGTCAGGGGCGAGCCCGTCCACTGATAGTGCGGCATGACCTCCACGCCGGGGAGCAGCAGGACGCCCGGCCGCGCGGCGCGGGCGCGCGAGACGCGATCGAGGTAGTCGCCGAGCCGGTCGTGCACGGAGGGCGCGTCCTGAGTCACGCGGGTCAGTGCCCGGAACGGCGGCACTCCGTACTCCACGCGGTTGAGATAGTTCTCGCTCAGCAAGAGCGCGCCGATCCCCTGGCCCTCGGCCATCTCGGCCAGCTCCTCCAGCGTGTACTGGCCGCTGGAGAGATCCGAGTGGAGATGGACCACCGCCGGTACCGCGGTGAGCTCCTCGCCCGCCGCCGGTGACGCGAGCAACGCGACGGCGACGACGATGACCGTGCGCAGCGGACGGCCGATCACGTCAGGCCCTTCTCGCGCACGAGCTCGGCGTAGAGCGCGCGCATCGCGGTGCCGGCGACGCCGGTCGAAAATGCCTCGGCCTTGCGGACGGCGGCCGCGCCGAGCTTGGCGCACAGCGCGTCGTCGGAGGCCAGCGCGGCGAGAGCGTCGGCGAGGGCGCCGGCGTCTTCCCGCGCCACCAGTCGCCCGCATTCGCCGTCGCTGACCACGGCCGGGATGCCGCCCACCGCGGCCGCCACCACCGGCACGCCGAGCGCCATGGCCTCCACGAGGGCGCGGCCCATACCCTCGTTGCGCGACGGCGCCGCCAGCACGTCCGAGGCGGCCAGCCAGGGCGCCACGTCGGTGGCGGCGCCAGTGATCCGGAGGCGGTCTGAAACGTGAAGCGCCGCCGCCTGCGCTTCGAGCCCGGCCCTTTCGGGTCCGTCACCCACCAGCAGCACGCGGGCCTTCGGCACCGCGGCCACGAGCGCGGGCAGCGCGCGCACCAGCACGTCGAAGCCCTTGACCGGGACCAGCCGTCCGAGGCCAACCACCACGAACGCGTCGGCAGGGACGCCGAGCGCCGCGCGCGCGGCGGCGCGCACCGGGGCCCGGGCGCGCAGCTCGGCGGTCGGCACACCGCTCGGCACCGTCCGGTACTGTGCGGGCCGGCCGATGCCGCGGGCGAGGTGCTCCTCGGTGCCGCGCTCGGTCAGCGTGATGATGCGATCCGTCCAGCGGGCGGCCAGCCGCTCGAGGCCGATGTAGAACGTCGTGCGCGCTCGGCCGTAGTAGCCATAGAAGATGTGGCCGTGCGGCTGGTGAATCACGGCCGGCACCCCCGCCAGTCGCGCCGCCAGGCGACCGATGAATCCGGCCTTCGACGTGTGCGTGTGCACGATGGACGGGCGCTCGCGGCGGATGACGGCCAGCACGCCGGCCAGGGCAACGATGTCCCGCGGCCCGACTTCGCGGCCGAGCGTCGGCACGTCGAGCACCGGGATGCCGCGGCGCCGCGCGTCGGCGATGCTCGTGGCGTCGGAGGCGGCACACCCGACGACCAGCGGTCCACCATAGCCGTCGGCGGCGAGACCGACCATGGAGGCGACGGTGTTCTCCGCGGAGCCACCGAGGGTCAGGCGCGTGATGACGTGCAGCGCGCGCACGCTCACACCGACACCTCGTCCGGACGCGGAATGAGCCCCGCGCCACGGCCGGCCACCAGCGTGAGCGCGCGCTCGAGGGCAATCACCGAGCGGTCCCAGCCGTATTGCGACTCGGCGTAGCGGCGACACGAGGCCCGCAGGGCGGCCGTCCGCGCGGGGTCGGCGAGACATCCGCGCAGGAACCCATCGATGCCGTCGGCGATGCCGGCCACCGACGCATCGCGAAAGAGCAGTGACGGATCGAGCGGCGTCAGGAGCTCGGGCGTGGCGCCGACGGGGGTGCCGAGCACGGGCGTGCCGCAGGCCAGCGCCTCGACGGTGACGAGGCCGAAGCCTTCCAGCTCGCGGGTCGGCAGCACGAAGGCGTCGGCCGCCTGGTAGTAGGCGGCCAGCCGGCTGTCGTCGATGAAGCCGACGAAATCCACGCGGTCCTCGATCCCGAGCGCGGCCGCCTGCAGCCGCAGCGCGTCGGCACGCGAGCCGGTGCCGGCGATGACGAGATGCGCGCTCGGGTGGAAGTACCGCAGCCGTGCCATGGCCTCCAGCAGACGGTCGAGACCCATCCGCGCCTCGAGATTCCGCACGGTGAAGAGCAGGGTCACCTGCCGCCGCAGCCCGAGCGCGGCGCGGGCGGCCGCACGGTCGGCCGCCGGTCGGAAGCGCTCGGTATCCGCGCCGCCGGCGATCTTCACGATCCGCGCCCCCGGCACGCCGTAGAGCGCCCGCAGCTGCCGCGCCGAGAAGTCGCTGAGGACGTGGACGAGGGAGGCGCGGCGCAGACACGACCATTCGAGCAGCCAGAGGGCGGCGACCGCGGCCGCGCCGCCCATGCCGCGGCGATGCAGCGATGTCATGCCGCGCCGCGCACGGTACTCGCTCGGCGCCGGCGACAGGAACGTGTAGAGCGCCGGCACGCCGCGTGCCGCGGCCGAGCGGAGGACGCCGAAGCCGGCGAGCGGCTGGTGGACGTGCAGGATGTCCGGGCGCCGCTCGGCGAGCAGCCGCGCGCCGGCGGCGCGCGCCCCGAGGGCGGCCGTGCGGACGAACGCGAGCGGGCCGCGCCGGTCGACGGCGAAGTGCGCCACCGCCAGCGCGGCATCGCCGCGATACGAGCGCGGCGTCTCGGGAGCGCGTCCGAGCACGCGCAGGCGGTGACCGCGCCCCGCCAGGCGCGTGGCCTGCTCCCAGAGCACCCGCTCGGCGCCACCGGCGATGGCCGGCGGCGAGGCGTCGGTCACGACGAGAACGTCGAGGGGATCGGTCATCACGTCAGCTCCGGTGCCGGTCGCAGTACCGGCGCAGCCACAGCTCCGTCATCATGAGCGTCCACAGACGGTCGCTGTGCGAGCGGGTGCCGCCGAGATGCTCGGCGATCAGCCGCGCCACCGCGGCGGGCTCGAAGAGCCCACGGGCGCGGACCTGTGCGGGGGCGAGCAGGTCCTCCATCAGCTCGCGCAGGTCACGGCGCAGCCAGCGCGCGAGCGGGATCATGAAGCCGCGCTTGGGCTGGGCACGCAGCGCCGGCGGCAGCACGTCGGCGAAGGCGGCCTTGAGCAGCGCCTTCGGGCGCCCGCCGCGGAGCTTCAGCGCCGGCGGCAGCGCCAGCGACGTCTCGAGGAGCGCGTGATCGCAGAACGGCGCGCGGAGCTCGAGCGAGTGCGCCATGCTCATTCGATCGGCCATCAGCAGGAGATCGTCGGGCAGGTACGTGGTGAGGTCCGCGCGCAGCGCACCGTCGACGGGATCGCCGTGGCCGTGCGCCTCGAACGCCGCGCGCGCCGTGGTCTCCACGTCCTCCCGCCACTGGGCGCGCAGCGTGGACGTCCCCAGCTCCGCCAGCGATGCCTCGCCGAAGAACCGTGTCCAGCCGATGTAGCGCGCGGCCACGCTCGCCTCCGCGCCACCGACGAAGCGTCGCACGCGACCGCCCCAGTTGCGGCTGCCCTCCGATTCGGGGACGAGCGCGGCCAGACGCTCGGCCAGCGTCCGCAGCGCGCGCGGCAGCCGCGCGTAGTGCGCGGCGAGCCGTACGCCGAGGTGGCGCGGATAGCCGGCGAACGCCTCGTCGCCGCCGATCCCGGACAGCGCCACCTTCACGTGGCGGGCGGTCGCCATGGCGACGGCGAACGTCGGGATGGCCGAGGAGTCCGCGAAGGGCTCGTCGAGGGCGTCGACCACGCCGGGCAGCAGGCCCAGCACGTCGGGGACCAGAACATCCTCGTGATGGCGCGTCTCGAAGCGCTCCGCCACCGCGCGTGCCAGCGGTCGCTCGTCGAAGGAGGCCTCGGCGCCGAATCCCACGGTGAACGTCGCGATGGGGCCGGACGTCAGCTCGCGCATGCTGGCCACGACGGCGGCGGAATCGATGCCGCCGCTCAGGAATACGCCGAGCGGCACGTCGCTCTCGAGGCGGGCCCGCACCGCCTCCCGCACGGCCACGCGGACGCGCGCCGCCGCCTCGTGGAAGTCCACCGGTGCCGCCGGGGCGGCCGGCGGCAGCGACCAGTACCGACGAGCCGTGAGCCGTCCGTCCTCGACGACCGCGACGTGGGCGGCCGCGAGCTTGCCGACGCCGGCCAGCATTGAGCGATGCGTCGGCGCATACCCGAAGGCCAGATAGTGGTGGAACGCCTCGGGATCGAGCGCGCGCGGCATCGCGGGATGGCAGAGCAGCGCCTTGATCTCTGACGCGAAGACGAAGAGTCCGTCGCCCTGGAAGTAATAGAGCGGCTTCTTGCCCAGCCGGTCGCGACCGAGCACGAGGACGCCGCGGCGCGCGTCCCACACCGCGAAGGCGAACATTCCGGACAGTCGCGTCGCGCAGTGCTCGCCGTACGTCTGCCAGGCTCGCAACAGCACCTCGGTATCGCTCTGCGTCCGGAACACGTGCCCGCGCGCCTGGAGCTCCGTGCGGAGGGCGCGGTAGTTGTAGATCTCGCCGTTGAACACGAGCCAGGCCTGGCCGTCGTCGGTGGCCATCGGCTGGCGTCCGGTCACGAGATCGATGATGGCCAGACGCGTCATGCCGAGCCCGGCGGCGCCGTCGACATGGAAGCCCGAGTCGTCGGGGCCGCGGTGGGCGAGCGCCTTGACCATGGCCGGCAAGAGCTCCGGCGGCGCGCTTCCAACGTAGCCGGCGATGCCGCACATCAGGCGGTGACCTCCGCCCGCGCCTGGAGCTCGCGTGCGTACACGCGCTCGACGCCGCGGACCATCGCGTCGAGCGTGAAGGCCGCCTCCACGCGTGCGCGACCGGCCGCGCCCATGGCGAGGGCGTCGGGCGCATCGAGCACGGCGGCCACGGCGTTCGACAGGGCCGTCGGATCCTCCGGCGCCACGAGCCGTCCGCTACGGCCGTCGTCCACCACCTCCGGCACGCCGCCGACGCGCGTGGCCACCACCGGCTTGCCGAGCGCCATCGCCTCGAGCAGCGTGAACGGCAGGCCCTCGGAGCGGGAGGCGAGGACGACAACGTCGGCGCACCCGAGAAGGTCGGCCATGTCCGCGCGCGCGCCGACGAAGCAGGCGCGGACGCCGAGGTCGCCGGCACGGCGCTGGAGCGCCGGGCGCAGCGGGCCGTCGCCGACGAGCAGCCAGAAGATGTCGTCACGCACGGCCCCGAGCCGCGCGGCCGCCTCCAGCAGCACGTCCCACCCCTTCTGCGGCGTCATGCGGCCCGCCATCACGACCACGCGCCGGCCGGGGGCAACGCGCAGCTCGGCCCGCACGGCGGCCGTCGCGCGCGCCGGCCGGAACGCCCACGCGTCGATGCCGTTCTGAACGACCACCGTCCGTGCCGCCTCGATCCGGTAGCGCTCGGCGAGGTCGCGCGCAATCGCTTGCGACACGGCGACGATGCGGTCGGCGAGCGGACTGGTCACGCGCTCGGCCAGCACATACAGCGCGCGGCGCCAGCCGGCCACCTCGTAGTCGAAGAGCGAGTTGTGCACGGTGGATAGCACGACGGGCACGCCGGCGTAGCGCGCGGCCAGGCGCGTGTAGACGTTGGAGCGCGCGCCGTGCGACTGCACGATGAGGGGCCGCAGGCGCTTCAGCGCGCGCACGAGCGCGAGGAAGGCGCCCGGGCTGACCAGGCGCGCGTTCAGCGCCACCCGGCACGTCTCGATATCGAGCGCGTGCAGGCGATCGACCAGCGGTCCATGATCGGGCACGATCACCGATAGCTTGAACCGCTTGCGATCGAGCTCGGTGGCGAGGGCGAGGAGATAGCGCTCTCCGCCGGCCCACCCCGTCGACTCCGCGATGTGCACGACGGAGACGGGCGTCACGCCGGGGTCCTCGCCCACGCCTCGATCGACGGTCCGAGCAGCCACCGGCCACCGCTCGCCAGCGCCGCCGCCTCGACGGCCGTGAAGACCACGCGCTTGCCGAGACGGAGGACGGTCTCACCCGCGCGGCCCAGCCCGAGGTAGGGATCACCGGCGGTCGGCGCGCTGTTCGCGAGCCGGACATCCTCGAAGCCCGCGCGCGCGAGGGCGATACGCAGCGTGTGGGCGCCGAAGTTCGACCGATGGAAGATCGCCAGCCAGCGGGCGCGGCCGTCGACGAGGCGCCGCAGGCCCACGGCGCCCAGCAGGCGGGTCGCGCGGGCGCCCCGGAGTTGCCAGGGCACGTTCGGCGTGCGCAGGAAGATGCGACCTCCCGGCACGAGCACGCGACGACACTCGGCGAGGAGGGCCACGGGATCGGACGCGAAGTCGAGGACGTTGCAGAGCGTCACGAGCTCGAAGCTTCGCGCGGGCAGCGCGAGCGATGCCAGCTCACCGAGGCGGACGTCGAGGCCGCGGGCGCGCGCGTGGGCGACCACGGCCGGATCGACATCGACGCCAACAGCGCGCCATCCGCGCTCACCCGCGAGCCGCACGAGGGCGCCGATGCCGGCCCCGACGTCGAGCAGGCGGCCGGGCACGCCGGCCGCGCGCAGCAGCTCGTCGAAGTGCGCCGTGCGACGCTCGGCGACGCGCTCCTCGAGACGGCGCTCGCTCTCCGAAAGACGCTCGCGCGGCGGGTCGGCGATGGCCCCGGCTCGGAAGAGCAGCTGACACGCGGCGCAGCGAACCAGCGCGGGCTCGCCCGGCACGCGGACGGCCCGCACGGAGAGGCCGGCGCACACGGGACACGTCATCATGCCGTGGCCTTCCGGCCCCCGGGACGGCAGCGAAGCAGCACGTGATAGGCAAAGCGCGCGCCGCCGAGCCGCGGCAGCCAGTGCTCCACGGCGGGGATCAGCGGGCGCCACAGGCTCCGGATGACCGGCAGCATCTCGAGGTACCGGAAATACGCGAGCCCGTCGCGTGCCTCGACGACGAAGCCGCCGGCGGAGACCAGTGCCTCGATCTCGCCAGAGGTCCAGCACGTGTCGATCGGCTGGTCGGTGTTCGCCGGATGCTCGTACGGCAGCAGCTTGCCGCGTAGCCACGCGCCCGGCACCAGCGGCGTCAGCCGGTGAAACGGGGCAAAGCCGCTGGCGTTCGGCACGGACAGCGTCAACCGACCACCCGGGGCGAGCACGCGGCGAATCTCGCGCAGACAGCGCACCGGGTCCTTGAGGTGCTCGAGCACCTCCGTGCAGAAGACGGCATCGAAGACGGCGTCGGCAAAGGGAAGCCCCGCGCCGAGGTCGGCGTCGACCAGCGTCACCGGCGGCGCCGCCGCGGCAGCCGTGCGCAAGCGCGACGCGGCGAAGTCCACGCCGACGAGCTCGCTGGCCGGCCACGTCTCCGCCAGCTCGCGAAGCAGCTCGCCGGTGCCGCAGCCGATATCGGCCACGCGACCTCGGGCCGGAGCGCCGGCCAGCGCGATCACGCGGCGGGCGAAGCGGCGCCCGAGGCCACCGCGATGCCCGACGTGCTCGTAGCGGGCCCGGATGGTCGCGTCGTCGAGATGGTGACCGGTCCTCAGCACGTCAGCGCTCCCGGCGTCCGACGATCTGGCCGCCGTCGTACTCGACGGCGTACCGGCTGCGCTCCAGATAGGGCCGCAGCAGCTCCGGATATGGGCCGCACACCGCCTCGTCGAAGGGCACCAGCGCCGCGCACAGCCGTCGCACGAGATGCGCGGCCGCCGCCGCCGGCTCGGCGATCCCCCAGCGCGTGCGCGCCTGCTCGAGCGCATACGACTCGAGCGACGGGTACCGCGCCGTGTCGGGCTCGGCCAGCCATTCGAGCCAGAAGTGACGCAGCAGCAGATGCCGCGCCGGCTTCACGTGGACGTGGAAGTAGGCGACGCGCGGCCAGTCCAGGATCGCGTAGTAGGCCGGGAGCGCGAGAGACTCGAGCGCGAGCATGAGCCGTGATCGCTCGCGGAGCGGCCGATCGGCGGCGCTGAGGGCGTCGGTCGGCGTCTCACGCGTCACGCGCACGAAACGCGCGCGGGCGGAGGCGGTGTGCGCCTGGCCGTCGCGACGGAGACGACGATCGGGAAACTGGTGCCGCAGGTCGCCGGCGACCTCGGCGGCCGTCAGCCGCACCGCGAAGTAGCGGCGGCGATCGAGACCGAGGAGGTAGCGCCGCAGCTCGGCGAGGTTGCCCGCGCCGTCGGTGTGCCCGACGAAGTCGGCGTCCCAGCGGATGATGAAGCGGTAGCGCGCGCGGTCGAGTCCGAGGTTCGACACGTCGAACAGGTCGAGGGCCGCGCACTCGATGCGCACCAGGCGCGGACCGAGGACGCGCGCCACGCGGTCGACGGCGGCGCGCGCCGCCTCCGAGGCGCCGTTGTCGAGCACGATGATCTCGTCCGCGAGCGCGCGGATCGACAGGAGGGCGGGCTCGAGCCACTCCTCCTCGCCGCGGACGCGCACCACCGCGCTGATGCCGTCCGGCCGCGCGTCCGGGCGCGCGACCAGGCCCAGCACGGGCGCGAACGAGAGCGCGAGCCGGGCCCCGCTACGCGCGTCCACGCTCTGGCGTCCCGCGCGCGGCCACCGTGCCGAGGAGCGCGGCCACGGTGTCGCCGAGATCGAAGTGCTCACGGACGACGGCGGCCGCGCGCCGGCCGAGCTCGCGCCGTCCGGCGCCATCGTCGAGCAGGGCCGCGGTGGCCGCCGTGAGCAGCTCGGTCGACGGCCGCGCCAGCAGCACGCCGGTCTCGCCGTGGCGCACGGCGGTCCGGATCCCGCCGCGGTTGGTAGCGATGACAGCGAGCCCGGTGCTCATCGCCTCCACGATGGCGCGCGGCAGGCCCTCGGCACGGAAGGTCGGATAGAGAAAGATATCGGCCGCCGCGTAGTAGCGGGGCATGTCGCGCGCGGCCACGACGCCAACGAAGCGCACGCGTGGGCCGCCTTCCTGGTCGCGTGCCACCGCCGCCAGCCGCGCACGCTCGGGACCATCGCCGACGACGATGAGATGCAGGCGCGGCCGCGCCGCCGCGAGTCGACGGAATGCCTCGACGCCGACGGCGATACCCTTCTGGCGATTCAGGGTGGCAGCCAGCATGACGACGTCGGCTTCCGGTGGAATCCCGAGCGCCGTCCGGATCTCCGCCCGACGCGCGGCGTCGGCCGCGAAGCGGCCCGTGTCGACCCCGGTGTGCACGAGGCGCACGGGACACCGGCCACGCCGCAGCGCCGCGAAGGTGACGATGTCCTCGGCCACGAGTCCGTCGAGCCGGCGGTGGAGCCGACGTTCGAGCCACCCGTAATAGATGAGGGCGAGGGCGGCCTTCGGATAGGCGGCGACTGCGCGAAGCCCGGCGCGGTCGTGCCACTCGCTGCGCAGGTGCGCGAGCGTGCGCCCGGTGCACCAGGCGACGTGCGGACGCGGGACGTCGGCGGCGGCGGCCCCGTAGCCGGCGAGATTGGTGCTGTAGAGCAGGTCGTACGGCGCGTGACGCGTCACCGCGAGCGCGCTCTGTCGCCAGAAGGCCGCCGAATACACGCCCGGCTCGGTGCCGCCGAGATACTCGATCGTGTAGCCGTCGACGCGCTCGGCCGGCGTGCCCGCGGGGTGCGCGCTGGCGAGGACGATCACGTCGTGGCCGAGCTCGACGGCGGTCCGCGCCACCTCGTGGACGTACGCCTCGACGCCGCCGAAGCCGTGGGCGAGCGTGCGCTTGGTCAGGATGACGAGCTTCATCGGCGGCCCAGCGCCTCGGCGAGCAGGGCCGCCGCCCGGTCCCAGCTCGCGTGCCGCTCGACGTAGCCGCGGCCTCGCCAGCCCATCGCCACGCGGTGCACGGGATCGGCGAGCAGCCCCGCGATGGCCTCCGCGAGGGCGCTCGGATCGTCGGGCGGCACGAGCTGCAGGCCGCCGCTGTCGAGGAGCAGCCGCACCGAGGGCAGATCGGAGGCGACGACCGGGCGCGCGCAGGCGAGCGCGTCGAGCACCTTGAACGGCGACGTCTCGCCGCGGTGGGCGGTGAACGGCGCCACCACCACGTCCATGGCATTGAAGTGCACGGGGACGCTGGCGTACGTCACCTGGCCGGTGAATCGCACGGTGTCGTCGAGGTCGAGCGTACGTGCCAGCGCTTCCCACTCGGCGCGCATCACGCCGTCGCCGACGATGAGCGCCCCGAGCCGTGGCATGCCCGGGCGCAGCTTCGCCAGCGCGTGCAGCAGGGTCGGCACGCCCTGGTGGCGATAGAAGAGCCCGACGAAGCCGACGACCGGGCGGTCCGGGGCGAGCCCGAGCTGGCGGCGGGCGGTGGCGCCGTCGAGCGGCGCGAAGTG
>Ga0075431_100003502_pt1 | contig 15219 bp, 14 predicted proteins | sample RhiMetdeltSRZDD5_FD_75297 | JGI IMG/M metagenome (GOLD analysis project Ga0075431, IMG submission 75297) | Populus rhizosphere microbial communities from Tennessee, USA - Rhizosphere MetaG P. deltoides SRZDD5 | ecosystem: Host-associated > Plants > Roots > Rhizosphere > Soil | place: USA... | reverse complement strand
ATCGATATTCTTGTCAACAACGCCGCGGTCGTCCACTTCGGGCTGATCGGAGAGATCCCGGAAGACCAGTTTGAGCATGCTCTGGCTGTCAACGTGGGAGGCGTCTTTATCGCCACCAAGGGGCGGTCGCATCATCATGATCGGCAGCGTCAACAGCGATTCTGTTCCTACTCCCCAACTATCCGTCTATGCGGCCGAAGGAGCTTTTGCCGAGAAATTGAGGGGGTACATGGCGATCACACGTTACGGTCAGGTCAGCGAGATGGCGGGCCTTGTCTCCTACCTTGCGGGTCCTGAAGCAGCATTCATCACCGGCGCGAATCTCGAGATCGACGGCGGCTTCACTGTATGAGCGCAAGCGCCGGTGCTGGATCGGCCTGCGCCACTCCAGCTAAGAGCAAGCATGAAGAAGCTAGCTCACATTCCAGAGACACTCACCAAATTGTGCAGCGCAATCCCGGTTACTCTCCGGAGCACTCCGAACTTGGGTCCAGGCGGCTCGCACACAGCGGTCATGTCGCCGGCTGGCCGATGGACCGTAATCGCGAGCTCTGACTCCAGTCCTCTATCTCCATTCAGAATCGGTAAGACGCGCTGTTCGAGTTGGGTCGGCAGGTATCCCGCCGTCAGCGCTCGCCATCCAAGTTGTGGGGCGATTGCAAAGCCCGAGCGCCACCCTTCACCAGGCGCGTACGGACGCCTCAATGACGCCACGGGAAGCAGGAGCCTGCTCGCCTTTCCCGCTAGAATTGGGAGCAACGGTGGCGCAAACGCCAACACGCTGACTGACGCCATGTAGGTCGATAGCTCCAGTATCCCGCGCCCCCACCCGGGCAAATGCGTCCCGAGACTGCCCTGAAGCGGCCCAGCGATGCTCGCCGGCCCAACCGGACCCGATATGTTCCAAAACCCTCGTTTGCGCTCCGTCAGGCGAATGTGGATGTCAGCGACACCGGTTTCCGGATGGCGCACAGTCGCCACGCTGCGCTCGTCAAGGTTCTCGAAGACTCCGGCGGCGTTTAGACGGGCCACGCTCTGGCGCAGCTTCCGCTCATCGAGCGGTTGGGTCTCGTCAATCACCAGATTGCGACGGACGAATGCATCGCTATAGCTGTGGTTACCGCTGAACTCGATTCGTCCCACCTGGTACGGCTTGCCTCGCTCCGTGCTCGTCGTGATCTGGCCCTCTCGGTCAACGTTCACAGTCGCCGAGAAATCCAGAATCCCTTCGCGCTGAGCGGCTCGACGCTCTGCAAACAGCGCCCGGCAGAAGTCCCGCGGCAGGGTTTGATACTGCCGACCCGCGTGAACATCGATCGTCACAGCCGCATTCTTCCCAACCGTGTCCACCGTCGCGGCCTGGACGTCAGCATCGAAATACCCTTTGAAAAAATAGTACGATCGGAGCCGAGCGACATCGGCGTCGACGGCCGATTCCGAATACGACGGCAGGAGCCGCCAGCCCGGAAGAATGCGCCGTGGCCGAAGAGCCTGCAATGCGCCCTGCAATTCCTTATTCGATAAGCCGCTCTCTCCAGTAAATTCCACTCGACCGACGCGCACGGCATTGCCTGGATTCACTTGTAGTTTGAGATCGACCGTCTCGCCGACCGCGGGCGCTAGCTCATAGGTGACCCGTGCGTCTTGGAAGCCCCGCTCCTGTAGCTGCTTCTGTGCATCGATGGCGATTTGATGAGCGCGCCTGCGGTCAATGCAAGTGCCCTCCGGCAGTGTCGAAGTTAGCCCAAAAGTATTCGGCTCAATGGCCACTCGACGGATCGTGAAAACCCGGCGGGGCGTGGTCCGGAAAATGACAGCTATGCCATGGTCAGTCGCGTCAACGGTCTCGACCCGAATATCGTCAAACCGATCCAGGCTCCAAAGATAACGTAGGTCCCGCTCGACCGCGCGGGTGTCGAACGGCCGGCCCACCTGTGTTCCGAGTTTCACTGCCAATCCCGTTCCCACGACGGTCACAGATTGAACCAAAGGCTGGCCTGCCAGCTTGAAACAGCCGACTAAAGCGATTGAAACCAGGCGCCACTTTGTCAAATGCATCTAGCATTGCAAGCAGCAAGCCACTCAGCCGCAAGCGGCGGTGAGGGCGAAAGCAGGAGACGTAGATTTGCCGGTGCTGTATGCCGGACCGCAGGATCCTTGGTTGGCCTCGACCAGCTGCCGCGAGTACTTAACGTGGAGCGGCACATCCCTCGTCGGCCTTGACCGCGTGAATGTTTTTCTGCCACCCAGCCTGCAGGGGACCGGTACTGTGGACATCGCCGTGAGTATCGATGGCGAGTGGTCAAATCCCTTGCGGATTGCTTTTAAGTAAACCGATCGTGAGCAAGGCCGCTGCTGCCAAGGCCGTAACCGTCCGCACGTGGTTCCAGGCCGTCCAACTTTCGAGGAACTTCTGCCACACCATCGAACCCCCGGCGCTTAACGGGTCAACGGCCGCCAGAGCGTTATTTCGAGGAACGTTGAACGCAATCGTCACAACTGCGTTGCCGACGACATAGAGTAAGCCGCCAACCAGCAGATAGACCGCGTCCGGTCTGTGCCACGATCTCAGAGCGGAGACAACCAGAACGACACAACACGCAGCCGTTCCGAAAAGCGCAGTCATAAACGCTGGATTGATCACTGTGACATTGATCGAATTCATAGCGGCAATGCCCTGCGCCGCCGGCAGCCGGGCAAGCGCCTTCATCACGAAGTTCGAAAAAGCAAAGAAGACTCCGGCGACGAGCCCGCAGCCAAGCGCCGATACCAATGTCAAGCCAAAAAGAAAGCGATCCATCACCTGATCCCCCATACGCCGCTCGCCGCAGTATCGCGCGCAAAGTCGGCGAAGTCACGTGGCGGACGTCCCAGCGCGCGCTGGACTCCATCGGTCACACTCGCGTTTCGCCCGTCGAGCACGGTGGTAATCATTTCCATCATCGGAGTCACAAAATCTGCAGGGAGACCCTGCTCCAGCAACGCGGATTCATACTGCTGCGCAGAGACCGGCACATACCGGATTTCCCGGCCACTCGCCTTGCCGATCTCGCCGACCGCATCACCGAAAGTCAGCAGCCGGGGACCAGTTACTTCGTAGAGCTGCCCCACGTGCTTGTTCCCGGAAAGCGCCGCTGCCGCGATGTCCGCGATGTCCTCCGCGTCGATGAACGGCTCGGCCACATTTCCGGCCGGGAAGGGGACCTCGCCGCTGACCACTCCATCCACCAGGTACCCCTCACTAAAGTTTTGGCAGAACCAGCTTGCCCGCACGATCGTCCATTCCGCACCGGACTCCTGCACCGCCTGTTCGCCAAGCCGGGCCCCCTCCTCTCCCCGGCCCGACAACAGCACGAGGCGCTGGACCCCACTTCCCACCGCCAGTTTAGCGAACGAACCGACTGCGTCGGCAGCTCCCGGGAATGCCAGATCCGGATAGTAGGTCACATACACGGACTCCACATTTTGGAGTCCGGGCAGCCAGGTGTTTTGGTTCTCCCAATCGAATGCCGGCTTGCCTGATCGGGAACCGATGCGGACAGGCCTCCCAAGTTTTTGTAGCCGCTCGGCAACCCTGCGGCCGGTCTTGCCGGTCCCTCCCAGAATCAGCGTCGTTTTGTTCATGTCTCAGTTCCTTTCTACCTCCAATATCAGGCCACCTGGACGGGACTATCAATGCTCATTAGTCTCTTATTCTTGCTCTTTAATCCAGGATGGCTGGACGAGAGATGCAATAGGACGCATACTCAGAAGCATGAACGTCGTCCTGCCTCCGATAGCCGATCCCCTGGGTGAGGCGCTGCATTTCCTGCGCATGAGCGGCATCTTCTATTGCCGCTCCGAGTTCACCGCCCCGTGGGCGCTTGCGCTGCCTCCGATGAAGGGATTTCTCATGCTGCACGTCGTCACCTCAGGACGCTGTTGGCTCGAGGTAGACGGAGCCCCAACCCGCCTGTTGCAGCCCGGCGACCTGGCGCTTGTGCCTCATGGCGCAGGTCACCAGATGGCGAGCGAGCCCGGTATGCCAGGCGCAAAACTCTTCGAGATCCACCGCGAACAGGTGAGCGAACGTTACGAGATCCTGCGGCTCGGCGGAGGCGGCGCGCCGTCGACTGCCGTGTGTGGCGTCTTCCAGTTCGACCACCCCGCCGCGCATCATCTGGTCACGCTCCTGCCGAGAATGATTGTCGTCGAAGCCTGGAATTCGCCCCACATGGATTGGATCCAGAGCACGCTCCGGATGATGGCCGCCGAAGCCAGGGAGCTACGGCCCGGAGGCGAAACCGTCATTACTCGCCTCGCCGACATTCTGGTAATACACGCCATCCGATCGTGGATCGCCCAGGATCCCGCGGCGCAAACCGGGTGGCTCGGCGCGCTCCAGGACAAGCAGATCGGCCGTGTCATCTCGCTCGTCCATCGCGAGCCCGCACGCCCGTGGACGCTGGAGTCGCTAGCCGCCGAGGCCGCCATGTCGCGTTCCGCATTCGCCGCGCGTTTCACCGGCCTGGTCGGCGAATCGGCGATGCACTACGTCACACGCTGGAGGATGCAGACGGCGTTGACGTGGCTCAGAGAGGAGGGCGCGCCGGTCGGCGATCTGTCGCGGCGTCTGGGCTACGAGTCGGAAGCGGCGTTCAGCCGGGCTTTTAAACGCTATATCGGCGTCTCTCCCGGCGCCGCGCGGAGAAATCGAGACTCGCCGGAATTCTCGTAGCGGCAATCGGGCCGTGTTACTCTGTACAGGAATCATCTTAGGCAGGAGGTTCCATTCAGTGGCGTACAAGACTTTGGCAACAACTCTTCTGGCCCTCGGCTTTGGAGCCGGCGCCGTTTCCGGCCAACCGCAGCCACGTACCTTTTTCAAAGAGCGCGCCCAACTGACCGATCGTGAAATCCAAACCATCACGCAGGGTCAGGTGGTCACGAAGGTTCTCAGCTCCAGCGACAAGTACGGAATGCTGGTCTTTGGGGCAGTCTATGTGAACGCGCCCATCGAGAAGTTCGCCGCCGCCTTCCGCGACGTGAAGAAGCTGAAGGAGAACAAGGTATACCTCGACGTCCAGGAGTTCAGTCTGGGCGGCGCTCCACCGAAGATATCCGATTTCGAACGTCTGTCGCTGGACAACAAGGATATAGACGACCTCCAGGCCTGCAAGTCCGGCGAATGCGACATTCAGGTATTTGACGACCTCGAGGCTCTTCAGAAGAAGATTAACTGGAACGCGCCGAACAAGTACACTCATGCCAACCAGGTCCTTCGACAGCGGGTCACCGATGGCATGACGCTCTATATAAAGAGCGGCCTGAAATCATTCGGCAGCTATCGGGACCGGGAGAAGGCCTTCAATGTCTACCAGGCGACGAAAGACATGATAGACAGCTCCTACTATCTGCCGCAGGACAGGGCCGGCGGAATCTATCGGCACATAATCGACTATCCGAACAGCAAGCTGGCCGGCGCCGAAGATTTCTTTTACTGGGAGAAGATTAACTTCGGGCAGGAGCCCACGGCGCGCGTGAACCACGTCGCGATCTTTCCGATGGGCTTCGGCCCGGTGAAGCTGCTGATCGCCAACAAACAACTCTATTCGAGCCGCTACATGAGAGTCGCTTTGCAGATGTTCTACTGTGTGCCCGACAGCGAGAATCCGGGCAAACCCGGATTCTTTCTTGTTGAGATGAACGACTCGCGATTACCCGATTTTGGCGGGTTGAAGCTTGCGGTCGTCCGTAGGGTGGCAACGGGAAAAGGCGTGGAAGCGACCAGAGACACGTTGACCATGTTTGCGGCGAGACTCAACAGCAAATAAATCGTGGATGCCACCGAACCAATCCGCATCGGATACACGCCTGGGCAGGACGTGACCCTCGATCATCTGCAGGATCAGATCGAGTGGTACAACCGGCACAGCGGTAACAGTAAGTCGGCGTTCATGGGCCTGAAAATTGCGACTATGACGGCTGCGGCCGTTATTCCGGCGTTAGCTGTGGTCGGCAATTTCTCCAAGGTGACTGCCGGTCTTGGTGTCCTGATTGTAGTCCTCGAAGGTTTGCAGCAGCTCTTTCAGTACCAGTCCAATTGGATCGCCTACCGCAGCACGTGCGAGTCGCTGAAGCATGAGAAGTTCCTTTACCTCGCAAACGCAGGTCCATACGCCACGGCGACGGATGCCCATGCGCTTTTGGCGGAGCGAATCGAGTCGCTAGTGTCGCAAGAGCACGCCAAATGGGCTTCCGGGCAGGAACAGCAACAGAAGGCCAAGAAAGAATAGGTACCGGCGGCGTAGTCACTTCGAAGTTACCGATGGCTTATTTCCCTTTTTGACTTGCAGATTCGCTCGTCACTCGCGCCTTCGATTGCTTGAGCCGAACTCGCGGCGTCGGCTCTTTCTGCGGCATACTGATGAGAGATGAAACGCCTTTCGATAATCTTGTGCCTCACCATCGCTGCAAGCGTCGCTCTCGCCGAAACCGCAGGCGGAATTAAATGGACCGCGCCCGCGGCCTGGAACGCGCAGCCGGAAAGGCCGATGAGAGCTGCCACCTACACAGTCCCCAAAACGGCCGGCGATCCTGAGGACGGCGAATGCGCGGTCTTCTATTTCGGCGCCGGTCAAGGCGGCGGTGTCGATGCAAATATCCAGCGCTGGATCGGCCAGTTCGAAGGTCCCGGCGGAGGTCCGGCCGACAAGCTCGCCAAGACTTCCAAGGCCACACTCGGTGGAATGCCCGTCACGCGCATCGACCTTGCCGGAACATACAAATCGGCGGGCGGACCAATGATGCAATCCACCGGTTCGAAGCCCGGCTATCGACTGCTTGGCGCCATCGTCGAAGGTCCGCAAGGAGCCGTCTTCTTCAAGTTCACGGCCCCGGCGAAGACAGCCGCTGCCCAGCAGGCAGCCTTCGAGAAGCTGCTCCAATCCATTTCGCGGTGATCTTTTTCGAGGCCACAAAACAAAAAAGCCGGCCCCGCTAGGAGCCGGCCTGACGCCGCTGGATTGTTCCCCCCGAAACAATTCAGCCCGTCTTTCTGTCCTATGATGACAGTATACGGTCCCCTCTACAATAGCTCTGAAGTAACGTTACCTTTGGATTTGTACTAGAGTACGTATCTTAGTTGCGGGGGCCGATGCCTTCGGTCCGGCCTGCCAGGGGCTGCACGACAGGCCCGCCGCAGACGGCGATACCAGTCTTGGTCAATGCGCCGAGCACATTGTAGAGCAGCGCGTAAACGATTTGCTCGGTTACCTGTTGCTTTCCCGGAAGATGGAATGTGGAGGGTAGTTCCTTGGCAATGCGGAGTCGAACCGAATCCGGAATCGCTCTCCCATTCCGGTCCCACTGATTGGCGAGCGTAATCGGAGTCTGCATGATGACACCGGTCCGCCCTTCGACATAGAATTGGCAGCGGGAGAACCAACCGAGATTGGCTTGATCGGCGGCGTCGAATAGCAGCAGCGGCGCCTGCCTTCCAGGCGCGTTGAGATCCAGGATCAGGCTGCGCGGCGTGTCTTCTGATTTGACTTCAAAACCGGCTTGCTTAGCGATGTTTAAAACAAGGTCCAGGTCCAGTTCGAGCAGAATTAGCTTGTGTTGTCCCGCCTGCAATACCTGCATTCAGACCTCTATTCTAGCAGTTGGAAACCATGTCAACCGACAATAATTTAGTGACTCCCGCGCCCGCTCTAGTGCTGTTCGATATTGATGGAACTCTCATTCGCCGCGCCGGTCCGCACCACCGCCAGGTCCTTGTTGACGCGGTTCACCAGATCACCGGCCTGAAAACATCGACGGATCATATTCCCGTCCACGGCATGCTCGATCCGGATATCTTGACCCGTATGATGCTGGATGGAGGCGCTACCAGGGAGCGGGTCCGGACCGCTATGCCTGCCGTGATCGAGAAGGCACAAGCGCTCTATGTGCGTCGATGCCCGGATCTTACAGAAAAGACATGCCCAGGCGCTCACGACCTACTCGCCACACTAAACCGCCTCGGTATCCCCGCTGTGCTCGTGACCGGCAATCTTTCGCGAATTGGTTGGCGGAAAATGCAGCGATGTGGCCTCAAAAGCTACTTCCGCTATGGCGCTTTCGCAGAAATGGCGAAAAATCGCGCTGGATTGGCTCGTTTGGCCATAAGGCACGCTCGCCGCCAAGGTTGGATTCAGAAAGGGGCGGCGATTTCGCTCATCGGCGATGCGCCGAGCGATATTATTGCGGCTAAGGCCAATCGTGCCCGTTCGATAGCCGTGCTGACCGGGATCTCGACCCGGGAGGAACTATTGGCCGAGGAGCCCCATCTGCTGGTCGACGACTTGAGCGCCATCCCCGTCGAAATGTTGGTCTCGAAAATGCACAAACGTTAATGAACGCCTTAAAATGCCCGAAAGACTGGCTTTTTGTAGGCAAAACGTGCGCAGGGATGTCAAAATGTCGCTTCTAGACCAAGCCGAACCGCACAGCCATCTGGTCCAATTATATGGCTCAGATGAGGCTGGTCTCGCGAAGAACGTCGGCCGGTATTTGGTGGATGGCTTGAAGCGGGGCGACGGGTTACTCGTCATCGCCACGCAAACGCACAGAGCCGCCTTCTATCGCGAAATTAACTACTTAGGGTCGAATCCGGACGCCATCGTTTTTCTGGACGCCCAAGAGACGCTGGACAAGTTCATGGTTAGCGGACAGCCGGACTGGCGGCTTTTTGAGAAGACGGTCGCGGAAGCCAAGGACGCTCTCCCGGATCAACAGAGATTCCGAGCCTACGGAGAGATGGTCGGCATTCTCTGGACTGCGGGGCGCTACTCGGCTGCCATCCAACTGGAGAAGTTCTGGAACAAGCTGCTTAACTCCCATAATTTCAATCTGTTCTGCGCGTATCCCATTGACGTGTTCAGCACCGAATTCCAGATTGCGCCGCTCGACGCGCTCCTGTGCGCCCACACACATCTGGTGCCGGCCGGTATGAATGGGGATCTCGACAGCGCCTTAGACCAATCCATGGACGATTTTCTGGGCCGCCGGGCGGCAGGGTTACGGCCCTTAATGGAGGTTAATTTGCGGCCATCCTGGGCAGTAATGCCAAGAGCCGAAGCCAACATCCTGTGGCTCAGGAATAATCTTCCCGAAGAAGCCGATATGATTGTTGCCCGCGCGCGACAGTATTATCAGACATCACAAGTCCGGGCATGCTGTCCTTAACATAATTTTCACAGATTTTCCTCTGTCGGTTTTGATGAAAATAGTTTAACCTGAAGAAGTACCAGAGAAGAAGGAGACACCGGTATGGACTCCGTAGTACTCTTCGTTTCCCCTTACCAGAAGGACGCCCAATCCCTCTCCCAGATGCTCGATGAAGCATCCGTCAATTTGGTCCACGCGACCTGCCTCAGGGAGGCCGCCGTTGAGCTGGCCAACCGCCGGTTCCCAGTCATTCTGACGGAGGCCAATCTGGAGGACGGGAACTGGCAGGATGTGCTGAGCCTGGCGCGTCCGGCAGGGTCCGAATTGGTAGTCACTAATCCATGGGCCGATGCCCGGTTCTGGGCTGAGGCGATCAACCTTGGCGCCTACGATATGCTGGCGCAGCCTTTTCACGGAACAGAGGTGCGGCGCGTACTTTCCAGCGCTTCTTCCCGGCAGCCAAAGACGAAAACCGCGGCAGCGGTTCCCTAAGGACCCCTTATAATAGTCTTCGAGCTGAATGTCCAACGCCACTGATGTATTCGTTCGTGAAAATCAGGATCGTTTTCTCGAAGAGCTAAAAGATTTCCTCAGAATCCCCAGCGTCAGCACCTTACCCGAGCATCGCGGCGATATCGACCGCGCAGCCGGATTCGTCGCCAAGAGTTTGGGCGCCGCCGGTCTTGAGAACGTCGAAGTCATTGCGACAGCGAAGCATCCCTTGGTTTATGCCGACTGGCTGCACGCGCCGGGCAAGCCGACGGTACTTTGCTACGGCCACTACGATGTCCAGCCACCAGATCCACTCGAGCTCTGGGTCAGCCCTCCCTTCGAGCCCACAATTCGGGATGGAAATATCTACGCTCGAGGATCCGCCGACGACAAGGGGCAGTTCTACATGCACGTCAAGGCGGTCGAAACTCTGCGCGCCATCAACGGAAATCTGCCGGTCAATGTCAAATTCCTGATCGAAGGTGAAGAGGAAGTTGGCGGGGAATCCATTGCCAAGTATGTTGCTGCGAATCCGGAAAAACTGAAGGCTGACGTCGCGCTGGTGTCGGACACGGCGCTCTACGCCGAAGGCGTTCCGACGCTGTGCATCGGGCTGCGCGGGCTGGTCTACATCGAAGTGGAGACTAGCGGGGCCATGCGCGATTTGCACTCCGGCCTGTACGGAGGAGCGGCGCCAAACGCGGTCTTCGGCCTGATTGAATTGCTCTCGCGGGTAAAGGGATCTAACGGAGTCGTGCGGATTCCGGGATTTTACGACGACGTAGAGCCGCCCGCTCCCGCCGAAAAGGAAAGCTGGGAACGCCTGCCGTTTCGACCGAAGGATTTTTTGAAAAAGGAAGTCGGCTCGACGCGGCTAACAGGTGAGAGTAAATATACGATTCTGGAGAGGATTTGGGCAAGGCCGACGTTCGAGGTTCATGGCATCGCCGGCGGATTTACCGGGGCTGGGGCGAAAACGGTGATTCCGGCCAAGGCGACCGCGAAGGTCAGCATCCGTCTTGTTCCCAAGCAGGATCCCGAGAAAATCATCGGCGCATTCCGAAAATTCGTGGAGAAGAACACACCTAAAGGCATCCAGACCGAAGTGCGGGTGCTGAGCGGTGGGCCTGCGGTGATGGTGAATCCGGATCATCCGGCGATTCAGGTGGCGGCCAAGGCGTTCTCCGATATTCTAGGCAAGCCGACTGTCTTTATCCGGTCGGGCGGGTCGATTCCGATCGTTGGGGATTTCGCCACCCATCTGAAAATACCGACCGTGCTCATGGGGTTTGGGTTGCCCGACGACGGGTTGCATTCTCCTAACGAGAAGTACAAAGTCGAGAATTATTATCAGGGCATCATGACCATTGCCCATTTTCTCGACGAGTACGGCAGAGCCGGTAATCATTAACTCACGCGGCTGGCGAATCGGGGAAACTCAAACGAACAAGCTAAAGCTTGTTCCACAGTGGCTTCGACTCTACTGTGGAACAAGCTTTTAGCTTGTTCGAATCGCCTGCCTCACCGCACTACCGTTTTATCCGTGGATTGGTTTTCGTATTCATCCTGCACGCGCACGGCGATGGTGTGCTCGCCAGCCGCTATGTTATTCAGCGTGAGGTCGTAGTCGAGATCGCGGGAATCGGAGAGCTTGGTGGTGGGAAGCGTAACCAGCCAGTCTCCACCATCAACGGAATACTCTGCCTTAGTGATAAAACACAGGGCGTCGACCGCTTTCCAGCGTACGCGTAAAGCGTTCCCATTGCGGCTTGCGGTAAGGCCGGATATCTGCGGCGGCGTGTTGTCGATTAGAAAGATTTCGCTCTCCAGTTGAGAACTGAGCGCTTGCTCCGGCGGATTAGAAGGCAGGTCAGAGACGGTGATCCGCAAACGATATTCGCCATTCGGATACGCGGTGGAATCCCAGCTCAGATACTTTTCCCGTATTTTTTCTTTGAGCGGCTTCCACGTCGATTCGTTTGAGCCGCGGATGTGGACGGTATAGATCAGCGTGTCGCCATTCTCGTCGGTAGCAGTCCAGCGCGCGCCCAGATGTCCTTTGGCGTAGGACATGGTCGGGGTTGAGCTCAGATCGAGAGAAGTCGACGAAGATCGATTGCTCCTGCCCATGGCAGGCAACGTGAGCGAAGGCGTGGCCGTCGGGGACAGAGTCACCGGCGTTGGAAAGCGGTAGTTCGACGGTGTCATTTCGATTGCGTCGATCCTGGGAGCGACGTTGCCGGGCAGGTATGCCGCTTCGACCGACTCCAGATTCGGCGAGCCGCCGCTGCCGGCCGACAGAGTCGCCTTCCACTGCAGAAAGCGCGCCGGCGGGGAGGTGATGCGCGCGCCCTCCGGAGTGCTGATGGCGTTCGACCACGGGCTCCAGTTTCTCGCGGGCCGGTCGAGATTGCCGCTGCGGGTGACGATCGCGACGCGGCCGCCCTGGTTCTCCGCGGCGAAGATCAGGCGTCCCCAGTTGGAAAACAGCCCGGCGTCGAATACTTCGCTCTCGATGGATCCTTCACTTTCGAGGGTTGCGCCGATCTCATAAACTTTGCCGACATTTCCCGTGGCGGCGTAGAGCTTGCCGTCGCGGCCGGGACAGAATGCAGTGATCTGGGTGGGGGAGGCGTTGAGCAGCGCAGTGTAGAGGTTGTCAGTGTCGAGACGGTAGATTGCGCCCTTGTTGCCGGCGCCGGCGAGCGGCTTGCCTTGCGAATCGAAGCCGAGGGTGTAGACGATATCCGTCGCGTGGCTCCAGACTTTTTGCGGATGGCCGTCCGGATGGATGCGATAGATCTCCGAGCCCCCGCTCACGCTGCTTGCGGCGGAAGGGGACAATGTTGCAGGTGGAGGGGCGGCGACGCGCTGCATTACGATGGTAGCGCCGCCGGTCGGCGCGGGAGCGGGAGGAGGCGGAGCCGGCATTGGCGCGGGGGGAGTAGCGGGCGCTGTCTTGGTTCCGACACCGGCGGCATAGATCGAGCCATCTTTGGCGATCGCGACGGCGGTGACCTCCTTCTTCGGCAACTGGTACAGAACGAATCCCTCACCGGCAGGCGAGACGCGAATTACCAGGCCGCCGGAGTCGGTTCCGACGATGACGTTATCCTTAGCGTCGATGGCGAGGGACCGGGCGTGCGTTTCTTCACTAGCGAAAAAGACGGAACCCTTGCCGTCGGGCGTCACGCGATGAATTTCGCCGCGATCGCCTGTCGCGACCATCAGATCGCCCTTGCTGGTGAAGGCGAGCGCCCAGATGTACTTGGCTTGTGGGTCGTAGAAGACATCGTATTTGCCGGGGGCGGACACTTTGTAGATTTTGCCGTCCGGCGCGGTGGCGACGAATACCTGGTCTTTGCGGTCTACGGCGATCGCATGAATCTCCAGCGCTTCGAATTCGGCGAGGGTCTTCTTCTCGCCCGCCGGAGTTATGCGGAAGAGCTTGGCGCCCGGTCCACCTCCGGCGTAGAGATTACCGGCCGAGTCGCGCGCCAGGGTCCACAGATATGCTGATGAGGAGTCGAATACTTCGCGGAATTGAGGCGCGAGAGTGAGCAGGCCGTCGCTGCGAAGGGACAGATTCTTGATGGTCCCCTTTTCGAAATCGGCATATTCGGCCTGACGCCAGCTCTTGGTCTCGACGGCCCAGACGAGCGCAGCAATGCCAAGCGCGCCGGCCAACAAAATTAAGGATTTTCGCATTCGGTCTTTCTATTTGACGGTTAGCTTCAGCGAGTAGCTGCCACTGACGACGTAATCGAACGGTATGGCGGCTTGCTGGGTGGCGCTCTCCGGCGCGGTGACGATGGGACGGCTGGAGGCGCGTCCGGTCTGCATGACGTTGAGGACCGACGCCGGCAGGCTGGGCATGGTCTTGTCGTCGTAGTAGGCCGTTGGGCTGGACTGCAGCAGCGAGACGTAGAGCTTGTTATTGCTGCGCTCCTGATTGATGAGCGATACGGCTTGCGGCAGATCGAGGTGGCGATTCATGAATCCGGCCATGTTTTGCATGCGATTGGCCGTGTCGGCGTCGCTCAGCAAAATGCGGTGATCGCCCTTGGCTAGGCCGGCGGGAACGTGAATCTTAAATTCCCGCTCGATCCGCTCGCCGCGATAGGGCCGCAAGAACACCTTTACCGGGATGTCGTCGCCGGGGCGAACCTCGTTGGGGCCGATCCAGGCGTTCTCGATGCTGGCGACGCGGCGCTCGGGCAACAGGTCGACATTGACATTCACGCTTTTCAGCTTCGGAATCTTGACGGAATTGAGGAACAGGCGATTGAATTTATCGCCCCACCAGCCAGCGAGGACCATCGGGGCGGGCATGGCGAGGTCGCCGGAGGCCTGCATCGTGGCGAGCGAGAGGTTAGGCTGACCGTCCATCTCGACCTCACCGGTGAGCCGGTACGTCGCTTCGTCACGGAACTCGTTTACACCGGATACAGTGTTGAACAGCGTGACCATCATCAGGTAAGGAGTCCACTTCTGGTTCACGAAGACGTTGAAGCGGAATTTCTTTTCACCGCGAACGGTGGTGGCGTCGCCGAACGAGCGCACATTCACGTTGACAGGAATCATCTCGGACTGCTGTCCGAGAATTCCCATGATGCCGCTATGGCGGTCCTGGGTAAGCTCGCCGACGATTTCAGTGGCGTTGGCGATTTTGTTCGGCTGGAATTGAGAGCCGAGCACCATCAGAACTTCGCCTTTGCTCATCGGCATGTTGACCGGGCCGAGGTTGAAGAAGGGATGGCCGAAGGCGAGGACGCGTCGGCCGTCGTTATAGGTCACGGTGCCGAGGCCGGTGACGCTCATATCGCCGGAGACGAGTACGCCGGCCACCATTCCGCCGGGTTGCAGAGAATCTTTCCAATCGGCGGCGGGCTTGGTGGCGTGGATCGCGCTGCCGGCGCCGCCCTGGACGGCGGAAATTCCCTGTTGCTGGAGCATCGGGCCGAACTCCCGCAGAACTGTTTCATGGAATCCGGAGAACATCAGCGGTGTTTCGATTGGGATGAGCAGCGGGGTCTGCCGGATCAGATTCGGCGAGGCTCCGGCGGCGACAGCTTGGGCGAGCAAGTCGCCTGGCACGGCCATCTGCGCTCGCGGCGCTGCGATTTCAGGAGTGCGCGCATCGGACGGGCGCGACTGATCGAGATCGTTGATTTCGAGCATCAGCTCGATGGGCGTGATGCCGCAGATCGCGTCCGGCGAGAAGACGCTCATTCGCAGCGCGACCGCGCCGATCAATTTGCCATCAATGTACACGGGACTGCCGCTCATGCCGCCCGCTACGTTGGTCCGCTGGACCTTGCCGCCCATCTTGCCGATGATGATGTCCTGCTTCGGTCCCCAAGCGTTCTTCCATAGGCCGATGATCTCGACGGGTACGGCTTCGGGCTCGGTTCCGTTGAACACAGTCCATGCGGTTGCCATCATGCCGGGCTTTAATTCGGAAGCCTTCATGATTTGGACGGGTCCAGTTTTGGGCTTGGTGGCATCCGCGGCGAAAGCGGGCATTACAGCCGTCGC
>Ga0075431_100003501_pt1 | contig 15220 bp, 11 predicted proteins | sample RhiMetdeltSRZDD5_FD_75297 | JGI IMG/M metagenome (GOLD analysis project Ga0075431, IMG submission 75297) | Populus rhizosphere microbial communities from Tennessee, USA - Rhizosphere MetaG P. deltoides SRZDD5 | ecosystem: Host-associated > Plants > Roots > Rhizosphere > Soil | place: USA... | reverse complement strand
CTTCAGACTATCGAGGAGCGGCTTCGCGACATTGTCAACGTCGAGACGCAGCGGCGGCCGCGTGACGAACACGACCTTTACATCAATGGCGGATGTGAGCAGCGGTGCTGGGAAGTGTTTCCCGCGGCTTTCCTGTCCGCCATAGCGTTGCGCGCGGTCTGCGGTCTGCTCCGCGAGCGTGGCGTTCACCTTGAGGCACGTCACCATCTCGACGACCGGCTTCGCCTCGCCCAGCGTCCGCCGAATATGCACCACGTGTTGAAGCGACCGCCGTCGACGGATGAGGCGGCGATCTCGATCCGGCGGCCGCGGCAGTCCGGGACGACGATCATTGAATGTCTCCGCGCCCGATCCGACCGAACCGACCCCACGGATAGATCGTTGGTTCTGTATCATCCTGGCGATTCCGCTTCGAGTCAGTCGCGGCGTATACAACACCCAACGACTGGCGCGCTCTTTTCACGGCCCGGCAGCGTCTCTGTTGTGGCTGGCGTTGAGAGGTTTGGTCGACACGACTGTATCATTCCGGGCCCGTAGCACCGTGCGGCAGCGGGACTGCCGCCGCCAGGCGCGACGTCCGTTAGATCGTTTGATGTATTGACCGCTCGGCCCGGTGGCGTCATTGTTCCGCCACCAAAGCGTACGGCGTCGGCTGGTTGCTTCTCTCCGGGCCCATCCGCGCGGCCGGCCCAGGGCGGAGCATGTGATGCTCGGCCGACGTCGTATGCCGAGGTGGTGCGTCCCCGCGCGAGCGCCTGGAGCCACCGCCTCGCCGACGGGCCGTCTTCGCGTCCCGGATTCGATAGTACCAGCCGGCGGCGGCCGGCCGCTTGACGCTCGCCGGCGGCGGCCGCTACTCTCGCTGCGTCCCGGCGGTCGAGCCACCGTCTCGAGCCCGGCGATCACCGTCATGACCGCCGATCCCATATTCTTTCGCGATCTCGCCATCGTTCTCGTCGCCGCCGTGCTCGGCGCGGCGGCGGCGTGGCTCGCGCGCCAGCCGCTCATCCTCGGCTACGTGGTGGCCGGGCTGCTGGTGGGGCCGTTCACCCCGGGCCCCACCGTCTCGCACCTGCACACGCTCGAGCTGTTCGCCGAGATCGGCGTCGCGTTGCTGATGTTCTCCATCGGCATCGAGTTCTCGCTGACCGACCTGCTCCGCGTGAAATGGGTGGCGCTCATCGGTGGTCCGCTCGGCATGCTGCTCTCGATTGCCGGGGGGCTTGCCATCGCGCCGCTGATGGGCTGGCCCCTGCTCCAAGGCGCGGTGATCGGTATCGTCGTGTCGGTGGCCAGCACGATGGTGCTGGCCCGGCTGCTCATGGACCAGGGCGAGCTCCACTCACGGCACGGGCGCATCATCATCGGTATCACCTTGGTGGAGGATCTGGCGGTGGTCGTGCTCACCGTGGTGCTGCCGGAGCTGGGGGCGCTGAGCGGCGATCGCGCCGTGCCCATCGCGGCCGCGCTGGGCCGCGCGGCGCTCGTGCTGGTGCCGTTCGCCTATCTGGCGGCGAAGGTCGTTCCGCGCGTCATGACCCGCGTGGCGCGGACACAGAGCGACGAGCTCTTCCTGATCGTCGCGCTGTCGATCGGCCTCGGCACGGCCGCCCTGACCCAGGCGGTGGGACTATCGCTGGCGCTCGGCGCGTTTCTGGGCGGTCTGCTCATCGGCAACTCCGACTACTCGCACGAGGCGCTGGCGCGGCTCCTTCCCCTGCGCGACGTCTTCGTCGCCTTTTTCTTCGTGACCGTCGGGGCCCTCATGGACCCGAGGACCGTGCTGGCCAATCTTCCGCTGCTCGCCGTCATGCTGGCGCTCATCGTGGTCGGCAAGCTCGTCATCCGCACCGGGATCGTCGTGGCATTCGGGTATCCGCTATCGACGGCGCTGCTGGTGGGCGCCGGCCTGACGCAGATCGGCGAGTTCTCCTATGTCCTCGTCCGCGTCGCCCGCGACACGGGGCAGGTCGGCGTCGACGTCTACAACGCCACCCTGGCCGCGTCGCTGCTCAGCATCCTGATCAACGCGTCGGTCGTGCGCCACGCGCCGCGATGGCTCACCGCGCTCGGGGTCGTTGATGCGCGCCGGCCGACGGTGTCGCGGCCGCCAGCGCCCGGGGACCGCGGCGGACACGTCGTGCTGTGCGGCTTCGGGCGCGTCGGCAGCGCCGTGGGAGAGGCGCTGGCCACCTTCGGACTCCGCTACACCGTCATCGAGCGCGACCCCGACGTGGTGAAGGGACTCATCGCGCGTGGGGTGCCGGCTCTCTACGGCGACGCCGGGCGGCGGTCGACGCTCGAGCTGGCCGGCGCCCACGACGCCGCGCTCCTCATCGTGGCGCTGCCGGACTTCGAGCACGCGCGGCTGGCCGTCCGCGCGGTCCGCGCGCTGAACCGCGAGGTCCCCGTGCTCGTCCGCGCGCACGGGCGCGCGGAGTCGGACGCCCTGCGGCGGGACGGGGCGAGCGAGATCATCCAGCCGGAGCTCGAGGCCGCCGGCACGCTGATCCGGCATGCGCTGGCGCGGCTGCAGCTGCCAAAGACGCTGGCGCTGGCTTATCTCGAGCGCTTTCGTGACGCGATGGCGTCGGCGGAAGTGCCGCCGCCGGGGCCGGATAGCCTTCCCGAAGTGCGCGAGGTCGCCGTCGGACACGATGGCGTGGCCGACCAGTCGCTGCGCGAGTCACGCATCCGCGAGCGGTTCGGCGTCACGGTGGTCGCGGTGGTTCGGGCGGGTGACGTCATCTTGAACCCGCCGCCGGACACGATGCTGCGGCCCGGGGACCGGGTGCGGCTGTTCGGACTCCCGGCTCAGATCGAGCGCTTCGTCCGCGACACCGCCGCCCGCCTCTAGCGCCAGAGCTTGCGGCCGAGATCGCGGACGGCCGCCTTGAAGTCGTCGCCCGCCGTCGAGAGGCCGCCACGGATCGTCTTCCAGTCTTCGCGAAGCTTGTCCGCGATAACAGGGTCGCCCGGCTTCGCCATCGCGGCGCTGCCCTCGCCGCTGCGCGCGGGCGTTTCGATCGTGGCCCGGCCGGACGGCGGTGCGACGCGCGGCGTCGCGGCCGGCTCCGGCGCGCGCGCCCGCGCCGGCTCCTGGGCGCGTGCTGCCGTTGGCGTCGGACTGTGCGCCACCGGCTCCGGGCCGCGCGGCCGCGGAGTCACCACAGGTTCGGGCGCCTGCGGGCGAGGCGCCGCCGCCGGCTCCGGCAGGTGCGGCAGTGCCGCGGGCGGCGGCGTGACTCCGGGCGCCGCCGTCGAAGGCGCGGCGGCCGAGGGCGCCGGCTTCGTCTCCTTCGCCGGCGGCTCGACGACGGAGCGCCGCGGAAGGGCGGCGATCGTCCGCTCGAGCTGTCTGGCGCGGGCGCTCATCGAGCCGACTTCATCACCGAGGCGGCGCGACGCACCGTCCATCACGGTCATGCGCGCCTCGGCCTGCTCGAGCCGCGTCGTGATGGCCTTGACCTCTGCGGCGAGTGATTGCAGACGCGCCTCGGCGGCGCGATCGGGCTCGATCTTCACCACCGTTGCCGGTGCCGGGTGCGGCTCGCGGGTCGGCGAGACGAGCGCGACGAGCGCGAGGATGCCCGTGGCCGCGAAGCAGACGCCGGCGAAGGCATGACCGAAGCGGGTGAAGAGGAGGCCACGCCCGGCGTCCTCTGCGCTGTCCGTCGTGAGGCCGTAACGGGCAACGAGGAGACACATGACGAGGGCTCCGAGCGCGCTGGCGACGATGCTGACGACGAGAGCCGTGTGAGCGGATGCGGGCATAGGTCTCCTCCCGCCCCTGTACTCTCACTGTACCAGACCCCGCTAGAGCTCCCTCACGGCCGCCGGAGTCCGGCGAGCTCCCTGCGGGCCACGTCGCGGACATCGGTCGGCAGGTCGGCCTGCGCCAGCAGCTTCCGGTAGGCCGCGGCGGCCGCGTCGTCTTGCTTGCCTGCCGCCAGCGCGCGCGCGGCCGACAGCAGTCCGCGCCGGCCCCCGGCCGTATCGGGCGCCATGTAGGCGGCCGTCAGGTAGTACTCCGCGGCGGCGAGGTGATCGCCGTCGCCGCTGTACGCCTCGCCCATCGCCTGCGCCGCGTCGACTACCACCGCGTTGTCCGACGACTTCAGGAGGCGATCGAGGACGCCCCGCGCCTGATCGTAGCGCCTGTCTTGAAGGAGCAGACGGGCGTGGCTGAACAGCGCCTGGCGGCTCCATTCCGGCCCGTTCGTGTCGCGCGGCGCCTTGGCGTAGGCCTCCAGCGCACCGCCCCGATCGCCGGATTGCTCGCGCGCACGGGCCAGCGCGATCCACGCCCGCCCCGCGCGCGCATCGCGGGGGGAATTGGCCACGAACTGCTCGAGCCCGCGTCGCGCATCGGCCGCGCGTCCGGTTTCGAGCTGTGCCTCGGCGAGTCGCAGCGCGGCATCGTCGGCCAGCGGGCTCTGGGGATAGCGCTGGCGGAGCAGGATGGTGCTCTCGTAGGCGATTGGCCAGACACCCGCGGCCGCGGCGCCGGCGCCCACGCGCTCGAGCGCGTCCGGCGTCGCCTCGTACGCCGCGTAGTCGGTGGTGAGCCGTCGCGCATAGCCGAGCGCCGTTGGCCAGTCCTTCTCGTCGACGGCGATGGTGGTGAGCGCATAGAGGAGGGCGCCCGCCCGACGCGCCGCCGTGGGCCCCGGCGTCACCGCGGCCAGGCTCGTCAGCGCCGGCTGCTTGAACTCCTTCACGGCACCTTTGTGGAACGCCACCGCCGCCAGCCCGTACGTCGCCGCCGCCACCTCCGCCGGCGTGCCCGCGTCGCGCGCGGCGCGGAAGGCGGCCTCGGCGTCATCGGTGCGGCGGCGGGCCAGCGCCGCTGCGCCGAGGCCGAGATGGCCGAACGCCGTCAGACCGTCTTTCTGCGCGAGGCTGAACTCGCGCACGGCCTCGTCGACCCGGCGCTCCTCGAGCAGCGCGGAGCCGAGCGCGGCGTGCGCCCGGCCGAACAGCGCGGGGAACGGCGCGCGCGCCAGCCACTCGCGGAGCGCCACCGTCGCGCCGGCCGCGTCGCCGGCGCGGAGCTGCAGGAGCCCCCGGTTCAACCGGGCGAACTCCGCGCGCGGATGCGTCGGATACGCGGTGATGACGCGGTCGAGCAGCTCGCGGCCGGCGGTGAGATCACCGGCCTCGAGCGCCAGCTCGGAGGCGAGCACGAGCCCATCCGGTGCCTGGGGGTGATCGGGCGTCGCGCGCGCGAACTCGAGGAGCTCACGCCGCGCCTCCGACTTCTTGCCCTGTCGCAGGAGCGACCACGCCACGCCGAGCCGCGCCGCGGGCGCCTGCGAGTCATTCGGGAACTCGTTCAGCAGCCGCCGGAAGGCCGCCGCCGCGGCCACGTGGTCGCCGGCGTGGTAGGCGGCTTCACCCTGTAGCAGCAGCGCCGGCCGCCGCACTTCGGGCGGCGTCTTGGCGTTCACGACCGGCGTGAGCTCCGCCACCGCCTGCGCGAACTCGCGCAGCTCGAAGTTCACGAGCGCCTCCCGCACGGCTGCCTGCCGGGCCACCACGGAATCCGGATCGGCCTTCTGCGCCAGGTCGAACTGCGTGCGTGCCTCGTCGCGATTGCCGTGCGCGCGGTCGCTCTCGCCCTTGACGAGCAGCACCCAGGCGCGCGCGGACGCGGGGAGCTGGGTGCCGAGCAGCTGCTGGAACACCGGGCCCGACTCGACATCCGCCGGCGCGTCGACGGCAGCGCGCGCCACGCGGAATAGCATCGGCTGCGCGAGCGACGAGCGTCGCGAGACGAGGCCGGCGACGATCTTCTGCGCCTCGGCCCAGTCGCCGCCGTTCAGCAGCGCGAGGGCGAGGCCTGCCTCGGCCCAGTCGCGCTCGGTGGCCGTACGCTGCGCGAGATAGACACGGAAGGCGGCTTCCGCGTCACGGGGGCGGCCGGCGTTGAGACTCCACCACCCGAGACGGAGCTGCCCAGGAAGGAGCAGCGGATGCGGACCGCCCTGGGTGAACTGGCGCATCAGTGTCTCCGCCTTCGCCGCGTCCCCTTTGCGCCCCGTCGCTTCCGCATGCCAGAAACCGACGTCGCGCGCGATCGCGGGCGGGATCGGACGCGCAGCGAGAGCGGTCCACGTCTGCTCGGCCTCGTCGTAGCGACCAAGCGCCATGAGCGCGAGACCGAGCCCGTGCCGGCCCCACGCGTCGACCGAGGCGGGGTTGGGGCCCGCGAGGAGCTGCGTGAAGGCCTCGCGCGCGCGGGCGTGCTGTCCGAGCCGGAGCGCCGTCCAGCCACTCGAGTGCAGTGCCCACGCGCCCCAGTCCTGTCGCGGCGACTGCTCGGCGACCTGCCGGAAGAGCCAGTCGGCCTGCTCGAGCTTGCCCAGCTCCCAGAACGTCTCGCCGAGCCAGTAGCGCGCCTCGTTCAGCACCGCGCGATCGGTCCCGCGACGGACCGCCGGCTCGAGCGCCTTCGCCGCTTCCTCGTACTCGCCGCGCTGATAGCGGGCGCGCCCGCACGCGAGGGACTCCGTCGCGATGCCGAGCCACGCACCCACGCACGGCAGCGTGCGCGGCGCCTCGATGAACGCCACCGGCCTGGCGGCGGCGGGTGGCGTCACCGCGACCAATGGAAGCGTCGGCAGCGCCACGGGAACGGCTGGCAACGGCAGGGCGATGGCGAGCGGCGGCTTGTCGAGCGGCGCGTTCGCGAACGGGACCAGCCGGGCGAGATCCGGCCCCGGCGGCTCCGCCGGCCGCGGCGCGGCGCCGACCAGCGCCAGCCACAGGGCGAGCAGGCCGAGCACCCGCGTCCTCATGACTTGCCGTCCTTCTTGGGTGCGGGCTTCGCGGGCGCCGGCGCCGCGGGCTTGGCCAGGCGCGACTTCATCGCCGTCGCGCGCTCGCGCGCCCAGTCCCGCAGCGTCGCGTCCGGACTGCGGTTGACGACGGACTCGTAGGCGGCGAGGGCGGCCTTCCAGTCCTGCTGCTCTTCGCGCGCGAGGCCAAGGCCGGCCAGCGCCCGGTACCGCACGCCGGCGTCCACGTCGCCCATGCTCCTGACCGCCTCGAACGCCTTGGCGGCCGGCGCGAACCGCTTTTGCTTGAGCTCGGACTCGCCCACGATCAGCAGCGCTTCCGCCTTCACCGCATCGTCCTCGCTCCTGGCCGCCTGCTGGCCCAGCGTGGCGGCAGCCTTCCAGTTTTTTTCCTTGAAGGCGGCGCTGGCGCGATCGAGCGCCGCCCGGCGCGTGAGCGCGTGGTCCGGGAACTCCGCGCTCAGGCGCTTCCACGCGGCCTCCAGCTCCTTGGGCCGCGACAGGCGCGTGGCGATCTGCACCGCGTTGTAGAGCGCGTCCGCGGACGCCGGCTCCTGGTCCATCAGCGCCTTGTAGGCCTCGAGCTGCTCCTCGCGGTCGCCGCCGCGCGCCATCGCCTGCGTGATGATCTTCCGGGCGGCCGGGGCCTGATCGTGCGACGGATTCGCGGCGACGAAGGCGCGCAGATCGGCGAGGCCGCCGCGCGCGTCACCAGCGTTGGTCTTGGCCCAGCCGAGCAGGAACTGCGCGTCGGGCGCGAGCCGTGAGCCGGGATATTTGGCAGCGAAGGGCTGGAGCACCGCCACCGCCTCGCCGGGCTTTTTCTCGTCGGCCAGCAGGCGTGCGAGCTGCAGCGTCGCCGAGGCGGCCTGCGAATGATCCGGCCACGTCTGCAGAAATTCGCGGAAGCCCGCGATCGCCGGCTCGGGCAGCTTCATCTCGAGGTCGCACCACGCGCGCCCGTAGACGGCGTCGGCGGCGAACGGCGAGGTGGCGTCGGTCCGGACGACGGCGTCGTAGGCGCCGCGCGCCTCCGCGAAGCGCTTGAGCCGGAAGAGCGCCTCGCCCTCCCAGAAGCGGCTCTCCTGCGGGCGGCCCGGCGCTGGCGACAGCGTCTGCGCGCGCTTGAATGCCTCCAGAGCGCCGTCGGCGTCACCGGCGCGCAGCCGCGCCTTGCCGAGGAGCAGCACGGCCTCCGGCAGCCGGGCGTCTTTCGGATACTGGGTGACGAACCGCTCCAGCGTCCGGCGCGCGACGGGATAGAGCCCGTCGGCGAAGCTGCGCTCGCCCACGAGCCAGAGACGGTCGGCGTCGTCCAGGGCGGCGGCAGGAGACACGACGGACAGGGCGAGCACGACGGCGAGGCAGGCCGGAACACACGGCACGCGACGCATCACAGACGAAAGCGTACCACGGCTATGGTACCGTCACCGCGTGCGTTTGTGTGTCTTCGACCTCGATCACACGCTGGTGAACTCGCCGCTCGACCTGGGCGCGATGGCCCTGGAGATGCGCGCCCTCATCGAGCGGCACTGCGGACCGCTGCCGGCGCGGCCCGAGCGCTACCGCGTCGGCGAGCTCATCCGTCACTGCGCGACGGAGGCGCCGGCGATGTCGGCGCCGGTGTGGGCGATCGCGCTCGACCACGAGCGCCGCGCGGTCGAGGCCGCCTGGCTCGAGCCCGGTGCGCTCGACGCGCTCACCGGCGCGCGCGCGGCCGGGTTCGCGACCGCGGTGTGGACGAACAACGCGCGCGAGGTCACGCTGACCGCGCTCGAGCGCTTCGGCCTCGTCGCCCATCTCGATCTCGTGGTGACCCGCGACGACATGCGCGAGATGAAGCCGGATCCCGATGGCTATCGCGTCATCACCGCGCACTTCGGTCCGGCCCGGGATGCCGTCGTCGTGGGCGACTCGTGGGTGGACGGCGTGGCCGCCGCCGAGGCCGGCGTGCCGTTCGTGGCATATCGCGCGAAGGATGCGGACCTGTCGCGCTGGAAGCTCACGCCGGTGGCGCGACTGGACGACCTCGCCGCGCTGCCGGCCTGGCTGCGCGCGCGGGTGACCGGAGCGTAGTCGTGGAGCTGTTCGAGCAGCCGGCCAGCGCGGCCGGCTCGACGCCGGCGGGCCCGCTCGCGGACCGCATGCGGCCACGCTCGCTCGACGAGGTCGTCGGTCAGGAGCACCTGCTCGGACCCGGGCGCGTCCTGCGAACAGCGCTCGAGCGCGGCGAGCTGCACTCGATGATCCTCTGGGGACCGCCGGGCTCCGGCAAGACGACGCTCGCCTCGCTCATGGCCCGCGTCGCCGGCGCGCGCTTCGTGGCGTTCTCCGCGGTGCTGTCCGGCGTGAAGGAGATCCGCCAGGTCGTGGCCGAGGCCGACGTGGAGCGCACCCGCCGCCGCGTCCGCACGATCCTGTTCGTCGACGAGATCCATCGCTTCAATCGCGCGCAGCAGGACGCCTTCCTGCCCCACGTGGAGAAGGGCACGATCGTGCTGATCGGCGCCACCACCGAGAATCCATCGTTCGAGGTCAACTCCGCCCTCCTGTCCCGCTGCCGCGTCTACGTGCTCCGACCGCTCGGCGAGGAGCAGCTCGTGGCCATCATGAAGGCGGCCGTCGCGGATACGGAGCGCGGGCTCGGCGGCGCCGGCGTGCGCGCCACCGACGACGCCCTGCGCGCGATCGCGCGACTCGCCAACGGCGACGCGCGGGGAGGGCTGAACGTGCTCGAGCTGGCCGCGCAGCTCGCGGACGGGGGCGCCATCACCGAGGCGACGATTCGCGAAGCCTCGCAGCGACGGACGCTCCTCTACGACAAGAGCGGCGAGGAGCACTACAACCTGATCTCGGCGCTGCACAAGTCGCTGCGCGACTCCGATCCCGACGCCTCGCTCTACTGGATGACGCGCATGCTCGACTCCGGCGAGGATGCGCTGTACGTCGCCCGCCGGCTCGTGCGCTTTGCCTCCGAGGACGTGGGGAACGCCGACCCGCAGGCACTGCTGCTGACGCTGGCCGCGAAGGAGGCATATGATTTCCTCGGCTCCCCGGAGGGGGAGCTGGTGCTGGCGCAGGCCACGCTGTACCTCGCGCTCGCGCCGAAGTCGAACGCCGCCTACGTCGCCTACAACGAGGCGCGCGCGGACGTCGACGCGGCGCCCGCCGAGCCTGTGCCGCTGCACATCCGCAACGCGCCGACGGGGCTCATGAAGGACCTCGGCTACGGCAAGGGCTATCAGTACGCGCACGACGCGCCCGACGCGCGCGTGAGTCAGGAGCACTTGCCGGATTCGCTGCGCGGCCGCCAGTACTACCGGCCCGTGGCGCGTGGGCTCGAGGCCGAGCTCGCGCACCGGCTCGCGGAATGGCGCCGCTGGCGCGCCGAGAATCGATCGGCCTAGGCATGACGGTACTGGCGCTGGCACTCGCTTTGCGGTACACCTTCACGCTATTCAATCGTGGAGGTGTCTATGAGATCGCTGCTTCTCACCATCGCTTCGCTCGTGTTGCTGACCGAGATCGCGGCCGCCGCCCCCGGCGACCCGCGGCTTCTGAAGGGCACGCTCGAGTGGCCGGCCACTTTGGCAACCGAATCGATCGCTGTCGTCCGCGGCGACGACGGCGCCGTCTATTATGTGGACGCGACCAGCGCCGAGCGTCTTGGCACACCGATCACCGGCCGCATCTCCGTGGTCGGCATCGAGGGCATGAAACCCCAGGAATTATCGGCGGTCATCATCGGCGGTGGCGACACTGCCCTGACCTCGATCGAGACGCCGTCCGTCGCCGACGAGGCCGCGGCCTCGCCACGAACGGACTCGAGTGACGACCTCTGGCGGGTGCACGGCAAGGTGAAAGCTGTAACCGTTGCCGACATCGTGGTCGAGACGGTGTACGGGCAGGCGGTCCGCGTCGACGCCAGCAAGCTGAGCCCGTGGACCCGGCAGACGCTCCGGCCCGGCGACGAGGTCAAGCTCTACGGAGTTCCGCAGGCCGACCGCCGGCTGGTGGCGAACGGGTTCATTCAATTGATGCCGGCCGTTCCCTCCGCGTCGCCCGCTTCGCGCTGAGGTAGAGCCGCCCTCCCCTGCTAGAATGCGGGGCATGTCCCCGCTGCGCGTGGGGGTGATCTTCGGCGGCAGGTCGGGCGAGCACGAGGTGTCGCTGGCTTCCGCCGCATCCGTCATCGCGGCGCTGGAGCGTCGTGGTCACGCTGTGGTCCCGATCGGGATCGCCCGCGACGGCCGCTGGGTCGTCGGGGGCGATCCCCTCCGCGCGCTCGCTTCCCAGGCCCGGGCGGCCCTGCCCCAGAACGGCGCGACCGGCGCCGTGAAGAAAGCGCTCGCCGATCGGGCTGGTCAGGATCGGGGGGACCGATCCGCCGCGTCCCCCGATTGCCCCCCACCCGTGGCAACGGAGAGAAGTGCGCGGGTAAAGCCCGCGCTCGAACGGCGAGAACCCGCGGGCGGCATGCCCGCCGAGCTGCGCGCCGGTCTGGACGTCGTCGTGCTCATGCTGCACGGGCCGTACGGCGAGGACGGCACCATCCAGGGCTTGCTCGAGCTGGCCGACGTGCCGTACGTCGGCGCCGGCGTGCTGGCCTCCGCCGTCGGCATGGACAAGGCGACCATGAAGGCGGTCTTCCAGGCCCATGGCCTGCCGATCGTCAAGTACACGGTGGTGCTGCGCCACGAGTGGCGCGAGCAGCCGGCCGCGGTAGCCCGCCGCGTGCGAGAGGTCACCGGATTCCCGTGCTTCGTCAAGCCTTCCAACCTCGGCTCGAGCGTGGGCATCAGCAAGGTGCGCAAGGCCAGCGAGCTGGCGAGAGCGCTCGACGAGGCCGCGCGGCACGACCGGAAGATCGTGGTGGAGCGCGCCGTCAAGAAGCCGCGCGAGGTGGAGGTCAGCGTGCTCGGGAACGACGCGCCGCAGGCGTCACTGCCCGGTGAGATCACCTACGCCGCGGAGTGGTACGACTATGCGACCAAGTACACCGAGGGCGAGGCGACGGTGACGGTGCCGGCGCCGATCGGCGCCCGGCTCACCGCGCGCGTTCGGGACATCGCCATCGCCGCCTTCCGCGCCGTGGACTGCGCCGGCATGGCGCGCGTCGACTTCTTCATCGAGGACGGCCGCGTCATCCTGAACGAGATCAACACCATCCCGGGCTTCACCGCCACCAGCGCGTACGCGCGGCTGTGGGAGGCCACCGGGATCCCGTACGAGGACCTCGTCGAGCGGCTCGTGGCCCTGGGCCTCGAGCGCTACCGGGACACGCGCTCGACATGATCGTCATCGCCGGGGGCGGCACCGGCGGCCACACCTCCCCCGGACTCGCTGTCGCCGCGCTCCTCCGCGCGCGCGGCATCGAGTGCGCGTGGATCGGCAGCCGCAGCGGGCTCGAGGCCCGGCGCGCGCCGGAGGCCGGCATCCCGTACCACGCTATCCCCACCGGCAAGCTGCGCCGCGCGTGGGCCTGGCAGAACGTCCCGGATGTCGGCATCAACACACCGGCCGGCGTCGCCACCGCGTGGCGCCTGCTCCGCCGTCTCCGGCCGCGTGTCGTCTTTGCCACCGGCGGCTTCGTCGCCCTGCCCGTCGCCGTCGCCGCGCGCCTGGCGCGCGTGCCGCTCGTCGTCCACGAGCAGACGGCCGTCCCCGGCCTCGCCAACCGCATCGCGGCCCGCCTGGCCACGCGGGTGGTGGTGACCTTTGCGGACTCCGCGCGTCTCTTCGGCGGCGCCGATGTCGCTCTCACCGGCAACCCGCTGCGGCCCGAGCTGCGCCGCGGCGAGCGGCAGGACGCCATCGCACGCTTCCAGCTCGATCCGATGCTGCCGCTCGTGTACGTCACCGGCGGCGCGCAGGGCGCCCACGCCATCAATCGTGCCGTCGGGGAGATCCTGTCGCCGCTTCTCGCGAACGCGCAGCTGATCCATCAGTGCGGCGACAACGCCGCCACCGGCGACCGCCCCTGGCTCATGGAGCGGCGCACCGCGCTGTCGCCGGCCCTCGCCGCGCGCTACACGCCCATCCCGTGGGTGGGCGACGAGCTGGCCGGCATCTATGCCGCGGCCACGCTCGTCGTCAGCCGCGCCGGCGCCGGGACCGTGAACGAGTGCTGCCAGCTGGGACTGCCGGCGCTCTACATTCCGCTGCCCGGTACCCGCGGCGACGAGCAGATGGCGAACGCGCGGCTGGTCGGCCGCGCCCAGGGCTGCGCGATCCTGCCCCAGGCCTCGCTCACCCCGGCCCTGCTGCTCGACCGCATCCAGTCGCTGCTGGCCGATCCAGCGCGGCTCAAGGAGATGGGCGAGCGCGCGCGGACGCTGGCCGTTCCCGACGCCGCCGAGCGCCTGGTGACGATCCTGCTGGAGACGGCCCGCCGGTGAGGCCTCGCCGCCTCTCCTTGCCGGCGGCGACCAGCAGCGCGTGGAACTCGTTGAACAGCGCCGGGTCGGACGGCAGGTGCGCCTCGATGAAGGCCCGCGCCTCCTCGTACCCTGCCGCCGGCGACAGCAGCCGGTGCTCGCCGAGCGCCCGGCGCGTGTACGCATCCGCCACGAACACCGGCCGGTGCGCGGCATAGAGGAGGATGGCGTCGACCGTCTCGGGTCCGAGCCCCGCCACCGTCAGGAGCTCGCGGCGCAGCGGCCCGAGCGGGGTGCGCCGCAGCCCGTGGAACCGGCCGTCGAAGCGGAGCAGGAGCCACTCCGTGAACGCGCGCAGCCGGCGCGCCTTCAAACGGTACGTGCCGGCGCTGCGGATCACCTCGGCCAGCTCCGCCTCCCGCATCGCGGCCAGACGGGCGGGCGCAAGGAGACCGCGTGCCCGCAGCGCGGCCACCGCTCGCGCGGCGTTGGTCCATGCGGTGTGTTGGGTCAGGATGGCGCCGGCGGCGATCTCGAAGGCCGAGCGGCCCGGCCACCAGTGCTGAGGCCCGTAGCGACGCAGCAGGTGCCTGTAGAGCCGCAGCAGCCGCGCTTTCACCGGATCGTGCGGCGGCCCGGGGATCGTCCGGCGTGCGCGCAGCACGGGGCGAGCTGACCACGTGCTGGGCGTCATCGTCCTGCTGCAGGCGCTGACGCTCGCCGTGAGCGGGCCCGCGACATCACTCGAGTATCTTCCCTTGCGCGTGGCCGAGGCCGAGGGCTACTTCGCTCGCGAGGGGCTGGCGGTCACGCTGCAGACGACGCGCGCGGAGCCGGGCGCGGCCGAGGCGCTCGCCCAGGGCCAGGCGGACCTGGCCGCCACATCGCTGGAAGCGATCCTGCGCTTCGGCCCGCGCCTCGCGAGCCAGTCGCCGCGGCTCGTGCTCGGCCTCACCGCGGCGCCGCCGGTGGTCCTGGTCGTGGCCGACGCGCACAAGACGATCGTACGCTCGATCGACGACCTGCCCGGCACGCGCATCGCGGTCAGCACGCCGGGCGCACCGGAGCAGGCGTGGTTCGCCTGGCTGCTCGCCCGGGCCGGCCTGAGCGTCGCGCAGATGTGGCTCGTGAGCCGTGGCGAGCGCGGCGTCGTGCACGCGGTCGAGACAGGGGACGTGCACGCCGCGCTCGTCCAGGAGCCGGCCGCGTCGCGTCTGATCGCCAGCGGCCACGCCCACGCGCTCGTCGATCTCCGGTCGCCGGCCGGCGTCCGGCAGGCGGTGGGCGCCCCCACCGTCAACGCGGCCGTCTTCGTCCGGAGCGACCGGCGACCGCGCGATCGCGACCTGACGGCCTTCGCACGCGCCGTCCTCGCCGCGGAGCGCCGGATCGCCGAGGGAGACGGACGCGGCCTCGCGAGAAAGCTGCCCCAGGCGGTCACCATCATGCCGGAAGCGTTCGGGGCCAGGCTCGCAGCCAGCCGGGATCTGTACCTGAAGGACGGCCTCGTCACCGTCGAGCAGGTGCGAGAGACGCTGATCCTGATCCGCGCGCATCTGGCGCTGCCGGTCACGACGCGGGTGCCGCGCCCGGAAGATCTGGTTCACGTCGAGCCCGTCCGCCGCGCCCTCAGTCCGGCGCCGGCGCGCTGACGGCCACGCCGAAGCGCCGCAGCAGCGCCGCCGTCGCCGCGAGCGGCAACCCCACGACGTTGCTGCGCGAGCCCTCGAGTCCGGCCACCAGCACACCGCCGATGCCCTGGATGGCGTAGGCCCCCGCCTTGTCGAGCGGCTCGCCGGTGGCGACGTACTGGGCGATCTCGGCCTCCGAGTACGCCCGCATGGTGACGCGACTCGTGACCGTCTGTGTGGCCTCGGCGCCGGTCGCCGCGTCGACCACGGCCACGCCGGTCATGACCTCGTGGGCCCGGCCGCGGAGCCGGCGCAACATCGCCGCCGCCTCCGGAGGACCCGACGGTTTGCCGAGGGCGTCGCCGTCCACCACGACGATCGTGTCGGCGCCGAGCACGAGGCCGCTCCGCCG
>Ga0075431_100003497_pt1 | contig 15231 bp, 13 predicted proteins | sample RhiMetdeltSRZDD5_FD_75297 | JGI IMG/M metagenome (GOLD analysis project Ga0075431, IMG submission 75297) | Populus rhizosphere microbial communities from Tennessee, USA - Rhizosphere MetaG P. deltoides SRZDD5 | ecosystem: Host-associated > Plants > Roots > Rhizosphere > Soil | place: USA... | reverse complement strand
ACCTCCTCCTTCACCTTGGTCTTCAGCTTGGGATCCACCGGGAAGGTCATCTCCAGGATGTCCTCGAGGGGGGATTTTTCGAAACGCGGCACTTCCTCGGTAGCGGCAGGTCCGAGGCCCGCCAGATCATAACGCGAGATGCCGTCGACGGTCTCTTCAAACTTGCGGACGAACCCCGGTCGATCGGTGGGATTGTCGGAAGCCTGAAACAGGAGGTCAACCGCGCGGTCAAACTGGCGGCGGGCGCGCTCCTTGTCGCCGGACTGGTAATACCGTTTGCCGCGCTGGTAAGCCTCCTCCGCCTTCGCAATCAGGGTGTCCGATGGCGAGGGCACACTGGCCAGCCGGTATCGCTCCAGTATCGGGTTCGGCGCCTCGTTGCGGAGATAAATATTGGGCGGCGGTTCGCTGATGGTGACTTCTTTTCTTGGCGACGTTGGCGCCGGCGCGAACGGCATGGCGAATTGGCCGGACTTAGGAGCTGCGCAGCCCGCCAGGGTGAGAAGCGCCGCAGCGCTGAGCAAGACTAGCCGATGACTTCGATGGATCATCTTCATCCTCGAGAGTGCATTTGTGAACAACCTGTAACCCCGGTTAGGATACCACACCGGGGTGGTACCGCACGGTCCAAAAAGCTACCTAGATTATATGATTGTGAGCAGGAAAAAGGGATAACTGGGCTCTGGCGGCAGAGGCCCGGTCTGAGATATCAGCGATTGCCGCGCCAGAATCCCCACCGCTGGGGACGCTGTGAGCCGTCGCCGGCTTGATTATCGGCGACCATCTCAGCTTCCTGCGATTTGGGTTCGGACTTGGCGACCGGCTGGGGCGCGGGCGCGGCCAGACGGGGTTCCTTGCGCTGCTTGTCGATAGTTTCAACAGGTGTGGAGGTTTTGCGCTCAGGAGCCGGGTCGGTGGCGGTGGCTAGCGCTGTCAGCGACGGGAGATTGGTTTGTGACGTCGGAGCCGTGGTTACTGGAGGAGCCGCCAGAGCCGACGGCGCGTGCGCCGATGCTACAGGGGCCGCAGCCGGAGCGGCGGCGACGGGCGCCGGAGCAGTGGACGCAACGGCAGGAGTAGCAACGGGCGCCGGAGTAGAAGTCGGAACTGGCGCAACGCTTGCAGGCGCCGGAGTGGTTACCGCAGCCGGAGCTGGCGTCGCACGGATCGGCGCCGGGGTGGGAGGCGCGGGAGCGGCAGCCGTGGGAATCGTCGGCGCAGGAGTTGACGGCGCAGGATTTGTTGACGTGGCGGCAATGACGGGCGCTGGCGCGGCAGGCGCAACCGGGGTAGCGGCCGGTGTCTGAACGGCAGCAGCCGGAGCGGGCGCGGGCGTCGCGTTAACCGTAGCAGCCGGAGCGACGGCCGGAGTCGGCGCCGGAGCCGGTGTAGCTGGTTGCTGCGGCGCAGCGACCGGGTGGGGTTTTTCCACCGTATCTTTCTTTTCAGTCGTCAGGGTCGGAGCAGCGGGCTTCTGTGGAGTTGCGGCCACGGGCGCCGGAGCCGGCGCAGGCGCGGGGGGCGCAACCTTTTTGTCCACCTGAGCGGGCGGCTGAGCGGCTGGCTTTTCGGGAGCCTTCTCAGCAACTACCTTCTTCTCGACGGGCTTGTCAGCGACTGGCGCAGCAGCGATCGGAGCCGTCGTCTGGGCAGCGGGTTTCTCCGCAGCGACTACCTTCGGGGCAACCAGCTTGCCTCTCGAAGCGGCCACGAAGAGCGGTTTGCCGAAGGTTTCTGTGATCGTCGTTTCGAGAACGATCCAGCGGTCGTCTTCCAGAGTGTCGAGATTCTCGACAAAGCTCAGAAGCGTTGTGTAGGGGTGCTTCGATGTGTTGACGGAATCGCTTTCCGGGTGACGGTGCGGCCAGGCGATGTTCGAGATCCCATTCCGCAGTTCTTCGACCTTTGCACGACATTCCTGCAGCGGCTTGAAGTCGGCGATCTCCTTGTGTGTAATGGCAAGGACGCGCGACAGAATGGCCAACGCACGGTCGCGTTCGCCCTCGATCGACAGCTTGTTTTCTTCGGCGGCGGCCGACGCCTTCAGCAACGTGTCGAGCGCGGTGATCGACACAACTTCTCCAATCTTCGGTAGCGGCGAGACCAGCATGGTCGCGGCGTGACCGTGCACCGCGCCTCGCACGTTGTCGAAATTCGTGCGCGCCGTCGAGATTTGCTCGATCAGCTTGTCTGGAGGCGTGACGCCGGGGGAGGTGACGTCTTTCGCAACCTCGGACAGACGCGCCCCAAGCTCGCCAAATACTCTGCTCAAGGCAGACAGTTCGTGTTCGAGTTGCTTAAACTTAAATTCCATTCCAATCTCCTTGTCTGAAAGGCAATTGTAAGTATGAGGGGAGATAGGACTTTCTCCAAGGCCGTTTGACCTTAGATACTTAGCTGAAAAACCTCAATCCTGAGTGCTCTTCTTCTGGTACGTAAGTATTGTCGTAACGGATTATCGGGCAGTCCCTAGCTGTAAACGACGCTGCTGTAACCACCTTAGTCTTCCCTGGTACTCCTGGTACAGGGTCGCAAAACCCGCCCAAAAGTACCCCCCGACGAAGAGCATAAGGAACGGAACCGCCAGAAAGTTGTATGTCTGAACGGCGTATATCGTCATCCCCGAAAAGAACAGCCCAAAGCCGATTTCGAGGTAAGGCAGCCACCCACTCTTTCGGCGGTATTTCTTGGTTTCGAGGTTGATATGTCTGTCCCCGATGGCATACTTCGGCGTACGCACAAAACTGCTCGTTACGCCGAACAGCGCCTCCAGAACGGCGCGAGTATTGATGATCGTCAGCCCCACGCCGACCCCCATCAACATGGGCAGCAGGAATATCGATCGCTTCCAGTTCTTCGGATAAAGCTCTCGCTGCGCCAGGACGTAGAACGCCGAAATGGACCAAAACGAGGCGATGATCAGGGGCAGATCCAGAAATATCATTTGGGACATACCCATGTAGAATCGAACGATCATCACCGGCAGCATCAACGCCGACAACACCACCATGAGCGGATAGGAGATATTCGGCGTCAGGTGCATGATGGCTTCGATCTTCACCCGCCTCGGAAGATCGGCCTTGAGGATCGCCGGGAGGAGTTTCTTGGCGACCTGGGTCAGCCCTTTTGCCCAGCGCGACTGCTGAATCTGGAAGCCGTGCATCTCGACGGGCAGCTCGGACGGGCAGTCCAGGCCAGGCAGATAGACAAACCGCCAGCCGGCAAGCTGGGCGCGATAGCTGAGGTCGGAGTCTTCCGTTAGCGTGTCGTGCTGCCACCCACCCGCGTCCTCGATCGTTTTCCTTCGCAGAATGCCGGCCGTTCCGTTGAAGTTGAAAAACAGACCGGAGGTCGAGCGGGCGCCGTGCTCGAGAATGAAGTGGCCGTCGAGCAGCATGGCCTCGATCTCGGTCAGGAAGTTGTAATCGCGATTGAGATAACTCCAGCGGGTCTGCACCATGCCGACCTTGGGATCGGCGAAGAAATGGACCGTGCGGGTGAGGAAGTCGGTGGGGGGGATGAAATCGGCGTCGAAGATGGCAACCAGCTCGCCGGTCGCCGTTTCGAGGCCGGCCTGCAGCGCCCCCGCCTTGTATCCGTGACGATTCGTGCGGTGATGGTACTCGATCGGAAATCCCAGGGCCCGGTAGCGCTCGACCAGCGCTTCGGCGAAAGGATGTGTGTCGTCGGTGGAATCGTCGAGAACCTGGATCTGCAGCAGTTCCTTGGGATATTCGACCTTGGTGACCTCGTCGATCAGCCGCTCGACGACATAGCGCTCGTTATAGAGAGGAAGCTGAATCGTTATCGGAGGCAGTTGCTCGAATCGGGTAGGAGGCTGGTCAAGCGCTTCTTTCCGATGCTTGAAGTACGTCCGGATCACCTCGTAGCGGTGCAGGCCGTATACGGAAAGCACGGCCAGAATCCCGAAGTAGGGGACCAGCAGCATCCAGTCGAACCAGCTCAGCCGATGGACGCCGGCAAAAGTGGAATCGAAAAGACCCTGCGTCAGCCGGTCGATAGTGGAGTTCGCGAGTAGTGCGATCGGAGTCGAGGTCAAGAGCATAGCGGTCGAGAGCTTGGGCCGAATCCGGGACGTTAATTTGGACGCGCAGAGTCGTTTCTGCCGGCGGGTAGTAAACGCGACCGGGCTGCTTTACCACCGGGATTTATTTTACCTTGTTTGTGGCCTCCAAGGGTAGACTTGTAGGACAGGCTTCCCGGGCCTGGAAGACTTTTTAGCAAGATATGTTGTTCATGGTAATCGAACGCTTCAAGCCTGGCGCCGTAGCGGCCGTCGGGGAACGGTTCCGGCGCGACGGCCGGATGCAACCCGAGGGTCTCGTCTACCATGCCAGTTGGCTGGAACCGGCGGGGGAGCGCTGTTTCCAGGTTATGGAGGCGGCGCATCCGGAGCTGTTGAACACCTGGATGAGCCGCTGGGATGACCTGATGGAGTTCGAAGTTATTCCAGTGCTGACCTCTGCGGATTTTTGGGCTAAGGTATCGTCCGGCGCAAGCCCGCCTTGACGCGCCTCTCCGACGGCGCCTACAATGAGTTGACTAGAACAAAGGAGTCGGTATGTTGAAACAAATCGGCCCAATGGAGCTTGTCATCATCTTGGTGATCGCGATGCTGCTGTTTGGCGGCAAAAAGATCCCCGAGTTGGCGAAGGGGCTCGGTGAAGGCATTCGCAACTTCAAGTCGTCGCTGAAGGGCGACGAAGAGAAAGTCGAAGAAAAGAAGCAGGCGTAGGCTTCCAGGAGTTGCCCGTACCTTGGGCGAATTTCATCTCGGCTCAGAAATAAGAAAAACCCCGCGGCTCAAGAGAGTCGCGGGGTTTTTGCTTTTCCAACGCGGGGGGACTATGGAACTACTTCTTCGCCTTGGGCGGCACGATGGCGTCTTTGGCCGCTTTGGCGACACGGAACTTGACGACCTTCTTGGCCGGAATCTTAATTGCTTCGCCAGTCGCCGGATTGCGACCCATGCGAGCCTTGCGATCGACCCGAACAAGCCTACCGATGGACGGCACCACAAAGACACCGTTCTTCTTGACTTCCCGGATCGCTTCCTCCGCTAAAGTGTCCAGAAACTGCCGGGCGACCTTGTTGCTAACTTCGCAGGTCTCCGCTAACTTTCTCACCAACTGGGTTTGCGTCATCCGCTTTTCTGCCATAAACCTCCTTCTGATTCTCCCGTTAATTTTTTCGGCCACGAAAGCTCGCGACGCTCTTGCTGCGGCTCTCGCGATCGAGTGACTGATTTTCAGATCGTTATCATGATACGGGAATCGCGAATCGAATGTAAAGGGCGAAGTGCAAAAAAAGCCCATTTTTACAGGGTTTTTTTGCAGGCGGAGGTTTTGGAGGCCCGTGGAACAGGGTTTCGGGCCATCTGCGATCACTTCTTGCCCGCTCCGACGGCTGCCGCCTCGACATTGGCGGCGGGAGTGGTGGAGAGCAGCCCCAGTAGTTTCCTCAGATCCTGATCGATCTTCGCGAGCTTTTCCGGATTCTCTTTGAGGAAAACCTTGGCCGTGTCGCGCCCCTGCCCGATCCGTTCACCCTGGAACGAATACCAGGAACCGCTCTTTTCCACTATGTTGTTGGTCACAGCGAGATCGAGCACATCGCCTTCGCGCGAGACGCCTTCTCCATAAATGATGTCGAACTCGGCTTCCCGGAAGGGCGCGGCGACTTTGTTCTTGACGACCTTGGCCCGGGTCCGGTTGCCGATCATCGTTTCGCCGTCCTTCAACGCGCCGATTCGCCGTACCTCGAGCCGCACCGACGAGTAGAACTTCAACGCCCGCCCGCCGGTGGTGGTCTCCGGGTTGCCGAACACGACGCCGATCTTCTCCCGCACCTGGTTGATAAAAATGAGGCAGGTATCGCAGCGGGAGACGACGCCGGTTAGTTTGCGGAGCGCCTGCGACATCAGTCGCGCGTGCAGGCCCATGTGGCTGTCGCCCATCTCGCCGTCGAGCTCGGCTTTGGGAACCAGGGCTGCGACCGAGTCCACAACCACGATATCGACCGCCCCGGTCGCGACCAGGGCATTGGTGATCTCGAGCGCCTGCTCTCCGTGGTCGGGTTGGGACACCAGCAGATTGTCGACGTCGACGCCGAGCTGCTTGGCGTAAATAGGATCGAGCGCATGTTCGGCGTCGATGAATGCGGCCGTGCCGCCTGCTTTCTGCGCCTCGGCGATCACCTGTAGCGCGAGAGTGGTCTTGCCGGAGGATTCCGGTCCGAAGATCTCGATGACGCGGCCGCGCGGGAATCCACCCACGCCGAGCGCGTTGTCGAGCGAAATCGAGCCGCTGGAGATGATCGACACCGGCACCACGGCCTTCGATCCCAGCCGCAGAATCGTTCCCTTGCCGAACTGCTTTTCCATCTGGACCAGCGCCGTGTCGATGGTGCGCCGCCGCTCTTGTTCATTCATGAGAGGACTCCTGTTCACCCATATTTGTGGGGGCTAGGAGTCCGGATTCTCAGGAAAATTATAGGAACTGTTGTCGAGACTCTTTGACGAACAAGCTAAAGCTTGTTCCACAGTGAAGCCGACTCCTTGATTTGACGTTGTGGAATAAGCTTTAGCTTGTTCGTTGAGTAGTTTCTTAACGCCTCGCCGAGGCGGCAGGAGCCTGTTTCACGGCCGGCGGCGCCTCTTGCGGAGGCGCGGGATCGGCCCGCAGCAGTCCGAGTGTCTTGCGCAGCTCGATGTCGATCTTCTGCCGAATATCGGCGTTATCTTTGAGGAACTGCTTGGCGTTCTCCCGGCCTTGTCCGATACGCTCGCCCTTGTAGCTGAACCAGGAGCCGCTCTTCTCAACCATATTGTTGGCCACGCCGAGGTCGATCAGATCGCCTTCCTTCGACACCCCTTCTCCATAGATGATGTCGAATTCGGCTTCGCGGAATGGCGCGGCGCACTTGTTCTTGACCAGCTTCACCTTGGTGCGGTTGCCGATTACCGCGTCGCCATCCTTAATGGCAGCGATCCGGCGGATGTCCGCGCGGACGGAGGAGTAGAACTTGAGCGCCCGTCCGCCAGTGGTCGTCTCGGGATTCCCGAACATGACACCGATCTTTTCGCGGATCTGGTTAATGAAGATGAGGCACGTCTTGGACTTCGATACCACGCCGGTCAGCTTGCGCAGGGCCTGCGACATCAGCCGGGCCTGCAAGCCCATGTGGCTGTCGCCCATCTCGCCATCGAGCTCGGCTTTGGGAACCAGGGCCGCCACCGAATCGACGACGAGCACATCGATCGATCCGGAAGCGATCAGCGCCGCGGTGATCTCGAGAGCCTGCTCGCCGTAGTCGGGCTGGGAGACCAGCAGGTTGTCGACATCGACACCAAGCTTTCGCGCGTAGATCGGATCGAGCGCGTGCTCGACGTCGATAAACGCCGCCATTCCGCCCGCTTTTTGGGCTTCGGCTATCACTTGCAGCGCGATGGTCGTCTTGCCGGACGATTCAGGGCCGAAGATCTCGCTGATGCGCCCTCGCGGAAATCCACCGATTCCCATGGCGGCGTCGAGCGAGATGGAGCCGGTCGAGATCACCGCCACTGGCACGATCGCATCCTTCGACCCCAGCCGCAGGATCGAACCTTTTCCAAACTGCTTTTCGATCTGCCCGAGCGTCAGGTCGAGGGCGCGCGCGCGTTCTTTTTCATCCATGGGGGGATTGGTCTCCTGAGTGTTGAATCACAATTATAGCGAAGTAGTATACAGCAAGCGCGCCTGTACCGCAGGGTAGGAGATTGTTCCAGCCATGGCGTTTTCTTTTCGGACACTATCGGCCCTTGGTGTGATCTAATTATCACGCGGTTTACCTTTTTATGGCCCACCATTCTCCTACCCGCCGATCCTTCCTGGCCACAGCCGCCGCAACTCCGCTAGTCTTGCAGGCGGCGCGCAAGCATGTCCCAATCGGTCTGGAACTTTACTCCGTAAGAGATCAGCTAAAGCAGGATCTGATGGGTACGGTCCGCGAGGTAGCGAAACTCGGTTACGAAGGAGTCGAGTTCTATGCGCCGTACTTCGAGTGGACGCCCGCTTATGCCAAGGAAGTGAGAAAGCTGCTCGACGAGCTGAAGATCCGCTGCTACTCCACCCACAACGCGGCCGCGTCCTTTACGCCGGAGAATCTGCCGCGCGCCATCGAGCTGAATCAGATTATCGGAAGCAAGTTTGTGATCATGGCGCATCCGGGCAGGGTGGAGAGCATGGATGGATGGAAGGGCGTGGCCGACACCTTGAATGGCGCAGCCGACAAGCTCAGGCCGCTTGGCCTACGCGCCGGGTTCCACAATCACGTCGTCGAGTTCAGAACGACCGGCGTTCAACGGCCCATCGAAGTGATTGCAGCCAACACGGCGAAGGATGTCGCCCTTCAGCTCGACACCGCAACCTGCCTGAACGCCGGCGCCGATCCAGTATCCTGGATCAAAGCGAACCCTGGCCGGATTGCGTCTTTCCACATGAAAGATTGGTCAGACGATCCACAAAAGGGCTACCGGATTCTGCTTGGCGAAGGCGTAGGCAAATGGAAGGAAATTATTGAGGCTGCTGAGAGTGCCGGCGGAGTCGAGTACTATCTGATCGAACAGGAAGGCAGCATCTATCCACCGGTCGAGACCGCGAAGCGATGTCTGGAGAATCTCAAAAATCTCCGGGCTTCATAACTCCCATATCGATCGCCGGAGCCGGACCCGCCGGTTCCTGCGCGGCGCTGGCTGCTCTCGCCGAAGGCGCGAGCGTTCGCCTGTTTGAAAAATCGGCCTTTCCGCGACACAAGGTTTGCGGCGAATTCCTATCGCCGGAAATACAGCACGAGCTCGAAGCCCTGAATGTGTGGAAGGAATTTCAGGAGGCCGCGCCGCCCACAATTCGATCGGTCCTGCTGCACTTCGGCCGTCGCGAGAAGAGCTGGCCGCTTCCGGCTCCGGCCTTCGGACTCAGCCGCTACACCCTCGACCGGATGCTGCTCGATTGCGCCGTCGATCGCGGCGCCGAGTTGATCCACGAGCCATTCCATGCCGCCGACGGCGCGACGATTCTTGCTCATGGCCGGAAAGCTGCGGCGCCAAAGGGAAATCGCCTTTTCGGTTTCAAAGCGCACTTCGCCGGTCCATCCAGCGACATCGTCGAGCTGTTCTTTCAATCGCGCGGATATGCGGGGGTGAGCGCAATCGAGAACGGCGAGACTAACGTTTGCGGTCTCGCGCCGGAGTCATCATTAGCCGCCCACGGTTTTGAGATAGATCGGTTCATCTCCCAGTGGGATGCGCTGCGCAACCGCTTGAACCCGCTCTCCAGGCGGACCGAATGGCTGATGACCGGACCACTCGTGTTCACACGCGATTTCGAATTGCCCACTATCGAGAATCAGTATCGCGCCGGCGACGCATTCGGCTTTGTCGATCCCTTCACCGGCTCCGGAATTCTGTCGGCAATGTTGACCGGCCGCCGCGCCGGATCCGCCGCAGCCCGGCGCATCTCTTCTCGCGAATACGCAAGTCAATGCGCGAGCGCGCTGCGCTTCCCGTACTTGGCATCGAGCCTGGCTCGGTTCGCGATTCTTACTGGGTTGGCGGATGATTTGGCGCGGTGGCTGCCCGGTCGACTTTTGTTCAGCCTGACCCGTCCGCATCAGGCCCTAAAATAAGGAACCGGTGAGCACTCGGAGGAGTGTGCTCACCGGCTGGTCCGCACATACCGACAGGGGCGTTAACCTCTGCTAGAGCGCGCGGGACCAATCTTTTTTGGGGCGAAACTTTTCGCCACCATAGGTGTTCTCTCTACTGCATTATACGTATTATACCTCTGTTTGGTTACGAAGTTGTCAACTTTCGGCGCCACCACGTGCGAGTTGGTTATAGTTAGCCTGATGACCTTCCGCAAATCTCTGCTCATCTTTGGCTTAGTGGCCGCGGCGCTTGCCCAAACTTTCGAGGATCAGCCATCCATTACGATCTCGAATGGCGAGCTCGAACTCATCGTTTTGAAGCAGGGCGCGACCCTAGCTAATCTGGTTCTCGCAAAGGATGCCGAGAAGCTCAGTCCGCTCTGGAATCCGATGCGCATGTCGCGCGAGCTCAAGGATACGCCGCGCTTCAACGGCCACGCTGGACACTTTGTATGTGTCGACGGATTCGGCCAAGTGTCGCGGGAAGAACGCGCGGCCGGTCTGCGCGGCCACGGCGAAGCGCACGCCCAGATGTTCGAACAGCGCCACGCTGGAAAGGAGGGCAAAACCAGTGTCCTCACGATGAGCGCGACTTTGCCCATCGTTCAGGAAATATTCACCCGGACTATCCGCATGGTGGATGGCGAGAACGTCATCTACGTCGAAAGCCAGCTTGAAAATCTGCTCGGTTTCGACCGTCCGGTGAACTGGGCGGAGCACGCGACGATCGGCTCGCCCTTCCTCGCCTCCGGTGTGACCGTGATCGACGTCTCCGGCAGTCGCTCGCAGACGCGTCCATATCCGCTAAACAGGCCGAATGAGCGGCTCGCCCCCGGACAAAACTTCACCTGGCCGATGGCGCCAGGGCTCGACGGAAAGAGCATCGACATGCGCACGACGCCCGAGAATCCGCGCTACGTCGATCACGCCGCGACGCTTATCGATCCGGAGCGTCAGCTCGGATGGGTGACCGCGCTAAATCCGCAGAAAGGCCTTGTCCTCGGATACGTGTTCAAGCGCGAGGAGTACCCGTGGATACAGCATTGGGGCAACTATCCGGCGAATCAGAAAATGGCTCGCGGCCTGGAGTTCGGCACCCAGCCCTACGACGTCCCTCGACGAGAAGCTATCACCTTGGCGACGATGTTCGATACGCCAACCTATCGCTGGCTGCCGGCGAAATCCAAGATCGAGACCCGCTTCCTGCTTTTCTACGCGCGCGTCCCGGAAGGCTTCACAAAAGTCGATGACGTGCGCCTGGAAAACGGCCAGATTCGCATCGAAGATCGTGGGGCAAAAAAGCAAGTGACGCTGGCTGCATCGCTTTGGTGAGTGTGAGTCTGTGAGAAAGGCAGAGCCGCGACCATCAGGGAGCGGAGGGCCGGCGCAAATCTCAGTTGGTTCTGATGGCGAATCGAGGCTTTAGTTGCGGTCCTCCGCTCCCTGATGGTCGCGGCTCTGATGGTTCGATGTCGGCGTTAACTTAACACATCCGATCACTTCACCGCGAGTGTATAATTCCCCACCGCATACCCATTCCCCGCGAAGGATTTGAGGACCACATAATACGTCCCCGCCTCAATGGTCGATGCCAGCCGCGCCGAGAAGCCCCCGCCGCTGTTGTCATCCGCATCGATCATGTTGCCTTTCTCATCCAGCAGCAACAGATAAGAATCAAACGCCGCCGCCGTCAGCGTAATATCCAGCTTCGTCTCCGCAGATAGTGGAAGCCGATAAATGTTGGCGAAGGTGTCGTCCACATACTGGCACGACGTGAAAGTCAATGATGACTGCGTCGTTCCAGAAGGCAGATCGCCAAGCGGAAGGCATCCGGGCGGCCGGCCGCCCTCAGTGAACCGCAGGTCGACCTGATACTGACCGCCCTGCAATCCGCCCGACGCCGAGGACGCGATGAGGTACGTCCCTGCCGGAAACCATCCCGCAATCATCGCGTCGGCATAACCAACAAATAGCGAATCGTCATCACGCCGCAGGATGGTTCCCTGGGAATCGACCAGCGTGAGATAACTATCCACGGCTGCCGACGTCATGAAGATCGAAAGAAAACCCTCGGACGGAGTCGTGATCTCGTAGTAATCGACCGGCTGACCATCCGCGCCCCGGCAATTTCCGGCGCTAAGAAAATTCCGGAACCTGACGACGTTCAGAGGAACTTTCACCGGCGCAGGGCAGGCTCCTGGAGTCTGGGCTGTGAAGATATAGTCGAGCGCGTAGGTACCCGGCGCGAACGACGCGACGGCCAGCGAGTAAGTCCCAGCGGGAAGGTCGGCCACGACCTGGTCGGCGCCCAGGACGATGACATTGTCCTTCGCGTCCCGCAGTGTTAGCGACGCGTCGAAACTATTCGAGCCAACAAGTACATCGACCCTCCCCGCCGAGTTTGTCGAGAAACGGTACACATCCTGCATTCCAATAACGGCCCGGCAGCTCGATGCGCCATCGAAGGAGCCGTTTTGCGTTCCACTTCGCAATTCAAGAGAAGGACAGGTAGTGGGCAGCCCCGGACTGAACCGGTACTGCAGCGTGTAGTCGACTCTGCTGGTGGCGTCCACCAGCACGCTGTAAACCCCAGGCGAGAGCTGCTGGCGGATTATCGGCTTGTAGACGCCTCCACTCTGCACATCTTGCGCCACCGTGCGGCCGGCCGAATCGATCAGCTCGAGTGTCGTTGCGATATTCGAGCCCGGCACAAGGCGCAATTCGACCAGACCCGCATCTTTCACATCAAGCGTGTAGTAGTTGAAGCGGATCTGCGCGCCGAACGAGCAACTGTCGTCGACAATCCTGCCGCTGACGTCTTCGGAGGTAAGCAGCGTTTTCAGTGGACGGCAAGTCTCATCGTCTGCCGGCGTGAATTTCAGTGTCAGCCGGTAATCGCCGCGCGCCGCGGAATCCCCGCCAGCCGCGATGACGGTGTAAGTTGAATCTCCGAGAACGGTGAGCGAGAACGTTTTCGGGTCCGAGGCCAGCCACCGGCCATCGTCGCCGCGAAGCGTTACCTGACCGGCGAACGCCGTGGCATCGAGCGTCACTTCGAGCGTGCCGGACCCAAGAAAATTCACCTGGTATCCGTCATAGGGAGTGTTATTGGGAAGCCGGCAACTGGAGTCCAGCAGATGACCATCTACTAACTGATTCGGTCCGATCTTGGTAATGCTGCGGCAGATCGTATTGGGCTCAGGCTGGAACGCCGAGCTCAAAGTGAATTTCCCGCCCTGTCCCGGACCCTGCCCGCTCACAACCACGGTATACTCACCGCGCTCGATCGTTTTCCGGATGGCGCTACCTTCTTCTACTTTGCGGCCAAGCGAATCTCTCAGCAAAAGCGATACCGCAAAGCCGTCTGATGCGGCGTCCAGTTGCAGTTGTCCGAATGTGGGAAGCGTGAGCGAATACTCAGCATAGACACTGCCATCCGACAGGCGGCAATTTGCGTCGCCAAGAGAGCCCGTCACCGCGTCAACCGGACGCAACAAGGAAAGCGGGGCGCACGTCTGGCCGAAGCAAGTTGCGGAGAGGACTATCAGGACGGCTAGTAATCGCACTATTATTGATAATACCCGGATGCCGGAGAAAAGTTCTGCATTGCTGGCCGGAACGACTGGACTCATCGGCGGTCTTTGTCTTGAAATGCTGCTCGAAAGCGGATATTACGAAAAAGTGATTGCGCTCACGCGACGCCCCGTCGACCGGCGCGATTCCCGGCTCGTTCAAACCATTGTTGATTTCGACAATTTGAAGGAGATCGAGCTGCCGCAGGCGTCAGACGTATTCTGCGCGCTGGGCACGACTATCCGGCGCGCCGGGTCGCAAGCTGCTTTTCGCAAAGTTGATTTCGAATATCCGAGCGTACTCGCGGCACGTAGCGCCGCCGGCGGATCGAGCCAATTTATCCTGGTCAGCTCGGTGGGAGCCAATCCCCAATCGACGAATTTCTATCTGCGAGTCAAAGGAGAGCTCGAGAAGGTCGTCACTTCTCTGCCATTTCAAGCGACGCACATTTTCCGTCCGAGTTTCCTGATTGGTGAACGCGCCGAGCCCCGGCCCGGCGAAGGGATTGGACTCGTAATCGCCAAGTTGATTGGATTCGCGCTGATCGGAAAATTGCGCAAATATCGCGCGATGCCTGCAGCCGCCGTGGCCGCCGCGATGATGGCGGCCGCACGGCATGGCGGTTCCGGCCCTCACGTCTACCACTACGACGAGATCCTCGCATTGGCAGGACGTCCATGATCGAGCCATTCGCCGCCGAACTGGTCCGCGGATTCCTGCATCGGCCGGATCAGCCGTCCGGAGACGCGATCGTGCTGACGCATGGCGCAGGATCCAACTGCCAGGCGCCGATGCTCCTCGAACTTGCCGGGGAATTCGCCGCCGCCGGACTGCTCGCGCTCCGCTGTGACTTGCCATTTAGACAGGCACGGGCGAGCGGTTCGCCATCGCCGGGCTGGGCTGCCAAGGATCAGGAAGGCTTACGCGCCGCCGTGGACGCCGTGCGCCGGATCGCCGGTGGGCGGATCTATCTCGGCGGGCAGTCCTATGGCGGCCGGCAGGCGACCATGCTCGCCGCTGCCGATCCCGGTGTGGCTGACGCCCTGCTCTTACTCTCGTATCCGCTGCATCCGCCCGGCCGGCCGGACAAATTGCGGACGGCGCATTTCCCCACGCTGCTCACTCCAGCGGTCTTTATTCACGGATCGCGCGACCCTTTTGGAAGTCTGGACGAAATGCGGGCGGCGCTGCCTCTCATACCCGCCGCAACGGAATTGGTCGAGATCGAGGGCGCCGGGCACGATCTGAAGCGGAAGGGCGCTGCCGCTAAGGCGCTGAAACATTTTATGGCATTCACGTTTTCGCGCTATAATTCAGGCGGGCAGTCATGATGAGAAGCTCGGGCGTGTCGCAGGTCCTGTGCCTGGCGCTGCTTGCCACCGCAGCCGACGCGCAGCCGACCGTCGCGGCGGGAGCCAAGGCCGTTGTCAGCGCCGAATCGGTTTCCGTCTACGGGACGATGTCATCCGCCGGCGAGGTGAAAGCCACCCTCAAGCGCGGCGATCGCGTCACCATCGGCCTGGTCTTATTCGGGGACGATGTCACCTGGTGTGACATTACGAGAGTGGGCGAAAAGCGGCGCCTTGGCTTCGCGTCGTGCGAATATCTGGAGCAGGACCGCGGGGCCGCGACTACTGCGCCTCCACCGGCTGCAGAGCCGAAAAAGCCCATTACCGTTCGCCAGGTTCCGCCTGTTCTTGCGCCTTCATTACCACCGCCCGACGCGGTCACGGTCCCGCCGGACCCAGTGGCTCGACCGAAGCCTGAGCCGGAGGCTGTAAAGGAGCCAGCGCCACCGGAGCCAGCTCCTGTTACTGCCCCACCTGTTGCGGCTCCCGAACCCATTCGTAAGGCGGATCCACCGACCCCTGTCGCGATCCTTGCGCCAATCGTTCCGCCGGCGCCCGAGCCCGCGCGCGCCGAAGTCGCGCTGACCGCAGCCGACATCGTGGA
>Ga0075431_100003496_pt1 | contig 15233 bp, 7 predicted proteins | sample RhiMetdeltSRZDD5_FD_75297 | JGI IMG/M metagenome (GOLD analysis project Ga0075431, IMG submission 75297) | Populus rhizosphere microbial communities from Tennessee, USA - Rhizosphere MetaG P. deltoides SRZDD5 | ecosystem: Host-associated > Plants > Roots > Rhizosphere > Soil | place: USA... | reverse complement strand
GGGTTGGAACCCGCGCGACAGCACGCCGCGGCAGGTCGATCGTTTGTTCCGCCAACGCGAGCGGGCGGCGCAGCCGCCGGCGACGCAGTAAGTGGGCTCACATCCTGAGCCTTGAGCCCTGAGCCTTGAGCCCTGAATCCTCTTCGTCCTGATCCTTGTACTGCAGCTGATACAGCTTGTAATAGATACCTCGGCGCGCCAGCAGCTCCTGGTGCGACCCGACCTCGCGCAGCTCGCCCTTGTGCAGCACCAGGATCTTGTCCATGTCCTGGATCGTCGAGAGCCTGTGGGCGATGGCGATGGTCGTACGGCCTTCCATGAGCACGTGCAGCGCGTCGCGAATGAGCATCTCGGTTTCGGTATCGACGCTGGATGTGGCTTCGTCGAGCACCAGCACCGCCGGATCGAACGCCAGCGCCCGCGCGAACGACAGCAGCTGCTTCTGGCCGACCGACAGCGTTGCCCCTCGCTCCGCGACGGGGCTCTCGTATCCTTCCGCCATTCGCTCGATGAACCGGTTGGCGTGAACCGTCGCCGCCGCACGCCGCACGGCTTCGTCCGAGATCTGCGTGTCGCCGAGCCGGATATTGTCAGCGATGGTGCCGGAGAACAGGTGCACGTCCTGCAGCACCAGGCTGAATTGACGCCGTAATTCGTCGAGCCGCATCTCGCGGATGTCGACGCCCCCGATCGTGATTCGCCCGCGCGTCACATCGTAGAACCGCAGCAACAAATTAATCAGCGTCGTCTTTCCGGATCCCGTGGCGCCGACGATGCCGACGCGCTCGCCCGGCCTGACGTCGAACGACACGTCACGGAGGACGAAGGTGTCGTCGTTGTAGGCGAACCAGACGCGGTCAAACGCGATACTTGCCGCTGGCCGCCGCCCGCTAGCCGCTGGCCGTTCCTGCTCGAGCTCGAACAGGTGCCCGGCAGGATCTCCAGCGGCCCGCGGCCCGCGGTCCGCGGTCGGCGACTGGATCGTCACCTCCGTATCCAGCAGCTTGAAGATCCGCTCCGATGAGGCCATCGCCGCTTGCAGGACGTTGAACTTTTCCGACATGTCGCTGATCGGGCGGAAGAAGCGCTGCGAGTAGAGGATGAACGCGACGAGCGAGCCGAGCGTCAGCGTGCCTTGGAGCGTCCAGATGCCGCCGAACCAGATCAGCAAGGCGGCGGCCACCGCGCCGATGATTTCAATCGCCGGATAGAAGACGGCGTAATAGAAGATGGACTCGACGTTGGCGTCGCGGTGCTTGCGGTTGATTTCGTCGAACTGGCTGAAGCTGCGCCGCTCGCGCCGGAAGAGCTGCACCGTCATCATGCCGGTGATGTGTTCCTGCAGGTAGGCATTGATGCGCGCAATCCACAGCCGGACAGTCCGGTACGACTCGCGGACGTTGCGGCGGAACCACTGCGTGACCAGCACGATGAGCGGCAGCACCGAGAACGCCAGCAGCGCCAGGCGCCAGTCCATCGTGACCAGCACGATCATGATTCCCAGCAGCGTAAAGATGTCGCCGAAGATCGACACGACGCCGGCCGTGAACAGATCGTTGAGCACGTCGACGTCGGTCGTGACGCGCGTCATCAGCCGGCCCACCGGATTGCGGTCGTAGAACTGGAGATCCAGGCGCTGCAGATGGCTGTAAATCTCCATCCGCATGTCGAACATGATCCGCTGCCCGGTCAACTGCAGCACCCAGGTCTGGATGTACTCGAGCGCAAACGAGGCGAGGAGGATCGCCAGGAACGCCGCCGCGATCAGGTTGAGCCCCTCGAGATTGCCGGTCGCGATGTGGCGGTCGATCGCCACTTTCATCAGGTACGGCTGGGCGAGCTGCAGCACAGATGCGCAGATGATCGACCCCAGGGCAATAGCGACGTTGAGGCGATAGCGCCAGAGATACGCGAGCAGCCGCCGCATGAGGCGGGCGTCGTAGGCTTTCCCGAGGACTTCCTCTTCGTGCATACGTAAATTGGCTCAGGGCTCAGGCTAGCTCGCGGCCAGTTCCTCCTCCAGCAATTGACGACGATGGAGGGCCGCATACAACCCGCCGGCCGCGACGAGCGAATCGTGCGTGCCGCGCTCGACGATCCGTCCGCGGTCGAGCACGAAAATCTGATCCGCATCGCGGACGGTCGACACGCGGTGCGACACGATGAGCGACGTGCGCTGGCGCATCACGCCGCGCAGCCGCCGCAAGATCTCCTCTTCCGTGTAGGTATCCACAGCCGAGAGCGCATCGTCCAGGATCAGCACACGCGGATCGACCATCAGCGCGCGGGCGATCGCAGTGCGCTGTTTCTGGCCTCCCGAGAGCGTGATGCCGCGCTCGCCAACCATCGTGTCGTACGCGGCGGGAAACTCCTCGACATCCTTATCGAGGCGCGCGACGGCTGCCGCGTCGCCTGCACGACGCATCAGCGATTCACGCGCGACATCGTCGTGGGCCTGACGCAGCGACGTGGTCTCGTTGATCCCGAACGCGATGTTTTCAACGATCGTGTCCGAGAAGAGAAACGGCTCCTGGGGGACGAATCCGATCGCGGCACGAAGCGTCGCGAGCGGGATCTCGCGCACATCGATGCCGTCGACGAACACCGTTCCGGGGGGCGGCTCGTGCATGCGCGGCAGCAGGCTGATGAGTGTGGACTTCCCCGACCCTGTCGCACCGACGAAGGCCGCCGTCTGCCCCGACTCGATCCGCAGGGAGATGTTCGCGAGCGCCGGCTCCACGGACGCCGGATACGTAAACGTCAGGTTGCGGACCTCAATCGCGCCGCGAATCACCGCGGCGCGGCCGGCGGCGGTCACCGCGCGGTCGTCGATGTCTGGCGCCGCGTCCAGCACTTCGAGCATCCGCTTCCAGGAGGCCATCCCGCGCTGCAGGATGTTCGTGACCCAGCCGAACGCAATCATCGGCCAACTCAACATCACCAGGTAGGCGTTGAAGGCGACGAACTCGCCCACCGTAATACGCCCTTGAATCGCTTCCCGGCTGCCCAGCCACAGCACCAGCAACGATCCAAAGCCGAGAAACAGCGTCATGCTCGGATAGAACATGCCCTGCAGCCGGATCAGGACACGGTTCCGCCGCACGTATTCCTCGTTGGCCGCGCGGAAGCGCGCGATCTCATGGGCCTCCTGCGTGTAGGCTCGCACCACGCGCACGCCGGAGAGCGCCTCCTGCACGACAGCACTCAGATCGGACAACTGGGCCTGAATCGCCTCGAAGCGTGTGTGAATGGCGCTGCCGAAGTACCAGACGCTGATCGAGACCAGCGGTAACGGCAGCAGCGCAATGAGGGTCAGCCGGCCATCGATCGACGCCATCAGCACGATGGCGACGATGAACACGAGGATCGTGTTCGTGGAATACATGACGGCCGGTCCAATCATGGTGCGGACCGCATTCAGGTCGTTGGTCGCGCGCGACATCAGGTCACCGGTGCGTCGCGCTTGGTAATACGACAGCGGCATCTGTTGCAGCCGCGCGTAAAACGCGTTGCGCAGGTCGAACTCGATGTCACGCGACGCGCCGATCAGGATTCGCCGCATCAGGAATCGAAAGAGCCCGCCAACGATGGCAATGGCGAGGAGCAGCGCGGCGTAAATCCCCAGCTTCGCGCGCGTCACACCCGTATTGAGGTCGTCGATCGCAAGCTTCAAGACCCACGGTGACAATAATTGGATCGCCGTGGTGACGACGACACAGACAAGACCGAGGATGAAGGGCTGCTTGTACCGAAGAACAAAAGGCAGCAGGCGCCGGAACGCGACGGACATCTCTTGCGAGTATAACTATTCGGGGCTCGGGACTCGGGGGTCGGGATCCGAGGATCCGCGATAACAGAAAAGGGGGCTCGACCGTTAGGTCAAAACCCCCTCCTCCTCCCACTTATCGAAGTTCGCCGCCCGGGTTACCTGGCGTCCGTCCGAAAATCCGTATCCGGCGAACTCAGGATCTTGGATTCGTTTTTGGGCTTCAGCTCAAAACCTACGAGATTGTGAGGCTTTCGGCATATTCGTATTTCGAATGCGCCCGCCGTGTTGAGCATGAGCAAGCGGAGTGCCGTGTCCGTATCACGCGCTCCGCTTGCTCAAGCCGATCAACGAACTTAGAAAGCGAACCTGACCCCCACCTGCAACAGTCGTGGATTCGAATTGCCCTGCAGCGTCTGCGTGAGGTTCAGGAAGCTCGCCGTGTTTGCTGCCGCGATATTGCCGCTCGGCGTTGCGAAATTCGCGCGATCGGTAACGTTGAAGATGTCACCGAACACGTCGAGCGTGCGGCTGCTGCCCAGGTTGAAGCGGTACCCGACGCGCATGTCGAGCTTGAAATAATTCGGGCCACGCGCGCCGAAGAACGAGCCGTCGAAGTCGACTTCGTAGGCATCCGACGCGGCGTTGCCTCGATACGTCGCGGCCGCGATCGGCTCTGCAATCGTGCCGTTGCGATCCGGATCGATGTCGCCGTTGACCAGGTTGAACGGCAGCCCGCTCAAATACCGCGCGATGCCGCTGACCGTAACGCCGCCCGTCTTTGGAATGATCGCCGTCCCGCTGATTACGAGGTTGTGCCGGCGATCCTCGCTGGTCGGGCGCTCGTTGAGATCGAGTCGCAGATCGTCGAGGACCTGGAAGTCGCTCCCGCCGATGCCGGTTCCGCTGAAGTTGCCGTGGCCCTTCGCCAGCGTGTAGGACACACGCGCCGAGTAGTTCTGGCTGTACCGCTTCTCCAGCGCGAGCTGCAGGGCGTCATAGTTGGTCCAGCCGACGTTCAGCGGAATCGTCACGCCAGTCGTGAAGTTCACGAACGCCGGATCGGCTGCCCGCAGCGCGTTCTGCGCCTCGGTCAATGCCTGGCTGCCCTGCCGAACGCTTTGCGACGTGGCGGTATTCGTCGTCGCGCGGAGCGTCGGATTGAGCTGCTGGGTGAACAACAGATCACGCGACATGTTCCGCACGTAGTCGGCCGACACCGAAATCGTCGACCCGAGCTGCCGCTCGTAACCGATCGAGACCTGGTCCGATGACGGCACCTGGCGATCGGGATGATCCCACGTCGCGCCGGTGTTCTGGAACTGCCGGCCAGTCGGGAATTGCGCTTCGATGGCCGCGCGCGTCGCCGGCGTGATGACCGGCCCGTTCACCAGGAACGGATGCGTCGGCAAGTTGCCGTTTCTGGGACCGAGATCCGCGCCCGCGACCGGGAACAGCTGGTTCGACGAGAACACGTACGTCCCGCCGGTATAGAAGCCCCCGACCAGCTCGAAGTACGTCCGCTCGTAGAACTTGCCGTAGCCGCCGCGCACGACCTGGCGGCCACCGTCTCCGATCGAGTAGGCGAAGCCAACCCTCGGTTGAATGTTGTTCCAATCGACTGGATAGGCGCTGGCGTCCGAGAAGTACGGGTTGCTGACCTCGTCGATCGGCGTGACTTCCGCATCCCACCGCAAGCCCAGGCTCAGCGTGAGATGGTTCGTCAGCTTCCACTTGTCCTGCGCGAACGCGCCGATGAAGTGGACTTTCTGTTTGCTCGACAGCGGACCGCCGACCCTGATCGAGAAACGATCCGGGTAAGTCCGTGGGTTGCCGGCATCGAACGGCCCGTTGTTCTGCCCGAACGTGAAGGTACCGTTCAAGTTTCCGTCGTTCGAGTTCTGGACGGTCGAGTACTGATACTGGGCGCCCAACTTGATGTCGTGATCGCCTTTTTTGCCGGGCAAGAACCACGAAAACGTGTTGTCGATCTGGTAGGCATCATTGATGCGCGCCTGAGCGCGATCGCTCTGCTGATCGACGAAGGTCTGGAAGTTCAGCGTGGGGTCGCACGCAGCCTGCTGGCGGCCGTTGCTGTTGTAGCAGGGATTGGCGAAGGCGACGTCTTCCTGCGTCCAGTTGACACGCAACGTATTGACCTTGGCGTTGCCGATCACCGAGCTCAACGTCGCTACGATCGTCTGATCGAGGTCGTCTTCCTCTTCCGCCGCGGCCAGCGTGCGGTTGTCGATGATCTGATTGAACTGCGGCGAGTACTCCCGCAGCCAGCGAACGCCCCACGTATTGCTGGCGTTCAACTGATGATCGAAGCGCGCGACAGTGTTCCAGATTCGCGTCTTCTCGATCCCCGTGGTGTTGAACTCGGGCCGGACAGGAATATTGATCGTGATCCCCTCGTCCATCAGCACCCGCTCGACGCTGACGAAGAAGTGGGCCTTGTCACGGACGATCGGCCCGCCGAAGGTCCCGCCGTACTCTCGGCGTTTCGTATCGGGCTTGTCCAAGTTGTTCTTCTTGGCGAAGTACTCCTTGCCCGTCAGCTCGGCGTCCTGGCCGAACACGAACCCGACGCCATGCCACTGGTTCGTGCCAGCCTTGGTGACAGCGTTGACCACGGCGCCGCTGGTGCGGCCATATTCCGCGTCGAACTGATTGGTGATGACCTGGAACTCCTGAATCGACTCCAGCGCCGTCCGCGCCTGCGTCCCCGATCGTCCACCGTTCACATCGTCGAAGTTGTTGGCGCCATCGACGAGATAGTTGTTGTTGCGCGACTCGCGCCCGTTCGTGATGATCGCGTCCGAACCGACCGAGTCCGTCGAGACGTTCGGCACGATGCCCGGCAGGACGCCGATCAAGCCAACGAAGTTGCGGTTGATCGACGGCAGCGCGACCAGTTCGCGTGCGGTGATGTTGCCGCCGATTTCCTTCGACGACGTGTCAACGAGCTGGCTTTCGGCCGTGACCGTTACGGCTTCCTCGATCGCGCCGACCGCGAGCTGCAAGTCGAGCGTTGCCGTCTTTCCGACCTCGAGAACGACGTCGGACAAGATCTGCTTCTTGAAACCCTGGAGCTCCGCGACGACCTGGTATTTGCCGGGAGTGACCGCGGTGATGAAGTACGTACCGTCGCTCCCGGTGATGGTCTCGCGAAACATGCCGGTGTCTTGATTGCGGATCGTGACGCTCGCGCCGGGGATCGCCCCGCCCTGTGCGTCCGCCACTTTCCCGCGTATCTCTGTGGTTCCCTGTTGCGCGGCGGCACTGCCAGCAATCGCCAGCAGCGCGACGAGCGCGCAGCACACAACTCGCCCTCTTATCATCATTGCTCCTCCCAAAAAGCGCGGTGCCTCCTCGGTCGCGCTCGTCACACCGTCCGTCCCACTCGGACGGTGCACTCCGGAAACCCGAATCGGGGACTTCCGGATCGTTGAATGCCGGGAGGCCTACCTGGCGAAAAACCGCGAATTACCGGAGCGGATGCGCCCGATTCGGGCAAACACTTCCGAACTGAGCAACCGCGGTACCGTCGCGGCTACTCCACCCCGACGTGCGTCAGCTGGCCGCGAAGAAGCTGTTCCTTCATCAGCCGGCTCCCGCAATCGAGGTGCTCTTCCATGCGGCGGCGTGCCGCGTCTGGATCGCGACGCGCAATGGCGTCGACGATGGCGAGATGGGCTTCGGTCGCTCCTTGCTGGAACGGACCGAAGTTGACACCTAGCGACATGAACCGATCGACTTTCGCGAGGCACCGCTCGATCAGTTCCATCGCCAGCGTATTGCGCGCCGCCGCCGCGATTGCGAGGTGGAAGCGCACGTTCGCCGCCTCCGCATCGCGATACTCTGCCGGAGCATCGCTGCGGCTGCGACGCGCGTCTCCAGGCGACGATTGCGGCAGCGACGCGAGATGCCGCAACTCGGTGATTTCCGCATCGGTGGCGCGCTCGGCGGCCCACGCCGCGGCGGCGCCCTCGATGACACGACGGACGTCGAAGGTGTCGTGGATCGATCGAACCGTGACGCGCGCGACGAAGTAGCCATGACCACTGACGCGATCGAGGTACTGCTCTTGCCACAAGCGCGCGAGCCCTTCGCGCACCGGCGTGCGACTCATGCCGTGCTCGCGCGCCAGCATCACTTCCGACATCGGCGTGCCTGGCCGATAGCGGCCATCGACGATCGCGGCTTTGATATCGCGATAGGCGCGGTCGACCTGAGAGTCGTCTGCCGGGACGTCGTGCGCGTGAGCCGCCATGTATACCTGGAGTATACAGTTCGGCTGCTGGTGCCGCAACCTGGAGAGCGTGATATGCTGTCCGGGCCTTTTTCCCAGAAAGGCCCCGGGTTCCCGCCCGGATCCGTCGACGAAGCCAGCCGGGGCTGAGAACGCGTACATGCTCAAACGGACAGCTTTAGTGTCGGTGTGCCTCGCCATTGCCGGGGCCGTCGCGGCGCCTGCGGACGCGCAGCAGTTAAGCGACACCTCGACCCGGGCGATCGGCGAGACCTATCACTTCGAGGTCTCCGGATCGCTGTGGGATCCCACGCCGTCGATCTTCATCAACAGCGAATCGCTCGAAGGCATCCTCGGCAGCCGCATCGACTTCGTCGAGGATCTCGGGATCGAATCCTCCTGGTTCCGCCAGCTGAAGCTCGTGGGACGTCCGGCGATGAAGCACAAGTTCCGCTTCGAGTACACGCCAATCAAGTACGAAGCGTCCGCCGTCCTGCAGCGCAACCTCGTCTTCAACGGGATTCTCTTTCCAGTCGCGATTCCGGTGGAAAGCGAAATCAAGTGGCGCGCCTACCGCTTCGCGTACGAGTACGACTTCTTCTACCGCGACCGCGGATTTGTTGGCCTGGTGCTCGAAGCCAAGTACACCGACGTGGAAGCGTCGCTCACGAACAGGTTCGACACGGAGTTCATCCGTGCTCGCGCGCCGATACCGGCCATCGGTGCGATCGGCCGCGGCTACGTGGCGCGCAACGTGTCAATCACCGGCGAGTTCACCTTCTTCAAGATCCCCGATTTCGACGAGGACTACGGTGGGCACTACTACGACTTCGATCTCTACGGGACGGTCAACTTCACCGAGAACGTCGGCGCACAGGGCGGGTACCGCAGTTTCAACGTGGTCTACAAGGTCGAGCAGGACGACGGGGACCTGCAGTTGCGCGGGCTGTACTTTGGCGGCGTGGTGCGGTTCTAGGGCCGCGCTGTAGCCGCGCCCTATTCGTGCCGTAGGGCGAGCATCGGCTCGATGTGAACGGCGCGCCGCGCCGGGATCCAGCACGCCAGGATACCAATCGCCACGACTCCGCCAATCACGATCGTGAATGTCAGCGGATCAGTGGTCGACGTGTTCCACAACTGAGTCTGCAGAAGCCGATTCGTCGCAAGGCTTGCGGCGACGCCGATGACGAGGCCCGCGCCGACGAGCTGCAACCCGAATCGAAGCACCATCTGGATGACATGCGCCCGATCGCTTCCGAGCGCGAGGCGGATGGCAATCTCGCGCGTTTGTTGGGTCACGGTGTACGCAAGCACGCCGTACACTCCCAACGCGACCAGGACAATCCCGGTGCACGCAAAGATTCCCAGCACCAGCAGGCTGAAGCGCGGCCGCGCGAAGAATCCACGTTGAATCACATCGTCGAGCGCAGACGGCTGAACCAACGCGACCTGCGGGTCAAGGCTTCGGATTTCTCGCCGCAACGCATCGACGAAGCGCATCGGCTCGTCCGACGTCCGCACGACCAGCGTCAGCGGCCCACTCCCCTGCAACGGATACGGGATGAACACCTGCGGGCGCGGCCGGTCGCGAGGACCCTGATTGGCGGTGTCGCGAGCGATGCCGATGATCTCGAAGGTGGGATCAGCAACGGGCACCGGCAGCGCGGATAGGCGCGTCAGTCGAATCGTGCGACCCAGCGCCTCCTCCGACGCGAAATACGTCTTCGCCAGCGCCTCGTTGACGATCGCGACATGATGCGATCGCTCGACGTCCAGCGTGGTCAGGCCCCGGCCCCTAATCAGACCAACGCCGAGGGTGTCGAGCAGGCCTGCACTCGAAAACACGACTAACCCCGAGGACTGCGGCGGAAGTGCAAGGCCAGGGATCTCTAGGGGGCTCGTCAGACCCGCAAAGGGTGGCGCACCACGCGAAATCGCCGCGGAGCGGATGCCCGGAATCGATCCGACTCGCTCGAGGGCATCGCGGTAGAAACGGAGCTGATCGTTCGGGGACATGCTTTGACGTGGAGGAAATGCGACGCCGGACACCAGCAGGTTCGTCGGATCGAATCCAAGATCCACGCGAACGAGCTTGACGAACGTGCGCATCAGCAGCCCTGCGCCGAGCAGGAGCACGATCGAAAGCGCGACCTGAGCGATGACAAGACCGCTTCGCATGCGCGTCTGGCGGCGGCCCGCGGTTGTTTTACCAACGATGTTCAAACCGGCAACGAGATCACGGCGTGCGCTCTGCACGGCTGGAAACAGGCCGAAGCTCACTGTCGCGACAACGGCGGCAAGGACGGCGAACACCAGAACGGGGCGATCCAGCCGGATCTGTGTCTCCCATGGAACGCCCTGGCGAGGCATGAATCCGGCCAGCGCTTCGATGCCGGCATAGGCCATCACGCAGCCGAGAACCAATCCGCCGAATGCGAGCAGCCCGCTTTCCACGAGCAATTGACGAACGATGCGGGCGCGGTTGGCGCCGATGGCAGCACGGATGCCAATCTCCCGCTCGCGGATCGTTGCGCGGGCCAGCAGCATGTTCGCGACATTGCAGCACGCAATCACGAGAAGCAGGCTGACCGCTCCGAACAGCGTATACAGCACCGCCCGAAAGTCGCGGACCACCCAATCGATCACGCTGATGACCTGGAACCGGTAGTTTGGCGGGTACTCACTTGGAAATTCGGTGGCGCGCCGCGCGGCCACGACCTTGAGTTGCGCCTCCGCTTCCTGAGGCGTGATGCCGGGGCGCAAGTGAGCCTGAAACGCGCGAAAGCCGCGGGACGATTTCGGATCGTCGCTTCGCTCGAGGGCATCCGGCAGCCAGAGATCGGCGACGTTCCACTCGAACCGCGGAGGCATGACGCCGATGACGGTCCAGCCTTCGCCATCGAGCATCAGCGTGCGGCCGACGACACCCGGATCGGCAGCGAACGTCGTCATCCACGCACGATGGTTCATCACCGCCACACGCGGGGCGCCCGGTGCCGCATCCGCCGCGCCGAACACCCGTCCCAGCGCGGGCTTCACGCCGAGGAAGTCGAAGCCGTTAGGCGTCATCCAGGCAATCGTGAGGCGCTGCGCTCCCGCGTCGCTTACCCAGTGCATGCCGTCGACGCTGGTGCCGACCACATCTTCGAAGACGTTGGTCTGCTCCTGATAATCAAGGAATTCGGATGCCGGGAAGTACGGCCCTCGTGCGATGCGATCCGACGCGTCCTTCAGGAGGACGTTGACCATGCGGTCGGACCGTGAATAGGGGAACGGGTCGAGCACGACGTTGCGAAGAACACTATAGATGACCGTCGCCGCACTGATCCCTAGCGCAAGCGTGAGCACCGCAACGAATGTGAACCCTGGGGCCTTGCCCAGCGTACGAAGGCCGTATGCGATGTCACGTCGGAAGTCGTCAAGCCACATGCCCATTGGGCCTCACGGGATCGCGTGGATTATAGACTTACCGCGTCGCTGCAGGCTTGCTGCCGCCCGAGCCTTCAACGCCGCGGCCCCGTATCCGCGGGCGATCTCAATCGCGGTGCGAAAGCACTCCCTCGCCTCCGCGGCATCGGTTGGCGCGAGCAGCTCGCCCCGGACGCGGTGCAGCTCGGGCTCCCACCACCGCTCACCTGACGCTCGGATGTCTTCGAACGCGGCCGCGATCGCCTCGAGGCCCTCGTCGCGGCGGCCGTGCCAGCCACAGGCCTCGGCCAGCAGCCCGCGGTAGTACGGAAGCCGGAGTCGCGCGGTCGTCTGCAATATCTCGATCCCACCTCGTATCTCGTTAATCGAGTCGATGCTTCCGCCCCGCGCGTGGTACCAGCCGCGTAGCACGCGAGCCCAGGCTAGATAGTACGGAAAGCCATGCGTCTCGGCGTCCGCGATGGCTGCCGCCGTGAGCCGATCGAGCTGGACGTGATCGCCGCGAAACTGGGCGAGCATCGCGGCATATGCGAGCGCAATCGTTCGTGTGAACGGGTGACCGGATTCGTCCGCAGTTTGCAGTGCGGCATCCGCCTTCACGCGCGCGCGATCGGTGTGGCCTTCATACCAGTACAAGTGGGTCGCCCAGATTCGAGCGAACACGCCGATGTCCAGGCCGAACGTCGCGACGCTTGATCGAGCCTGATCGCGGTCGTCGAGCGATTCGGCGGCGCGAAAGTGCCTGCGCGCGTCGGCGGTCCGCCCCATGACGAGGGCGATCCCGCCAAGCTCCATATGCCCAGCCAGGCGAAAGAGCGTGGTCCGCTGACGAGTGGCGAGCTGGAGCAAACGCTGTGCGAGGTTCTCGGTTGCGGAGAGCTCGCCCCGCACGACGCTGGCCGCTATCCGTCCCCAGGTGGCCTGAAGCAGACGCGGCCCATCTCCGAGAGCGCTGCACAACTCCTCGGCCCTGGCATACGTGTCGGCCACGTCTTGATCGCCCCACCCCTTGGTCGTTTCCAGCACATGTCCGAGCAGCAACGATAACGTCGCCTCGCGGCGACGCCGCGCGCTGGTGTTTCGGAACGTGCGAACGGCCTCGAGCGCGCGAACGAGATGGCGATGCGCCTCGCGGTACGCGGATCGCAGCAGCGCGTTCCGTGCCGCCTGTTCGAAGTACGACGCGGCCTTGCCCGGCTCTCGCCCGTGCTCGAAATGAATCGCGAGCTCAGGCGCAATCGCGGCGGTCTGGCGCGGGTGCGCCCGCTCCAGACGCTGCCCTACCGACAGGTGGAATCGCGCAAGCCGATCGGGCGACACGCGCGCGTACGCCGTCTCGTGAAAAAGCGCATGGCGAAATCGATAGCGTGCGCTGAGTGTCCCGTCGGGCCAGGCCGCCAGGCCGTCCACAGTCAGGACTCGGTGCGTGCGCGCCAAACTAGCGCAGCGTGCCTCGATTCGATCCGGCGGCAGCGACGTGGCGGCCGCAACAGCGGCAACGGCAAAAGGATCGCCGGCTACGCTCGCAGCTTCGAGAATTGCCTGGTCCTCGGCCTCGAGCCGTTCGAGTTGTGCCTCGATGAACTGCCGCACGCCGAGCGGCGTGTCCCGTCCGATCGCGTTTGGATCGAGCGCCGCGATGTCCGCTGGCGTCGCGCAGGACGCCAGCAGGTGTTCGACGATTGCGGCAAGAAACAGCGGGTGACCTCCGGTGCGGCGGTGAAGGACGTCGCCGAGACGGTCGAGATTGGCCGCAGCTCCGCACCGCTGACGCACGAACGCGTCCGTGGCATTTCGTGGGAGGTAGTCGAGCACCACCTCGCCCACCTGCGGCTGGTGCCTCAACTCGGCAAGCACCGTTCGCAACGGAGATTTGTGGACGAGCGCTTCAACCGGGCGGTAGGTTCCCAGCACGAGCAGCCGAGCGACATCTCGACGCCGCGCTGCGTAGCCGAGCCACTCGAGCGTCGCGCTGTCGCACCAATGAAGATCCTCGAGGAGAAGCACGAGCGGCACGTCGCGAGCAAACGCTTCGAGCGCTTCCGTCAGCTCGCGCAGCATTCGCTCGGGCCGAACCGGCGCGGATGCGGTTGGCGCTGACGATGCAAGCGATGGCAAGTGCGCGAGCCAATTGGGGGCGTGCTCCGTCAGCACCTGCCCGAGCGCGACGCCCTCGTCCTGTCCGAGGCGGCGGAGCGCTTCGAGCAGCGGCATGAAGGCTTCGCCCGCGCCGTATTGCTCGATGCATTGCCCGCGCGCGATTCGCACGGCAATCGTCGCTGGCATGCCGGCCAGAAACGTTTCGACGAGTGCGGTCTTCCCGATCCCCGCCTCTCCGGAGATGAATCCCACTCGCCGGCGTCCCTGTTGCGCAGCCGAGAACCATTCGTGCAACCGCCCGCGCTCGATCTCGCGGCCCACGATGGTGCGCACGTCGGTTGGGGCTGCACGGCCATTGCCGGTCGCGGTCGCGGATGCTCGCACGCTGGTCTCGATGACCGGCGCAATGAACCGGTACCCGCGGCCGTACACCGTCTGAACCACACGGGGCGTTCGCGGCGTGTCACCGACCGCCGCCCTAATCTCCCGCATCGCCGTGGTCAGCACTGCCTCGCTGACTGCGGTGTCCGGCCATACCGACGCCAGGAGATCGTCCTTCGTGACGAGCTGATTGGGCTGGCTGACGAGGCGGGCTAGCACCGCGAAGGCCTTGTGCCCCATCGGCACGTTCGCATCGTGGCGCCACAACCGCTCGTCGACGAGGTCGAGACAGAAGGGCTCGAACGCGATATACCGCGCCTTCGCCATGCGAGCCATTCTCGCAGGTCTGGCCGCACCCGTAACAACTCTCAGCACAACCTCAGAATTGCCTCAGGATTGCGGACGCGGCGTGCGAGACCATCGACGCGAAGGAGATTCGCCAATGGACACACCGTGCCGGGATACGGAGGCCGCGCCGGAACTCTCAACGCATCGCGCGTTCGTGGTGCATTTCTACGGGGATCGGGATCTCGCTGAACGCGGGCACTCGGTCCGAGGTCGCGTCGAACATGTCGTGTCGGGCGAGGGCGGTGAGTTCGAGTCGGTCGATGACCTGCTCACGTTCGTTCGCCGCATTTTAGGAACGTTGCTTGCCGCGGCGCTCGTGCTCGTCGTCGGAAACGGCGGAGCCGCGCTTGAAGCGCGTGGCGAACAATCTACGCCAGTCGAGACGGAACTCTTGAAAGCAGGCGTCGACGCGGCACGGTTCGACGCGGCATTGATTGTCGCGTGGAACGAGCTCGCTCACGACCTCGCGTTCGCGGAGGATCAGTTCCGCACCTTCAAGGGGCAGCGCGCGCTCGCCATGATGCACCTCGCCACGCACGACGCGCTCAATTCGATCCGCCCGGTCTACGAGCGCTATGCCTATGCCGGTCCGCGAGTAATTGCCCATCCGATTGCGGCCGCGGCCCAGGCCGCGCATGACGTGTTGCTCGCTCAGTATCCGAACCAGCAGCCAAGGCTCGCGGCCGAACTCTCGAGATCGATCGGTGACTTGCCCGACGGCCCTCTCACCTCCCGCGGGCGAAGTCTCGGTCACGCGGCGGCCGCGGCGGTTCTGGCGAAGCGCGCCAACGATGGTTGGGACTTTCCCGGAACGTATGAGTTCGTCGCCGGTGCTGGTCAGTATCAAACGACGCCGCCATGGGACGGCTTCGTGGTTCAGCCCGGCTTTCGGCTTGCTAAACCATTCGTGGCCGCGAGCCCGAGACAATTGACACCGCCGCCGCCACTCAAGAG
>Ga0075431_100003495_pt1 | contig 15234 bp, 12 predicted proteins | sample RhiMetdeltSRZDD5_FD_75297 | JGI IMG/M metagenome (GOLD analysis project Ga0075431, IMG submission 75297) | Populus rhizosphere microbial communities from Tennessee, USA - Rhizosphere MetaG P. deltoides SRZDD5 | ecosystem: Host-associated > Plants > Roots > Rhizosphere > Soil | place: USA... | reverse complement strand
CTCGAAGAACGTGGCGCCGATGCGCTCCACAGTCGGTGTCCAACGGTCGATGAAGTCCACAACGAAGTCTTCGCGTACACGGACGCCGTCGATCAGGAACCGCTCTCGGAAATCGACGAGGTGCGGCGACGTGTACTTACCGACGCGCAACCCCTTCGCCCGAAGCAACGTCTCGAGGGTGGCGCAGACGCTGCCCTTCCCGTTCGTTCCCGCGACGTGAAAACACCGGAGACGGTGATGCGGATCGCCGAGCTCGTTCAGGAACGCAGCAGTCCGCTCCAACCCGAGCTTCGACTTGCCCGTCGTCCGCGCGAAGAGATAGTCCAGCGCCGCGCGGTAGTCCCCTCGGGGCGCGGGGGACGTGCCGCTCAGGGTGACGCCCACCCCGTCGCTGCTGGCTTGCCGCTCATGTGCCGCAGCAGTTGGCCAACAGTCTGTTTCAACTCCCGTCGATGGACGACGCAATCGAGCATCCCGTGATCGAGCAGGAATTCCGCTGTCTGAAACCCTTCAGGCAGATCCTGCCCCAGCGTCTGCTTGATGACCCGAGGTCCTGCAAAGCCGATCACAGCGCCGGGTTCGGCGAGAATGGCATCGCCCAGCATCGCGTAGCTCGCGCTCACGCCGCCGGTGGTCGGGTTGGTAAGGATCGAGATGAACGGGATCCGTCGCTCTGAGAGCTGCGATAGCATCGCCGACGCCTTCGCCATCTGCATGAGCGACAGTACACCCTCCTGCATGCGCGCGCCGCCCGACGCGGAGACAATGACCAGCGGATACTTCCGCTCCAGGGAACGTTGGCCCAGACGCGCGATCTTCTCACCGACCACCGAGCCCATCGAGCCGCCCATGAAGCTGAAGTCCATGACACCGACGTTGAGCGGCGCCCCTGCCAGCGTGCCGGTGGCGGTCATGATGGCGTCCGCCTCGCCGGCGGTCGCCCGAGCCTTCTTCAGCCGCTGCTGGTACTCCGGAAATCCGAGCGGGTCCGTGGACTTGAGGTCGGCTTCAGTCTCTTCGGCGGAGCCCTCATCGAGCAGAATGGCGACGTAGTCACCGGCCCGAATGCGCCGGTGGTAGTCGCATTGCGGGCAGACATTCAGGTTGCGAACGAATTTCTCGCGAATGTCAGTATGCCCGCACGCCTCGCATTTCTCCCACGCATCCGCCGGAATCTCAAGCTTTTCCGTGCGCGGGGCGCGAGACTTTTTCTCCTTTTTCCACCATGCCATCAGGGAAATGTGACGGCTACGGTCGAGGTCCGGAAGCCCGCCGAGGGGCGATTCGCCTCGATTCCGCTATCAGACCGCTAGCGAATCAGCGCGGCCACGCCCTTCGGTGGAGATGCGCACAAGGACCCCGATCGCGAGCCAGCTCGCGAGCATGAACGACCCGCCATAGCTGAAGAACGGCAGCGGAATGCCCGTGATCGGCATCAGGTTCAGGGTCATTCCGATGTTCACGAGCACGTGGACGAACCAGCTCGCGCCGAGGCCAAAGGCCACGAGACTTCCAAACGAGTCATTCGCACGCTCGGCCACCCGGACCACCCGCAGGAAGAGCGCGAGAAAGAGCGCGAGGGCGAGTGAGACGCCGATGAATCCGAGCTCTTCGCCGACCACGGAAAAGATGAAGTCCGTATGCTGTGCTGGCAGGAACGCGAGACGCTTCTGTGTGCCGAGCGTGTAGCCCTTTCCGAACCAGCCCCCCGACCCGATCGCCACTTGCGACTGGAGGACGTGATAGCCGGACGCTCGCGGGTCTGCTGATGGATCGAGGAAGACCAGAAGCCGCCGCTGCTGGTAGGGCGCGAGCCGCTCCCACAACAGCGGCGCGATGACGCCCATCGCGACGTTCGCGAGGACCAGGACTACCCCTTCGACGATGTACGGTCGGTAGTACAGGACGAGCGCGATGAGAATGAGGAACCACGCCCCCCACAGCCCGGTGCTGAACGCGAGGATCAGACTCACGGCCGGGCTCGCGATGAGCGCCAGCAGCTTCCACGATACACCCGACCAGTAGAGCAGCGCGAAAAAGATCCCAATGAAGACGATCCCCGTGCCAAGATCGGGCTGCGCCATGATGAGGAGCCACGGCAGCCCAACGACAGCCGCCGGCTTCCACAGCTCGAGGAGCGACTTCGGAGGCTCTTTGCGCGACGCCAGTACGCGAGCCAGCATGAGCACCACGGTGAGCTTCGCCAACTCCGCGGGTTGTCCGAGGCGAACCCCACCGATGGTGAGCCAACCCTTCATGCTTGCCGCGGTGCCGGCGCCCGAGCCGAAGATCCACGTGACGATGAGCAGCGCGATGCCGATCCAGTAGAGCGGCACCGTCATCCAGTCGACGAGACGCACCGACGCCTTGAAGATCAAATACGCGACGCCGAGCGAGAGTACGAACCACGCGAGCTGGCGCTTCCAGGCACCCTCGATGTACGACACCGGGAAGTCCGTCTGGCCGGCGGAGTACACCACGGCGATGCCGTAGGCCGACAGCAGCAGCGCGAGGATGACGAGCGGGTAGTCGCTCGCCGACTTGTGATTCAATCGCCCTCCAGCTGCGCGCCCTGAATCGCGGGTCGTTTGAAATAGTGCTCGATCATCTTCGAGGCAATCCGTGCGGCATCGGAACCGTGGAGCGGCACGAGCTCGAGCATGACCGCAATGACGATCTTCGGATCATCGGCCGGGGCATATCCCGTAAACCACGCGTGGTTCATCTCGATGCCGTTCCGGTAGACTCCGGTCTGTGCGGTTCCGGTCTTCCCTGCAATGACGACACCCTGCACCTGGGCGCCCGCCGCGGTTCCGCGCGACGATACGACGCCGGCCATCGCCCGCTGCAAGCCGATCATCTGGTCGGGTGACAAACGAATGACCTTCGTGCGTTCCGTCTGTCGACGCACGATCTCCGGCCGGACGATCGAGCCGTCGGTCGCGAGGGCCGTATAGAACCGCGCCATGTTCGCAACCGTCTGCGAGTTCTCCCCCTGCCCGATGGCAAGACTGAGCAGCACGCCGTTGCTCCAGCCACCCGGGCCATACCGCTTGTCGAAGTACTCCTCGGCGTAAGGCCAGATCGGCTGCTTCTCGTTAGGTAGGTCGATGCCGCTCTTCTCGCGCATACGGAGCGACACGCCACCCGCCAGCATGCGCGAGATGCCGAGGCGAAGCCCGAGCTGATAGAAGAAGACGTCACACGACTTCTCGATGGCCTGGCGGAGCGTCACATCGCCATGGCCCTTCTTCTCCCAGCACCGGAAGTATCGATTGCCGTAGTAGTAGCCGCCCGAGCATCCCGTCGGCATCCGGTCATCGAGGCCCACGATGCCGGATTCCATGCCCATGATCGCCGTTGCGAGCTTGAACGTCGAACCCGGTGGGTACAGTCCCTGAATGACTTTGTTGTAGAGTGGTCTGCGCGGGTCGTCGCGAAGCTGCGAGTAGTACTCGGTCGAGACGCCGCCGATGAATCGATTGGGGTCGAAGCTCGGCGCGCTGTGGATGGCGAGCACCTCGCCCGTCTTCGGATCCATGACCATCACGCCGCCCTGGAGCGTGTCGCCGAACAGCGACGCCGCGAAGCGCTGCAGGTCGAGATCGATGTTGGTGTACAGCGGGTCAGGAGACTCCGGCGAGATGTCGCCTCGTCCGCCGGCCTCGCCGACGACACGACCGCGCGCGTCGACCTCGACGAAGTGCGTCCCTTCCTTGCCACGCAGTTGCGACTCGTACTGCCGTTCGAGTCCGGCCTTGCCGATCTCCTGCCCTGACTTGTAGCCGGCGTACTGGCGTTGGTTGAGCTCGGACTCGGTGATTTCACCGGTATACCCGACGAACGTCGCGACGACATCCTTGTCCGGGTAATAGCGCTTCGGCGCAGCCTGGATGATCAGGCCCGGATAGTCGACGCGGTGCTCCTCGAGCACCGAGACGACGTCGAAGCTCGCATCGGCGAGCACCACGGTCGGGCGATTCGGCGCCTGCCGGAATCGGCGGACGGCGGCCTCGATCTGCTCCGGCGTTAGGTTGATGACGCCGGCCAGACCGCGAAGCGCGACGCGCAGCGAGTCCGACGTCTTGGCGAGAATGGAAACGGAGTAGCCGGGAAGGTTTTCCGCGATGATGGCGCCGTTCCGGTCGTAGATGATCGCGCGCGGAGCGGGCAACGGAACTTCGCGCAGCCGGTTGGTCTCCGACTGCAGCGTGTACTCCGCGTGCTGGAGGACCTGCGTCCGGAAGAACGCCGACCCGAGGAACACGAACGCGCCCCCGAGGATGAACGTCGCGGCGCGGGCGCGGCGAGCGACGTCGTTCGGATGGAAGCTCATGCGGCCTGCGGCTCCAGAACCGGTCGCAACATCAGAAGCAGGATGATACCCGCCACGGCCGTGATGGCTGCCGAGAGCGGCGACCAAAGAAGCAGCTGCGTAGCGAGCTCGACACCCTGCATCCGGCGTTCAGTCATGACGTACACGATGTCGAACGCCCACTTTCCGACAAAGAAAAAGAAGCCGTGGAGCACGACGTTGTCGGCGAAGAACACGGCCTTGAGCCACGACGCGGCCGCGCCGATACCTGTCATCGCCAGCGCCCCGGCACCGAATGCGCTCGGCGTCAGCGAGTCGGCGATGAGGCCGGTACAAAATCCGATCAACGCTGCCGCGCCCGGTCGGACTCGAACGGCGGACAGCAACACGGCGATCACGAGAAAGTCGACCGGCGTGCGCCAACCGAGCAGCGGGCGAAGCGTGTAGTGCAACAGCACGAGCACGACGAACGCAAGGATGGCCCGTGCCGTTCTCGTCCAGTTCATGGCCGACGTCCCCGGCCAGCCGTATCTGGCCGAACGGTTCGGGCGCTGTCCGCACGTCTTGGTGCGGGCGGAGCTTCAGCCGCGCCCGGACGCGCGGGAGGCTGCGCCGGCGTGCCTCCCGGCTGCGCTGTGGCGCCTGCGCGGGCCAACGAGTCGGCCACCCGACGAGCCGCAATGGCTTCGGCGGCGCGGAGCGAATCCGCTGCCGCGCGTCGCGCGATCGAATCACCGGCGGCGGCGATTTTCCGCGCCGCGGAGTCGGCACTCGCCGCCGATCGCCAGATCCGTTCGAGTGACTGCCCCTCGATGCGCTTCGGAAGCAGGACGATCACGTTGGACACATCCGGCGGACGCACTGCCGGGCGGATCAGATACGTACGCGCCCACCCTTCGGACGTTTGAAGCTCACCGAGCACGGTCCCGATCGGGATCCCTGCCGGATAGACGCCGCCGAGCCCTGACGTCACGATCTGCGTCCCCGGCTTGAGCGCAGTGCGAAAGGCGACACCACGAAGCTCCAGGAGATAGCGCTCGGGCGGAATGTCCTCACCCGTGCGCGAATCGGAGAGGTGGGGGTACACGATACCATACGCGCTGCGGTCGGCCGACATCGCGCTCGCCGCGAAGTCGCGATGCGTCCAGAGAATCGCGATGCTCTGCGTCGGATCGACCGAGAGGACCATCCCGACGAGCCCCTCCGGCGCTATCACAGGCGTCTTCGCCTCCACCCCCGCATTGGATCCGACCGTCAGCATTCGCTGGTGGTCCTCACCAATCGGGAAGCTCCGAAGCGCTTCGGCCGACACGAACCCCCATTCGAGCTGTCGCGCGAGCCCCAAGAGCGCACGGAGCCGATTGTTCTCGGTCTCCAGGCGGGCCAGCTGCATGTTCCGGAGCGACACACTGTCGAGGCGGCTAGTGGTCGCTTCCCGTGAGAGGAACGCGGATCGCCCTCGCTCCGCTTGCTGTTGCAGTGAGACGAGCGGGGCCACGACCGTCCGTCGCAGCCCGCCGGCGATCGCCTCACGCAGATTCACGGGCAGCACGGTCGCCAGGAGGCCCATCACACAGCAGGCCACCAGGAGCACGGTGTCCACGCGAGTGCCTGACCGCACGGCGCGAGCCACGAGACGACCTCAGCTACTGAGGACGGACCAGTATTTTTCTTCGTCGTCGAGAATCCGCCCGGTGCCGCGTACGACGCAGGTCAGCGGATCCTCGTCGACGTGAATGGGCAGCCCTGTCTCCTGCGCCAGCATCAGATCGAGGCCGCGGATCAGTGCTCCGCCACCAGTCATCACGATGCCGCGATCGACGATGTCGCTCGCGAGCTCGGGCGGCGTGATCTCGAGCGCGCGACGCACCGCGTCGACGATCTGCTGGATGGGTTCCTGCACGGCCTCGCGAATCTCGCTCGAGTGAACGCGCACCGTTTTCGGGATGCCGGACACTAAGTCGCGTCCCTTGACATCCATCTCGCGTTCCTCGCCGACCGGCGCGGCCGAGCCGATGTTGATCTTGATCTGTTCGGCCGTCGGCTCGCCGATGAGCAGATTGTAGTTCTTGCGCATGAACTGCACGATCGCGGTATCGAGCTCGTCGCCGCCCGTGCGAATGGACGTGTCGCTGACGATGCCCGAGAGCGCGATGACGGCGATCTCCGTCGTGCCGCCGCCGATGTCGATAACCATGTTGCCCGTCGGCGTTTCGACGGGGAGCCCGACGCCGATCGCGGCCGCCATCGGCTCGGCGACCATGAAGACTTCCTTCGCGCCCGCGCCCAGCGCCGAGTCACGCACCGCGCGCTTCTCCACTTCGGTGATACCGGAAGGTACACACACGATCACGCGGGGTTTCACCTTGAACACGTGGTTCTCGATGATGAGCGTGAGGAAGTAGCGAAGCATCTTCTCGGTGACATCGAAGTCGGCGATCACACCGTCCTTCATCGGTCGCACCGCGAGCACGCCGTCGGGCGTCCGCCCGAGCATCCGTTTGGCTTCGAGGCCGACACCCTTGATCTTCTTCGACTCGCGATCGATCGCGACGACCGAGGGTTCGTTCAGTACGATGCCTTCGCCCTTGACGTAGATCAGCGTGTTGGCGGTGCCGAGATCGACCGCAATGGCGTTCGCCGGGAAGAACGATCTTCCCGCTTTCAGAAAGGGCCAGCGCATCTAGCAGGGGCTCAAGGCGTGCCAGAGGCACGGAGGGAGGCAAAACGGTACATCGGGACGTAAGGTAGCGGTGCGGGTAAGAGCGAGCAAGGCATTGGCTTGACACAACCTACACATGGTCATAACGTCGCGCGGGATGGCGCGTCCGGCATCCCTCCGTGTAGCTGTCGTGGACCCGAATCGCTGCGATGAATGTGGCCTGTGCGTGCCGCTCTGCCCGCCGGGCGCCATCACGCTGCGACAGTCCGGACTGCATATAGACGCGCCAGTGTGCACGGGGTGTCAAAAGTGCATCGCGCCCTGCCCCGTCTTCGCGCTCGCGATGGTCGACCGAGGCCCCTAGTGGCTGGCCGCGCAGACGAATGGTCGCGGTGAGCGACGTCTCGTGAGCGTCGAACGTTGCGACGTTCTCGTGGTCGGGGGCGGTCCCGCGGGCTTGATCGCCGCGCGTGAGCTGGCCACTGCCCGACCATCACTCACGGTGGTCGTCGTCGAGCGAGACGCTGAAGTCGGCGCCCCCGTACGCTGCGGCGAAGGCGTCGGTTCGTCGGGGCTGTCCGAGTTCCTCGACCCGACCCACGCGCCGTGGATCTCACGGCGCATTACGCGTGTCGTGTTCCGCGCGCCGAACGGCTCAGAGGTGCGGGTCGCGGAAGGTGACGTCGGCTACATCCTGGACCGTAGTCGCTTCGAGCCAGTGCTTGCCGCGCAAGCAACAGCCGCGGGCGCCGAGATTCGGACGCGCGTGGAAGCCGTCGGTATGCGGCGCGACGGCAACGACTGGCACGTGTCGCTTCGTGCAGCGGCAGATGATGACCGCACGGCGATACGTGCGCGCATCGTTGTCGGCGCCGATGGCGTCGAAGGCCGGGTGGGGCGCTGGGCGGGAATCGACACCCGCGTGCGCGCGCGAGACATGGAGAGTTGCGCCCAGTATGTCGTCGAAGACGACACGGTCGATCCGGACGCGATCGTCCTCCACTTCGGCGACCGTGTCGCACCAGGTGGATACGCCTGGGTGTTTCCCAAAGGCGAACGCGTCGCGAACGTCGGGTTGGGGGTCCTCGGGTTGCGCGCGGAGGGTCAGTCCGCCGTTCAGTGGCTCGATGCGTACATCGCCTCACACTTCCCGCGCGGGCGCCTCACGAGTCGGACCGTCGGCGGCGTCATCGTCGCGCCGACGTTGCGAGCTACCGTCGCCGATGGGCTGATCCTGTGCGGTGACGCTGCGCACATGATCAACCCTCTGTCGGGCGGCGGCATCGTGAACGCGATGAAGGCTGGCCGCCTCGCCGCCCAAACGATCGCGCAAGCGCTCGACCGTGGCGATACGAGCGCTGCTGCGCTTGCCCCGTATCACACGCGCTGGATGCGTCTCCTCGGCGACGACCACGTACGCTTCTATGAGGTCAAGGAAGCACTGGCGCGCTTCGACGACACGTTCTTCGACGGACTCGCCGTCACCGTCAACCGGATCCCCGAGCGTCGCCGGACGCTCGGCCGGATCTTCGCGTCGGCCCTCGTCCGCCACCCGGGTCTTCTGCCCGTGATCGCGAAGTATTTCGTTTAGGTTGACGTTAGGCGGAGCCACAGGCTCGTCCCCACCGCGCACCGGCCGGCCGCTGCCGCGACCAGACGCTCGACCGGCCCGAGGAGACCGACTCCGGGTCGCTTGGGTGACCAGCAATGCACGGCCTGTCTCGGAATCCGGTGCGGGTTTCCGGTCCAACGTCCACCCAGAACGAAACCGAGGCGGTACCCCGCCTGCTCCGCCGCCGCCATTTCGCGCGGTGTCGCCGCGCCGAACGGATAGGCAATGGCGACTGGTGTGACGCCTAACGCATCGGCGATCGCCTGGCGCGATCGATCGAGCTCCCCGCACAGGCGCCTGCGATCCAGCCACGGGAGCCGCGGGTGCGAGCCGGTGTGGGACTCGAAAGCGATGCCGTCGCCGTGCCACCGCGCGATGTCACGCCAGGTGAGGTGGGCGAAGCGCCGGCCACCGTACGCCACGTCCCATCGATTGAGCCGGCCCACGTAGTCCGTGATGACGAAACAGACCGCGTGAAATCCAGCCTCGCGAAGTACTGGAAACGCATGCTCCCGTAAGCCGCGATACGCGTCGTCGAAAGTGATGAGGACCTCGCGACCGCCCGGCTCCCGCTCGCCGCGCGCGCAGGCGGCAAACTCCGTGAGCGATATCCCGCGCCACCCGCCGCGCGCGAGCGCGTGGATCTGCTCGGCGAACCGGCGCGGAGAGAGCCGGGTGACGCCGAGCTCTCGCCGGCGCTCGACTTTGTGGTAGCACAGCACGGGGGGGATCACGCGCCTCGAGAGAGCAAACCCCGCACCGTTGTCAGGCCAAGCGAGGGGCGAAGTCTCGAGTCGAGGAGTCTAGTGGAGCGAGCGGGTGACGCTGATTGCACCCGAATCCCGGGCAGTCACCTGTCCGATCACACAGAACGGATCAAGAGCGACAGCAAACCGCAGAGGGCAAGAACATTGAACCGCAGAGGACGCAGAGGACGCGGAGGAAACCCTACCGGTCGGCAGCTACGCGCCAGCCCGAACACCTGAGGGGAACGGCCGCGCAGGACGCCACTGCCCCCGAAAGCCATTCCCCTCGGTCCCGCTCGTTGCGAGAGCCATTATCCCGTTAGGCCGTTCTCTGCGTCCTCCGCGTCCTCCGCGGTTCAACGTCGTGTTGGACTATCGCCACCGGGAGCGGTTATAGGCCGGTACTCCCGAATCCTCCGGCGGACCGGGCACTCGCTTCGAGCTCGGTCGCGTCCACGAGCTCGGCGACCTCGTAGCGCGCGAACACGAGCTGCGCGATCCGGTCGCCGCGAGCGATCGTCACGGGCTCCGCGCCGCCGTTTTGGAGGATCACCTTGACCTCGCCTCGGTAGTCCGAGTCGATGGTGCCGGGGGAGTTCGGCAGCGTTAGGCCGTGGCGCAGGGCGAGGCCGGACCGCGGCCGAACCTGCCCTTCAATGCCAGGCGGGATCTCGAGCACGAGCCCCGTGGCGACGAGCCGTCGCTCGCCCGGCGCCAACACGAAATCCGGCTCCGCGGACGCCAGGTCGTAGCCCGCGGAGCCGGCCGTCTGCCGCGATGGGAGCGGCAGGTCCGGATTGCTCGGAAGCCGCAGAACGCGAACGCGCGACACGGACTCGTTAGGCCAGGCAGCTGGACGGATCGGTGTACGGCAGCCCGAACGCCTCGGCAACGCCGGGGTACGTGACCTTGCCGTCGAGAATGTTGAGTCCCTTGAGCAGCGCCGGATTGTCCTTCAGCGCCTGGCGCCATCCCTTGTTCGCGAGCTTGAGCGCATACGGGAACGTCGCGTTCGTGAGCGCCAGCGTCGAGGTGCGCGGAACGCCGCCCGGCATGTTCGCGACGCCGTAGTGAATCACGCCGTCGACGGTGTAGGTCGGGTTCTCGTGGGTCGTCGCCTTGATGGTCTCGACGCAGCCGCCCTGGTCGATCGCGACGTCGACGATCACCGAGCCGGGCTGCATGCGCTTCAGGTCGTCACGCCGGACCAGCTTGGGCGCCTTCGCCCCCGGGATGAGCACACCACCGATCACCAGATCTGCAGTCGAGATCTGCTCGAGGATGTTGTGCCGGTTCGAGTGAATGAGCTGGACGTTCGCCGGCATGACGTCCGACAGATAGCGAAGCCGCTCGAGCGAGATGTCGAGCACAACCACCTTCGCGCCCATGCCAGCGGCCATCTTCGCCGAGTTGATGCCGACCACTCCCCCACCCAGGATGACGACCTTCGCCGGAGCCACCCCGGGAACGCCGCCGAGGAGCACGCCACGCCCGCCATACAACTTTTCCAGGTACTTCGCCCCTTCCTGCACCGCCATGCGGCCCGCGACCTCCGACATCGGCGTGAGCAGCGGCAGCTCCCGCGACGGAAGCTCGACCGTCTCGTACGCGATGCAGATCGCGCCGGAGTCCATGTGGGCCCGCGTTAGGCGTTCATCGGCCGCGAAATGAAAGTACGTGAAGATCACCTGGCCGCGCCGCATGTGCGGCCACTCCGGCTCGATCGGCTCCTTCACCTTCATGATCATTTCCGCATCGCGCCACACCGTCGCCGCGTCGGGGGCGATCGTCGCCCCGACCTCCGTATACATCTCGTCGCTGAACCCACTCCCCTCGCCCCCTCCGCGCTCGACGACCACCGAATGCCCGGCGGACACGAGCGCCTCCGCGCCCGCGGGAACGAGAGCGATACGGTTCTCGTTCGTCTTGATCTCTTTCGGAACTCCAATGCGCATAATCGTGCCGTCGGAATTGATGGTCGTGGTCAGAGCGCCGAGTCCAGCGGGCCAAGACTCAGCACGGTGTGTACGTCGGGCATGAAGAACTCGCGGCAGATCGCCGCAACCGTGTCGCCGTCGATCCGGTCGATCTCCGCGAGCAGCTGATCGAGCGGTTTGTACGGCTCATGGTACAACTCGACGGCCGCGGCGCGGTACATTCGCGATGACACGCTCTCGAGCGCGAGCGTCAGCTGTCCCTTCAACTGACTCTTCCCCGCCGTGAGCTCGTCGTCGGGAATCCCCTGCTCCGCCAACAGCTGAAGCTCGCCACGGATGGCGTCCGCAGCCGCTCGCGCGTTCGACGGTGAAGTACCCACGTAGACGCCGTGGACGCCGGTGTCCGCATGGAACGACTGAAACGTATACACCGAGTACGCGAGCCCCAGCTCTTCGCGCACCCGTTGGAAAAGACGTGAGCTCATGCCTCCGCCGAGGAGCATGCTCACGAGCGACATGGCGTACCGGCGCGGATCGCCGTGCGCAACCGTCGGCGACCCGAACACGATGTGCGCCTGCGACGTGTCGCGCTCGACGTGCACCGTACGCGGCGGCGCCGCGGCGGGCGTCTCGGTCGCCGCCGCCGGCGTGTCACCACGCGGCACGTCAGCCCATCCCGTGCGCGTGAGCGTCTCGATCAGCTCATCGTGATCGACGTTCCCCGACACGGCGACGACGATGTGCTCGGGCTGATACGCCCGCTCGTGCAGCTCGCGCAGATCACTCACTTTGAGCGACGACACGGTGTCGCGCGTCCCGAGGATGGAGTAGCCGTACGGATGCGTCCCCCAAAGGGCCTCGTTATGCAGCTCGAAGACGAGATCATCTGGGGTATCATCCACCATGCTGATCTCTTCGAGCACGACCTTCCGCTCGAGCGAGAGGTCCGCCGCGCGCAGCGCGGGGCTGAATACCAGGTCACCGATGACATCGGCGGCCTGCGGCAGGTGCTCGTCCAGCACCCGCGCCTGAAACGAGGTGTGCTCCCGCGCCGTGTACGCGTCGAGTGAGCCGCCAAGCACCTCGAGCGCCAGGGCGATGTCACGGGGCGAGCGTTTCCGCGTGCCCTTGAACACCATGTGCTCGAGCATGTGCGACACGCCCATACGGTCGCGCGACTCGTGGATCGATGCCGAGCGCACCCAGGCCCCAAATGCGACCGACCGCACTCCCGGCATGGTTTCCGAGAGCACGGTCAGTCCGTTGGGGAGCATGGAGCGCCGGAGCGCCTGCGTGAGGCGCGGGTCGACGCGCGTAATCACTCGCGGCCGCGTCCTCCACCATGGCCGCCGCGCCCACGACCACGCGGCCGGCGCGGGCGCTCGCCCCGGCCGCCCGTCTCGCCGCCCTCGGCCTCAGCCTCCGAGCTCTGCGCGGCGTATGACTGCTCCCCACCCTCGCTTCCACCGGCACCAACCGCCTCGCGTGGCGGCCTCTCCCCGCGACCACCGCGGTCCCCACGGTCCCGACGCGGCTCCGAGCCATTACCACCGCCCTCGCCCGCCTCGCCTTCCGGCTTCGGCTGCAGCGCCTTCATCGACAGACGCAGTCGGCCGCGCTCATCACGATCGATGAGTTTCACCTTCACGCGATCGCCCTTCTTGACGACGTCCTCGGTCTTCTCCGTGCGGCCGTGCCGCATCTCGGAGATGTGAAGCAGGGCCTCCGTACCCGGGAGGATCTCGACGAACGCGCCGAACGCCGTCGTGCTCTTCACGAGACCTTCGTAGACCTCCCCGACCACGGGCTCCTGGGTGATCGCCTGCACCATCTGGCGCGCGCGCTCCATGGCGTCGCCACCGACGGCCGCGATCGTGACCGTGCCGGAATCGTCGACCGTGATCTCCGCGCCAGTCTCGTCCTGGATGCCGCGGATCGTCTTGCCCTTCGGGCCAATGAGATCACCGATCTTCTCGGGATTGATCTGCACCGTGACGATGCGAGGCGCGTACGGCGAGAGGTCGGGGCGCGCCGCTGGGAGGGCCTTGTTCATCTCACCCAGGATGTGCATCCGCCCTTCGCGAGCCTGGTCGAGTGCTTCGCGCATGATCGCGAGGTCGAGCCCCTCGATCTTGATGTCCATCTGGATGGACGTGATGCCGTTCTCGGTCCCGGCGACCTTGAAGTCCATGTCGCCGAGGTGATCCTCGGTGCCGAGAATGTCCGTAAGGATCGCGTACTTCGCGCCTTCCTTGATCAGTCCCATTGCGACGCCGGCCACGGCCGCGCGCGTTGGGACGCCGGCATCGAAGAGCGCGAGCGAACCGCCGCACACCGACGCCATCGACGACGAGCCGTTCGACTCGAGGACGTCGGATACGATTCGAATGGTGTACGGGAATTCCTCGAACGGCGGCAGAATGCCCTGCAGGGCGCGCTCGGCCAGATTGCCGTGGCCGATCTCGCGGCGGCTCGTGCCGCGCACGGGACGGACCTCGCCGGTTGAGAACGGCGGGAAGTTGTAATGCAGCATGAACGACTTCGTCGTCTCACCCGCCTCATCGATCGTGTCGAGCCGCTGCACGTCTTCCTGCGTGCCTAACGTCGCCACCGCGAGCGCCTGCGTCTGCCCGCGCGTGAAGAGCGCGGACCCATGGGCGCGCGGCAGCAACCCGGTGTCAATGCTGATCGGGCGCACTTCGCGCGGCGTGCGGCCGTCAACGCGATGGCCGCTCTCGAGAACCTGCGACCGGAGACTATGGTACTCGACGTCGCCGAGCAGGGTGTGAATATCCTTCGGGTTGTCCGGGAAGTCCGCGAGCAGAAGCTCGGCGAGATCCTTCTTCGCCCGTTCCACCGCGTCGATGCGCGTGTGCTTGTCTTTCTGGTTGAGCGCTTCGCTGATCTTGCCCTCCGCGAGCTCCTTCACGCGAGTGACCATCCCCTCGGGCGCTTCGGCCTTTACCCATTCCATTTTGGGGGCGCGACCAGCCTTCGAGAACAGCTCCTCCTGCGCGTCGATCAGCTCGCGAATTCCCTTCTGGGCAACGGTCAGGGCGTCGAGGACATCGGCCTCGCTCACCTCGAGCGCGCCACCCTCCACCATCACGATGGAGTCGCGCGAGCCGGCGACGACGAGCTCCATATCGCTGTGCGCGAGCGCCTGGAACGTCGGATTGAGTACCCACTTCCCTTGCACTCGTCCAACCCGCACGCCGGCGATAGGAGCCCCGAACGGGATCTTCGAGGCATTGAGCGCATAGGAGGTGGCCACGAGCGCCAGGACGTCGGCGTCATTCTCCTGGTCGGCGGAGATGACGTAGACAAAGACCTGGACTTCGTTCTTGAACCCTTCGGGGAACAGCGGGCGAATCGATCGGTCGATGATTCGTGCGGACAGGATCTCGGCATCCTGCGGCCGGCCCTCACGCTTGATGAACCCACCGGGGATCTTGCCCGCGGCGTAGGTCTTCTCCTTGTACTCGACCGTCAGGGGGAAGAACGGGAGAAGACTCTGCTGGTCGCTGACGGTGACGGTGGCAAGCACCACCGTGTCTCCGAACTGGACGACGGCCGAGCCGGCGGCCTGCTTCGCCATCCGCCCGGTCTCGATGCGGAGACGGCGGCCGGCGAAGGTCCGTTCAATTTGTTGCATCATGTGATCACGCCTCGGTAGAACGCAAAACGCGCGGGTCGCAAGAAAGCGCGCCCGCGCGGATGGTGGCGACTCAGCCGTTAGTAGCGGATGCCAAGTTCCTGGATGAGCTGCCGGTAGCTTTCGATGTCGGTGCGCCGAAGGTAGTTCAGGAGGCGCTTCCGCTGGCCAACCATCTTCAACAGGCCGCGACGACTGTGATGATCCTTGGAGTGCGAACGAAAATGTTGATCGTTCAAACGGTTGATCCGCTCCGTCAAGAGCGCGACCTGCACCCGAGTCGACCCGGTGTCGTTGTCGTGCGTTT
>Ga0075431_100003492_pt1 | contig 15238 bp, 17 predicted proteins | sample RhiMetdeltSRZDD5_FD_75297 | JGI IMG/M metagenome (GOLD analysis project Ga0075431, IMG submission 75297) | Populus rhizosphere microbial communities from Tennessee, USA - Rhizosphere MetaG P. deltoides SRZDD5 | ecosystem: Host-associated > Plants > Roots > Rhizosphere > Soil | place: USA... | reverse complement strand
GCGAAGCGGGCACGCGGCTGGCAGCGCAGCGTGACCTGCACGAGCACACCGATCGTTCCCATCGACCCGACGAGCAGGCGCGGGATGTCGTAGCCGGTGACGTTCTTCACCGTCGGCCCGCCCCCCTTCACGAGCCGCCCGTCGGCGGTCACGAACCGGACCTCGAGCGCGCGGTCGCGCATCGGCCCGTAGCGCAGCCGGCGCGGCCCGGACAGACCGGTCGCGAGGACACCACCGACCGTCGCCTCCGGTGTGCGCGGGTCCAGCGGGCACTCCTGTCCGGCTTCGCCGAGCACGGCTGCGAGCTCGCCCACCGTGATCCCGGCGCCCGCGGTCACCGTCAGCTCGGCCGGGTCGTAGGCGACGATCCCGCCGGGAGCGCGCACCTCGACGCCGGGCGTCGTAGGATTCCCGACCTCCCAGTGCGTGCGGGCGCCGACGGGGACGACCGCGTCAGCTGCAGCGACGGTCGCCCGCAGCTCGTCGAGCCGGTCGAGGACTGGTGACGCCGTCACACCCACGCCCCTTCAGGCACGCGCTGCATCTCTCCGCACCGGCTCCCGCGCGGCAGGATCTTCTGCGGGTTGGCGCGCCCGGACGGGTCGAACGCGTCCCGCACACGCGCCTGGGCGTCGAGGTCGTCGGCCGAGAACACAAGCGGCATCGCCTCCCGCTTCTCGAGGCCGATCCCGTGCTCCCCCGACAGCACTCCACCGGCGTCGACGCACGTCCGAAGGATCGCGTCGCCGGCGGCGTGCACCCGCTCCCAGATCCCCGGCTCGCGCTGGTCGAACACGATGAGGGGATGGAGGTTCCCGTCGCCGGCGTGGAACACGTTCATCATCGTGAGCTGGTACTGGTCGGCGATCTCGTAGACGCTGCGCAGCACGTCGACCAGGCGCGTTCGAGGCACCACCGCGTCGTGGAGGTAGTAGTCGGGCGCGATGCGGGCGATGGCGCCGAACGCCGACTTACGTCCCTTCCAGAGGAGCGCCCGCTCGGCGTCGTCGGCCGCGACGCGCACCGTGCGAGCGTCGTGCTCGGTGCCGACGCGTCGCACGGCGTCGACCTGGGCAGCGACTCCGGCCGGGAGCCCGTCCAGCTCGACGAGGAGCACCGCTGCCGCGTCGCGCGGATATCCGGCGCCGACGAAGTCTTCGACGGCTCGGGTGATCTCGGCGTCCATCATCTCGAGCGCGGCGGGGACGATGCCCTCGGCGATGATGCCGCTCACGGTGGCGGCGGCGGCCTCGATCGACGTGAAGTCGAGGAGCAGCGTCCGGACCGCGGGCGGGTCGGGCAGGAGGCGCACGGCGATGCGGGTGGCGATGCCCATCGTGCCCTCGCTGCCCACGAAGCAGCCCCGCAGGTCGTAGCCGGCCTGGTCAGGCTCGAGCCCCCCGAGCATCGTGACGGACCCGTCCCCCAACACCACTTCCACCGCGAGCACGTGCATGGCGGTGACACCCGAAGCCAGGCAATGGGGCCCGCCCGCGTTCGTGGCGACGTTGCCGCCGATCGTGCACGCCTGCTGCGACGACGGGTCGGGCGCGTAATGCAGCCCGAGATGGTGCACGGCGCGGCTGAGATCGAGGTTGAGGACGCCCGGCTCGACCCACGCGTACTGCTCTTCGGCGTTCACTTCGAGTATCCGGGTGAGGTGAGTAGTGACGATCACGAGGGGGTCGCCGACGGGAGTCGCCCCGCCCGCCAGGCCCGTGCCGCTGCCGCGCGCCACGAACGACCGGCCGTGGCGGGCGGCGACCCGGACCGCGGCAGCCACGTCGGCTCCGCTCGTCGGGAAGCACACGGCCGCGGCCGCACCCCGATCGACACCGGCGTCGCGCTGGTAGAGCGCGAGCTCGAGCGGCTCTGCACGCGCCTGCCCGGGTCCCAGCGCAGCCTCGAGGTCGGCTACAAGCGCGTGGACACCATTTGTTGCTTCGATATGCGAAGCCTACCGACGCGGGGTGGCTACGCTCGGCCGAGTGGCGGCGGCTTCGCCGACCGCAGCTGCAGAGCCGGAGCTTGCGATGGCGGGAGGAGACAAGGTGAGCGCGCGGCAAACCCGATCGGGCCCGACCCGGGAATGGGTGACCTTCGAGGATCCCAAGGACGACGGCCGGCGCTGGCAGATCGACGTGACGTTCCTCACCTCACACTGGGAGTGCATCTTCGGTCGCGGATGCCAGGGTGTGCTCACCGAGCCCGCGCCCGAGATGGTGCAGGGCTGCTGCTCGTACGGCGCGCACTTCTCACACCGGAAGGACCGCGACCGTGTCGTGCGCGCGGCCAAGGAGCTGTCCGACGACGAGTGGCAGTACGCGAAGGCGGGCAGGTCCAAAGGCGTCTACGCGAAGTGCGGCAAGGACGAAGAAGGGCGCATCGAATGGCGCACGCGGCTCGTCGACGACGCCTGCATCTTCCTGAACCGTCCCGGCTTCCCGGCCGGCGCGGGTTGTGCGTTGCACCTGCACGCGATGCGCGAAGGGCGCCATCACAGCGAGGTCAAGCCCGACGTGTGCTGGCAGCTGCCGCTGCGATGCGTCGACGAGGAGCAGGAAGACGGCACCGTCGTCTCGACCTTGTCGGAGTTCGGACGCGACGGCTGGGGTGACGGAGGCGCGGAATTCGCTTGGTGGTGCACGGAGGCACCGGAGGCGTTCACCGGCCGCGAGCCCGTGTACCGGTCGATGGGCGAGGAGCTGCGCAAGATGCTCGGTAGCGACGCGCTGTACCGGGAGGTCGTCACGTACCTCGATCAGCGGGCGCGCTCGAAGCCGCCGCTTGCGCCCCATCCGGCCGAGACACCGGTCCGGTTCACGCGCCGCCGCCCCGCGACCGCGAACGGCCACCACCGCACCTGAATGACGCAGGAAACGGCCGACATCGGGCTGCTCCTCGACGCGCTCGCGAGCGAGCAGATGGGCTTGCAAGCAGAGCTTCGTGAGCTTGCACCCGACGACTGGTTCCGACCGACGCCGGCCAGGTACTGGGACGTGCGCGACACCGTCGCCCACCTCGCCGACATCGACGAGGTCGCCATCGACACGTGCGTCGGCGGTCCTCGACCGCTGAACGACTTCGCGGCGCGGCTCGCGTCGCCCGAGGACACGACGCTCTGGGGTGTCCTGCGCGGGCGCCGTCGTTCCGGTGATGACGTGCTCGCGTGGTGGGAGGACACGTCGACGCGCGAGCGCGACGTGCTCGCCGGCCTCGACCTCGCGATGCGTGTCCCATGGGGGCTCGGGATGCGTCCGCCGTCGCTCGTCACCGCCCGTCTGATGGAGACGTGGGCGCACGGCCTGGACGTGCGCGAGGCGCTCGGCCTCCCCGTCGTCGACACGGACCGCCTCCGGCACGTCGCCTGGTTGGGCTACCGCGCGCTGCCCTACGCGTTCTCGTTCGCGGGCCGTGAGCGCCCGCCCGGCGAGCTTCGGGTCGAGGTCACGTCACCTTCGGGCGACGAGACCTGGGAGTACGGGCCGCCCGACGCGCCGAACCGGATCACCGGGCCGGCGGGCGAACTGTGCCGGCTGTTCGCGCAGCGGACCACGCGTGACGAGGCCCGAGGTCTCGTCGCCCAGGGCGAAGGCGCCGTCGCCGCGCTCCAGGTGGCGCGCGCGTTCCTGTAGGTCGAAGACCTCAGGGACCGCCGACCAGGGCGCCACCGTCGACCACGATCGTGTCGCCCGTCATCCACGAGGACGCCTCGGAGGCGAGGAACAGCGCGGCGCCGGCGAGGTCGTCGGGTACGCCGAGCCGTTTCATCGGGAATCGGGCGGCCGTCCCCTCCTCGTCGTGCTCGAACAGCGCCCGCGCGAAGCGGGTCTTCACGAGTCCGGGCGCGAGCGCGTTCACACGCACGCCGGGGGCCAGCTCGACCGCGAGCTGGCGGGTCATGTGCATGAGGGCCGCCTTCGACGTGTTGTACATGCCGATCCCGAGCGAAGGCCGGATGCCCCCGAGCGACGCCACGTTGATCACGACGCCGCCCTGGTCGCGCATCCACGACCGCCACGCCGCCTGGGTCAGCAGCAACGGGCCCTCGAGGTTGACCTCGAGCACCTTGCGCATTGCGCGTGGCTCCGTTTCGATCATCGGACCGAACGTCGGGTTCGTTCCCGCGTTGTTCACCAGGATGTCGAGACCCCCGAGCTCGGCGACGCAGTGGGCGACGCAGCCGTCGATCGCTTCGGGGTCACCCGCCGACCCGGCGTAGACGGTCGCGCCGGGACCAGCCGCGTCCAGCGCGCGCTGGGTCTCCTCCAGCTCGTCAGGCTTGCGGGCAAGCACGCACACGCGCGCGCCGGCGACCGCGAAGCCCTCCGCGATCGCGCGACCGATCCCACGCGTCCCACCGGTCACGAGCGCGGCTTTCCCGTCGAGGCGGAACGCCTTCGCCGGATCGATCACGACGCGGTCACAGGTACAAGCCCGTCTGGCCTTCGGTGCGACTCGACGCCACCGCGTGCACGTCACGTTCACGCAGGATCAGGTGGTCCTGACCTCGGATGTCGACTTCGAAGCCGGCGTCCGGGGCGAACAGCACGAGGTCGCCCTCCTCGACGTTGCGGACCGTGGGCCCGACCGCGACGACCTTGGCCCAACCAAGCCGCCGGCTCTGCTCGGCGGTGGCGGGAATCACGATCCCGGCCCGGCTCTTGCGCTCGCCCAGCTCCTTCGTCGGCAAGGCCAGGATGCGGTCGGCGGTCATGCGGATCGAGTGCTTGACGTCGTCCGGAGATTCGCCGTCGGGAGCCATCGGGTTGCGAGGTTACCGGCCGCTCGGCATGGTTCCTGAACGGCGGAAGGCGGCGGCTAGATTCACGCCGAGGACGGTCGACGCAGGAGACTCGTGACCGACACCATCGTGCTCGCCCATCGCGTCAGCTCGAGGATCCGGGCGTACGTCCTGCTCACGAAACCTCGGGTCATCGAGCTGCTCCTCGTCACGACCGTGCCGGCGATGGTCCTCGCCGACGACGGGCTCCCGTCGCTCACACTGATCGGCGCGGTGCTCCTGGGCGGGGCACTCGCCGCCGGGGGCGCGAACACGATCAACTGCTGGATCGAGCGCGACCGCGATCGCGTCATGCATCGCACGCAGCGACGTCCGCTCCCCGCCGGGCAGATCGAGCCCGGTCGCGCGCTCGTGTTCGGCATCACGTTGGAAGCCGTTGCGTTCCTGTGGCTCTGGGGCACGGTGAACCTGCTCGCAGCGTCGCTGGCGGTGAGCGCGATGCTCTTCTACGTCTTCGTGTACACGATCTGGCTCAAGCCGCGGAGCCCGCAGAACATCGTGATCGGCGGCGCGGCCGGCGCGGTGCCGGTCCTCGTCGGCTGGGCGGCTGTGACCGGAACGCTCGCCGCCCCCGCTTGGGTGCTGTTCGCCATCGTCTTCTGCTGGACGCCGCCGCATTTCTGGGCCCTGTCGCTCCAGTACCGCGACGACTACGCGGCGGCGGGGATCCCGATGCTGCCGGTCGCACGCGGCGTCGCCAGCGCGGCGCGGCAGATCCTCGCGTACACGGTGGTCGTCGTCGCGGTCACGCTCCTGCTCTTCCGCTTCGAGGCGATGGGCCTCGTGTACCTCGTCGCCGCCGTCGGGCTCGGCGCTGCGTTCATGTGGCAGGCGCTCGGGCTCAAGCGCGATGCCACTCGCAGACGCGCCATGCGACTGTTCGCCTTCTCGAACGCCTACCTCGCGCTGCTCTTCGCGGCCATTGCCGTCGACACGCTCGTCCGAGCCCGCTGACCGGCCGCGGCCGCGGCGGCGGCGCGGCTGGCTCCTCATCCTCGCCGGCGTCCTCACGGTCGGGCTCGTGGCCGGTGTGCTGGTCGCCGTGCTCGGCAACGGCTCGGACAGCAGCGGCACGACGCGCCCCGGCTCCGTCAGCGGCGTGGGCGGCGACGTCGGCTCCCCCGCACCGGACTTCCAACTCCCTGCCCTCGACGGGCACGGCGCCGAGCGGCTCGCCGACTATCGCGGCCGGCCCGTGATCGTGAACTTCTGGGCGTCGTGGTGCAACCCGTGCCGCAAGGAGTTCCCCCTCATCAAGCAGACGCTCCGCGAGCACCGGGCCCAGCGCCTGGCGGTGATCGGGGTGACCTACCAGGACATCCCCTCCGACTCGCGCGCGTTCGTGAAACAGAGGCGGGCCACGTGGCCGCAGGGCGTCGACGACGGCGGCGCGGTGGCGAGCGCGTACGGCGTGCGCGCGATCCCGCAGAGCTTCTTCGTCCGCCCGGACGGCACGATCGCGGCCCGGGTCTTCGGCTTCACGAGCGAGTCCGCGCTCGCCCGCCCCCTCGCCGACCTCCTCGGCGGCGCGCCGGGCTGACGGCGGCTATTCCTCCCAGCGGAACAGGAACGCGGCGGCGATCGGCGCCGCGATCGCCCAGACGAGCAGCACGAGGACATGCCCGAGCGGGAAAGCGTGGGCAGGTGCGAGCACGTCGCGCACCGCTTCGGCCAGCGCGGCCGCCGGCAGCGCCTCGGCAAGGTCCTGCAGCGCGGTGGGGAGCCGGCTGAGCGGGTACGCCATCCCGCCGAGGAACAGCAGCAGGAGGAACAGTGCGTTCGAGAGCGCCAGATTCGTCTCGGCGCGCAACGTGCCCGCCATGAGCAGCCCGATGCCGGCGAACGCGACGGTCCCGACGAGCAGCAGGACGACCGCGGGGAAAATTCGCGCGCTCGTGCTCCATCCGAGCGCGATCCCGACCACGACGATGATCGCGGCCTGCGCGAGCTCGATGAGCAGGACGTTGGCTGTCTTCGCCGTGAGCAGGCCGCCACGCGACAACGGTGTGGAGCCGATCCGCTTCAGGACGCCGTAGCGGCGTTCGTAGCCGGTCGCGATGCCGAGGCTGACCATCGCCGTCGACATCACCGCCAGCGCGAGGACGCCCGGAACGAGGAAGTCGACCGGATCCGACAGGTCGGTGACGGCGTCGACCTTCGAGAAGAAGACGAGGATCCCCAGCGGGATCGCCAACGTGACCAGGAGGCTCTCGGAACGCCGCAGCGTGAGCAGCAACTCGATCCGGGTCTGGGCGGCCAGAGCCCGCGGCTTCACGGTCGGTCCTCGCTCGTCAAGCGGAGGAACACCTCCTCCAGTGAGCCGCGCCCGGCGTGCAGGTCGCCGAGGGTGACGTCCCGGTCGCGGAGCCAGGCGGCGAGGGTCGCGATGAGCGCGGGGGTCGCGGCCACGTCGACGACGTAATCGCCCGGGCGCGGCTCGCGCACACGCGCGGCGTCCAGCCCCAGCGCGGCGGCGAGTCCCGCGCGATCGAGGTCGGGCGGCGCCGAGAAACTCGTCTCTTCGATGGCTGAGGCCGCCGTGAGCTCCGCCGGCGTGCCGTACCCGACCATGTGGCCGTGGTCGATGATGGCGAGCCGGCTGCACAGCTGCTCGGCTTCGTCCATGGCATGCGTCGTGAGGACCACGGTCGCGCCGTGATCGCGCAGCTCACGTACGAGGTCCCAGGTCGTCGCGCGGGCCCGCGGGTCGAGGCCGGCCGTCGGCTCGTCCAGGAACACCAACGACGGTCGCCCGATCAGCGCCAACGCCAGCGACAGCCGTTGGTACTGCCCGCCGGACATGCGTCGCACGAGCGTGTGCTCGGCTTCGCGCAGGCCGACGACGTCGAGCAGCCGTTCGGGGTCGTCGGGCTCGTCGTAGTACGACGCGAACAGCGCGAGCGCCTCTAGGGGACGGATGCCCGGGTACAGGCCGCCGTCCTGGAGCATGACGCCGATCTTCGGCCGCAGACGTGGGCCCTCCTGCCACGGGTCGAGATCGAGCACCCGGACCTCGCCCGCATCCGCCCGCCGGTAGCCCTCGAGGATCTCGACGGTGGTGGTCTTGCCGGCCCCGTTCGGGCCGAGCAGGCCGAAGACCTCACCCGCCTCGACGGTCAACGACAGGCCGTCGAGCGCGCGCACGGCGCCGTACCGTTTGCTGAGCCCGGCGACTTCGATGGCTGGGCTCGCCGACACGGGCGCGGAGCCTACCGAGACACCCTCGTCCACTCGGGGTCGGAGTATCGAACAGCAGACAGAATGGCGGCGGTGGATCGGTACCAGTACCTGTTGCTCATGGCGGGATGCCTGCTCGTCACGTTGCCGCTCGAGTTCGTGTTCGGCGCCCGCGTGTGGCGCCGACCCCGGCGGCTCCTGTTCGCGCTCGTACCGACGGTGATCCTGTTCGCCGTCTGGGACATCGCAGCTATCGCCCGCGGGCACTGGTCCTTCAACCCGCGCTACGTCACCGGACGGCAGCTGCCGGGCAACCTCCCGGTAGAGGAGCTCACCTTCTTCATCGTGATCCCGATCTGTGGTCTGCTCACGCTCGAAGCGGTTCGGCGCATTCTGGAGCGCGCACGCTGATGTGGGAGTACACCGCGGCCGCCATCGTCGTAGTCGCCGGCGTCTTCCTGCTCGAGCTGCGCGTGCTGCGCACGGGACTGCTCCGGACGCGCGCCTACTGGATCGCGATGACGATCTGCTACGCGTTCATGATCGCGGTGAATGGTTGGCTCACGAAGCTCACCGCGCCGATCGTGCTGTACGACGCGGACGCGACAACCGGGTGGCGCTTCCCGTGGGACATTCCGGTCGAGGACTACCTCTTCGGCTTCGCGCTGTTGACGCTGGCGATGCTGTTGTGGGACGCAGCCGCACCAAGGCAGCGCGACATTGCCCAGGAGAAAGCGACGAAGGTGACGGTATCGTCGCGGCCGAGAGAGCCCGCGAGGGGGGCGCCATCGTGACCTTCGTGTTGGTCGCTGTCGCGTCGCTCGTGCTGATGGAGCCGGTCACTGCGCTGATCCACCGGTTCGTGATGCACGGCTTCGCGATGGGATGGCACCGGAGTCACCACGAGCCGCCCCGGAACGTGCTCGAGGCGAACGACCTCTTCCCGGTCGTGTTCGCCGCCACGACGATCGTGCTCCTGGCCATCGGCGTGTACGTGCCCGGCGCACCGTCTCTGCTGGTGCCGATCGGCATCGGCGTGACCGCCTACGGCGCCGCCTACCTGCTCGTGCACGACGTCGTGATCCACCGGCGACTCGCCTTCCTGCCGCTTCCCGACGCGCTCCTGCGCCGCTGGCGCAAAGCGCACAACGTGCACCACCTCTTCGCCGGCCCGCCCTACGGCTTCCTCGCCCCCGTCGTACCTCCAAGGCTCCGCCGCCGCGCCGCCCAGCGCGACGTGGACCGCACCCGCCGCACCGTCAGCGGCGTGGCCTGATCGACTCGACGACGACGAGGGCCTTCCGCCAGGACGGCACGCGCGCGCGTCGGGTGAACACGTCGTAGTCCGCGGCCTCGATCCGGTCGAGGATGCCGGCGTAGAGCCGGCGCGCGGCCCGGATGCAGCGCGCCGACGCCGCCGGCAGGTACGCAATGCCCCGGTCCGCCGACGCGTAGTACTCGCGGGTCCTGGCGATCTCGTGGCGCATGAGCTCGCGCCACGACGCGCTGACGCGCCGCTCCCGCGGGCTGGCACCGAAGTGGCGGAGATCCTCTTCCGGCAGGTAGACGCGGCCGCGATCGAGGTCCTCGCCGACGTCGCGGAGGAAGTTCGTGAGCTGGAAGGCGATCCCGAGGTCGCGGGCGTGCGGTGCGGCGGCGGCCGACGACGGCTCGAGGATCGGCAACATCATCTCGCCGATCACCGCCGCCGACCCGTCCATGTACTCGAGCAGGTCATCGAACGTCTCGTAGGTCGCCACCGTCAGGTCCATCGTCATCGAGTGGAGGAACCGCCGGAAGCAGCCGGGATCGATCGTGAACGCCTTGACGGTGTGAACGACCGCCTTGAGCACGGGGTCGTCGGAGTCGCCGGCGTCGAGGTCGGCGAAGAACCGGTCGCCGAAGCCGACCAGCGCCTTCTCACGGACCTCGGCCGGAGCGGGACCGAGATCGTCGACGATGTCGTCGGCGTAGCGGCAGAACCCGTACAGGGCGTGAACGTGGTGACGCTTGACGCGCGGCAGCACGAACGTCGCCGCGTAGTACGTGGTGCCGTACGCCTTGTTGAGCTCCCGGCACCGGGCGTAGGAGGCGTCGAGCGTGGTCACCGGCGCCCTCGGGTTCCCGCCCACTCGTCGACCCGATCGGCGGCCAGGCGTCCCGAGATGAGCACCATCGGGATGCCCACGCCCGGGACGGTGCCCATTCCGGTGAACACGAGCCCGGGGATGCGGCGGTCGGCGTTGCCCGGCCGGAACGGGCCGGTCTGGAAGAAGCGGTGCGCGAGCGCGAACGGTGTCCCGCGCTCGAGGCCTTGCGCTTCCCAATCGCGCGGGTCGGTGAGCCGCTCGACCACGACGTCGTCGACGGGGTAGCCGAGGCCGCCGACCCGGGTCGCGAGCTCGTCGCGCAGACGCTGCCGCTCGGACGCCCAGTCCACGTTCCCGTCGAGGTTGGGCGCGGGTTCCAGCGCGAACAGCGTGATCGCGCCGTCGGGCGCGAGCGACGGGTCGGAAGCGGTCGCGCTGGTGACGAGGATGGACGGGTCCGGCATCCGCCGACCGTCGGCGAGCAGGGCGGTGAACGCCTCGCGCCAGCTTGTCCCGAAGTGGATGTTGTGGTGCGCGGCACCTGCCGGCAACGCGCCCCGCACCCCGGCCAGCCACACGATGCACGACGGGGAGTAGCGACCTCGCGACGCCACCCGCGGCGGAGAGAGCCCGAGCAGCGACCGGTACGCGACGGCCACGTCGACGTTGCACACGACCGCGTCGGCGGCGATCAGCTCGCCGGACGACAGCCGTGCACCCTGCACCGACCCGTCCGCATGCCGGGTGATTCGTTCGACGGGCGTCGCGAAATGGAACGTCGCCCCGGCCTTCTCGGCTGCACTCGTCAGCGCGCGGGGCACCGCGTGCATCCCACCTTCGGGGAAGTACACGCCTTCGACCATGTCCATGTACGTGATGACCGAGTAGATCGCGAGCGCCTCGAAGGGCGAGAGGCCCGCGTACATCGATTGGAACGAAAAGATGCGTTGCAGACGCGGGTCTGTGAAGAAGCCGGCGACGGTCGGCGCCAGCTTGCGGAGCCCGCCCAGGCGGACGAGACGCACCAGCGCCATCGGGTCGCGGGCGAGGTCGAGCGGCGAGTCGTAGTTGCGGTCGATGAAGTGCGGCAGCTCCAGCCGGTACATCCGGCCGAGCCACGAGCAGAACCGCTCGAACGCGGCCGCCTCCCCTGCCCCGGCGAACGTTCTGATCTCCTCGGCCATTGCCTGACGATCGGGCCGAACGCGCAGCTTGCTGCCGTCGGGAAAGCACGCCCGATACGTCGGGTCGAGGATTCGCAGCGTCAGGTGGTCCTCGAGGGCGGTGCCGGCGGCGGCGAAGGTCTGCTCGAGCAAGCCGACCATCGTGAGGACGGTGGGCCCGGTGTCGATCCGGAAGCCACCTTCCTCGACGACGCCGGCACGCCCGCCGGGGACCGATTCCTGGTCGACCACCACGACCTCGTGCCCGCGGCCGGCGAGATGGCACGCCGCCGATAGCCCGCCGAGGCCGGCTCCCACCACGACCGTGCGCACGCGTGGCTCCCGACTAGCGGTCGCGCCAGGCGACGAACGTGCCGAGCTCCTCGAGCGCGACACGCGCCTCGGGCGCGATCGGCGCCACGGCGAGCGCCTCGAGGGCCTGTTCCACGAGCCGCTCGATGCTGCGCTCGACCTCGTCGACGGCCCCCGTGTCGACGAGCACGGCTTGGAGGCCGGCGATCTCGGCGTCGTCGAGGTCGGACCGGCCGAGGTTTTGAAGCCGGCGCGCCGCCGACCCGGTCGCGCGCGCCGCCGCCGCCGCGACGAGCGGCGTGAGCTTGCCCTCGCGCAGGTCGTCGCCGACCGGCTTGCCGGTGACGGTGGCATCGCCGAAGACACCGAGGATGTCGTCGCGCAGCTGGAAGGCCTCACCCAATGGCAACCCGAAGGCACTGAGCGGGTCGGCGAGCTCGTCCAAACGGCCCGCCAGCGCCGCGCCGAGATGCAGGGGCCGCTCGACCGTGTACTTCCCGGACTTGTACCGCTCGATCCGCGCCGCCTGCACCGGATCGCTGCTACCGCTGGCCGTGCCCTCGAGATCGAGGTACTGGCCGACGCAGAGCTCGATCCGCAGCTCATCGAAGACCGGCAGCGCGACTTCGGGCGCTGAGCGGAGCAGGATGTCCGCGTACACGAACGCGAAGTCGCCGACGAGAATCGCGGCGCCCTCGCCGTACCGGCGGGCGTCGCCCCGCCACCGCTGCACGTCGTGACGCGTCATGAAACGGCGGTGGATCGCCGGGAGACCTCGACGCAGGTTCGACCCGTCCATGACGTCGTCGTGTACGAGAGCGAACGTGTGCAGCAGTTCGAGCGCGGCGCCGGCATCGACGACGACCGGGTTGTCGTGCGCGCCGCCGGCGCCCACGTACGCCCAATGACAGAAGGCAGGCCGCAGCCGCTTGCCACCCGCTCGCACGAGCTCGCGCAACGCGATGAGTGGTTCCGCGAGGTCGGGGTCGACTGCACGCCACCGCACGATCTCGTCGTCGATCAGCGTGGCGATGCGCGCTTCGACGCGGCCCCCGACCTCGGCCAGGCTCGACGGGATCACGCCGACGCCGTCGGGCAGCCGCCGCGCTTGGGCCCTCGATGCCATCGAGAAACAGTACGCCGCCGAAGTGCTCAGTGGATGACTCGCGCGCGGGCACCCCGTAGCATCCGCCGGTGGCGGATTTCCTCTCCGCGGAATGGATCGAAGCGCTCGATACGGCGGCGCGTGCCGCGAAGTTGCCCGAGACCGTGGCCGCACTGTCGATCACCGTCGAGCAGGTGGTGCGCGATTCCCCAGACGGTGAGGCCCATTACCACCTTCGCATCGAGGACGGCCGCGCGCGCGTGCAGCCGGGGCCGGCGGCGTCGCCCGACCTCCGGCTGTTCGCCGACTACGACGTGGCGGCGGGCATCCAACGCGGCGAGGTCAACGCACAGGAGGCGCTGGCGGCCGGGAGGCTCAAGGTGCAGGGGCGATTCGCGCACCTCCTGCGCGTCGACGACGCGCTCCGGGCGCTGGAGGACGTCTTCGCTCCGGTGCGCGCGGCGACGACCTACCCGGATCCGGGCGCTTCGCGCTGACGATCGCCGCCGCCTACGATGCCGCTTGACCGTTCGGTCAAGTCCGGCCGGTCCGGGCGCAGGAGGACACCGATGAGCGGGATCGCACTCGACGACTTCGTATCGGAGGCAAAGCGCTTTCTCGACGCCAATGCCGAGCCGCGGTCCGAGCAGAAGTTCGTCTGGGGTGAGGGGCCAGACCGCGTCGGCATCCTCGACGAGAAGACGCCCGAGGAAGAGGCGGAAGAGCTGCGCGCGGCAAAGGACTGGAAGGCCAGGGAGTTCGACGCCGGCTTCGGCTGGATCACCGGTCCCGAGGAGTACGGCGGCCGCGCCCTCGAGGCCGCCTACCAACGCTCGTACGGCGAGACCCAGTCGAACTACGCGATACCAAGCGTCGCGCCATTCGCCGTCGGCCTCGGGATGGTCGCGCCGACGATCCTCGCCCATGCCATCCCCGAGGTGAAAAAGCGTTACCTCCGCTCCTTGTACCGAGGTGACCTCGTCGCGTGCCAGCTGTTCTCGGAGCCGGCGGCGGGATCGGACCTCGCCGGGATCCAGACCCGCGCCACCCGTGACGGCGACGAGTGGGTGATCAGCGGCCAGAAAGTGTGGACGTCGGGCGCGCAGCAGAGCGACCTCGGGGAGATCATCACGCGAACGTCGGTCGACAAGCCCAAGCACAAGGGGCTCACGATGTTCCTCGTCGACATGAAGGCCCCCGGCGTCACGGTGCGTCGCCTGCGCCAGATGACCGGCGGCGCTTCGTTCAACGAGGTGTTCTTCGACGAGGTCCGCGTACACGACTCTCACCGCCTGGGCGATGTCGACGAAGGGTGGACGGTCGCGCTCACGACGCTCATGAACGAGCGGGCAGCCATCGGCGGCGGTATCGGCAACCGGGCTACGAGCCTCACGCGCTTCGTCGAGCTGGCGCGCTACCTGGGCCAGGCCGACGACCCGCTTGTCCGCCAACAACTGGCGGACTCGTACGTGAAGCTGCAGGTGGCCCGGTACACGAACCAGCGCGCGATGGCGAAGATCCGTGCCGGGCAGCTGCCCGGTCCCGAGATGTCGATCGCGAAGCTGGCGATGACGCAGAACTTCCAGCGGCTCACCGACATGCTCTCGGGCATGCTCGGGCCGCGCATCACGGCGGACACGGGCGAGTGGGGCACGTACGCGTGGGGGGAGCTCGTGCTCGGCGTGCCCGGTATGCGCGTCGCCGGGGGCACCGACGAGGTGATGCGCAACATCGTCGGCGAACGCGTCCTTGGTCTCCCCAAGGAGCCGCGCGCCAACGCGTAGCCGTCAGGCTCGGTTGGGGGCGGGGGTACTGTCGCCTTCGTGCAACCGTTCGAGCGTCTTCGCTACCTCGCCCGCTGGTCGGACGAGGACGACAGTGCGCTCGTCTCGGAGGCGGCCGATTGCCTCGCCGGCTTCGCCGACGACCCGGCCGGGCTCGTCGTCGCGTGCCGGCGGCTGGTGTCGCACCACCCCGCGTCGGGCGCGCTCTGGTGGCTCTGCGCACGGGTGTTGACCGCATCGGACCCGGCCGAAGCCGCCTGGGAGGCGTGGCAGCTCGTCAACGAGGACGGCACCACCGACCGGCTCGCCCGGTTGCTGCCCTTCCCGCACGACGAGCCGATCGCCGTTCTCGGCTGGCCCGACCTGGCCGGCGCCGCGCTGGCCGAGCGTCCCGATCTCGACGTGATCGCCGTCCGCCGGCGTTCGGGTGACGACCATCGACGAGCCCGCCTCGCCCGGCGCGAGGCCACCGTGCGCATCGTCAGCGAGGTCGACGCCGCCGCCCTCGAGCCGTCGCACCTGCTCGTCGAGGCACTGGCCGCCAGCCCCAAATCCGCCGTCGTCCCCGAGGGCGCCGCCGACCTGCTCACGACGCTCTCGGCCACCGGCGCGGTCGGGTGGCTCGTCGCCGGCGTCGGCCGCGTGCTTCCCGAGCGCCTGTTCGCCGCCGTGCGGACCGAGGTCGAGCGCGAGCAGACCCAGCACTCCCCGGTGGAGCTCGTGGACGTCGGACGCTTCGCCCGCGTCGCCGGCCCTCGCGGCCTCGACGCTCCCGACGCACTCCTCCGCCGGGTCGACTGCCC
>Ga0075431_100003488_pt1 | contig 15246 bp, 12 predicted proteins | sample RhiMetdeltSRZDD5_FD_75297 | JGI IMG/M metagenome (GOLD analysis project Ga0075431, IMG submission 75297) | Populus rhizosphere microbial communities from Tennessee, USA - Rhizosphere MetaG P. deltoides SRZDD5 | ecosystem: Host-associated > Plants > Roots > Rhizosphere > Soil | place: USA... | reverse complement strand
TCCTCCTGCTTGGACCCGGTGCCGCCCATCTTCATGCCGGGCTTTTGCTTCACGGCCGCCAAGTATTCTTTGGCGTTCTTGTAAGATGTTTCTTCGTTCACCCACAGGATGAAACGATCGAGCGCCATCCGGGCAACCGGAGTGAAGTCGCGCCAGCTGAAGGGCGTCCCCGTGGCCAGCGGTGTCGTGAACAGGTTAGACAAGGTAATGATGATGGTGTGTGCGTCGCCCTTCTTTTCCTTCACGTGCAGGAAACCTTCGGCGCCGGCGCCCCCGGACTTGTTGACCACGATGAAAGGTCGAGGCGAGAGCTTATGCTTATCGCTGATGCCGGCCATAAGACGGGCCATTTGGTCGGCGCCGCCTCCGGTACCCGCGGGAATCACAAACTCGATGGGCTTGGTGGGCTCCCAGGCGATTGCCATCGGTTGCCCGAGGAAAAGATGAGTGATAACAATCGCCGGCATCCCGATACGGAAGCCACTACTGATCTTCATACAACCTCCCTTGTAACCTGGTTGATCCACATAAAGGTTCTGCAATCGCTTCAGAGTCGGGGCTTGGCGTTATCATTTGCTTTCCCAACTCGACTGTCCTGGCAATACGCGTAAATCAGGTTTATAAGGCTGGGTCAAGAGGCGGCCAAATCAGGACATTATGGTGAACCCAACCGGTTTAAGGGCAGTGATGATAAACCGATGGCACAGCGAGATATTTTCGTGTCGTTGGTCAATATTAAGGCAGACAAAACCGGACCTGCGAGTGCATATAGAAAGCGATGGAATCATTGGAGTAACTTGGATTAGGAAGTGCCTAAAATCGGCCGTGCTATCTTAAGGAGGAGGCCCCGTGAAAATACATTGGTCTCGTCGTGAGTTTCTTAAAACTACAACTGCGGCGGTCGTTCTTGGCGCCGCTGCCGACGAAGCGCTGAGCGCCCGATCAACCACACTGCAAAAGCGACGCTTAGGCAAAACCGGAGAAATGGTTTCCTGCATCGGTTTTGGCTGCGGCACCCGCTTCTGCTCCATTGAAAGCGAAGACGCGGCACAATCGCTGCTCGAGCGAGCGTTCAGTCTCGGCGTCACTTACTTCGACACGGCGAGCTCCTACACCCGGCGCGGCATAGAGCGCCTAAGCGAGAAGCGGATCGGCGAATTTTCCAAATCCCGCCGCAAAGAAATCTTTCTCGCCACCAAGTTCGATCCCAGAGATCGCGACGCCGCCTTGCGGTCGATCGAGCTCAGTCTAAAGCTTCTGCAGACCGACTACCTCGACTTGATCCAGATCCACAGCCTGAGCCATCTCGCCGATCTCGATCGAATGTCCGGCCCGACCGGAGTGATCGCCGCCATCGAGCAACTCAAGAATCAAAAAGTGGTCCGCTTCATCGGCATCACCGGCCACAACGACGGCGCTGCCATGGCCGAAGCGCTCCGCCGCCACGACTTCGACACGGTCTTGATGTCGCTCAACGCGGCGCAGTCCGCCAACCCGATTGCGCAGCGCAAGATGGAAGCCATCCCCGCCTTCGAGCAGTCGGCGTTACCGGTAGCATTGCAGAAAAACATGGGAATCCTCTCGATGAAAGTCATGGGCCAGGGAATGCTCGTCGGCGCCGGCGCCGGCCGCGCCTCTCCGGCCGAGCTTTTACAATTCAACTTAAGCCAACCGGTCGCCAGCGTCATCATCGGCTGCGAACAAATGGCGCCGCTGGAGCAAAACGTCCAAGCCGCGCTGAACTTCACCCCGATCAGCGAAAGCAGCAAACAAAAGCTGCAAGATAAAGTCGCGCCGTCGCGCTCAGCATGGCAAAATTTCCTGCGGACCCATGAGGATTCGGTAACAGTTTGAGTTTTAGGAAGTCTGGCAACATCGAGAGCGCTGGTATCGCGATGCGCAGCGTTCAGACATCAGCGGTGTCACGGTCGAGTTTCGCTCGCTTCCGGGAAATAGCTCTCCTTCTCCCGCACTGTTTTTAAAATTATGCTAATGCTGTAAAGATTCGACCGTCGTAAAGGCGGAAGCATTTTTCAGGGAGGACCGCCATGCGGTTTTACGGCAAAGGGCAACCCCTCACTCGCGCAGGTTTGAGCAAGGCGCTCGCCATACTCGGACTCGGCCCCAATGACGCCGCTTATGTCTGGACGGTTGTAGAAGTCGAAACCGCCGGCGTCACGCAAGGACTCGGCTTTCGCATCGACCGTCGGCCGCAAATCCTCTTCGAACGGCACGTGTTCAGAAAATACACCAACGGTCGTTTCGATAGCGAAGCGCCGGACGTTTCCGGTCCGGCAGGCGGCTACGGTCTGCTCTCGGAACAGTACGTCAAGCTGGAAAAATCATTGGCGCTTTGCGCCAAAGCGAAGCTAGGCGCCGAGCCGGCCCTCAAATCGGCATCCTGGGGCATGGGACAGGTGATGGGGTTTAACTGCGGCTGCGGCGGTTTTAAATCGTGCGCGCGAATGGTTCAGGCGATGGTGCGCAGCGAGGACGCCCAGCTTGCTTGCATGGTTGGATTTCTCAGAGCCAACGGTCTGGCGGAGAAACTTGTTGACCGGGACTGGGCCGGCTTCGCGAGAATTTACAACGGCCCCGGTTACTGGCAAAACCACTACGACATAAAACTCGCCGAGCAATATCAACGCTTTGCCAGCGGCTCGGTGCCGAATTTGGAGCTGCGCACCGCTCAAGTCGCTTTGCTCTACCTGGGTTACGCTCCGGGAAAGATCGATGGCATCAGCGGCCCGCGCACGCGCGCGGCGATCAAGAATTTCCGCATCGCTGCCGGCCTTCCAGCCGGCGAAGAACTCGACGGCCCGACCTACCAGGCCTTGTGCAATAAAGCCGAAATCCGCCCTTAGGTCGGCGCGCCTTGAAGCGCCCTTCCGTCGATGCTTAGGGTGCAATTCTTCTTGAATCTATTTTTCCGATGCTGCTCGCGCATACTTTCCGCGCTTTTCGCCACCGCGACTACGCTATCTTTTGGAGCGGGCTCTTCCTTGGCCATACCGGGACGTTAATCCAAACCACCGCCCAGAGTTGGCTGATCTTTCAGTTGACCGATTCGCCTTTCTATTTGGGGCTCGAGGGTTTTTGCCTTGGCCTGCCGCGGTTGCTGTTTTCCGCGGTGGGTGGAGCGGTGGTTGATCGCGCCGATCGAAAACTCATTTTTATCGTCACGCAAGTAGCGTTCTTGCTCTTGGCGCTTTTTCTCGGCGTGATGACCCATTTCGGCACCATTCAGGTTTGGCAACTCCTCGTCGTCTCCGCGTTGACTGGTTTTTTTGTTTCCTTTGAACAGCCGGTGCGGCAATCGATCTTGCACGATGTGGTGCCCCAAACCGATCTGCCGAATGCCGTGACCCTCTATCAGATGGTATTCAACGGCTCCATGCTATTTGGTCCGGCCATCGGCGGGCTTTTGATACCGGTTATCGACAGCGAAGGCTGCTTCTTCATCGCTACCGCCGGCAATCTCTTCGTTCTCGTGACGATCTTTCTGCTGCGTATTCGCAAACTGACTCACCCCGCAAAGTCAAAAGGCTTGATTGCCGACACATTCCACGGCCTGCGCCTAGCCTGGCACACGCCGATCTTTCTGTCGCTTTTTACCGTGCTCGGCATCGTGACTTTTTGCACCAAACCCTACACTCAATTTATGCCCGTGTTCGCGCGGGATATACTCCACGTCGGCGCGCCCGGATTGGGACTGCTGCTGATGGCGCCGGGCGCCGGGGCTATACTCGGCGGTCTCGCGCTGGCCTCCGTGCGCCGCTTTCCTAAACCGCATCGCTTGCTTTTCTTTCTCGCCACGGGATTTGGCTCGTCCATCGCGCTGTTCGCCGCGACGCGTCACTTTCCGCTCGCCCTGTTGTTCTTGTTCATCGCCGGCGGATTTCAGACCACGTTTCTGTCGGCGACCGCGATGCTGCTCCAACTTCACTCCGATGAGACCAATCGCGGTAGAATCATGTCGCTCTTCGGCTTGATCAATCGCGGCCTGGGACCGATGGGAAGCTTCCCCTTCGGCCTGATGGCTACCATCATCGGCGCGCCATGGACGGTGGGCATGTGTGGTGTTCTTACAGTAGCGTTGGTCGCACACGTCGCGTTTTACCAATCAAATCTGCGCCAGGCTCGGCCGGTGGGCGACGGCTAACCCGGGCCGGGTAATACAAGGGCGAATCAAAATAAAACGAAGGTCAATTAAGAATAATGTGGAGATGTGAAGGTTCGAAAAGTTCGGCGGGATAAAAACGCGGTATGCCTGAAGCACCTCAAGCTAGAAAGCAGCATCGCGTGCGAGTCAACTCGCTTAGAAAAAAACCCTCGAAAATTTGCTCTGACGCTACCGTCATCTGACACCTCTCAGGGTGACGGATGCAATGCAGACAGCTCTAAATTTTTCCCTGAGACCGCAAGTAATCAATTCGCTCGTGGACAATTCCACCCAAGTCGGCGGTCGGCAAGCCGTCGGGAACCTGAATCGACTGCGCGCCGAGCTGCGTAAGTTTTTCGTTGAGACCGTAGAGGCTCGAACGAATTCGCTCGTAATCTTGCAGATACTGCCGGCAAGCAAGAATATTGTCGTCAATCTCCTCCAGACATTTGCACAGCCGCCGGCTCTCCTGGTTGAAGGTTTGCCGTAGATGCTCCACGTTGGCCTGAATGATCTGTTCTTCGACGGGCCGGATTTGCTTGGTGATTTCGCTCTTCATGTCCTGCAAAGCCTGTAGCAAGCGCTCGTAAGATTGTTCCTCGCTCATAAGATCCTCCGGCAGTTTAACTCTCGGTTCACGCAGCGAAATGTAATGTTGTGCGATCGCTTCCGAAACACGCTTCTTGATCATGGTCAGCGCTGCCTGGGTTTCGCGAATCTTCGCATCGAGTTGCGATTCTTCTGCAAGCAGGTTGACCAGCCTTTCAATCGGGCTGATTGCGAGGCTCATGACTTTCTCCAGTTGACGGGTAATTGATGGTCCGGCCAGCAAAAATTTCGTAATAATAATTATCGATTCCCAACCGAAACTGCAAGGACTTTTTCGGCGGATCTTGAAGAAAAAAAACAAAATTTTTCGGTGCGGATTTAGCTGGCGCAGCGTAACCGGCTGCAGGCGGTTATGCGAGTCGGTTAAGCCTTGCCGGGACTTTTGTCCTGCTTGAGTTCACGCTTCCAGCTCAAAGTGCGCGCCTTGGCGGCGATCTGCTCGGCCTCGGCGATCATGCCTTTTTGCTGGTAGAAGATCGATAGGCTCGTATGGGCTAACTCATCGTCGGGCGCGACTTCGACGAGTCGCTTGCCGACTTCGATGGCCCGATCAAGCTTTTCCTGGTGCGCATAGGTCATCGCCAGGGCATGGAGCGCATCAGCGTATTCGCGGTCCTCGTCAAGCGCGCGCAGATAGGCGGCTACGGCATCGTCCAATTTGTCCTGAGCGAAATACTCCATGCCTTGGTTGTAATGATCTTCTTTATTCACGATGGCCGTCCGTTTTGGAAGTTCCGGCGGCGGATAGCGCGGGTGAGGCGGAATTTTGCTCGGCTTGCTCGGAGCGACATTGCTGCAACAGGATTTTTTTAAGCACCGCCGGGTTGACGGGTTTCTTGAATATGACACCCTGCAAACCTTCTAAACAGCTCCGCTTGATGATGTGATCCTTGTCATAATTGAACGCCGTCATCAAAACTACCGGCAATTGAGGCGTCTGTTTTTTAACCGTCTGGTAGAGTTCATAACCGTCCATGTCCGGCATAACCACGTCGCTCAGCACCAGATCGAATTGCTGGCGTTCCAAGACACGAATCGCATGCACACCCGAAGGCGCGGTTTCGATACAACAGCGCTCGCCCTCAAGCAATTCCTTCAGGGAGTCGCAAATACCCGGATCGTCATCGACGACCAGCACTTTCAAACCGCTCAATGGGTAACCCGCAGTGGCCTTTGGCCTTTCGCAGGGCTTGCCGCTTTCATTGGCGCGCAGGTCGGTCATCAACTTGCCGTTCAAATACTCTTGGGTCCCGTACTCGCCTTCCTCCGCCATCTGGCTGATGCGGCCGGTGATGCCTTGAATCTTCTCGACCTGCGAAGCGAGCGAATCGAGCCGCTCCGATTCGATGAGAAAATCTTCATCGTTGGCGGCGCGCCCGACATAATTACGCAGCATCTCGATTTGATTAACCAGAACTTCCAAAGAGTTGTTGATTTCGTGGGAAACCCCAATCGCGACTTCAGCGAGCGTTACCAGTTGGTCGCGGCGGCGAATCTCCCGAATATCTTTGGCGAAACCGATGGAGCCGATCTCGTTGCCCTGATCGTCGTAAGTGATCGAAGCCGAAATCGCCACTGGGATTTTCTCGCCCTTTTTTGTCTTAAAGACCGTCTCGAAGTTACGCACGCGTCCTGTGCCGTCGACGCTATCGGCTCGCATCGCGGCCATGACCCTGCGCGCTTCTTCGAGACTTGGATAAATTTCCAGTACGTTCCTGCCCAGAACCTCTTCGTAGCTGAAGCCCAAATTCTGACGCGCGCCATCGTTGTAGAACGTAATGGTCCCCTGCTTATCAACCGAGATGATAATGTCAGGGCAACTCTCGACGAGTTTTTGGAAATATTGTACCGGCAGGGCCATAACGACAGATGCTAACTTGCATGATAGGTCGAACGACGATATCAATGCAAGAGCCTGGAGACATCGAGTCGTCACGCCTGCTTAAGCCTTCATGGGACCCACGAAAGACACCCGGCAGCTCAATTGGTTTTTAGCCTGGGCGGTGGTTTTTTGCGACATCGGCACGTCGGTTTACTACGTGCCCGGGATTCTTTACAGCCACGTCAAAGATGCCACGCCATTTTTTGTCTTGCTCACCACGGGCGGATTTATCCTACTTTCTCTCAAGTACATCGAGATCTCGTGGCGCAACCCGGAAGGCGGCGGCGTCGTCACGATAACCACAAAGGCCTTCGGCCCCATGTGGGGGTGCCTGGGCGGCATGCTGATTATCGTCGACTATTTTCTCACCACGGCGATTTCGGCGGTCGCCGGCCTGCAATATATCGGCAGCGCATTTGCCACGATCGATGCGCATATAGTGCTTCTCGCCTGCGCTGGCGTGGGCGTGCTCGCGGCGCTCAATATTATCGGAATCCGTGAAAGCGCGACCGCGGCGCTGGTCATGGCCAGCGCATCCTTTTTGGTCAATCTCTTCGTCATTATCGTCGCGATCTTCACCATGGACGGCGCACAGTGGAACACGGTATTGAGCCGATTGAGCAGCGGCGAGGGCATTTCGAACTACGAGCTGCTGGTCGGTTTCTCTTCGGCCTGGCTGGCGTTTTCGGGCCTGGAAAGCATCAGCCAGCTGAGCCCGACCATGCGATTTCCTCTGCGCCGAACGGCGCGGCGGGCGATGCTTGCCGTCATCGTGACGATGATTGTGACCTCGCCGGTGCTGACCGCGCTATCGATCGGCTTGTTGCCGGAGCAGCTCAAGGCAACGGAAAGCGAACGCTTTATTTCCGAACTCGGCATGATCGTCGGCGGTTTGGGCGCCAAGCTTGCGGTCGTCGTAACGGCGTCGAGTCTGCTTTTGTTCGCCGCGAATACCGCGATCATCGGCTCGTACCATGTCTTTCTCGCGCTCGTGAACGGCGGCTTCTTGCCGCGCATCATCGCCGTGCGCAACCCCACCTTCAACACGCCTCACATCGCCGTGGCGATCGCCACCGTGATTCCCGTGCTGGTCATTCTTTTCAGCGCCGGCGAGATGAAACTGCTCGGCGATATGTACGCGTTCGGTCTATTGGGCGCATTTGTCTTTTCATCGCTGAGCTTGGATGCGATTCGCTGGCGGCTCGGCAGGCGCGATCCCGGCTTTTGGCTCGGCGTGTTTACGACCTTGATGGTCATGGTCGCTTGGGCCGTCAATCTTGTGGAAAAGCCGCTGGCAACCTATTTCGGCGGGGCCGTAACGATGATCGGCATGTTGGTGGCCGTCGGTGTGCGGCGCGCCTGGTTCGTCGATTTGCTCTTGCAAATTCCAGTGATTCAGCGCCTCCAGGCGCGCGCCTATCGAGCCTCGGAAGATTTCGTGGAAGACGAGCTCAAAGGTTTGATGACCCTCGCGGAGGCGGTGGAAGTCAAACCGCTTTACTCCTCGTCGACGCTGCTGGCATTGCGTGACGAGGCGCCGCGCCTCATCCAGGAAGGCATCACTCGCGCCAAGGGGCGGGGTGACGCGGCTCTGTACTGTATTTACGTCGAAGAATGGCCGGGGCTATTTGCCGGCGCGACGCCGCACGTGCCCAATGAACAAGGGCTGCGCACCTTGCGCGCAGCGCTGCAGGCCGTTCGGGAGAACAATATCGAAATCATTCCGATATGGGCGGTGTCCCACAATGCCGCAGAAGCCATCGCCAACGCCGCCAAAGTGCTTGAGGTCGACTCCGTCATCATCGGCGCCTCGCGCCGCTCCGCGTTTTACCACATGCTGCGCGGCCAGGTCGTCAAAGGTTTGATGAAGAAGCTGCCGCGCACCTGCCACCTGATGATCAGCAATTGATTTCACCCCAGGGAAAAACTGCATCCCTGAGTCCTTCGACTCAGTCACAGGATAAATTCGAAGAATCTTTCCTTTCCCATTGCCCAACAATCGCCAACCAATCTACAGCGCAGCTTCTTCGCTCGCTTTGGCGGACTGCTCGATCAGGTGGGTTGCCTCGTCGACCCCGAGGAAGCGGTCGATCACCGTGTGCCCGGCGTAGAGCAATGGCGTGATACCTAAAGCGACGATCAGTTTGAAAGAATAGTTCGATGCCGCCACAGTCAAAAACTCCGAAGTCTGGATCTTGCCGGGGAGCCAAAACGCGATGCCGATAATAACGATGCTGTCGATGAGCTGAGAAATCACCGTCGAGCCGGTGGCGCGCATCCATAGGTATCGGCCGCCGGTCTTGCGGCGCACCAGCCAAAAAATCCCGACGTCAACCAACTGGCTCACAGCGAATGCGATCACGCTGCCGACGATGATCCACAGAGACTGGCCGAATACGGCTTGAAAGTTGGCGTCGCTTACCGGTGAGAACGAAGCCGCCGGCACTTGCATCGCGAGAAACAACACGACAAAAGCGTAAACGATCAAAGCAATCGTCATCAGTGTAAGCCGCCTTACCCCTTCGCGTCCGAAGTATTCATTGATCAAGTCGGTGGCAATGAATACGACGGGCCAGGGAATAACACCGATGCTGAGCGTAAAAGGACCGAGGGTGAAGAGCTTCCCGCCTGTCAACTCTCCCAAGATTGCATTGGTGACAAAAAATCCGGCCAGCGCCAGGTAGACGATGTCTCTACGAGTTTGAATTTCCACGCTGCCCGTCCTCTCCGTCGGCTGGCAATCGGCCGTTATTTCATACCCAGAGTTTTTAGAAATCCTGACTTAGCCAAGGCATCCACAAAAGAGTTATCGTAGAAATCTCTGGGGTCGGCGCTTTTCGCATTGGGGAATTCCTTTTCATCCAGATAAGCAAACTGGCCTCGGATCGCTTCCGGGCGCACCGCGAGACTCATCGCCCAGTACGGCGCGAATGCATCATACGTTCCGTCGATGGTCGGCGCATCGTCGATCTTGGCGTACTTGGCGATCGCCTTCTTGGCGACGCCGGGATCCTTATGCGACAACACCACTCCTTCGGCGATCGCCTTGAGAAAAGCATAGGCGGTGTTGGGGTTGTTCTTGAGATATTTTTCCGTTGTACCGTAAGCCACCTGAAACGCCGGGATATTGAGTTTACCGATATCGACCAATAGATTCAGCCCCGACTCTTTTGCCTTCAACGTATTGGGCGCAGAGAGCGTGCCGGCCGCCGTTTTGCCGCCAAGAACCGAGCTCAAGATCGCCGGCACCGATTGGACGTAAAGAATCTGCACGTCCTTGTCCGGCGTCAGGCCGTTTTTTTTCAGTGCTTCGCGCGTCGCTGTGTCGAGCGCCGCCCGCGGCGTGCTTGCCGCGATGGTTTTTCCCCTTAGTTCCTGAATTGTCTTGAATTCCTTTGCCGCCCAGATCTGAAAGACCAGCTGCTGCATAGTACCGCCAAAATATTTTACTAACCCGCCGCGCAACCGCGCATTGATCAGATCGGGTCCGTCGGTGTAGAAGTCCGCCTCCTCGGAAACCACGGCTTGAGCCGATACCTGCGGCGTGAGCAATTGCAAAGTCGCGTTCAGGCCATACTTCTTGAACAACCCTGCCTCGTGGGCCACCCAGATCGGGGTGAACGCACCGCTCGGCTGGGCGTAGGTGACGATGACGTCCGTTTTTTCCGGCTTGCCGCCGACCTCGGCGGCAAAAGACTCCCAGGGCGCCAACAGCAAAACAAAAGCTGCACTGAACAACAAAACTGGAGATCTCATTGCTTGCTTAATTCCTTCCAAGACAAAAATCATGACATCAAACTAACCACAACTATCGACTTTCTAAACAGACTCAGTGAACCCGTTAACTTTTTCCGCCGTATCATTCGATCGTGGCCAGGAATTATACCGGGGGTCGCACGGACAAGCAGATGAAAAAGAATCGTCGGGACGCTCCGGTGGCCAAGGAAGCTTAACAGGTCACCGAGGGCCGCGCATCAACGATCTTCAGTTCCAAGCTGGTGGCGCCGTTCCATTCGTTTTCACTCAGGCGATAGGCGACGTCGATGGTCTCTCCAGGTCTGCCGGGAAAGTCGTCGCCCGCGCCGAAAATAACCCCGCCAAGCACGCGCCCGCCTTGCCGCAGTCGATAGCGCACGCCGGCGGAGAAGACACGGCGCTCGCAAACTTCCGCACCGGCAGTGACAAATAGCGGCTCCGGGTTCCCGACGCCGAAGGGTTTGAGAACATCGAGCTCGCGCGCCAGCGGAAAGCCGATGTCGGAGAAGTTGAGCGAAGCGTCCATTTCGAGCAGCGGCAACAAGTCCTCCGCCGAGAGCATTTGGCGCGCACACGATTCGAAAGCTTCGGCGAAGATCTCGACCTTATCTGTGGCGATCGACAAACCGCCGGCATATTCATGCCCGCCGAATTTTTCCAGGAATGCAGCGCAATTGCGGAATCCCTCGACCATATGAAAACCGCGAATGCTGCGCGCCGACCCTTTGCCGGCGGCGCCGTTAAGACCGATGACGATGGTCGGGCGATAATATTTCTCGACGATACGCGAGGCGACAATGCCGAGCACGCCAGGGTGCCAGCCCGCGCCCGCCAGCACCAGCGAATGGCGAGTCCCGCGATCCATGACGGCTGCCGCCTGGGCCAGTGCCTGCTCGAGCACCGTCGCTTCGATGGCGCGCCGCTCGCCGTTGTGCGCATCGAGCTCCCGGGCAATTTTCAACGCCACTTCATGTGAATCAGTCGTCAACAATTCGACGACTTTTATGCCGTAATCGACACGCCCGGCGGCATTGATGCGCGGGCCAAGCCGGAAACCCACTTGTCCGGCGCTCACGTCACCGGCGGGAATGCTCGAGACCTGTTTCAACGCCATGACGCCCGGGCGGGTGGATGCGCCGAGTTCCATCAAACCGCGCCGAATCAGCGTGCGATTGACTCCTTTGAGCGGCACCATGTCGGCGATGGTGCCCAACGTGACAATATCCAGATAGCGCCGGATATCCGGCGCCGCGCCGGCAAACCATCCCGCATCGCGCAACCTGGCGCGCAATCCGATGACGAAATAAAACGCCAGCCCGGCGGCGCAAAGGCCTTTATCCGGAAATAGGCAATCTTTTCGGTGCGGATTGATCACGGCATGAGCCGGCGGTAGTTGGTCGGGCGGTTGATGATGATCGACAACGACCAGAGACAAACCCATCTCGACCGCCGCCTGGATTTCTACCCCGTTCGAAATACCGCAATCGACCGTGATCACCAGATCGACACCGCGGTCCCTCAGCCGGCGCAGTCCCTCGACGTTGAGGCCGTAGCCCTCTTCGATGCGGTGCGGCACGTAATAGATCGGCGCGGCGCCAACCTCGCGAAGAAAAGAAACCAGCACCGCGGCGCCGGTCGTGCCGTCGACGTCATAGTCGCCCCATATGGCGATTTGCTCTTTGGTCTTGATAGCGTCCATCACGCGCCGCACCGCCGGTTCCATGCCGGCCATTTCGAATGGCGACGGCAGATCGGCGCGCAGGCTCGAAGAAAGGTATCGGCGTGCGCTCTCGTCTTCGCCGCAGCCGCGCAAGATGAGAATACGCGCCAGCAGCGAGGAAATATGGAGTTGCTGCGATTGTCGAGCGATGCTTTGTGAATCGACTTCTTTAATTGTCCAGCGCTTGGGCAGAGCGGGCGGCATTGGGCTAAATTACGCTGGATATTGAATGAATCTCAAATAAAAAGTGTGACGCGAGCCCCGACACCATCGCGCCGCTTACCTCTGGAGATTGAGCTGTCGTGCACGACGCTACTTTTTGACGGTTCTGGCTTCCCACAGCAGAATGACTGGGCTGGCGATAAAAATCGTCGAATACACGCCGGAAATAAACCCGACCAGCAGCGCGAAGGCGAAAGGTTTAATGACTTCGCCGCCCAAAAAATAGAGCGAGGCGAGCACCAACAAAGCGGTGCCGGTCGTCAGAATCGTCCGGCTGAGGGTTTCGTTGATGCTGGTATTGATAATGCTCTCGAGGGTTTCCCGTTTGATCTTTCTGAGATTCTCGCGGATCCGATCGCATATGACCACAGTATCATTGACGGAAAACCCGACGATCGTCAGCAGCGCCGCGATGACCGTCAAGTCGAATTCATAGTTCGCCAGCATCAAGGCGCCGACGGTAACCAGGACATCGTGGATCAACGCAATGACGGCGCCAGTGCCAAACAAAAGCCCGAATCGGGCGCCAAAGGCGGAGCCAAAGCGAATCCAGATGTAAATTCCCATCATGATCGTGGCGACGATGACCGACATGGTGCCGCGGAAGCGGAGATCCTCACCGATCTGGGGCCCGACGAATTCGATCCTGCGAACTTCGAACTTATCGGCGCCAAACTGCTCGGTCAGGGCCTTGCGCACCAAATCGCCGAGCGCGCCCGCTTCCACGGGAGTTTTGTCTAAACGGATGAGAAATTCATTGGCTTGCGCGTCACCAAACTCCTGAACCACGCCGCCGCCGAGGTTTACCCTTTCGAGCCCCTGACGGATCTGCGCAATGGTCACTCTTTGAGCGAATTTGATCTGGACCATCGTGCCGCCGGCGAAGTCAACACCCAGGTTCGGGCCTTTGAGAAACAGTGCCACCAGCACGGCCAAATTGATGACGGTAGACAATAGGAATGCGATCTTGCGATAGCGCGTGAACTGAAACTTTGTGCCCGGCTTAATGAGTTCCATGCGGTTTCCCCTCAGATGCTGATGCGCTCAAATTTCCGGGATGTGATGCGGTAATCGTAGTAAATGCGCGTCAAGTAAACCGCAGTGATGACGGTCGTCAGGATGCCGATGCAAAGCGTGACGGCGAATCCCTTGATCGGCCCGGTGCCAAATTGAAAAAGAATGACGCCGGAAAGAAAAGTTGTCACGTTGGAGTCCAAGATTGCCGGTAAGGCATTTTTGTAACCCGCTTCGATCGCCGATCGTACCGCCCGGCCCGCTCTCAACTCCTCGCGAATACGTTCGTTGATCAGAACGTTGGCATCGACCGCCATGCCCACCGTCAGCACGATGCCGGCGATGCCGGGCAGGGTTAAAACGGCTTGAAAGCCGGCGAGAAACGCCAACATGGAAAGGACATTCAGCAGCACCGCCACCACCGCCAATAGACCCGCCTGCTTGTAGTAGGCAATCATGAACACGATCACGAGCAAACCGCCGACAATAAACGACGTAACCCCCTCTCGGATCGAATCCTTGCCAAGGGAAGGACCTACCGTGCGCTCTTCGACGATCTCCACCGGCGCCGGCAATGCGCCGGCGCGCAGGACGATCGCCAGATCGCGCGCCTCTTTGAGATCGAAGTTTCCGGTAATCGACGCGCGGCCCCCGCCGATGCGCTCTTGAATCACCGGCGCGGAATAGACGCGGTTGTCGAGCACGATGGCGAGCCGCCGCTTGACGTTAGCCGCCGTGATTTGCTCGAACTGCCGCGCTCCTGTTTGATTTAAAATGAGCTCCACCGAGGCGCCCTGGAGTTGTTCGGCCGGTCGAACACGAGCGTCTTGAATATATTCACCGGTCATCAGCGCGCGCGACTCGAGAACGTAAGCTTGCTGCTCGGCCCCGATGCCGTCTTTTCGCGCCGATTGGCCGTAAAGCGCCTGGCGGCCCGGCGGCGGGCCATTTTTGATCGCATCCTCGACATTCGCATTGTCGTCGACCAGTTTGAATTCCAGCAGCGCCGTCTTGCCGATAATTTCCTTGGCCCGCTGCGGGTCTTGAATCCCCGGCAGTTGAACTAAAATACTATTCTCCCCGTGGCGCTGAATAATCGGCTCGCTGACGCCGAATTGATCGATGCGATTGCGAATCGTCTCCAGGGTCTGATCCACCGCATAATCACGCAGCGAACGCAGCTCGTCCTTGCTCAGCATAAGGTAAAAATCCGTGGCGCCGGCGACAGTCTGGGACGGCTTGGCTTCGGCCAAGTTGCCGAATTCACTTTTGAGGATTCCCCGCACCTGCTCGGCGCCAGCCGCCGGCGCCTTGATGTGCAGTTGGGTGCCTTCCCGTTCAATTGTGACGCTTGAGACCCCTTTCTCGCGCACAATCTTGATCAGGTCGGCGCGCATTCGCTCCACGTTGTTCTCGATCGCCTTATCGACCTTCACTTCGAGTACCAAGTGCGTGCCGCCTTGGAGATCGAGCCCCAGCTGGATCCTGCTCGCCGGCAGGAAATTACTCCACCACTCAGGCAACGGGCCGACAAAAGTCGGCGCCAAGTACACCAGGGCTGCGAGGCTCAGAATTGCGAATAGAATGATCCGCGTCCGAACGCTTTGCCGCATTCTGCTATTCCTTTCCTTCCTTTGGGGTTGCCTTCTCAGCAGTGAGAACCGCTGAGATCTGCGGACGGTGCACGCGGATTCTTACATTCGGAGCCACTTCCAACGTCACCACGGTTTCCTTTAAGTCGATGACCTTACCGTAAATTCCGCCCGAGGTCATCACCTCATCGTTGCGCTTGAGCTTGCTGAGCAGATCTTGATGCTCATTCGCCTTCTTTTGTTGCGGGCGAATGACCATGAAATACATGATGACAAAAATCAGAACGAA
>Ga0075431_100003484_pt1 | contig 15256 bp, 14 predicted proteins | sample RhiMetdeltSRZDD5_FD_75297 | JGI IMG/M metagenome (GOLD analysis project Ga0075431, IMG submission 75297) | Populus rhizosphere microbial communities from Tennessee, USA - Rhizosphere MetaG P. deltoides SRZDD5 | ecosystem: Host-associated > Plants > Roots > Rhizosphere > Soil | place: USA... | reverse complement strand
GCAGTTGTAGAGACAAAGCATGCCTTCTATTTACAAACATTTTTTCGTTATTAATTTTTATTTTGGTGCCTTGCGATACAGCCACCAGCAAATGATAACAAAAAATATATTAGGGAGCCATGCTGCTATTAATGGATGAAAATTTCCTTTCACCGAAAATGTCGATGAGAATTTATCGGCAAGAATAAATATCGCAGCAATAATAAGCCCGATCGCAATATGAAGTCCGCTTCCACCCCTGGCTTTCCGGCTTGCAATAATAGCTCCGATAATACTAAGTAGAAAAACTGAAACAGGGGTAGCGGTGCGACGATATCTTTCAACTTTCAACGTATTCAAACCTTCGCTACCGCGCAACTCTTCCATGCGAATGATCTCTTTTAATTGCGCAGTCGTCAATTTATCTTTTAGATAATAGTCGTATTTAAGATCATTGGGTTTAAGATTCAGATCGATATTGTAAGTTGGGTAAATGTTCAGTTCTTCACCTTTGGGCCCGACTTTTCTTTCTACTGCATTGGTCAGTTGCCAATTCTTTTTTGCAGTATCCCATTTCATTGCATCGGCCCGGAGGTTATAAATAACTTTGTTGTCCCTGGTGCGATGAAGAAAGAAACCTCCGGATGATTTCATGATAGAATCATAATATTTGATCCCGACATAAGAATTAGAATCGGAACGGCGGTAATAGGTATCCTTATAACCCATATTACTGAGATCCTGCCGGTCAAAATACTTTACATGGAAAGCGCTCCTGATCTCATTTCCTTTTGGGATAAAATCGCGGCTGGCGATATAAAGCATCGAGGCCAGAATCACTCCCGCGATAACATAAGGCCATAAAAAACGGAGATAACTGGTTCCACCCGCAAGTATTGCAATGATCTCAGATCTCATAGCCATTCGACTGGTAGTATAGATAACAGCGATAAAAGCGAACAGCGGAAACAAAAGCCCCCAGATATAAGGAATAAATCCAATATAATACGAGTAAAATATATCTTTTGTGCCAAGGCCGGATTTTACAAAGTTTTCCGTATGCTCGCTGCTGTCGATAGCTACGGCGATCAGCGTAAAAAGGATCATGCAAAAGAAAAAGGTAACCAGGACTTTACGGAGTATATACAAATCCAGCTTCTTCATTCGCCTGCAAAGGAAACGAATAATGATGAAAGATTTTGTGAAGAAAAAACAGAAACTTAATAGGCCCGTCCATTAGTGTGGCTTTTTTTCCGCTCATAAGTATTCTGGTCAAAACTGTGTAACCAAGAAGATATCTTTGCGTCCCATTATCAATAAACCACATTATGAAACTGCTTTTTACCTTTTTCCTATTCTTTGCCTCTTATTTCGTGTCAGCACAAAAAATTACGGGTACTGTAAAAGACGACCAGGGAAAGGCGCTTAACGGCGCTACCGTCACGCTGCAACGTGCAAAAGATTCTTCCATTGTAAAGATCGCGGCTACTAATTCGTCAGGTCAGTACTCGTTCGCCAATATCCAGGCCGGTAACTATTTTATCAGGTCCAGTTTTGTGAGTTACACAAATAAGGCTTCCACAGTATTTGAAGTCAATGACGGCGATGTAACCATTCCTGAAATAGTATTGGCAAAATCCGGAACTGAGTTGCAGGATGTTACCGTTACTTCAAAAAAACCAATGGTCGAAGTAAGAGCCGATAAAACCATTCTGAATGTTGAGGGCACGATCAATTCAACTGGTAATGATGCGCTGGAACTTTTACGTAAGGCTCCGGGTGTTTTGCTTGACAAGGATGACAACATAAGTTTGGCCGGTAAGAATGGAGTAAAGATCTATGTTGATGGTAAACAAACTCCGTTAGCAGGAGCTGATCTTGCTGCATACCTGAAAAATATTCAGTCAACGGAGATCGAAGCAATTGAGATCATTACAAATCCTTCGGCAAAATATGACGCAGCGGGCAATGCAGGGATCATCAATCTCAGGTTGAAGAAAAATAAATCGTTTGGTACTAATGGCTCTGTCAATTTAGGTTATGGCATTGCGATCAATCCGAAATACAATTCGGGTCTTGCATTGAATCACCGCAACAGAAAGATCAACGTTTTCGGCAACCTGAATTATAACCGGAATAAGAATCAGAATTTATTCAGGTTGTACAGGGAGCAATTGGATACGGTCTTTAGCCAGGTAAATAATGGCCTTAATCGCAACCAAAGTTTTGGTTTTAAAGGAGGCGTAGATTTTTTCATTAACAACAAGAATACGTTTGGTATCCTGGTAAATGGTAATATTGGTAATAACAGCAGTAAAACAAAAAGCAGCACTCCCATTGTTTACAAACCTACTAATGAAACGGACAGGATATTAACCGCCAATAACAGCAGCAAGGCGGACAGGGACAATGTGAACTTCAATCTCAACTACCGGTTTGCAGATACAGCAGGTCGTGAACTGAATGTAGATGCTGACTATGGCATCTTCCGCATCAGGACAGATCAGATGCAGCCTAATATTTATTACACCCCTGATATGTCAACCGAACTTAGCAGGGCTATCTATAATTTCATTTCTCCCACTGATATTGATATCTATACATTAAAAGCGGATTACGAACAAAAGTATAAGGGCGGCAGGCTTGGGCTTGGCTTTAAAACATCTTTGGTAAATACTTCAAATAATTTTGGGCGCTACAATGTGATCGGCAATGCAAAACAGCTTGACATTGCCCGCAGCAACCAGTTTGATTACAGCGAGAATATCAATGCGGTCTACGTAAACTATAATAAGGCTTATCCTAAAAAAGGATTTATGTTCCAGGCTGGTTTGCGAGTGGAAAATACCAACAATAACGGGGATTCTTATGCATTGAACAGTGATGGCTCCGTGAATACTTCAATCAAGTCAACCATTGAAAGGAATTATACAGGTCTTTTTCCCAGCGCTTCCATTACGTTTAATAAAAACCCGATGAAGCAATGGAGCTTTTCCTACAGCCGCCGTATCGACCGTCCCGCATACCAGGATTTGAATCCGTTTGAATTCAAATTGGATGAATACACATTCCAGAAAGGAAATACTTCACTGGAGCCGCAGTATACAAATTCGGTTGCTGTTACTCATATTTATAAATATAAGTTGACTGCAACGCTCAACTATAGCCATGTAGTAGATGTGTTCACACAGATTGTAGACACATTGGAAAAAACAAAAGCATTCCTGACTAAAAAGAATCTTGCAACACAGAACATCGTAAGCCTGAATCTTAGCTATCCATTTACTTATAAAAACTACAGCTTCTTTGCAAACCTTAACAGTTATTATTCTCATTATGTAGCAGATTTTGGTGGTGGCAACAGGACGATCGATCTGGATGTGTTCTCTTACAATTTCTTTATGCAAAACAGCCTGAAGTTTGGGAAGAAGAAAGACTGGACCGCGGAGCTTAGTGGTTTTTATAATGCCCCAAGCTTGTGGCAAGGGACATTTAAAAGCATTGCCATGTATGCTGTTGATGCAGGTATGCAAAAAGCACTATTTAAAGGCAAAGGAAATTTAAAGGTTGCGGTGAGCGATGTGTTCAAGACGTTGAAGTTCAGCGGCACCAGCAATTTTGCGGGACAATATCTTGTTGCCAGCGGAAAATTTGAAAGCAGGCAGTTCAAAGTAAATTTCACTTATCGTTTTGGTAATAACCAGGTGAAGGCGTCACGCAACCGTAAAACTGGTATTGATGATGAAAGCAAGCGTGTAGGTGCCGGTGGTGCTGGTGGCATTCAACAATAAATTGTGGTTTTAGTGATAAATATAAGCCCCGGTCGCGGGGCTTTTTTATTTAAAGCTTTTGTTTCAATTGAATGATCATGTGGTTTTTCCATGATATAAAATCTTCTTCCCCGATCTTTCTTCTTGCTTCTTTTACCAGCCAGAGATAAAAAGCAAGGTTATGGACACTCGCAATAGTAAGCCCGAGAATTTCTTTTGATTTTATCAAATGACGCAAATAAGATTTACTGTAATAATTGCTTACTTCACAATCAAAGCCATCATCAATTGGAGAAAAATCATGCTCCCATTTTTTATTATCGATATTAATAACCCCTTTTGTAGTAAATAGCATCGCATTACGACCATTTCTTGTTGGCATTACACAATCAAACATGTCTATACCCATTCCAATACATTCTAAAATGTTCCAGGGAGTTCCGACACCCATCAAATATCTTGGCTTGTCTTCTGGCAAATGATCGCAACAAAAATCACATATCTCATACATCATTGGTTCAGGTTCGCCAACGCTTAAACCGCCAATGGCATTTCCAGTTGCATTTTTTGAAACAATATATTCACATGATTCTTTGCGCAGGTCTTTATGAATGCCACCCTGAACTATTGGAAAAAGATTTTGAGTGTAACCATACTTTTCATTAGATGAATTGAATTGATCAAAACACCTGTCAAGCCAGCGATGTGTAAGTTCCAGGCTTTTTCTGGCATAGGTATGATCGCTTCCCCCGGGCGGACATTCATCAAAAGCCATGATAATATCAGCACCAATGCTGCGCTGGATATCAATCACCACTTCAGGAGTAAATAAATGCCTGCTGCCATCAATATGGCTTTGAAATGTAACTCCTTCCTCATTTATTTTTCTTGTGCCGGCTAATGAAAAAACCTGGTAGCCTCCGCTGTCTGTTAGAATTGGCCTTCTCCAATTTAGAAATTTATGAACCCCACCTGCTTTTTCAATTGTTTCTAACCCGGGGCGCAGGTATAAATGATATGTATTTCCCAGGATGATCTGTGCTTTTACATCATTTTCGAGCTGATGTTGCGTTACTGCCTTTACACTGCCCACGGTTCCTACTGGCATAAAAATGGGAGTTAATATCTCGCCATGATCGGTAATGAGTTTGCCAGCTCTGGCACTTGAATGCTGATCGGTATGTTCTAAATCGAATTTTAATGCAGGCATAAGCAGCAAATTTATGGCAGTTATTAAAACGAATTTTAACACCCTTAACCCGCCATTATTGAGACGCTTTATCTAAATTGGTATTACCATGCGACCAGGATCAATTCTGATTATTCTTTTTTTGTACCAAACATGCTTGTTCGCACAAAACCATGTCTCGTTGTTGAAAGTTAGTGTTAATGATTGTCGTGACGGTCGTGTAGCCTGGGCTCAGGAGCTAAAGTTTTATAAACTACCTGAAAATATTTTGTACCATACCATGCGCCCATATAAGTTTAGAGATGGCCAGATCCGCATCCCATATTTCATTCCCGGCACTTACCGGGTAGAACATAGCAATGTATTTGGCGAAAAGATTGAAAAAGTGTACCAATTAGATGATTGTGACTCTAACCAGCTAACAATTTGTGTTGATGAACTACCGGAACTATCAGAAAATTCATTGGAAAAATTAAATGAGAATGATAGTATCACTATTGATTTTTCTTCCTTTGGTTGTTTCCATCGTAGTGGCGAAAAAATCGTGATAACCAGGAGAAATAATTATTACGAAGCGAAGATTTATCCAACTATATCCCGAATATTTCTTAATGAAGAACAAAAAGATGCTGGCACTGAAATAATAATTCTTTCTGATAAACAAATTCGTGATTTGAAAGAGTTTGAAAATGGTTTAAACCGTATAAAAGGTGATGGCGGCTGCACAACAACAGATAGGTATGTCGTCACAACGAAATGGGGGATCAAAAAAGTAGACGATTCAAGATGCCAATGGAATGGATTCTGGTATTTGAAAAGATCGCTTACAAATAAGAAATAAATAATTGTTCTCAGCGCCTGATATCAACATAAGTTAATAAATAGGTTATTATCCGACTTCCGGAAGAGCAAAAAACTGATAACTCTGTATTACTTTCGCAACGCAAGCGACTATGGATTTTTCTTTTTTACAGCAGATCAACTGGTGGGAGAACGTCTTCTATTTTTTTGCAGGAATAACTCTTATTCAACTGTTTTATTATCTCTGGTTCTTCAGCCGTGTAGCCTTTTACAGAGTAAAAAAAAGACCAAGAAATCAGCAACACCCGGTTTCCGTGATTGTATGTGCCAGGGATGAGGATGAAAATCTTGCCCGTCACCTTCCCGGTTTATTAGTGCAGGAATACCCATCTACATATGAAGTGATCGCTGTAAATGATAATTCAGTTGATGATTCAAAATATATTTTACAGGAACTAAAAAAGACTTTTAAAGATCGATTGCATATTGTAGAACTCACCCAGGAAGCAAAACTGATCAATGGAAAGAAATACCCGTTAAGTATCGGGATAAAAGAAGCGAATCATGAAGTGATGCTGCTCACCGACGCAGATTGTGTACCTGCAAGCGAGCATTGGGTGCAAAAAATGCAGGATGGGTATCATGATGGAGTAGAAATAGTACTGGGTTACGGCGCCTATCATAAAGGGCCAGGGTTCCTGAATAAGCTGATCAGGTTTGAAACCTTTCATTCTGCCATGCAGTATTTATCTTTTGCACTGGCCGGGGTTCCTTACATGGGAGTTGGGAGAAACCTTTCTTATAAAAAAGGGTTGTTCTTTCGTCAAAAAGGCTTTTCATCTATCAATCATATCCCCGGGGGTGATGACGACCTCTTTGTGAATAAAGCAGCGAACAGCAGAAATGTCGCGGTAGTTATCGATAAAGATGCAAGAACTTTATCGATCCCGAGGAAAACATGGAGCGGTTGGGTAAAACAAAAATACAGGCATTATACAACGGCTAAATATTATAAACCGGTCCACAAGTTTCTTCTTGGTCTTTATACTTTTTCACAATTTCTTTTTTATCCTTTATTCATTTTATCCATTTTATTTTATAACTGGCAGTTTGCCCTGATAGTTTTCGGAGCAAGATTTATTGTACAGGCATTGATCTATTTTTTTGCAATGAAAAAATTAGATGAGAAAGACCTCTGGCCTGTCTTTCTTTTGCTTGATATCTGGATGTTCTTTTATTACATCATATTTGCAAGGTCATTATGGCAAAAGCCGGCACGGCGCTGGAATTGATCCCAATCTTGGCCTTCATGGAAAAAATTCTTACCTACTTTTCTGATTTTACTCCCGGGCAAATAAAACAATTTGCAGCGCTTGCATCTTTGTATAATGATTGGAACAGTAAGATCAATGTTATTTCAAGAAAAGACATCGAAGGTTTATATGAAAAACATGTGCTGCATTCCCTGGCAATAGCTGCAGTTTTTTCATTTGAGCCGGGAATGGAAATTCTTGATTTAGGAACCGGTGGTGGCTTTCCAGGGATTCCACTGGCCATCTATTTCCCCGAAGTAAGATTTCATTTAGTTGACAGTATTGCGAAAAAATTGAAAGTTGTGGATGCTGTAGCAACTTCTTTGGAATTAAGAAATGTATCTACCCAACATACAAGGGCAGAGGAAATAAAGAACAGGAAATTCAACTTTGTCGTTTCCCGCGCTGTCGCGCCGCTGAAAGAATTATGGAACTGGAGCAAACCGATGCTTCAAAGGAGCCATCATAATGCTGAACGGCAAAGCCTGGACTCAGATCTTCCGCCACCGGGGCTTATTTGCTTAAAAGGTGGTGATCTTGCCGCTGAGATCCAGGACAGTGGCACAAGGCCAAGGATCATGGAAATCTCCGAAATATTCAATGAAGAATATTTTAAGATGAAGTACCTCCTGTATGTCTCCCGCTGATTAAAAAAATACCTAAAAGTGGTATGCCCTGTCTTGGCCCGGCACCTACCTTTGAAAAATGAAACAGATCAGCGTGTGCATTGTAGACGATGTGAGTGAATTGAGACAAGCCCTGGAAGAGATCGTATCCTCTGCTGATGGTTATAAATGTATTGGCACGATGAGCAACGCCGCCGAAGCATTGACAAGGATTCCTTTATTAAAACCTGAAGTGGTATTAATGGATATAAATCTTGGGGAGGGTGAAAGCGGAATCGATTGTGTTAGGGAATTGAAGCCTATGACCCCTTCAACAAATTATATGATGTGCACCGTTTACGAGGATGATGAAAAGATATTTGAGGCGTTGAGGGCAGGCGCCAGCGGTTATATTCTTAAAAAGACCGAGCCTTCTAAGTTATTAGATGCCATAAAAGAATTGCATGAAGGCGGCGCGCCTATGAGCAGCCAGATCGCCAGGAAAGTTGTCTTTGCATTTCAAAACAAGCCAGCTTCAGCGACCAGCGGGGGTGATATTGAACTACTCTCTTTCAGGGAAAAGCAAATATTGGAAGAGCTATCCCGTGGTTTGATGTATAAAGAAATAGCCAGTGTTTTATACATCAGCGCTGAAACAGTAAGAAAACATGTTTATCATATTTATGAAAAGCTTCATGTGACCAATCGTGTTGAAGCTGTCAACAAATATTTTGGGCGTTGATTAAGTTCTTTGTGAGCCTTTCAAAAAAATACCACGAAAGTGGTATTGGCGGGGAATAAGCCTATCGATAATTTTAAGTTCCTGTTTGAAAGGTCCCTCATCGCCGGCCATTGATCTTAAACCTTTCTAAAAGACAGAAAATGTCTTACAACAAAACCCGGAGCAACTCCGGGTTTTTCAATTTTATTTAATAGCACTCAGGTCTATTTTATTATTTTTCTTATCGAAATCAGCCAACCGTTGCGAAGGATCGATTTCGCCAATCGCAATATCTGTAAGTTTTCTTGACGACTCGATCACGTAGGTTGGGTGAGTCCATTTCCATGGCTCGTACACTTTGCGGGTAATGGATGCGTCTTCAGCCGGTTTCAGGCCAAACATCAGGTACATAGGAATGTAATGAAGTTCTTTGGTGCCATCCTTAAACGTAAGTTGAAAGTCTATCGGCATTGCAACATGCCCGATCCTTCTTATCCTTACCCTTGTTTTCCCCCCTTCTTCCCACAAACTATCAATTGCATAATCGATCGTTTTTGTTGTATTGACCCAGTATTCTCGGTACCAATCAAGTTTCATGTCACTCACTTTTTCAGCTACGCGTACAAAATCATTTGTATTCGGATGTTTGAATCTCCACAAACGATAATATTCAAGCATGATCTTTTTTAAATTCTCTTCGCCTGCAATGTAACCAAGTTGAGAAAGGAAAACACATCCCTTCGAATAGACAGCCGAGCCATAAGCCATATTTGTGTTGTAATGATCAGCATGGGTCGTCAATGGTTCTTCTCTGCCGCTTTTCGCCAATGAATAATATCCACCATAATTATCTTCATGAGGAAAGCCCGCAGAATTTTGAAGAAATGCCATGGTACGATCGGTGGCAAACTCGGTAAATCCTTCATCCATCCATGCATATTCGGATTCATTTGTTCCAAGCATACCATAGTACCAGTTGTGCAGCCATTCATGCAACCAGGCACCGGGGCCTGCAAGTAAAGTTGCCATGGGGTATTCCATTCCACCATCACCGCCATGTATAAATGAGAATTGTTTGTATGGGTAGGTACCGAAATTCTTTTCGATAAAAGGCAAGGCTTTTTCAGCATAGTCTAAAATATCCTCCCATTCTTTATCAGCGGTTCTTCCGTGTTTATATAATAAATGAAAAACAAGACTGTCTCTTACTTTTCTAGTTTTATGAACAAAGTCAGGATCAGCAGCCCACATAAAATCATGAACATTCGGTGCAATAAAACGCCAGCTTAATTTTTCTCCCGAATGACTTGGAACTTTTACGCCTGCCTTTTCATAACCAAATCCAACCTGATCTGCATTTTGCAAATACCCTGTTCCTCCGAGTAGATATGTTTTATCGATATTGATAGTGACGTCAAAATCACCCCATACTCCGTAGAACTCTCTTGCCACATAAGGCGTCGGATGCCAGCCTTCGTAATCATATTCACAGATCTTTGGATACCATTGGCTCATTGAATAACGGACTTTTGTGTTAGGATTATCTCTTCCACTTCTTCTTACCTGCAATGGCACCTGCGATTCAAATTCCATATCAAATACAACTTTTGACCTTGGAAGAATCGGTTTATCGAGCCTTACTTCAAGAATGGTCTCCTGCAGTATAAACTCCTGCGGTTTTCCATTCATCTTTAAAGAAATGATCTTATGATAACCGATCTCATCGGGTTTTAAATTCAATATCCTGTCTCTCACCCGCGGATCCCAATCCGGCCTGTTGCCAAACACCGTTTGCCCGAGTATGCGGCTCCTGGTATCCATCATACTGTTTGGCTGAAATGCATTAAAATATAAATGGTAAAAAACTCTTGTGAGTGTGTCGGGAGAATTGTTTGAATATTCGAGTTTCTGAGTTCCTTTGAATTGATTCTTTTGCACATCCATATCAATGTTCATCGTATATCTAACTCGCTGCTGCCAGCGATCAGGTTGGGAGAATGCTACGACAGAGCAAAAACAACAAATAGCAAGAATGATCGATCTATTTTTCATGAAGTATGATTTGAGCCCGCAAATTTCGAGAAATAGCGGTTATGCCGAAACAAATTTTGATGGATAACCAGCTAAATCAAGACGCAGCAGGATTTAAAAATGATGCAAAGAATTGTGAATATTATGTTTTTCCCTTTACAATAAGCACGATCTCACCTTTTACTGTCTTTTCGTTAAAATGGTTAAGGACTTCTCTGAGTGTTCCTCGTTTATTTTCTTCGAACATTTTTGTGATCTCGCGGCTTACGCAACACTGTCTCTCTTCTCCAAAATACTGCATGAATTCTTCCAATGTTTTCGCTAATCGCATCGGGGATTCATAAAAGATCATTGTACGTTCTTCTTCTGCTAATGATTTCAAAAGCGATTGTCTTCCTTTCTTAACAGGAAGGAATCCTTCGAAAATAAACCGGTTCGAAGGGATACCGCTATTCACTAACGCAGGAACAAAGGCCGTAGCGCCGGGCAAGCATTCAGTTTTGATATCATTCCTGATGCATTCTCTTATTAGCAGAAATGCAGGATCGGAAATACCGGGTGTACCGGCGTCTGTTACCAACGCTATTTTTTTTCCGGCTAATAACTGATCGATCAAATGCTGCAGCACCTTATGCTCATTGTGCTGATGGTAAGGTGAAATAGGTTTTGTTACCTCGTAATGATTCAATAAATGAGAAGTGGTGCGGGTATCCTCGGCAAGAATTAGATCAACTTCTTTCAGCACATCCAATGCTCTTAAAGTGATATCCTTTAAATTACCAATGGGAGTCGGAACGATATACAACATAAGCTTCGAGTTTCGAGCAATGAGCTTCGAGTAGCTCGCAGCTCGCAGCTAATTGCTCACGGCTCAATTCACTGATATTTCAAAATACTCCATCACAGGATTGGCCAACAACTTCTTACTTGCCTCCTCTGCTAATTGTTTTGCCTGTTCGGCAGACGCTGCATTTAATTGGAGCGTAATATTTTTCCCCACCCTTACATCTTCCACACCTGTTAATCCAAGATTTTGAAGACCTCCCATCACAGCCTTTCCTTGCGGATCAAGTAACTCTTTCAAAGGCATCACTTTTATCTGAACCGTATACGTCATGCTGATTTATTTTTAAAGATCAAAGATACAATGATATAAATGGCGATAGTTGCCGGAATCGCCAGCCATTTTAATAACACAGCTGAAACAATTGCTACCACGACAAGCAGCCATTTTGGTAAATTATTTTTTAAACTAAAATCTTTAAACTTCAAACTTAACAATGGAAGCTTGCTCACCATTAACCAGCTAAGAATAATGATAAGCGCATACCAAAACCATTTGTTTTGCAGAATACTCAGCATCCATGCTGGCTCTTCAAACCAATAAACGAGGGGGAAAGAGGCGATGATCATTCCGGCTGAAGGTATGGGTAGTCCTTTAAACACTTCACTTTGATTCGGATCGATATTAAATCTTGCCAGCCGGTATGCACCGGCACAGGGAAGAATAAAGGCAGGCAATAACAGCAGCATGCTCGTATCTAATCCATTTTCCTGCTGAGAATACGACAAACGCAGGAATTGAAAAACGATGACCGAGGGAGCCACACCAAAACTTACAACATCAGCCAATGAATCAAGCTGCTTCCCCATTTCACTTGACGCTTTAAATAAACGTGCAACAAAACCATCCAGGAAATCAACCACCGCAGCAGCCATAATGAATATTGAAGCAAACCATATTTCTTCCGGCAGATTTATAAACTGGTTGCCCATGTAATCGGTGAACGGGACACCTTTTTCATTATACATCGGTGTTAAACCGGATTGCGTAGCAAACACAATTGCTATGCAACCAAAAAATAAATTCAGTAATGTAAAAAGATTGGGGATTTGCTTCATTGGCGCTGCAAAGTAAATTGGTTTTGATCTTTAAAACATAGAATTATTTGCACATTATTTCTTCATCAGGGTTTCGATCTCTTCTACGGTAACCGGGATATTTTTCATCAGGTCTTTATTACCATTCCGAGTTATCCAAACATTATTTTCGATTCTGATACCCATCCCTTCCTCTTCAATATAAATTCCGGGCTCAACGGTAAATACCATTCCTGGTTTTATCGGGTCTGTCATTGTTCCCAGGTCGTGTACATCAATACCAAGGTGATGAGAGATGCCATGATAAAGATATTTGCGATAAGCCCTGTTATCGGGATCTTCATTCTTTACATCCGATTTTTTCAGCAGGCCGGTTTTTAGAAATAATTCTGTAGCAATATCGCCGGCTTTTTCATGATACTCCATAATTGAAATTCCCGGCTTCAGCATTTCTTTGCAACGATTATGAAGATCAAGACAAGCGTTGTAGATCTTTTTTTGTCTTGCAGTGAACTTGCCATTTACAGGCACTGATCTTGTAAGGTCGGCATTATATCCGCCATATTCAGCTCCAAAATCCATCAGGATGATCTCACCGCTTTTGCATTCCTGGTTATTCGAAACATAATGCAATGTTCTTGCCCGATCACCACTTGCAATGATGCTGCCATACGCAGGTCCTGATGATCTTTGCATCAAGAATGAATGATAGATCTCGGCTTCGATCTCGTATTCCCAAACACCTGGTTTAATAAATTTCAGCAGTCGGCGAAACGCATTTTCAGTAATGTCGATCGCTTTTTGCATTACTTCAATTTCGAGCGATGTTTTAATTGCACGAAGCCTTTTTAATATTTGTGCGCTGCGTTTATAATTATGTAACGGATATTTTCTTTTCATCTCCTCAATAAAGCGGTAGTCTTTTACCGGCACCCAATTGGCTTTGCGGTCATGCTCGTTTGTATTCAGGTAAATTGTATCACTCCAGTGAATCCATTTTTGCAGCAAGGGCTCAAGACTGTCAAGCCATACGATATTTTCAATTCCTGAAACAGCCGTAGCTTCACTTTTACGAAATCTTTTGCCGTCCCATTTTTCTTTTAATTCATTGGGGCGAACCAACACCAACACCTCCCGGAATTTTTTTTCCGGATTATCCGGAAAAAGGATCAACATACTATCTTCCTGTGTAATGCCTGTGAGCCAGTAGAGGTCCGAATTCTGTTTGAACTTATGAAGTGCATCGGCATTCATAGGCAACTCATCATTGCTGTTAAAAATGGCTATGGAATTGGGGGCCATTTCTTGTATAAATCTTTGCCTGTTTTGAATAAAGATCTGTGGGTTCAGCGGGAGATATTTCATTGTAAAATCTGTTTTCAACAATTATACAGTGTGATTTGAAAGCTATTCATTCTTTCCCCAGAAGTTGATAAATCTCAAGGAAAAATATTTCTCAAAGCTGCTTTTTGCAATACTACTATTAATCAATGACTTTTAGCCACAGACTAATTCTATTTTCATGACGTTATAATGTGTGCAACGAACACTTGTATGTTTTGAATAGGCATAGTGCCTACCTTTGTGTTCCGCTAGAAAAATAAAAAGCTTGCTATGGCAATACCAACCATTTCTTTTTCCACGAAAAACCTCATGAAATCTGTCTTAAAGTTCTCTGAAAACGTTCATTATCAAACTTCTCCCGGCGACCTCGTTTTGGATACACTTCGGCTTGGCGAAGGTGTATTAAATGATACCGGCGCCCTCGTTATTCAAACCGGAGAGTTTACAGGAAGAAGCCCAAAAGATAAGTTTATTGTCAGGGACGAGACCACTTCCAACACTATCGACTGGAATGATTTTAATGTCCCGCTCGACGAGAGATATTACCACGTCATTTACAGAAAAATGATCGACTACCTGGAAAGGCTTCCTGAAGTATGGGTTAGAGACTGCCACGCATGCGCTGACCCCCGCTATCGGTTAAATATTCGTGTAGTCAATGAAAAGCCCTGGAGCAATCTTTTTGCATACAATATGTTTCTGCGGCCAACTGATGATGAGCTCGAGAATTTCAAGCCTGATTGGCATGTGATCGCCTGCCCCGGCCTGAAACTTGATGCAACAGAATGCGGCACAAGACAGCATAATGTTTCCCTGGTTTCATTTAAACATAGAATGATACTTATCGCCGGCTCCGGCTATACAGGCGAAATGAAGAAAGGCATCTTTACTATTCTAAATTACATTTTGCCTTATGAAAAAAATGTATTGAGCATGCACTGCAGTGCTAATATGGGGGAAGATGGTGATGCTGCGATATTCTTTGGATTAAGCGGTACTGGCAAAACAACGTTGAGCGCTGATCCCAACAGAATGCTGATTGGCGATGATGAACATGCATGGACCGCCGATAATATTTTCAATTTCGAGGGCGGTTGTTACGCAAAGTGTATCAACCTTACCGAAGAAAAAGAACCTGAAATCTTCCAGGCTATCCGCCACGGAGCCCTGGTAGAGAACACAAAGTTTTACCCCGGCACCAATAAGATCAATTTTGAAGACGCTTCCGTTACGGAGAACACAAGGGTTTCTTATCCCTTGAGCTTTATTGGTAATGCCGCTGAGCCATCTATCGGTGGTTTACCCAAAAATATTTTCTTTTTAACCTGCGATGCATTTGGTGTATTGCCACCAATTTCAAAACTTACTCCCGGCCAGGCAATGTACCAATTCATCAGTGGATACACCGCAAAGGTTGCCGGAACGGAAACAGGCATTACAGAACCAAAACCTACTTTTAGTGCCTGTTTTGGCGCTCCCTTCCTACCGCTACATCCGGCTAAGTATGCTATGATGCTGGGTAAAAAGATGCAGGAGAATAAAGTAAATGTGTGGCTCATCAATACAGGGTGGACAGGTGGCACCTATGGTGTTGGAAAGCGAATGAAACTTTCGTATACCCG
>Ga0075431_100003483_pt1 | contig 15258 bp, 16 predicted proteins | sample RhiMetdeltSRZDD5_FD_75297 | JGI IMG/M metagenome (GOLD analysis project Ga0075431, IMG submission 75297) | Populus rhizosphere microbial communities from Tennessee, USA - Rhizosphere MetaG P. deltoides SRZDD5 | ecosystem: Host-associated > Plants > Roots > Rhizosphere > Soil | place: USA... | reverse complement strand
CGGGTCGTCACACGCCACTCGGCGCCGAGCCGGTCCGCCTCCCAGTCTGCGGGATCCCGGCTCGTCTCCGATCGGGGTCGCGCGCACGCGTAGCGGCGAGACCCGGCGGGTGCAGCCGACGTCCACCGACCGTCGCTTCCATGCAGGAGCGCCGCGTCGCCAGCATCCCCACGATCACCGCTTCTCCAGCTCCACACCGCGTACGGCTGGCGCTCCTCGGCAGGCGCGCGCTGCAGCAGGTCTCCCCCTTCGGTGCACTTCGGGACCGTGGCGCAGCGCGCAAACGAGAGCAGGTCGAGGCTGATGAGCGGGAGATTGCAGGCGACCATGTCGACCACGTCGCTCGGCTCGACGTATCCCGTATTGACGAAGAGACCGGCCACGGTGCGGTCTTCCCCAACGACCCAGAACGTGTGGTCGTTGATGCCTAACGGCTGAAGACCCGCGCCGTCGTCATCCACCTTGCGCCCGCCGCAGCTGGTCACGACGCCGTTGGTACGAGTGACCTCGAAGTTCTTGACGAACCGGATATCCTGCCTGCCATCGATGTAGTTCGGATGGACGGTTCCGCGGAACGAGTCCGCGCCCAGGTCGATGGTGTCGCCGCGAGCGCCGACGATGACCTGCTTTCCCATGGCGAGCATCTCGCGGCGTGACGGCCACCTCGACCCGACCTTGTCGCCTGGCCGAAAAAGCCTGGCACCGAAGAACTCCCTCAGCGGGTCGGCAACGGCATCATATTGTCCCTCGGCGTACGCCTCGAGGTCGATCATGACGATTTCGTCGTCGTTCTCGCCCAGCCAGGCGGCGATTTCCTGGATGCCGTAGGCGAACCGCCGGTCCTCGGTACCACACAGGACGGCGTGGCACATGCGCACCGCATCTCTCCGCCAGTAGATGTCCAGCCAGAGAAAGCGGGACCCGAGGTCGAGCTGATCGCTGATCGACCAGACCTGGTTCGGGTCGAGGATGTAGCCGTCCGCCGCGTTGTTGTAGGCGTTGTGCGTCGACAGATGCATCACCCAGTTGATCGGCTCATCGATCGCGAGCGTCCGCTGGTTGTGAAGCGCCCATGCCACCCAGCCATCCCGGAACCCCGCACCGGCAAGGTGACGCGTGTCGTTCACGCAGCGGTCGTCGCTCGTGTTCAGCGGCGTGCCGTTGCGATCGAGGGCCAGGCCGGCATCGCACCGGGCTCCATCGTCCAGCGGCGCGCATGCCGCTCCGTTCTCGAAACCACATTCGGGAACGTTTGCGGTGGCGCTGAGCGACACGATCGAGGAATCGGTGGCGCCTGGCGCGAGGGCGGCGGTGGGATCGACGTGATCCGAGCACGCGGCAAGCGCAAACACGGCGCTCGCGACGGCGAACCGTCCGACAGCGGTGTGCATCGTTGCACCTCCACTTGGGATGACGCTTCGGCACGTCAGCGGCGGGGGGTGCCACAATACCACCGGCTCCGCGGTTATGCAACCAACAGCGGTTCGGCGGCGAATGATCGAGGGGTCGCTTCGCTTTCGGGCTTTCTGCGGCGACGAGTAACTCGTTATGGCACCGGTCCGGCGTCGAGCTCGTTGAAGACCACTCGGCCTCCGACGACGGTCAACACGACCCGAGCATCCCGAATCGTCTCCGGCGGAATCCGCGTGAGATCGCGATCGATCATCACGAAGTCGGCCAGCTTTCCCCGTTCCAGGGATCCCTTCTCGTTCTCCGCGAACTCCGCGCGAGCCGCGCCCATCGTGTAGGCGTGAAGCGCTTCCTCCACCGCAATCTTCTGCTCGGGAACCCAGCCACCCGGCTGCTTTTCGTCGATCGTGCGACGGGTGACGGCTCCGTAGATCCCCTCGAGCGGAGTCGGTGGGGCAACGTACCAGTCACTGCCGAAGGCGAGCGGGGCGCGCGCATCGATCAGCGACCGGAACGCGTAAGTCGTGCGCGAACGCGTCGGACCGATCACCTTGTCGGCCCATCGTCCATCGTCGATGGCGTGGTAGGGCTGCATGCTCGGGATCACGCCCAGCGCGCCGAAGCGCGGGATGTCCGCGGGCGCAATGTGCTGTGCATGCTCGACGCGGAACCGCCGGTCTCGCTGGCCGTTTTCCTTCGCGACGCGCTCGAAGACGTTCAGGATCAGATTGATCGCCCGATCGCCAATGGCGTGCACCGCGACGTGAAGACCGGCTCGATCCGCCGCCGACACCCACGCGTACAGATCCTCCGGCGTATTCACGAGCAGCCCGCGGTCGTTCGGTGCATCGGTGAAGGGCTCGAAGAACGCCGCCGTGTGCGATCCGAGCGAGCCGTCGACGTACGCCTTCAGCGCGCCGCGTTTGAGCCACGTGTCGCCGCGCCCGCGCGCGGCCACGGTATCGCGAAGGCGTTGCCACGTCGGAAGGGGCACGGCGGCATAGATGCGCGTGCGAAGACGGCCGGCGTCGTGGGCGCGCTCGAACGCCGCGAGGTCGGCCCACGATCCCATGTTGTGCACCGACGTCACGCCCTGCTCGGCCACGAAGCGCATCGCCGCATCGAGCGCGCGGTCCATCTGCTCGTTCGTCGGCGGCGGGATGACGCGGCCGATGAGACCGGTCGCATTGTCCTTGAGGATGCCGGTGGGGTCGCCGTTCGCGTCGCGCACGATCGTCCCACCATCGACGTCGGCCGTCGCGCGGGTGACGCCAGCCGCTCGAAGCGCGGCGCTGTTGGCGAGCCCCATGTGGCCATCGAGCCGCTGCACCCACACCGGTGTGTTCGGAGTGATCGAGTCGATCCAGTCGCGGCGCGGCAGTTCCCCACCCCACAGCTCGTGATCCCAGTTGCCCTCGGTGATCCACGTTCCCGGCGGCGCCGTCTGCGCGAACGCCTTGATCCGCGCGATGAATTCCGCCGGCGTCTTCGCGTCGCGCAGCTGCACGGACGCGAGGCCGAATCCGCCATCGATAAAGTGGATGTGCGAGTCGATGAAGCCCGGCGTGACCATCATCCCCTTGGCGTCGATCACCGTGGCGCCGGCGCCGGCGAGCTTTCGGATTTCCGCGCTCGAGCCCACGGCGGCAATGCGATCGCCGGCGACGGCAATCGCATCGGCCCACGGCCGTCGCGAATCTCCAGTCCACGCGCGCGCGTTGACGACGGCAATCGTGACGGGAGCTTCAGTCACGGGCGCGCTGGCGCATCCGAGGAGGACGAGGAGGAGCGGGAGTCGGCGAATCCGGCGCACAGAGGCAAAGGTGGTCGAGGTTCCGAGGTCGTCAAGGTCGTCGAGGTCGTCGACGTTGGTGAAGCTGGGCCAAGGGCCAAGGGCCAGGGGCCAAGGGCCAGGGGCCAAGGGGATGGAAAGCGCGGCGCCGCTTCGCGGCAGCCGCGCTCATCAAATGAGCGAGCGGCCGAAGGCCGCTCGCCTTTCCATCCCCTTGGCCCTTGGCCCTTGGCCCCTGGCCCGCTCTACCTGCGCTCCAACCCGTCCCTTATATCCAGCAGGATCTCGAAATACAGCTGCTCGCGCCGATACGCGAAATCGAGCGCAGTCATCTGCGACTGGTCTTCGGTCGCCTTCGCGCGCTCGAAGGCCTCGCGGTACATGTCGTCGAGATTGGCGAGGATGCGTTCGCGGGAGCGGGACATGCGTCGGACCTGGTCGAGGGCGGCAGGAGTGAGACGCGGCGGCACGTCATCCGGCGAGGATGGCACACCGTCCGTCGGGGAACCGAGAAGAAATCGTCGCGCGGAACGCGCGATGACGCGCCGAGGATCGTAAGGTTTTGCCATGACGCGTGAGGAGATTTTCGCGCGGGACGAACATCGATGCGTCTACTGCGGGCGCGTCTACCCCGCGGCGGCCCTCACACTCGATCACGTTCAGCCGCGCCTGCGTGGCGGAGACCGCACCGCGGGCAACTTAGTGACGGCCTGTGGCGCGTGCAACGTGCTCAAGGGGCACCGCTCACTCGCGCACTACCTGGCCGACGACGCCGAAGCGCGCGCGAACTTCTTCCGCCTCGCGGTCCACGTCTGGCCGCGACATCTCCGCGCCGTTCGGCAGGAGCTGGCGAAGCGCGGGGTCACCGACTCTTGACGGCCCGCGCGCCACAGGCAACTTGGAACCTCGCGGTTAGGTCCCCTCGCTGGTCTCGATTCACATGGCGTTTCGGACGCTGGTCGTCTGGCCGCTCCTCATCGTCCCGCTCGTGTCCGCTGCACAGGACCCGAGCGGAGGGCGCATCTCGGTCGTGGGCCTGGTATACGACAGCGTCGCCAGCCGCCCCCTCGACGGCGCGCTGGTGCAGCTCGTCTCCGCCAGCGATCTGCGCGCCGCACGGTCGGCCACGAGTGATGCGCGAGGCCGCTACCGTGTCGACTCGCTCATCCCCGGAGAATACTTCGTCAGCTTCTTTCACCCCGCGGCAGACTCGCTCGGCATCCAGGCGCCCGTGCGTCGCGTATCACTCGGCACGCGCGACCCGGAGACCATCGATCTCGCCCTGCCATCGGTGCGGCGGATCGTCGCGGCGCTGTGTCCCGAACTGTCCCCGGACGATTCGTCGGCTGTCATCATCGGAGAAGTACGTGATGCGGACACGCGCGCCCCGATCGCCAACGCCACCGTCATCGCCGATTGGGCGACCATCGTCGTCGATGACGAGGGACTCCGTATCGAGCCAAGCCAGGTTCGAACGACCACCACCGCGACCGGCGCATTCACGCTCTGCGGATTGCTACCCGGCGACGTCGCTGCGCAGGCGATGTCGGAAGCGCGAGCCAGCGGCAAGCTCGAGGTCGCGGTCGAGCCACGCTCGGTCGTTCGCCGGGACTTCACGCTCGCCGTGGGGACTACCTTCGAGACGCTGATCGCGAAGGCGCCCGACGGCGAACGACGTGTGGATACGGTGTTACGCGGGCCCGGACGTCTGACTGGCGTTGTGCGCGACGAGTCGGGCAGGCCGGTGCGTGAGGCGATCGTTCGAGTCTGGGAGACGTCGCTCTCGACCCGCACCGATGACTCGGGTCTCTTCGAGCTCACGAGATTGCCGGTGGGCACGCACATGCTGGAGGTGCGGCGCATTGGCTTTGCACCCTACCGGCTTCCGATCCAGCTGGCGTCATTGTCTCCGACGTCGGTGAGTGTCGCGCTCGACAAACCGGTGCGCCAGCTCGACGAAGTGCGCGTGTCGGCCCGGACGATATACTCGCGCCGTCAGCGCGAGATCGAGCGGCGACGCCAAACGAGCATCGGGCATTTCATCATGCGCGATGAGCTCGAGCGCAGCGCAAACTCGCGGATCACCGATCTCCTCCGGCAAGTCCCGGGAGTTCGCGTGTTGACCGGCGTGAGCGGGAATGTCGTGACGTTTACTCGCGCGGTGAACGCAGCCGGTCCCTGTCAGCCGACGCTGTACTTCGACGGACACCGGATGGGTGCCGCCGAAGACCTGGATGATTACGGACCGGTGAGGATGCTGGAGGCGATCGAGATCTACCCGAGCGGGATTCATGGACCGGCCGAGTTCTTCAGCGCATGTGGCGCCATCGTTCTCTGGACGCGCATCGAGCCCAGGTACCCCAGGATTCCCAAGCCCGAGCCTCCAAAGGACGATGCCCCGTGAGCGCGGGCTCGACCGCCCCCATTCTCAGGGAAGCGACGCCTCGCTAGATTTCCCGCCAGAAGGGGAGTAGCTACGCGGGCAACGCCCGCGCGCGCGAGTCGTCAAGACTGCGCTCCGGGGTGAGCGCACGGCCCGCGCGGGTCCTCACGGACAAGGCGAGACCTTTGCACAGTCGGATTATTCACGGATCCGGGTGCGCGAGGACTCGCCTTTCGCGCATCCGGGGATCAGGAGGTCTCGATGAACAACCTGAAGGTCTTCACGCTGATGGCCGCCCTCACCGCCCTCCTTGGCGTGCTGGGCGGCTACTTCGGCGGCCAGAGCGGAATGGTGACGATGCTCGTCATCTCCGCGCTGATGAACTTCGTCATGTACTTCGCATCCAGCGGGATGGTCCTGCGGATGTACCGCGCTCAGGTCGTGGATGCGTCGCAGGCGCCCGAGCTCTACGCCATGGTCGATCGCCTGCGTCAGCGGGCCGGGCTGCCGATGCCGACGGTCGCCATCGCGCCGCACGAGCAGCCGAACGCGTTCGCGACCGGCCGCTCACCGGAGAAGTCGGTGGTGTGCGTGACGGCGGGGCTCCTCGAGCTCGTCCAGCGCGAGGAGCTCGAGGGCGTCATCGCGCACGAGCTGGCGCACATCAAGAATCGCGACATGCTCCTGCAGACGATCGCGGCCACGATGGCGGGCGCGATCTCGAATGTCGCATACGCGATGATGTTCTTCGGCGGTCGCGATGATGACAACGCCAACCCGATCGCGTCGCTCATCATGATCGTGGTCGCGCCGATCGCGGCGGCGATGATTCAGTTCGCGATCAGCCGCCAGCGCGAGTTCAAGGCGGATGCGGTCGGTGCGCAAATCACGGGACGGCCGCTCGAGCTCGCGAGCGCGCTGCAAAAGCTGGAGACGTACTCACGACGAATTCCGATGCACGTGGCGCCGGCGGCGGCACCGCTCGCCCAAGTGAATCCGCTCGCGGCGACAGCGTCGGGCTTCGCCAAACTGTTCTCGACGCATCCGCCAATGGCGGAGCGGATAGCTCGGTTGAGGGCGCTGGCTTAGTGGTGGACGGCAAAGACGTCAGAGCTCAGAATTCAGATTTCAGAATTCAGAAACGGCTACGGAGAGCCAGTATCGGCTTCCCGTAGGTTTGCTGAATTCTGAGATCTGAGTTCTGACTTCTGACGTCTTTGCCGTTCTCATAACCGGTGGATGACCGCCTCCTCGACGACGCGCCCGTCGCGCAGATGCTCGACCACGATCCTCTCAAGCAGGCGCGGAGTCACGGCTCCGTACCACACCCCTTCCGGATACACGACCACGATCGGCCCGCCGCTGCACACACCGAGACACGGGGTCTCTCCGCGCTTCACTCGGTGCGGGCCGAAGAGTAGCCCCTCACGCTCCAGGAGCGTGGGCAGGAGCGAGTAGAGGGCGCGACCTTCGCGATCGGGCGAGCAGAAGCTCCCCGTGCAGATCAACACGTGTCGGGAATACGGCTCCATGACAATGCCGGACATGAGAAACGTGGCGCCCGATGAGAAGATACGCGCCCACCGCGCGGTCGCGTGATGGCGCACGCCCTTCGCATTGGCGATCTGGCGCTCGATGTCGACATCCCCGCGCGTCCAACGCGCGAGCCGATGCTGATGGTGCACGGGCTCATGGGAGGCGCATGGTACTTCGCGAAGTGGCTGGAATTCTTCTCCGCACGCGGTCACCCCGCGTACGCGCTCAACCTGCGAGGGCATCACGGCAGCCGCCCGGTAGCTGACTTCGGGCACGTCTCGCTTCGGGATTACGTCGTCGACGTACAGGATGCGGCGCGCGGCATCGCCGAACGTCATTCCGGGTCGACGCCGATTCTCGTTGGACACTCCATGGGCGGGCTCATCATGCAGAAAGCGGCTGAGTCGCTGGCTCCTCCCGCGCTCGTGTTGTTGAGCACCGTGCCTCCGCGGGGCATTCTCCTCCTGAGTTGGCCGCTCATGCGACGGGAGCTCAACCATGTGCCCGCGATCCTCATGTCCCGGCCGATCATTCCCGATCCGCACGATGTGATCGCCCTCTTTCTCAACCGTGTCGATCCGGCCGAGGCAGCGTCGTTCATCCCGCGGTGGGCTCCAGCGAGCGGGCGAGTGGGCCGCGAGATCACGTTCGGCAGCATCGCCATCGACCCGAAGCGCATTGCATGTCCGATGCTCGTCATCGCCGGTGCGGACGACGTTGGAATCCCGGCGCGGATCCAGCGAAAGGTGGCAAGAAAGTACCGCGCGACGTTCCGCATGTACCCGGGAAATGCGCACTTCCTGATCTGGGAACCGGGGTGGGACCGGATCGCCGCCGACGTCGCGAGCTGGCTCGACCGGCACTCGGGGGAAGCTGGTCGCCGCTCCGCCTAACTCAGCGTGTATTGGTGACATGCGTCACCTGTGAGCACCCCGACGTTGTGGCCGGTACATGGCGCACAATCTGCATTTTGGCGGCGGGTGCCCCGCGATGCGCGGGCGCTCGCGGAATCTCAACCAGGAGCGGATATGCGTCGCATGATCCTTACGATGGCGGCCTTCGCGGTCGTCGGCTGCGTGCGTACGCACGCGAACGAGGCCACCGGCGAAATCGACGTGGATGTCGAGTCCCCGGCGAAGACCGGGGAAGATTGGAGCGGCTCGCTTCAAGCCCAGGGTGGATCGGGAATCACCGGATCCTTCAAGGCCTTCGTGGCCGATGGCAAGACGAACGTCACCGTCAACCTCGCCAACGCGATGGCGGGACAGCAGCTCCCCTGGCACGTCCATGAGGGCTCCTGCGGCAACGATCTGGGCATCGTCGGCAGCGCGTCCGCGTATCCCGTGATCGTCGTCGGCAACGATGGCAGGGCGAGCACCAGCGCGTCGCTCGGCGTCTCCCTCGACGAGGCCAAGGACTACTTCGTGAACGTGCACGCGTCGCCCACGAACCTGCAGACGATCGTGGCCTGCGGGGATCTGGACGACTGACCCCAGGTAGTCGAGGTCGTCGAGGTCGTCGAGGTCGTCAACGAAAGACAAGCGGGGTCGCGATCGCGGCCCCGTTTTGCTTTCGTCGATAACCTCGACGACCTCGACGACCTTGAGGACCTCTACCTCACGAACGACGCCAGCACGATCTCCAGCACGAACAGCAGCACGATCGCCAGCTCCAGCGCTTCACCGCGCGCGGCCTGCCCCTCGGCGTTGAGCATCGAGTACGTCTCGCGGATGATCGCGAGCTTGCGATCGATGCCCGCCCGCCACGCCCGCCCGCGAAAGATCTCCAGCGCCGCCGAGTAGATGCGCGCGAGATAGACGTCATCGGTCACCTTCAGCGAGTTCTCGGCGCGCTCCACCAGCTCGGTGGAGTCGGCGACGATCGACAGCAGATGCGTCAACAGATGCGTGAAGCGGCGGCGGAAGAATCGGCCCGGCTTGGCGCGCGCTTCGGCGATCTGGTCGTACATTCGCGTCAGCTCCGTGTCGAGCACCGCGTCGTAGAAGCGAAGCTCGAGCAGCTGCGCATTCGCGAACTCCAGGATGTACTGCACGTCCGTATCCTCGGCGACGGGCTCGAGCACGAGCGCGTTGTCCCACGTGAGGATGGTCAGGTCATCCCCGTAGTACGAGAACCGGTGCGGCAGGAGCTCGCGGCGCGCCGCGGCCGAGAGCGGGCGTGACTCGTTGAGCAGCAGCGGGATGATGTCGTCGTCGCCGAGCGCGTCGGCGGGCACGGGCCGGCCGGCAGTGTCCTCCAGCCGACGGATGCGAAAGACGATGTAGTCTTCGGAAACCGGAGCGATCGCCGGACGCTCGATGGCCGGCGTGATCCGCTCGAACAGCGCGTTGAGCTGCCGCTGAAACACGGGTGTCAGATCCGCGCCGACGTCCACCGCGTTGCCGAAGCGCGAGTACTGCTGCCAGTCGATTGACGGCGGCGCATCGATGCGAAGCCGCAGCGAGACGACGCCAAAGTCGAAGATGCGTGCTGCCACGGTGGCGTCGTACGCGCGGCCGTCGATGACGACGCGCTCATCGCCAAGGGGAACACTCACCGGCGGGTTGGCGATCTGCATCGCTTGCGCTTCGCCACCGAGTGGTCGCGCGCGCACCGGCGCGCTCGCGGCGAGGATCTCGAGCGCGCGGTCGAGGTGGATCTCGTAGCCCACGTCGTACAGGCGATAGACCATCGCGCCGCCGGTGACCTTCAGGGCGGCCGCGGATGGTCCTCGCTCAATCGTCAACGGACTTGTTGTCTCCCGGGGGAGCGACATACCGATAATCCTCGACGGGGACACCGCCGATGAGGTGTTCGCGAACGATGCGGTGCGCTCCGGCGACGTCGACGCCCGCGTACCACGTGTCTTCCGGGTAGACGACGACCATCGGGCCGTGGCCGCACTGATTCATACACCCTGCATGATTCACGCGCACCAGCCCCTTGAGTCCGGCCGCGGCGACGCCCTTCTTCAGCGCGTGATGCACATCCTGGGACCCCTGCTTCGGGCATTCCTTCCCCGACGTGCACACGAAAACGTGATAGCGGTACTGGCCCATGACAGACAGAGGTAGTCGAGGTGGTCAAGGGTGTCGAGGGTGTCAAGGTAGGGCGGCGGGTGCAGGAAGTTACCTTGACACCCTCGACACCCTTGACCACCTCGACACCTTTAGCTCCACATGCCCTTCTATCACGCAGACATGGTTCGTATCGTGCGTCTCGTGGCGCCGGAGCGTGACGTGGACGGTGCCGGCGATCCGCCACCACAGCCACGCGTCGGTGACGTGTGCGTCATCGTCGAGGCGGTGGACGAGGACATCTACCTCGTGGAGCGCTGCACCGATGACGGACGAACGTTATGGATCGCCGAGTTCATGGCGAGTGAGCTGGAGCTCGTGCAGCGATGATCACGATCGATGACTTTCAGAAGGTCGACATTCGCGTCGGCACGGTGGTGAGCGCGGAGCCGTTTCCCGAAGCGCGCAAGCCGTCGATCAAGCTGTCCATCGACTTCGGGCCCCAGCTCGGTGTCAAGCGCTCGAGCGCGCAGCTCACGCGACACTACACGCCGGAAACCCTGGTGGGGCGCCAGGTCGTCGCGGTCGTCAATTTCCCGTCGCGCCGGATCGCCGGCTTCGCGAGCGAGGTGCTGGTGCTGGGCGCGTGTCCGGAGCCCGGCGACGTCATCCTGCTGCACCCGGATATGCCGGTCGCCAACGGGGCGAGAATCGAATGAGAAGCGTGATGCGTCTCATCCTCGATGCTCGTTCCTCATTTCACCGCCAGCGATTGGACGACGGCGTAGATGGCGACGGCGATCGCGAACAGCCCCACCGCCAGCCAGCCGCCTAACGTCGTCGTCCGCCAGGTGAAGATGCGACGGGCCTTCCGCCGGAACGCGCCGCCACCAGGACTCCCCTCGGCGTGGAGAAATGCCGTCAGCAGGACGATGGGGAGTCCCGCTCCCATGACGAGGGTGGCTCCGGTGGGCACCCACGTGGGAAGATCGAAAAGATCGCGGATGAGCCGTGCCGCCGCGGTCACGACGACGGTGGCGGCCAGGTACGTACCTAACGCCTTCTTCGTCGTCACCTTCCGCCCCACCGACGGATGCCCGCCGGTCAGCGCGAGCGACATGTTGTGCGCGATGAGGGCGTTCAGCTCGTCGGTGAGATCGTCGGCATCCTGGTAGCGCTGGTCCGGGATCTTCTCGAGACACCGCATCACGATGCGCTCGAGCGTCGCGCCGACGTCCGGCCGGAGCCTGGAGACCGGGACCGGTCGCTCGGTGACCTGGGCCGCGAGGATCTTCCTCGCCGACCGCCCCGTGAACGGCGGCCGTCCGGCGAGCATCTCGTACGCGACGCAGCCGAGCGCGTAGATGTCCGCGCGGTGGTCGATGGTCGGATCGGCGGCGGCCTGCTCCGGCGCCATGTACGCCGGCGTGCCGAGCGCGAACCCGGTGGATGGCGTCGGGCCGGCGGAGCGCCGCTCCTCCGCCTGACGAAGCGCCTTCGCCACCCCGAAGTCGGTGACGAGGGCATGGTGCCTCACGAGCAGGATGTTGTCCGGCTTCACATCCCGATGGATGACGCCGAGGGCGTGCGCATGGCTGAGCGCGTCGATGACGTCGCGCATGATGCGGATCACGTCGGGGATCGGCAGCGTGCGCTCGCGCTCGAGCCGCTGGCGCAGCGACTCTCCCTCGATGTAGGGCATCGTGTAGTACAACAACCCATCGGCTTCCCCAACGAGCAGCACCGGCACGATGTGCGGGTGATGAACGCGTGCGGCGAGCTGGATCTCCCGGCGGAACCGCTCGATGCTGAGTGACCCGGTGAGCTCCGGCGGAAGGACCTTCACCACCACGCGCCGGTCGAGCGCGCCCTCCTGGGCGACGAAGACGCGCGCCATGCTCCCGCCGCCGAGCTCGCGATCGAGCCGATAGGCGCCGCCGAGAGAGGCCTGGAGCTGGTCCCGAAGTTGAGTCGCCATGCGGGTCCACCAAACAACGAGGAAACGGGCAGTCGTGAAATCTATCGGGAAACGGCGCCGGTTGCACGTACAAGGCATCACGAAGCGGTGATGGTGACGCCCCTCACGGGAACCGGTTCCCGGCTCGTTCCGTTGACAGAATACGGGTTTCCCCGTACCCCTTCGCTGAGCGACGACCGCGTGCGAGACACGCCGGCGCCAACGGGTGCGCCGTCACCGTCGCGGAACCTGTAACCAGGAGGGGAATATGGCCTCCACCACCGAGCCCACGACCACGGTCGACGCCGAGACCGCGCGCAAAGGCTACGCGCGCCCTGAGGTTCTGGTGACAACCGAGTGGCTCGCGGCCCACCTCGACCACCCGAACATCCGGATCCTCGAAAGCGATGAGGACGTGCTGCTCTTCGACACCGGCCACATCCCTAACGCGCAAAAGGTCGACTGGCACGCCGACCTGAACGATCCGGTGGTCCGCGACTACATCTCGTCGGAGAAATTCGAGGAGCTGCTTCGGTCCAAGGGGATCGACGAAAACACTCCCGTCGTGTTCTACGGCGACAAGAACAACTGGTGGGCGACGTACGCGTTCTGGGTCTTCCAGCTCTTCGGGTTCACCAACGCGCGCATCCTCGACGGTGGCCGCACGAAGTGGGAGAAGGAAGGGCGGCCCATGGTGACCGAGGTGAAGACGTTCCCCCGCACGAGCTATCGCGCGCCAAAGCGCGACGACAGCCGCATTCGCGCCTTCAAGGAAGAGGTACTCACGCACATGCGCGCCGCCCGTCCGTTGATCGACGTGCGCTCCCCGGAGGAATTCAGCGGACAGCGAACGCACATGGCGGAGTACCCGCAGGAAGGCGTGCTGCGAGGGGGCCACATCCCCGGCGCGAAGAACGTCCCGTGGGCGCGTGCGGCCAATCCGGATGGATCGTTCAAGAGCGCCGATGAGCTCCGACAGCTGTACGAGCGCGATGCGGGGCTGAAGCCGAAAGACGATGTCATCGCGTACTGCCGCATCGGCGAGCGCTCCTCGCATACCTGGTTCGTCCTCTCGTACCTCCTCGGCTACGACCACGTGCGCAACTACGACGGCTCGTGGACGGAGTGGGGGAACTCCGTGAGGACGCCGATCGAGAAATGACTCAGCATCGCGGCGCGAAAACGAAGGAGACGGCGGGCGGTGCGACGGGGACGGGCGCGCACCGCCCGCCGAATCACGTCATCGTGCGGTGGCGCGGCGATGAGGAGTTCGAGGGCGGACGTCCGGGTGGACCGACCCTTCGCGTCGACGGCCACGGAAAGGTGGCACAAAGTCCGGTGGACGTGCTGCTCACCGCACTCGCGTCGTGTTCCTCGATCGACGTCGTGGGCATTCTCGCCAAACGCCGCACGCCCGTCCGATCGCTGGACGTGGACGTCATCGGCGAGCGCGCGAACGATCAGGTTCCGCGGAAGCTCATCCGCCTCGTGCTGACGTACCGGATCGCCGGCGCGGGAATCGAGCGAGAGCACGCCGAGCGGGCGATCGAGCTCGCGCTGAACAAGTACTGCTCGGTGAGAGACTCGCTGGATCCGAAGATTCCGGTCGAGTGGAAGCTGGAGCTGGACTCCAGGTAGTCGAGGTCGTCAAGGTCGTCGAGGTGATCGAGGTGACTTCATCGATGTGAGTCACCTTGATCGCCTCGACTGCGCGCAGTCGAGATGATGAAGGTCGCTGATGGCGCGATGACGTCACCTCGATCACCTCGACGACCTCGACTACCTGGGCCATCTGGGGTCTCGGGCGAAATCGATTCCCTCGGCGTCGAACCGGCGCATCAGCTCGAGGTTGATCTGCTGCTGAATGTCGGCGTAGACGGTGAAGTCGGATGACGCGATGAAGTAGATCACGTCGTACTCGAGCGACCAGTCGCGCATCGCGCGGAAGTGCGCGCGGTCGAACCGCACCAGCGGGTGTCGCTCGACCACCTCGCGAACGATCGCGGGAATTCGCTCGAGCTTCTCGCGGGGCGTCTCGTACGTCACTCCAATGCGAAAATCGACGCGACGCTCGGACATCCGCGTGTAATTCCGGATCGTCCCCTCCAGCAGCTTCTTGTTCGGGAACGACAGCTCATCGCCGTTGAGCGTGCGCATGCGCGTCGCCCGCAGCCCCACGCTTTCCACCGTCCCCATGAGCCCCCCGGACTCGATGAAGTCGCCGACGATGAACGGTCGCCCGACGAGAATCGTCAGCGCGCCGAGCATGTCCGCCACCATGTTCTGGAGCGCGAGCGCGATGATGATGCCGCCGATTCCCAGGCCGGCGACCAGCGCGGTGACATCGACACCGAGGTTGTCGAGGAGAAAGAGCAGAAGGAGCGCGACCAGGACGATTCTCGCCATGACCGCGAGGGCCGCGACCGCGGTCTGCCCAGCGCCCGACACGTCGGCGCCTCGACGCCCGTAGCGGTCGGCCCAGAAGCCAATGAAGGCGTTGGCCCAGATCCCGATCTGCGCGAGCAGGGCGATGACCGACACGACGCGCGGGGCGGCGTGCGCACCGGGAGGCAGACGCAGGACCTGCGCGGCCGGGAAGATCGTGGCGACGAAGATCAGGGTGACTCGCGTCCGGACCAGGAGCGCGACGAGAAGATCGTCGAACTGCGTGCGCGTCCGCTGCGCAAACGCCTTCAGGCGCTTGACGGCGAGCTGCTTCAATCCCCAAAGAATCGCCGTCGCGACGACGACGATGGCCGCGGCGATGAGCCAGCGCTCGAGGGGGTTTCCGAGCCACTGGTAGTCGAGGAGGTTGTTCGGGGTCATGGTCGGGGAAATCTATTGCTCGCTGGTGCGCGCAACGAGCCAAGGGCACAAACGACAGAGACACAAAGGCACAGAGAACGGCAAGACGCTGTTCGGCTCGTGGCGCCGAAACGAAACCTTTGACCCCCCAATCGGTAATGTCCTTTGGGCGGCTCCCACGTTGCACGGAGGCCGCCACCGATGTACGCTTGGCCCCGCCCCTCGTTGAATTCACGGAGCCCGGATGCCTTCCGAGATCGTCTTCCTGCGAATGATGGAGATGCTGCTGCCGACGATCGCCATCGTCGCGCTCGGCTTTCCCATCATCCGCATCATCGCGCGGCGGTTCGAGCGGCGC
>Ga0075431_100003482_pt1 | contig 15258 bp, 10 predicted proteins | sample RhiMetdeltSRZDD5_FD_75297 | JGI IMG/M metagenome (GOLD analysis project Ga0075431, IMG submission 75297) | Populus rhizosphere microbial communities from Tennessee, USA - Rhizosphere MetaG P. deltoides SRZDD5 | ecosystem: Host-associated > Plants > Roots > Rhizosphere > Soil | place: USA... | reverse complement strand
ACCGGGAACCTAAGCCGCGGCGAATTTACAGCAGCAAAGAGACGCCACCAGCCGGACCCGCTGTCGCTCCCGTTTTGGAGAGGTCCGCTCGTCTCGTTCGGCGGCACTTACGCCTGCTGTCACTAGCGAAAGCAGCCGCGTTCGCTGTGATTGCGCCACCCCTTCTGCTCGTCCAAGGCGCGCAAGCCAGTCGGAGACCAATTTCCCCTGTAGCCGTAGTGCGTCGGGTCTGGGCGAGCTTGCGGGCGGCGACCGGCGTGCTAGGGGGCGGGTTCCCAGCCTTTGCCGTTCTTTTTGACCTTGCCGTTTTTGGCCAGCTCGGGCAGCCCGCGGTACAGGTAGTTTGGGGTGACTCCCATCTCCTTGCCCATCTCGGGGATGGTGATCCCCGGTTTGGCCTGCACCAGCGCCAGCGCCTGCGCGGAGCGGGTGCCGCTGCCGCGTGGGCGCCCGCGCCGGCGGCGGGTGGTGGTGCGAGATGATCGACGGCGCCCGCGGGAACGTCGGCCCGGGGCGGCGGCGCCGTCGCCATCGCCCAACCTCTGGACCATAGCCTCGAGCTGGTGATACTCGTCGACGAGCGGCTTCAGTTCTTTCATCCGCTCGGTGATCTGCCGACGAACGTCGTCGACTAGCGCCATGCGTGCCCCCTCCGAACGGTAAAGGTAGTACTTACCACTATACGGGACGGGTTGTTGTTTTCCGAGTTCTGTCACTCAGTCGCCCCCAGCACAAATGAGGTCACCAACGCGGCCAAGTGACCGTCCGTGGGGCGGCGGATCGATGGTAAACACGGTGTACGCGATGCCTTTGGCCCGGGCTGGCGCAGTCGCCCGCGTTCTTAGATGGTCACCGGTCTCGAACTCCCACTGGTTCGGGCACCCGCCCTGCTGGAACGCATGGGCGTTCTCGGGCGTGACCGCGCCCCCCGCCTACGGTCGAGGTCAGCGGCGCCGGCCGCGCACCACCAACCGGCCGGCTCCGAGACTTTACGGCGGGGTCGACACCGGTCGTTACCCGGTTTATGCTGGGCGATGGCCGCCGGCCGCCGCACCGCCGTTAATGCGGTGATCTCCCACCGCGGTGTTGGTGTGGTGCGGGGAGACGGCTCTCGGGGATGGTGCGCGCGATTTGTTATTCGGTGTCGCTCGCCCTCGCATTGTGGGTGGCGTTGCCTGATGTTGCGATGGCGGTGCCGCCGCAGCGGTCGCTGGGCGAGGGTGCCTGGTGTTGGTTTGCTGACCCGCGGGGGGTCCACTATGAGGGGGCTCACCGGCAGACCTTTATCGGGTGGGTCGCGGGGGATGGCGACATCAAGGTCGCGGCTTTCGACCACGACTCGGGCATCCCTACCACGGCCGTTCTGCATTCCAAGCTCCAGGTCGATGACCACAGCAACCCGGCTCTGCTGGTCTGGCCGGATGGGCGGGTCGAGGTGTTCTACGCCGGCCACAACGGCAATCGCATCTACTACCGGGTGACGCGGAACCCGGAGGACATCACCTCGTGGGAGCCCGAGGCAACGATGCCCACGAACACGTCGGGGCCGTATGGCTTTACCTACCCGAACCCGATCAGGCTCAGCGCCGAGGCCAAGACCTACCTGTTCTGGCGCGGGGGCAATTACAACCCGACCTTCTCGACGCGGCAGGACGGCCAGAGCGCTTGGTCGCCGGCGCAGAACCTGCTCATGGTCTCCGGCCAGCGGCCGTACGTGAAGTACGACGCCAAGGGCGGCGACACCATCGGCTTTGCCTTCACCAACGCGCATCCGGCCGAGGCCAGCGACGTCAACGTCTACTTCGCCTACTACAAAAACGGGGGCATCTACAAGGCGAACGGGTCGCGAATCGCCTCGCTGGGGACGCCGATCGCACCCAGCCAGGCCGACAAGGTCTTCGACAATGCCGACAAGGTTTGGGTCCACGACATGGTCTTTGACTCGCAGGGCAGGCCGGTGATCGTGTTTGCCGACTTCGTCTCGGCGACCGACCACCGCTATCGCTATGCCAGGTGGACGGGCAGCGCTTGGGTGTCTTACGAGATCACTCCGGCCGGGGGCTCGATCAGCCTCGACGGCAAGCAGCCCTACTACTCGGGCGGGATCACCCTCGACCACGAAAACCCCAACACGGTCTACCTCTCGCGCGACCTCGGGGGAATCTTTGAGGTCGAGACCTGGACCACGCCGGATCGCGGCAAGAGTTGGTCTCGGACGGCGGTGACCGCCAGCTCGAGCGCCAACAACTACCGCCCGATCTCGCCCCGTGGGCTGATCCCCTTCTCGGGCGACATGAGCGTGGTCTGGATGCGCGGGATCTATCAGAGCTACATCGCCTATCAGACCTCGATCACGGCCACCTCGGCCAACGGCGGCACGAAGGCTCCCATTGCCGACGCCGAATGGTCTCCGCACCAGGGGCGGGCTCCGCAGCGGGTGTCGTTCGACGGCACCGGTTCCAGCGACCCGGACGGCACGGTGACGGGCTGGGCGTGGGACTTCGGCGACGGCAGCAGCGGCTCGGGTTCCACTGCGGTCCATACCTACACCCAGGCGGGCCGCTACTTCCCGAAGTTGACCGTCACCGACAACTCCGGCGCCCGAGGCGTCTTCGTCGGCGAGGTCGTGGTCGACCCCGGCTCGCCCCCGACGGTGGCGAGCGGTGGGGCGACGGCGATCACCTCGACGTCGGCAACCCTCAACGGGTCGCTGAACCCCCAAAACCAGGCGACGAGCTACCACTTCGAGTACGGGACCACCAGCGGCTACGGCTCGGCAACCCCCAGTCAAGCGCTGTCGGCGTCAGACAGCACGAGCCACGCCGTCTCCGCGGACGTCAGCGGCCTCACTCCCGGTGCGACCTATCACTACCGGATCGTCGCCACCAACCCCGCCGGGACGACGGCCGGGGACGACCGGACCTTTACCGCCACCCCGGCCCCCACCAGCCGCTACCGCGACGCGGTCGTCGCCACCAGCGGCCTGGCTGGCTACTGGCGGCTAGGAGAGCAGAGCGGCACCACCGCCGCCGACGAGACCAATGCCGCCCCGGGCAGCTACCTGGGCGGGTACACCCTCGGCCAGCCGGGCGCGCTGGCCGCAGACGCCAACACCTCGGTGACCTTCGACGGCATCGGAGGCGAGATGAGCGCGCCCGGACCCGCCCTGCCGGCCACAGCCGGGTCGCTGGAGGGCTGGTTCAACTGGCAAGGCGGCGTAGCGCTGATGCGCGACGGCACCACCGCCGGCGGCTGGATCCTGGCCTACGACAGCGGCGGGTCGCTCTATTACCGCCTCGGCGGGACATCCTTCAACACCGGCCTGACGTCGGCCTCGGTCCGCAACGGCTGGCACCACTTCGCCGCCACCACAGACGGCACCAACGTCGCCTTCTACCTCGACGGGCAGCTCAAACACACCGCCACCGGAGCGGGCACCGCCGCACCCACCCTGCCCTGGCACGTCATGCGAAACGGCGGCTACGCCCAGTACACCCAGGGCCAGGCCGACGAGGTCGCCATCTACAACGTCGCCCTCCCGGCGACGACCATCCAGCAGCACTACAACGCCGGCAAGAACCCATAGAGGCGGGCGCGCTCGTCGCAGGCGAGGAAGCGCCGCCGACGACCCGCAAACCCGAGCTTGCGATCAGGCGGCTAGCAAGGCGAGGCTTAGTCGCTGTAGGTGTTCACGAAGGCAAAGGGTTCACGCACCCCGTGGCCTCAGGCTCCTGAGCTGCTGATTCGTAGTTAGCTCCCGGCGACAGCAGCACGGCGACGGCCGGGCTCGACGGCGACAACAACACCGCAACCGCCAGCGGCGACGGCAGCGTCGCGGTGGCGGGCATCCGCGACAACAACACCGCCACCGCCACCGGCGACCAGAGCCGGGGGCTGCGGGCCTCGGCGACAACAACACCGCTACGCCACCACCGATGGCTGCGCCATTGTTGCCACCGGAGGTGGCGATTCCAAGTCGTGCTAGGGCGGGGATGAGGGAGGTGGCCTTCCGGCTCACATGTGGGAGGGCCACCGGTCCTCACCACGGCCCTCACCATCGCCCTTCATCGGCCCGCGGTCGCCAAATCAGGTCCGGGCGCTTCGACGTCGTATGAGGCTTAGTAGCTGCACGTGTTCACGCGCGTTGGGTCGATCGCCAGCGTGCGCAGGAGCGCGAGTCTTCTGCCACACGATACGCGGCGGCGGCGCAGCAGCACCTCGCGCGGGGGATTGGAGTGCGCCAAGTCGTATGTGCTGATCAGGCGGTGCACAGTGGAGAAGGACGAGGTCGTCGGCGTGATCTGCCCGACTGCCTCACGCCGCGCGAGCAGCGACGACGAGCGGCTGAGAGAGCGCGGACGCTGGTCGTGAGGTCGTCATATCGGTTCCAAAAGGTGACGACGGAGGAAATCGACTCGTCCGCGATTCCTTGAGCAGGTCGAAGGCGGCGAACAACGGCAAGGTCGAAGCTCTCGTAAAACCAGGCCGCGCACCCGTAATGTCGCAATACTGTCGCCCTCTCCTCATTAGACGTTTTTCCTCCCCGGGCGACTCCGGCGGCTTGTTATGGTGAACTGACCCCGATCCTCGAGGCGAGCAACCGTGAGCCGCACAATCGCCGCGTCCGCCGCCGTTGTCGCTCTGCTCACACTCGTCACCGCCCTGCCGGCCGACGCCCGCAACCTGACCGGTACCAGCAGAGCCGACACGCTGCGCGGCACAAACAAAGCAGACGTCATCCGCGGCCGAGGAGGGCCAGACCGCCTCTCGGGTCGTAGAGGAGACGATCGGCTCGACGGCGGCACGGGAAGCGACCGGCTCTCGGGCGGCAAAGGAAACGACAAGCTCAAAGGCGGATCGGGCAAAGACATCCTCGACTGCGGTCCCGGTCGCGACAGGGCCGCCGCTGACACCACAGACACTGTCCGCAGCAACTGCGAGACCATCACCGGGCGAGGAGGAGGGAGCGAACCTCCACCTCCAGCGACGCCCCCACCTCCAGCGACGCCTCCTCCTCCAACGACGCCTGCACCACCGCCGGAGTCAATACAAGGGGACTTCATCGGCAACCTCACGACCACTGTCCGCTACCTCTCCGTCTGCACCGGCCAGGTGCTCGGCGACGAGACCACTCAGATCCCGACTCGCATCACGATCCGCCCCGCGCTGCAGCCCAACCCGGCCGACCTGCCCGCCGACACCCCCGAGCAAAACCCGTTCAACCTGATTCTCGGCCAGACCACCGCAGCCGGCGCCACCGCTCCGGGGTCGATCAACCTGGCCTCAGCCGCGCCATTTCGCTTCAGCGCGATCAGAAGCCTCACCCTCCAGTACTGGAACCTTGCTCTTAACGGCACCGCCCTCACCGGCACGCTCGCCCAAGATCACCGTGAGGAAGGCGCCGCCTTCAATCTGCTGGGCGCTTACCAGGAACTGATCGCGTGCCAGCCCCAGTTCGGTACCTACGTTAACCAGCTCGCCATCGCCGAAGGCGCCACGCTCAGCGGCACCGTCACATCCCAAACCGTACAGCTGCGAATCAGCGGCGCAACCATCGACACCTTCCACCAGTTCACCGCTGAGATCACGGCTGCCCGTACAGGCTAGGACGGCGAGATGCGGTAACCAGCCCGCCCCTACGAACCGCGGGAGCGTCGACGCTCTCAGCCACACCGGTGCCGAGGACGCCGCCCATACCGTCTAGTGCGCCCCGCAGAACTCCCCCGATCCTCGACGCGTTTTACTAGTCCGGCCAGCGGGCCATCGTGCCGAGCGGATCTTCCCAGACAGCGTGGTAAGCAGGTCCCTGGGGCGACGTCCCGAACGGGAAGGTCCCGGGCGGGGCGTGGACGTACTGCAGCTCGCCCCAGAAGCCCGGGAACGCGACCCAGCTTGGATGGCCGTCCTCGATCACGCGGATGTGGGTGAATGTGTCGCCCGCCTCCCGCGGACCGGCGACCTCGCCCCCGTCGAAGGAGCGGTCGACCGGGAGCGGCAACATGTGCTGTCGGAGAAAGGCGATCGCCTGCGCCGGAAGGCAGTCGGTGTCGATCGAGTGGATCCCGGCCGAGAAGTAGTTCGCGTGCGAGCCGGCCGCCACGTGGACGATCGGATGCGTGTCGAGCCTAGGCGTCGAGACCCAGGCGCGCCGCTGACCCAGACAGTGCTGGCTGTAGCCGACGAACTGGGGCTGCCCGTCCTCGGAAAGCACCACGTTGACGACCTCCCAGTCAGCCTCGTGCGCCTGCCAGATAAAGTCGTCGGGCGGGTAGTCGTACGAGTACGTGTTGTCGTAGTAGAAGTACCAGTACTGGAGCACGATCGCTCCCGGCGGCCGGACGACGCGCCCGTAAACGACGCTCGCTCCGTCGCCTTCTGCTCCCCCTGCCGCGTAGCACGACAGTCCGCCGATCGGGAGCGTCGGCACGCACGAATCCTGGTTCAGCCGCCAGGTACCGGTGCCGGGCAGCTCACCCGGCTCCGGATCCGGGTCGACGACCGCCCACGAACCTGCCTCAAGGCGCTCGAGGTCGGCGTCCGCGACGAACGACTGGACGCTGACCGGACGAAACTGCTCGACGGGATCGAGATGGGTGACGGGCTGGTAGGTCCCCAGGAGCCCGTTGTCGACGTTCTTCGCGCGGGCCATGCCGGGGGCCAAGACAACGACGAGCGCGGCGGCTAGCACCGCGGTTCCTCGCAGGACGGAGATCACCATCGCTGTCCTCCTTCGGCTTTGAGTCGTACGGCCAAGGTGTCGAGGGTGTGTCATCAATCGGCCACACGTGGCGCGGGTGCCAGGGCGGCGGCTTACGAGCGCAAACCAGACCGCAGCCGTCCGCCGCGACCCCGACCGCAGCCGTCCGCCGCGACCCCGACCGCGCCGGTGGCGCGGCTGCGGCCTGCCACGCTGCTGCGTAGGCTCCGACCGGAGCGGCATCAGGACCGGCTTCGGCACGCGACAACCCTACGCCTGACGATCACGCCGCGCACCTCCTTATCGCCGCCGATCTTCGCCGCGTGCCGCCCGGGAATCAGCTTCCTCGGAGCGGGCGTGCCGCGTGTCTGGTTGTGGGCCGTGGATGCCAGTGTGGCGGGCGTTGCCTGACCCGCGGCGGATGCGAGCGATCGACCCGGACTCCAGGGCGGCTGATGACTTTCACCCCAAAAGATTGGCGGGACCGGCCGTGCGCTACAAGCGTAGGTGAGACGCGCAGTGGGAGGCGCGCAACCGCCAAAGCTCACAGCGCGTAAAGAGAAAAGACCGCCGTGCTTGCGCCCGTTACCTTGGTGCCGCCCTTCCCAGCTGGCCAACCCCCAGTCACGGGCCGGTTCGCCTGCGCACCACGGGCTTCGGGCCCGGGAAGGGCGGTGGTCCACGCCGAGGGCAGGCAACACAGATGCCAGACTCGTGCCCCCGAGTCTCCTCCTCGGCCGGGGTGATTCGGCGCCGCATCTCTCAACCGCGGGTGGCCGTGAACGTGCGATTCCTATCCCACGATGACCGTGTAGGTGAACTCGGAGACGAAGAACGCGAACCCGTAGGTGGCCTGAAGCGCGTCGCCGAAGAGCCCTCCGCTGACCGTCACCGTGTGCGTCCCGGGCGTGAGCGGGTGCAGGAACGCACCGAGGGTGATCATGTGCGTTCCGCCGCCGTCGGGCAGCGGCGGCGTGGTCACCGGCCCGGCCAGGTACTCGGCGCCGATCGGGGTGCTCTGCCCGTCGACTGTGATCTGCCACCCGCTGGCCCCGTACTGGTCGGGACCGAAGAAGTAGGGCACGGCCTCTGCGCGGCTGTCTGGATATGGCGCAGGGAACGGCGGGGAGTCGTCGGCGTTGGCCATCGGGACGAAGAACCTGGTGCCCGGCCGTACCGTGAACGTGCTCGACCCGCTGAACCTGAGGCCACCCCCGACCACCGGCTCGGGATCTGCGAAGTCCTTGACGTACAGGATCTGGAACGGGGTGTCGGGGTAGTTGGCCGGGTTGTTCCCGCTCGCGGTGAACACCGCGAGCGCGCCCGTCATCCTTTCGAGGCTCCAGCCCAAGGGCCGCGCGTCGGGCGGGAGCACCGGGCTCGACGTGGCAAGAGCGCTGCTCGCCATCGCTGGGCACAGGACTGCCGCGGCGGCGGCCAGGACGAGCGTGCGCTTGACACTAGACATGCCACACCTCCTTTTTTCGCATCCGGCGGCTGCCGGAGACCAGTCGTCCTCGACCCGGCAGGGGCTCCACTCCTCGGGGTGGGCAATGTCGGATCCGGGGCAGGCTCCTGCCGCGCGGTCGAGGTTCGGTCGAGGTTCGGTCGAGGCGCCCTCTATGACGCCGCCACCGGGCGTGTTAGCGTCGCCCTGTCGAGGTGTGGTGAGGTATGGAGTTCTGGATCCTGGGGCCGCTGGAGGTCACGAGCGGCGACAGGCGTGTCGAGCTTGGCTACACGAAGCAGCAGGTGGTGCTGGGCGCGCTCTTGCTTTACGCGAACCGGGTGGTGTCGCGCGAGCGGCTCATCGATGAGCTGTGGGGCGAGTCGCCGCCGCCGAGCGCGGCGAAGCTGATCCAGGGGTACGTCTCTGGCCTACGCAGGGTCCTCGGCCGTGACGCGATCGTGACGCGCTCCGGCGGCTATCTCGTGCGTGTCGATCCGGAGCGCCTGGACGCGGCACGGTTCGAGCGGCTCGTCGGCGAGGGCCTGGCGTGTCGAGATAATCCCGAGCTCGCGGCGAAGCGGCTGGGCAGCGCCCTGGGACTCTGGCGCGGGAGCCCGCTCGCCGGGCTCCCGCTGCGGTCCTCGGCGCGGCACGAGCTTGCCCGGCTGGCCGAGCAGCGCCTGACGGCGCTCGAGCGGCGGGTCGACGCAGAGCTTAGGCTGGGGCGGCACCACGAGCTGGTGGGCGAGCTCCGCGAGCTCGTGGCCATGCACGCCTATCGCGAGCATTTGCGCGGCCAGCTGATGCTCGCCCTCTACCGTTCTGGCCGCCAGGCCGAGGCGCTGGACGTCTACCGCGCCGGGCGGCGACTGCTCGCCGACCAGCTGGCGCTCGAGCCCAGCGCGCCGCTGCGCGATCTCGAGCGCCAGATTCTGCGTCACGATCCCGTGCTGCGCTTGGCGCCCCGCGCGCGTAGTCGGGCGGCCCCGTCGGCGTCCCGCCCGCCGACGTCGGCGCGCGCCCGCGAGCGCCGCCGCATGCTCCTCGCGGCGGCGGTGGCGGGCCTCGTCGCGACCGCGGTCGCTGTCCCGGTCCTGTTCGGGGGCGGGGGCGACGGCGGGCGCCCCGGTGGGCCGGCGGGCAACTCCGTCGGTGTGCTCGACCCGCAGAGCGGTCGGCTGCTCGCCGACGTCGCCCTCAGGATGGCGCCAGGGGACGTGGCGGTCGGCGGGGGCGCCGTCTGGGTGGCGAACCCCAACGAGGGCGCGATCACGCGGATCGAGCCGACTACGCGCACGATCCGGCAGACGATCCGAGTCCGCACCGGCCCGGCGGCGATCGCGGTGGGGGCGAGGGCGGTGTGGGTGGCGAACGGCCTGGACGGCACCGTCTCGAAGGTCAGTCCCGACACGAACCGGGTCGTCCAGACGACGAGGGTCGGCAATGGGCCGACCGGAGTGGCGGTCGGCGAGGGTTCGGTCTGGGTCGTCAACCGCGACGATCACACGCTCTCGCGAATCGATCCGGCCGCCGGACGGGTTCGCACGACGGTCGCCGCCGGCGCGGACCCGGTCGACGTCGCGGCGGGCGCTGGCGCGATCTGGGTGACGAGCCGGTCCGACGGCGAGCTGCTCAAGCTCAATCCGGCGACCGGCAGGATCGTCGATGCGGTGAGCGTTGGCCGGGGCCCGGCGGCGGCGGTAGTCGCCGGAGGCTCGGTCTGGGTGGCAAACGCGCTCGACGGCACCGTGTCGCGGGTCGATCCGGTTGGCGCCGTGGTGCGCGGGACCGTCCCGGTCGGCCAGGGCCCCACCGCGCTCGCCGCCGGGCTCGGGGGCGTCTGGGTGGGCCACGAGGGTGACGGCAGTGTTTGGCGCATCGATCCGGCCACCGGCGCGGTCGCCCGGCCGCTCCCCCTCGGCCGCCCTGTTGCCGGTCTGGGCGCCGGCGCCGGCGCTCTGTTCGTGTCGGCGCTCCCGGCCGGTAGCCCCCACCGTGGCGGCACGCTCAGGGTGCTGTTCGGCGGCGACGCGATCGAGTCGGTCGACCCGGGCTCCGCCTACGACCCGGTCAGCCTGTCCGTACTTCGCCTGACCCACGACGGGCTGACGGCGTTCGAGCGCGTGGCCGGCAGCGGGGGCGCCCAGCTGGTGCCGAACCTGGCCACGTCGCTCCCCAAGCCCACAGACGCGGGCCGGACATACACATTTCGCGTGCGCGACGGCATCCGCTATGCCAACGGCGACCCGGTCCGGCCGGCCGACTTCCAGCGCGCGCTGGAACGCGTCTTCACCTCTCGTTCCGGCGCGGCGTCGCTCTACACGGCACTCGAGGGCGCCCGCGCGTGCGCGCGCCGCCCCCGGCGCTGCGACCTGTCCGCCGGCGTGGCCCCCGACGGGCCGGCGGGAACCGTGACCTTCCACCTCACCGAGCCCGACCCCGAGCTGCCCAACAAGCTGGCGCTGCCGCCTGCCGCGCCCGTGCCGCCGGACGCGCTGAGCCGGGCGTCGCGCGGGCGCCCGGTCACGGGCACCGGTGCGTATACGATCGCGAGCTACGTGCCCGGCCGCGAGCTCAAGCTGGTGCGCAACCCTCACTTCCGGCAGTGGTCGTGGGCGGCGAGACCGGCGGGCTACCCCGACGAGATCGTATTCGCGCTGGGCGTCTCCGACGCGCGGCAGCTGCGCGACGTCGCGCGCGGCGACGCCGACGTCGCCTACTTCCCGCCCGCCAGGAAGCTAGCGCCGCTCCGATCTCGCTATGCAACCCGCCTGCACACCAATCCCGGACCGGCCCTCTGGTACCTCGGCCTCAACACACACGTCCGCCCGTTCGACGATGTGCGCGTGCGGCGCGCGCTCAACTACGCCGTTGACCGGACGACGGTTGCGCGATCGTCCGGCGGCGCCTTCGGAGCCCGCCCGACGTGCCAGATCCTGCCGCTCGGCCTCCCTGGCCACCGGCCATACTGCCCCTATCACCACGACCTCGCGAGGGCCAGGCGGCTCGTGGCGGCATCGGGCACCCGCGGCGCGCGCGTCGTCGTATGGTCATCGCCCCGGGCCCTTGCGTGGATGTCCCCCATCATCTCCGCGCTGCGGCAGCTGGGCTATCGCGCGCGCATCCGGTTCGCCGGCGAGGACGATCCGTCGATCACAGCCCTCCCCCGCCGCGTCATTATCCAGGCCGCCCAGCAGGCGCGGGTCGCCGAGTATCCCGCCGCGTCCAGCATGGTGCACCCGTTTACGTGCCGGGCCAGGACCCCCAACCTGCCCTCGTTCTGCGACCACGCGATCGACCACGCGATCTACCGCGCGCTCAAGCTGCAGCCGAGCGACCCGCACGCCGCTAGCGACCTATGGGCACGGATCGACTCGATAATCGTCGACCGCGCAGCGGCCGTGCCACTCGCCAACCCGCGCAGGATCGACTTCCTCTCCAAGCGCGTGGGCAACTACCAGTACCACCCACTCTGGGGCATGCTGCTCGACCAGCTGTGGGTTCGGTAGTTCCCCGCGAAATGGTGTGGTTTATGCCGCGGGTACGGCGCGTGTATCGGACCTGCCTCGAGGCGATAGCCAGCGCCGCGCTCGCCCAGGCTGCTGCGTATCGTCCGCGGCGAGCGTGCGGCTAGGCAGACGGATATGCTCGCCTGTCCGAAACCCGGTCGTCGGAACGAGACGTGATGCCGTTCCAGATGGCGAACGAGACGGAGCTCTATTACGAGGCGAGGGGCGATGGCCCTCCGCTTTTGTTGATCATGGGTGCCAGCGGGTGTGGGGGCGTCTTCGGTCGGTTTGCGGAGCTCCTGGCCGACGAGTTCACGGTCGTCTCATACGACCGCCGCGGCAACGGGCGCAGCCCCCGGCCGGCGGACTGGCATACGACCTCACCGGAGGAGCAGGCCGAGCATGTAGGTGGTACTCATCCTCGGCCAGCCGCCGAAGGTACCGGCGGACGCCTTTGCCTTGGGCTGGGATTCATGAGCACTCCTGCGACGGCCAGGTATCCCGCCGTCCTAACAGACAAGGCAACCCAACAGTTGCTCAGGTTCGTGCCCATCGCGGAGAGAACCGCGGCGAGCAGACCGAGCACGAACGCAAGCGATAGACCGCCGATCAGCACCGACTGCGGCGAGGTACGCGCCGCACCGTACCCCTCCCCTCCCTCGACGACAAGCACTCGTGTCGGCCTTGCTTGGCGAGCCTGCGCGCTCTAGCGTCGAGGAGGCCGATGAAGCTGCCTACTCCCCGCCGGCTTCGCAACCGCAACGCGCTCGAGGTGGTGGCCTCCGAGTTTCGGCGCGCGGGCGTTAGCGACCGCGATGAGATCCTCGCGGCACGGCGGGCGCTGCGGCGGGCCGAGAGGTTCTACGACCGCGCCGTGGCGCGCGCGGAGCGCGACGTGGCGATCGCGCGGGCGCCCGAGCCGATCGCCGCCTTCGGTTACCGGCTGGTCCTCTACGACGACCGCGTGAGCACGCCAAGCGCGAGCCATGAGCTCGTGAGCGCGGTGCGCGCAAGCGTCCGCGAGTCGCCGCGCGGACACGGACAACTGGAGCTCGCCATCGTGGGGCCCGACTGGCGGGAAGCCGTGGAGGGCGGGCGCGAAGACGACGAGGAGCTGCGCCGGCTCGCCCGAGCGATCGAGCGCGCCGCTCGGGACGCGGAATCAGTGAAAACGGACCGGCAGCCGGAAACCGCTGCCGCCGAGGGAAGGCTCGCAGCGGCCCGGGTCGAGCGCCTCGGGATCGAGGACGTAAAGCCGCTGCTCGACCGGCTGACGGAGCTCACCGAGGCAGGCGAGCGAGTGCTCGACATGGCGCCCGGCATCTCGACCGGCCACGATGGGGTGCTCGTGGTCACCGATCGACGGCTGCTGTTCGTCGGGCTGCGGCACAAGCTCGTGCTTCCCTACCACCGCATCGCGTCGATCGCGGCGAGCGGGAGGTGGTTCCGCGCAAACCTGATCGTCTCCACCGCGAGCGGAAAGACCGTCGTGGCCGGCTTGGATCCCACGCACGCTAGGGAAATCGCCGCGTTCGCTCGTCGACGCATCGCTGAGTCGTCGGCGATCGTCTGAATCAGCGGCCCGCACAGACGCCAGTGAGCGGACACGGCCGCTGCTCCGGGCCGAAAGATCCATGAGCAGAGACGTCGTCAGCGCGGAAGATCCAGGCCCGCGCGCCTCATGAGTCCGGGAGGGCGTCGATCGGTTCTGCGTACCAGGGCGCGTCGGGTCCGCTGACCCGCTTCAGCCAGCGCTCGGCGTCGAGGCGACCGAGGGCGATCGCCTGCTCGTGGAACTCGGAGTCGAAGAGCAGATAGCTGATCAGCTCGCCGTGCTGCTCGCTCTCACCGCCGAGCAGGCGGCTGAGGATCGCCACATCGGGGGCTCGCAGTCCCCGAAGCCCGCCGTAGCGGCGGCGAAACACGGCGCTGGCATCCGGGTGCCAGGCTTCACTGTGCACGACGACACCCCGGTCGGGCCGAACGGCGCCACCGTCGCGTCGAGGCTCCAGCACCCGAACGCCTCACCACCAGTGCCGAACGAGTTCTCCGCACTGGGCGTCTGGAGGACCGCCGTCCACAACGCCCCGAGTTGCACATCGAGCGTCATTGTCGGCGTCGCACCCGCCGACGACGCGGCCGCAGCAACCACCACCGCCACGATTAACAGGATGCGAAGCAGACGGCACACGACAGACCTCCCAGCGAACGTTCCTAGCGCCCACCGCCGCCGAGCTGCCGGGCGAGCCTCCCACCCCGCGCGCACCCTTTCAACGCCCGCGCGCCCCAACGCCTCCGCGGACACTCAGTGTCGGTTAATCCGTAAGGCTCCGGTTAACCGATAAACATGTCCGGAGTAATGTGTCGTTTTGTACCTTTGATCTGCTCACCGCAGATCGACAACTCTCGGGCAGTCGCGCAGCGGGCAAACGAGGCGCCCCGCCGGCTCGGCCTTGGCCTGGGGCGTGATCGGCGCCTACTGGCAGTGGCCGTCGGCGTCGCTCGTCGCCGGGTCGCGCACGGTGGCGCGGATGCACATGGGCGCAAAGGTGTCGCGAGGCGCGGTACCGTTTACGTCCTACCGTCGGTCAGGAGGAAAGGAACGTGTCAGTAGCCGACGACGTTCGCCAGCAGATCACGAAGCGGCTGGAGCAACTCAAGCCGCTGGTCGAGGAATACCACCAGCTCGAAGGGATGGTCCGGAAGTTGGCCAGTGGGGATGGTGCTTCGAGTTCGCCCGGTCGCACCTCCGCTCGCGCTCGCTCCAGGCGCAGCACCACCGGGCGCCGTCGCGGGCGTCCTCGTGGGAGCGGCACCCGCTCGGCTCAGGCACTGGCCCTAGTTGAGGCCAAGCCTGGCATCACCATTCCCGAGATGGCCAAGGAGATGGGTATTACTCCCAACTACCTCTACCGGGTTCTGCCCGAGCTCGCCAAGGACGGAAAAGTCAAAAAGAACGGCAAGGGCTGGGAGCCCGCTTCCTATCTCCGACTCGACGAGCCTCGGGGCGCGTAAACATGCCCAGCGGGGAAGCCGAGTGCCGCATCGACGCCGGCGACGCCTCTTAGGCCCTGTTAGCGCAGATCGAGGGCATCTTGAGCCTCGCCCGCAACTCTTAGGACCCCAACGCTCCGACGATCGACGCACACGGCCTGATTGGCCTACCGGCCGGCCGCTATATACGGACATGCTCGCCTTGGGGGACAGCTCGCGTTGCGATCACGCGCGCGACACGTTCGGTGGTTCTCCCGGATGCAGGTAGCCGGTTCTCCCCGGATGTCAGGCACCCGCAGACCAGGCATCTTCGTGGTCGTCAGCGGAGCGCTCGTCTTTCCTGGTGGGCGGGCGGGCGGTACCGCGTTGTAGGCCGCTACCCGCTACACGGCGTGCGGAGGTTGCGGCTTGAAGGTATCGGCTCGCGTACCTCGAGCGCGCGTCGAGGTCCTCGAAGACGACCGGATCCGGTGCCCGCCCGGCGACCCCGCCAATAGACGCGGCCAGTGCGCCGGGCGACCACCGGATTAATCAGGTCCCCGGTGGGCGGTAGTCGACCGCGTCCCTCGAGCGCTTCGCAGCGTCGTCGACCTGCTGGTGGGTAAGCA
>Ga0075431_100003479_pt1 | contig 15262 bp, 4 predicted proteins | sample RhiMetdeltSRZDD5_FD_75297 | JGI IMG/M metagenome (GOLD analysis project Ga0075431, IMG submission 75297) | Populus rhizosphere microbial communities from Tennessee, USA - Rhizosphere MetaG P. deltoides SRZDD5 | ecosystem: Host-associated > Plants > Roots > Rhizosphere > Soil | place: USA... | reverse complement strand
GCTGTAGTTCACGTGATTTAGCGAGTTAAACATGTCGGCCCGGAATTGCAACCGTATTTTCTCGCGAATCGGGAAGTTCTTCCCCAGTCCGAGGTCGACCGTCCAGGAACCGGGGCCCCGGAACGCATTGGGTCCCAGATTTCCGGGCCGCACCGTCGCCCTCGAAACCGAGTTGATGGGGACCTGCGTGAACGCGGCCCTATTCAGGTATACGAGCGTCTTCCGCCAGTCCGGATTCACCGCCACGCCCCCGTTGTAATCTGGCCGGACGTTGTGCAGCGGCGTACCGGCCTGTGTCACGTTAATCGCTCCGCCTGACTGGGCGATCAAAATGCTCGAGAGCTGCCAGCTGCCCAATACCTGGCGAAGGATGGAATGGTAGCCTGCGAATGCCGGCAGGTCGTATAGCCACTCGGAAGACAGATTGTGCTTGATATCCCCGGCAGATACCCCTCTGTCCTTGGTCAGGTCGAAGAACTCCTGATTGAAGCTGACGTTATCGGCCCCATAGTAGGCGCCGGGATCGCCACCCATGGTGGAAAGACCCTTGCCCCAGGTGTAGTGGAGACTCCCTGACAGCCGTTTCGAATAGCGCTTCTTTATCGACGTCTGCCAGGAGAAATAAGAACTGGTGCCGGTCTGGTCGATGTAATACTGCATCGTGAGATTCGGATTGGGTCGCAACCCGGTCAGCCGGTCCGGTTCGTTGCCCCAGCGGAAAAACGGGAATTTGTTTCCGCGGCTCCCGACGAAGCCGCTTTCGATGATCAGATCGGGCAGAATCTGCCTCTGCAACCCCAGTGTGAAGTGCATCACGTAAGGGTCCTGCAAGTGCGGATTGATAACGTTGAACACATTTATCTTATTCGGGTTTGACTTGTTCTCGCTCTCAACGATCTTGATGATGTCGTCGTTGTACATCGGGTACTTGATTCCCAGGCGCAACGCGTCGACGCGACTGTATGTCACGCGCTTCGGGACATTCCCATTCTGCGCATTCTGCCACATCGACCCGAGCGTCTGAGGCGAAAAGATCATGCCGAATCCGCCCCGGATCACGGTCGTTCCCTTGCCGCCTGGATTGTAGCTGAAGCCGAAGCGCGGGCCGAGATTGAGTTTGTCGTGGTTGTAAGGACTGTCAAAAGGGCGTTGCGGGCCGACGTTGAAGTTCCGGTCAAGCAGTCCGTCCCGGTTGACGATATGGCTGTTGGAGCCATGATGAGGACCAGACACTACATTGGAGTGGAAGTCGTAGCGCAGGCCGATGTTCAGCGTGAGGTCCGAACGCACGCGCCAGTCATCCTGCGCAAAAAGTCCCCACTCGTACTTGCGGGCCCTGTATTCGCCGCCCCCGAACGAAACGATCACGCTACTCGGGATGTTGGCCAGCAGGTCGTCCAGGCCGGTATAGCCCCAGACGACGGCTTCCGTATTAAGCCGTTCGCAACAACGACGTGTATACTGCCCGCCGAACTTGAACGAGTGACGCGACCTGTGCCAGGCGAACTTTTCGCCGATCTGCCAGGTCGGACCCTCGAGTACGACGATCTCTCCGCCGGCAGTGCTCCACCCGAGATTCGTGGTGATTGACCCCAGCCGGCGGCCATACACCGAATCTTCCTTGGGATTTTCGGGGGCGAGGAAATTGATGGCGCCGTTTGTCCGGGTGGCGTCGTTCAGGTTGTAGCCGAACCGAGCCTCTGAGGTCCAGCTCGCCCCGGCGCGCACGAAGGTGGCTGTCGCACGGTCGGAATAGTTCTGCAGATCCTCCTGGAAACCGGGCGTGAGGACGGGGTTCAGCCGGTACGGACGGCCGTGGCTCCAAGTCAAAGCCAGCGTGCTAGCAGCGTTGATCAGGATATCGCCCTTCATGTCCACGTGGTTGTCGTGCCGGCGCTGGATGTCCGTCGTGATGACCCTTCCGGTCACGGCGGTCGGACTGGCCAGCGGCTGATTGGGCAACCGCACATGGGAAAGCGGAGCGGCATAGCTTGGCTGCGCCCGGATCACCTGGTCGCGCGTGGCCTGGGTCGGGACATCGCCCTGGAGCAGAACCCCCTGGGCCTGCTGATAGCCCTCGTAGGCGCCGAATATGAAAATCTTGTCTTTCCGGATCGGTCCGCCCGCGGAGCCGCCATACTGGTTATATGTGTACGGCGGTTTGAACGTGAGGAACGGAGTACCAGCGTTGAGATTTTCGGCTTGAAAGTTCTCAAACAGGCTCCCGTGGAACTGGTTGGTCCCCGAGCGTGTCAGCACGTTCACCTGGCCGCCCGCTGCGCCGGTATATTCGGCGGCTAGCGTCCCCTTGACTACGCTCACTTCCTGGATCGACTCCATGCTTACCAGGTCGACGAAGTTGCCGCCGCCGAAATTCGCGCTCCCGCGCGCTTCCGGGTCGGCAGCGGCTTCCGTACCGTCGACCGAGTACCCGGTTCCGCTCCTCCCGACACCGTCCATACGGATCGACCCCGGGTTGCCGGTGACGCCCGCGCCGACCCGCAAGATGCCGGTGAAGTTCCGCCGCGAAAGCGGCATCTCTGTGACCGTACGGGAATCAAAAGTATTAAGCTGTTCGGCCGACACCGTGTTCACTTGCGCAGCAAACGCTTCTACCGTGACCGTCTCAGTCAGGCTGCCGATTTCCAAAGTGAAAGGTTGGCGAACACTCTGTCCCGCCGTGAGCTCGATGCCAGGCTGCTCGTGGCGCTTAAACCCATTAGCCTGGATCGACAGTTTATAGTGTCCGACGCGCAGGAAGTCGAAGGAGAACTCACCTTCCGACCCCGCAGTCCGGGTAAGGACGGATCCCGTCTCCTGATGCGTCAAGGTGGCGGTGGCTCCCCCGATCGCCGCGCCGGTCGGATCGGTGACTGAGCCATAGAAGGTTGCAGTCGTGACTTGTGCTCGGCCCAGAGACGCACCGAGTATAAGTAATGAGACCAGCAGCGGCGCGCACAGGCCCGCAAGCGAAAATCGGCAATGCTTATCTAACGTGACAGAATTCATCAAGGCGCCTCGCTGAGAATCATAAAGCTAAAGGTGGTCTTATGGTATGACCACTCGTTTTTGTTCGCATCCATCATCTAACATTTACGTGGCTGTATCAAGGGGTTAACGAGTCGTATCCCTGAACCGTTCGGGGCCAATGAGAACGTAGTTGCCATCCACGAGATGCGTGGTCCGCAAGAACGCGGCTCCGGGAACGCTGCACGTCAGGCAGCGGATGAAGCTCGTTTTCAAGTCGATGGCGAACACACATCCCCAAAGCTTTTCGCCATGAAGGCGGTGCGCTGGTTATCCGGGGAAAAGTCCGCTCGTTCGCCGAAGTGGGCGATTACTTCCATGTTTTTCGGAAGATGATCGAGCAGGCTACTTGGTCAATATCAGTTCTTGTGGCCGAGTCGGCTACAAGCGTCCGCCGCGCCGCTGATATCGACAGCTGTGCTTCCCTCTTCGATATAGGTAATCCTGCCCTCCTTATCGATAACGAAGGTGGCCCGATTAGCAATACCCCGCTCCGGTATCAATATGCCATAGGCTTGGACTGTTTTACGCGTTACAAAATCGCTGAGGATGGGAAAGGATAGACTGAGCTTCCTCGCAAATTCACCCTGGGAAGGAGTATTGTCGGTGCTGACTCCAAAGACCTGCGTGTCAGCGCCTTCAAACTTTTGAATACCAGCCTGGTATCCTGTCATTTCCTTCGTTCAGCCACCGGTAAATGCTGCCGGGAAGAACGCCAGCACGACGTTCTTTTTTCCCCGAAAATCGGAGAGCTTTACTGGTTTGCCTTGCGTGGAGGGCAGTTCAAAATCAGGCGCCGTGTTACCTACTTTGAGGTGGGTTTTTGGCGGTGGCGCTTGGGCGAGTAGCAGCGCCGAGGATAGAACTGATAGGGTCAGTATTCGCATGGGCCGATACTATCACGATTGCTGGTTCGGGGAAATGGTTTAAGGCTATTGTGATCGCAAAAAACAAATGGCGAACTGAGCCTGCCCGAAAACACGAACCCCTGTTTGTGTCGAACGACCGCGGCCAGTTTACGCTTACAGCGTTTTCCAGATCCGAAAGGTTTGGTTTACGAGCCGAGTTAGACGCTGGGAGCCCTTCTGCCCGACTGTGTCCAGCGATCGCGAGATACGCCAGAAAACCGCCCCAAATGTTGATCCTCACGTAAACTGTCCATGATCGCAGGACTAGCGTTTCAGTCGTTTCGATATTTTGATCATCCGGCGCGCCGGCGGGCGGCACAGGCGATGCACGTCAGCGTTGAAATAATGAAGCCGTCACGCCGTGAAGCGTGTGCGCGCTGGCCGTTGTAGGAGCTCTCGTGCGCCCCGGAACCGCTGCCCGCTAGAGTTGGCGTGATAAAATCTCGCGATGCAGGTAAGACGGCATCGTGTGCAGACCGTCATCCTTGTGCTGATCGTTGGGATGGTCGGTTTTGTGGCATACTTCCTCTCCGCGAACAGAAAAACAGGAACTGGCGCTGCGGGAGACTCGCGTTCGCCGCTGTACCCGACAGGCGCCGATGTCGGCTACGTCGATGGCTCCACTTGTGCCGGGTGCCACAGCAAGATTTCGGAGACCTACCGGCAAACTGGTATGGGCCAATCGTTCCGGCGTCCGAGGCCAGACAACAGACTGGAAGGCTTTCAGCCCGCGCCCACGTTCTATCACCGGGCGTCCGACCGGCACTACACGATGTACCGGAAGGATGGCAGGTTCTATCAGCGTCGCCATCAGATCGGTTTTGACGGCCAGGAAACGAATGTCTTCGAAAAGGAGATCCACTTCGTCGTAGGCTCTGGCAACCATGTCCGGACTTATCTGCACCGGACGGCGGAAGGGAGAATCTTTGAGCTGCCCCTGGCGTGGTATGCCGAAAACGGCGGCCGATACGCGCTGAATCCGGGCTACGATCACGCCAACCACCCCGACTTCCGGCGCGAGATCACGCATGAGTGTGTTTTCTGTCATAACGCGTTCCCGGAAATCGCACCTGGGTCGGACCGGGTGGGTAGTGAGCCGCGTTTTCCAGGCCGCATGCCCGAGGGGATCGATTGCCAGAGATGCCACGGACCCGGAAGAGCCCACGTCGAGGCCGCGCGGTCGGGCGACCCCCAGATGATTCGGAAAGCGATCGTGAACCCTGCTGGCTGGACGCCGGAGAGGCAGCTGGAGCTATGCATGCAGTGCCATCTCGAGACCACGAGCACCCGTCTGCCACACACGATTCTGCGCCTTAACCGGGGAGCGTTTTCGTATCGGCCAGGAGAGCCGCTGGCGGACTACGCTCTCCATTTCGACCACGCTCCTCGAAAGGGGTGGGACGACAAATTCGAGATCGCCAGCCACGCGTATCGGCTGCGCAAGTCGGTGTGTTTCGAGAGGAGCGCCGGAAAGATGACGTGCACGACGTGCCACGATCCGCACAGCGTTCCGCGCGGCGAGTCAGCCGTCGAACATTACGCTCGCGCATGCGGCTCCTGTCACCAGCCGGATTTGCAGAAGCAGATTGAAGCGAAACGCCACACGAGCGTTCGAACGTGCGCCGCTTGCCACATGCCGAGACGCCGCACCGACGACGTGATTCATGTCGTGATGACCGATCACTACATCCAGCGCGAGAAGCCGTCCCGCGACCTGCTGGCCCCGTTGACTGAGCGGCATGACACGGAGGAGACGGCGTATCAAGGCCCCGTCGTCCTGTACTATCCGCCCCAGTTGGCTGCCACGCCCGAAAGCGAGCTCTATCTGGCGATGGCGCAGGTGAAGCAGTTCGCAAATCTCGCCGAGGGCGTCCCCAGACTTGCCGCCGCCATCGAGAAGCACCGGCCTGCCGACGGTGAGTTCTATTTTCAACTGGGCGAAGCGTACGCCAAGCTCGGCCAAACCGGAAATGCAGTCCGCATGTACGAGACTGCGACAGTTCGTAAGCCCGGGTTTCGCCCGGCGTGGATCGGTCTGGCGAAGACTCTTTCCCTGACCGGCGAGCACGCACGCGGCGCCGACGCGCTGCAGAGAGCGCTTGCGTTGACGCCCAAGGATCCGGTGCTGCTGAACTATCTGGGCCTGATGTACTTGAAGCAGGGGAGGTCCACCGATGCGATCGCCGCCCTGCGGCAAGCCGTCGAGTCTGACCCCGACCAAGCCGAGGCGTTTAACAATCTCGGAGGCGCGCTCCAGGAGGGCGGCGACCGCTCGGGCGCGGAAGCGGCCTATCGCAGCGCGATCCGTATCCAACCGGATTTCTCGGCGGCGCACAACAACCTGGCCAACCTGCTCGCGCCCCGAGGTGATTTCGCGGAGACGGAATATTTTTTCCGCAAAGCGATTTACCACAATCCAAAGTACGCGCTGGCTCACTATGGTTACGGGATGGCGCTGGCGGCAGTGGAGAAATACGACGAGGCGCGGCGACAGTTCGAGGCCGCCGCACGGATCGAGCCGAACCTCGCGGAAGCACAGAGCGGTCTGGCCGACATGCTGGCTCTCGAAGGCTTCACCGCGAAAGCCATCCACTACTATAAGCGTGCCCTGGAAATTAACCCCGGCTTCGGGGCGGCGCATCTGGGCCTCGGTTCGGCGCTTGCTTCCCAATCCAAGCGCACCGAAGCAGCGGAGCACCTGGAGAGGGCCGCTCAGAGCAGCGATGGCGCGATCCGTCAGGCGGCGCAGGAAGCGTTACGTTCCCTCGAGACGCTCTCGCGTTGAGACCCTAGAAACTTAGTCTTGCGTTCAACTGAATGACCCTTGCTCCCAGGGTGCTCGTCGCTCTCCCGAACGTGCCTGACGTGACATTGGTCGTAATTCCCGAGAGGTTCGTGTGGTTGAGAGAGTTGAACATGTCCGCCCGGAACTGCAACCGAGTCTGCTCGCGCAGCGAGAAATTCTTCCCCAACGAGAAATTTAGATCCCAGCGTCCGGGCCCGCGCACCGCGCCATTGCCGACGTTACCGGGCCGGATCGGCGCTCCGGAGGCGGCTACGATTGGCACGCGCGTGAAAGCCGCGGGGTTCAGATACTGCAAGGTTTGACGGTAATTGTCAAGGATCGGTTCACCGCTGGTGTAGTCCGGCCGTGCGTGAGAGAGTGTGGAGGGCTGATTCAGCAACAAGGGCTCTCCAGTGGTTGCCGTTAGCACTCCCGACACCTGCCAGCCTCCGAGGATATGCCGGGCCACGGGCGCGGCATTCTGGAACGCCGGCAGTTCGTAGATATAGTCGGCGATGAAGCGATGAGTCACATCTCCAGCCGAGGGTCCCTTATTCGAGCGCACGTCGAAGAAATCCTGGACGTTGATGGTCGTGTCCCCGCTAAAATTCGCGCCGGTGTCCCCGCCCGTGTACGCCAGCGCTTTCCCCCATGTGTAATGGACGGCGCCGGTCAGGCCGCGAGAGTAGCGCTTGCGCAGCGAGGTCTGCCACGAAGCGTAGGAAGTGTTCTGCGAACTGTCGAAGTACCGTCCCACCCCGAGCGTGGGATTGCGCCGGACGCCGGTGAGGCGATTGACTTCGTTGTATTGCCGTAGCAGCCGGTACTTGATTCCGCGATTGCCGACAAACGCGGTTTCCAGCATGAGACTCGCCGTCAGAGCCCGTTGAACGCCGAGGTAGATATTTGCGCTGTACGGGTTTTGGATATGCGGGTCGAAGATGCTGCCGACCTGGGTCTGAGGAGACCGCTCGACGATGGGTAGAGCGCCCTCGTTGAAATAAGGGAAGCGGATGTTGTTCGCGGCGGCTTCCGCCTTGCTGTAGATCACGATGACCGGAATCTTGGTCGAGCGGCCGACCGCACTGTTATAGTCGTCGCGCGGTTGCGGCCCGAACATGACGCTGAAGCCGCCCCGCACAATCGTGTTGCCCTTTCCATCTGCGTTGTAGCTGAACCCCACGCGCGGACCGATATTGGCCCATTTGTCACTTTCCACCGGGTTGAGAGGATCGCGGAACGGGCCGAAGCGGAACTGGTCATCCAGCAGACCGTCCAGGTTAAAAAAACCAGCCGGCTGGTCTGGATTGACGGGCTTGGCGACGAAATGCGAAAAGAAATCGTACCGCGCGCCGAGGTTGATCACGAGCTTCGGCGTAACACGCCAGTCGTCCTGCGCGAAGAATCCGGTATCGAAGCTGTGCGAGTTGTACCGGTTGTTGCCAAACATGAATTGAGTGCTGCTGGGGATGTTCGCCAGGAGGTCGGCGCGGTTATCGTAAAGGAACCGGGGATTTTCAGAATTGACCCGGCCTGCGCCACGGCTGGTGTAGATGCCGCCGAATTTGAACGAGTGCTGCCCTACGTGGCGCGAATACTTCTGCTCGATGCTCCACACCGGACCAAAATACTCCACGTACTCTGCGCCGCCGCCGTTTTCGAATCCAGGAACGGTAATCGAGGGCAACCGGCGGGCGCCGAGGAAGGTTTCCGCCGCCGAGCCGTCGAGGCTGACGTTCCACAGGTTGTCGATTCGCGCCACAGAGTTGTAATTGTAGCCGAACCTCGTCTCAGCGCTCCAGGCAGCGCGGAACATCGTGAAACTGGCGGCTCCGCGCTCCTGCATCCCGTTCCATTCGCGGTGGTTCACTTCGGAGGCCCGGGGAGTCAGGCGAAAGGGCCGTCCGCGCGTATAGGTTAGCGCGAGGCTGCTGCCGGAGTTGATCTGAATGTCGCCTTTGACCACCGCGTGGTTATCATGGGCCTTGATGCGCCCCACGCCGGAAAATCGCCCGGCATCGGCGGTGGCAGACACAGGCTGGTTCGGCAGGGGCAGTGTATCAAGGATTCTTTTATACGCTGGCACGGCTCGAATCGCGTCATCCCGCAGGCGCTGCGTAGGAAAGTCGCCCTGGACGTTTTGGAACGTCCGTTCCTGGTAGTTTTCCGACGCTCCAAAAATGAAGATCTTGTCCCGCCGAATGGGTCCTCCGATCGACCCCCCGAACTGGTTGAAGGTGAGCGCTGGTTTCACGGCAAGGTTCTGCAGCCTGGCGTTGAGGTTGTCAGCCTGGAAGTTCTCGAAAAGGCTGCCGTGCCATTGGTTGCTGCCTGATCTGGAAATCAGATTGACGTTTCCGGCCAACTGATGCCCGTACTCGGCCGCAATGACCCCTTTGGTGGTTTGCACTTCCTGGATCGCCTCGATCGACATCGTATCTATGTAGTTGAAAGCCTGATACATGGATGTCCCCGGGTTCTCGACATTCGAGGTGGCGTCAGCGCCGTCGACTGTCATCTTAAGTCCGCTTCGACCGAGACCGTTCATCCGCACACCGCCACTTCCGCCCGTAGAGATGCCCGTACCTAGGGAAAGGAGACTAGAGAAATTCCGGCGCGCCATTGGTAGTTCGGTCACCACCATCCTCGAGAGGCTCTCGCGTTGTTCGGCGGACACGGCGTTGACCAGCGGCGCGGAACCTTCAACCGTGACGGTTTCTGACAGCGAGCCAAGTTCGAGGACAAAAGACCGGCGGACGTTCTGAGCGGCCTCCAACTCGATGCCGGTGGTCTCGGCCCGTTTGAAGCCCTGGGCTTCGATGCGTAGGGTGTACACTCCGACCCGTAGGAAGTCAAACTGAAACTCTCCGGCCGAATCGCTGCTCTTGCTTGTGCTGGCTCCGGTCCCCTGGTGGAGGAGGGTCACCGTCGCGGCGGGGATCGCCGCTCCGGTTGGGTCGGTCAGCATCCCGTAAAAGGTCGCGGTAGTGACTTGCGCATGACCGATAGCAGCGGCCAGGAAAAGGCTGGACAAAGCCAGCGGCATCTTGAAGGTTTTCATTGACCCCTCCTGGGGAAGCACGAGCGTTAAAGCGTTAAGGTGATGGCAGTATACGCCTTCGTAGCAGTCTCACGCTATGTGGGAACGGTTCGCGAACCGTTCCGGCGGTTTTTTCCAAAGGCAATCCATGGTAGTTTGCTCTAGATATGTTCAGGGGTGCAACGATGGGCCTACGTGTGCGTTTCCTAAGTGTGTTCCTCTTCTGTGGTTGTCTGGCCTGGGGTCAGGTTACGACCGCGACTTTCTACGGGATTCTTAATGACAGCACCGGTGCCGTGATACCAGGCGCCGCGGTGTCACTGGTACATGAGCAGACCGGGGCCGTTGTGCATAAGGTCAGCGATGGACAGGGTGAATTTGTCTTCGATTTCCTGAGAGTTGGCAAGTACACCTTACAGATCGAGGCGAGCGGCTTCAAGAAGTATGAGGCTACCGGCATGGAGCTGAACGCGGCCCAGAGCGTCCGCCGGACATTCACTCTTGAACTAGGAGCGGTCACCGAAACGGTATCGGTAGCCGGCACGGCTCCGCTCCTCAACACTGTGGCCGCTGAACAGCGGGAGAGCATTCCGACGCGCGAGCTGACCGAGCTGCCCGTCGCCCGCCGCAACTTTTCGAACATTCTGAGCCTGGGAACGGGCATCACTAAGGGCGACATCGGCGGCGTGCGCATGAACGGACTCGGACGCAGCGGAGTCAAGATCACGGTGGATGGAACCGATGCGACCTCCAACTCAGAGAATCCGGGCACCTCGATGTACCAGGCTTTCAACTACATCGACACGGTGAGCATCGAATCCATCCAGGAAGTCCAGACGACCAAGGGCGTTGTTCCGGCCGAGTATGCCTTGCAGCTGTCCGGCAATGTCAACATCATCACCCGTTCGGGAACGAACAACTGGCATGGAAGCCTGTTCGAGAATTTTCAAGCGGAGAACCTCAACGCCCGCAACCAGTTCCTCACCATCAAGCCTCCTTTGACGTTCAACCAGTTTGGCGGCTCGATCGGTGGTCCGATTCGTCGGGACCGCATCTTCATTTTTGGCACATACGAGGGCTATCGGGAGACGACATCACAGGTCGTTTCCGGCGATGTTCCGACCGAGCGGATGCGGCAGGAGATGATCGCCGCCGTGCCGGTCTATAAGATTTTTCTGGACTCTCTGCCCCTTCCCAATCAGCCTCATGACCCTACCGGCATAGGCGGACGTTTCATCGGAGCCGGCGCCTCATCGGCTCACGATAACCATGGCGTGGTCAAAGGCGACATTCGGGTGTCCAGCAGCTCTTTGGTTGCATTGACCTACGTCCGAAGCCGTCCGTACCGGATTACGCCGCGCGTATCGCATATCAATAGCCGGGATTGGCAGGGCGTTCAGGAGCGCGGTACAGCGAGCTACACCACATTCGGGTCCAACTGGAGTTCAGAGACGCGTTTCGGATACAACTCCAACGATGTGAACCGGGAGGATCGTTACTGGTCGGCCAGCCTCGATCCGTCGCAACCGGAGGGAGCATTGGGCGGACGGCGGCTTCCTTCGATCGCGGTACCCGGCTTCGACAATGGCGGTGGCGCGGAAATTGCCAACTATTTCGGCCCCACATGGAGCATCGAGGAAAAGTTCGCCCGGCACGTCGGCAAGCACTCGTTCAAGTTTGGAGGGCTGTTCCAGCGCAGGGCGCCCGGCCGGTTCAACATCGAGAATCCCCGCTTGAACTACGACAATAAGGCCGACCTGCTGGCCAACATTCCCAGCCGGTCGCAGTTTTTCTTTGGCGTCCCCTACTTCACGTCCAAGAGCCGCGAGATCGGCCTGTTCATCCAGGATGACTGGAGAGTCCGTCCGAACCTGGTAATCAACCTGGGAATGCGCTACGACTTCTTCTCCAAGCTGGTGGCGAAGGCCATTAACTCCGGACAGACCGCTGGTCTGTTCAATCTCGATGGTTTGCGCGATGATCGCTTCAATTTCGGGCCGCCACGTCCGGCCGACGATCCCTTCGAGAACGACGCTTGGGCAAACATCGGACCGCGCGTGGGCTTCAGCTACAACGTGGGTGGCGCCGGCAAGACTGTCATTCGCGGTGGACTGAGCGTGATGTTCGCGGCCCAGCCCTGGGATTCCTACGTTAACTCCGTGGGCGAATCGCCAGTTACGCCAATCCGAGCGGTGTTCAGTAAAGCTGAGTCTGCGCAGCGCAACATCCGCTTCCCTATCTTTAACGACACGGTGCGCACGGCGCTGGTGGCGCTCAACCGCGTTCAGATTACGGAGGTCTTTGAACCCACCGCGCAGAATCCCTATAGCATAAACCTGTACGTGGGGGTGCAGCGGGAGTTGTCGCCGACGCTGATGTTGGAAACCGCATTTGTGGGGAATCGGGGCGTGAAGTTCCGTGTCGGACGAGTATCCAACTTGCCCGACCGTGTGACCGGGGTCAGGCGGAACCCGACCATTGGCGAGGGACGATACTTCCACAACATCCAGAACTCGGTCTACTACTCGTGGCAGACCTCGCTGCGGAAACGATATTCACGAAACCTGTCGGGCGCCGTTCACTACACGTGGGGTCGGGCCCTCTCGTATGCGGGTGGCGATACGGGAGCCGATTTCTCCGGAGATTCCACGCAGCCGATTCAGGATTTTTTTAATATTCGCGCCAACCGGGGACCGTCCTCGGGCGACCTGACGCACAACCTGATCGCCGAATACGTCTACGATCTGCCGGGTTTCGCCAGCCTGGGAGCTGTCCGCCATGCCATCGGCGGGTGGCAGATCTCGGGGGTCTTTTCCGCCTCGAACGGACCGCCATTTACGATCACACAGCCAACGTCTTATGCTGCCAGCCGCCCGGACTACATAGGTGGCCAGCCGATCTTTAGTAATTCACGAGAGACTCTACAATATTTGAACCGGGCCGCCTTCGCGACCCTGCCTATTATTGCGGCCTCTGGGGCGCCGCCACGACCAGGCAATATCGGTCAAAATGCCCTTCGTTTGCCCTCGCGCTGGGAATGGAACTTTTCCGTTGGGAAGAATTTCAATTTGACCGAGCGGTATCGGCTGCAGTTGCGCGGTGACATGTTCAATTTTCTGAACCATACGAATTTTTCGGGGCTCACGAGCAATATCACTTCCGGCAACTTCGGAAGATTCAGCGCGACGACGGGCCCGCGAATCGTACAGGTGAACGCCCGTCTCAGCTGGTGAGGCGGAGATTTGACCCGGGAATCTGGGCCGATCGGCCATTCGCGTACCGGGCCGGTGGAACGTGGATTTCTCCCAGGGTAAGTTGATTTCCTATATGCAGATTCGCGGAGACTTCCTGAACGGGCTGAACAAATCAATCAGGGCGACCCCCACAACGAGCATCGACAAAGCCAACTTCGGTTTGATCCGAAGCGTAAGAGGCATGCGTGTGATTCAATTGAGTGGAAGGTTAAGTTGGTAAGTGTGAGAGACGGTGGTCATTTAGTTGAAAAGGTAGAATGAAGGAGAGGGTTCCAATGCCAAAGAGTTGGCGCGAAATCGGCTGGCTTCAAAGTATCGGAGCGTCTTCTTCCTGTCCGGCAACACCGGCAACTCGCTGGAGGCAGCAGATGACGGAGCCGACGTCGTTCCCTGGAGCGCTGAAAATAGGCCTTGCCGGACTGGCGGCGACGCTTTTGCTTTCTGTGCAGGTAAAGATATCGGCACAGCAGCGTAATGCGGCGTCTACGGGGCTTTCTCCGACTTCGAGCCAGCGTCAATTCCTCGATCGCCATTGCGCGACTTGCCATAACGAACGCCTGAAGACTGGCGGCCTGAGTCTGGTCCAGGTCGACTTGTCCAGGCTTGGCGCCCAACCCGAACTATGGGAGAAGGTGCTGCGCAAGCTGCACACGGGCGTCATGCCGCCTCCCAACATGCCGCAACCTTCTGAGGCTGATCGCCGGGCGATGCTGACGTGGCTGGAAACATCGCTCGATGCGGCGTCGGCGGCAAAACTGAATCCTGGTCGCACCGAAACGCTGCGACGCCTGAATCGAACCGAGTATCAGAACGCGATCAGAGACCTGCTGGCGCTCGACATCGACGCCGCCTCGCTTCTGCCGGCCGATGAGAGTGGCCATGGCTTCGACAACGTCACCGTCGGCGATTTGTCGGCGACGCTCTTGAATCGTTACATCTCAGCGGCGCAGAAAATCAGCCGCCTGGCGGTCGGGAGCACGCAGTCCTCTTTGCAGAGCGACACCATTAGCCTGCCTGCCGATCTCACGCAGGAAGATCATTTGCCCGGGCTGCCGATTGGCACGCGCGGTGGCGTGTCGACGTCTTATACATTTGCCCAGGACGGCGAGTACGAGATCCATATTTTGCTCTCTCGCGATCTGTCAGGAGTCGTCAGCGGGTCGCGCGAGCCCCGTCCGCACGAACTGCTGGTGCTGCTCGACCGGGAGCCGGTCAAGACCTTCACGATCCAGAAGCCAGCCACCGGCGACGACACGCTGCTCGACAAGGATTTGAAAGTGCGCGTTACCGTGACTGCAGGTCCGCACAACATCGGCGTCACATTCGTCAAGGAGGGCTCATCGCTTATCGACACGCCCAGGCAGCCTACAGGCTCTCGCTTCAACGACAGGCGACACCCCCGTACGGCGCCCGCCATCAACCAGGTTTCGGTGACCGGACCTTATGCGCCAAAAGGCGCCGGGGACACACCGAGCCGCCGCCGATTGTTTGTATGCCGACCAACCGGACAAGATAACGGACAGGAAGAAAAGTGTGCAGGCGAGATTCTATCGACGCTGATGCGGCGCGCCTATCGGCGGCCGATCGCCAAAGCTGAAGTTGACAAGCCGATGGCCTTCTATCGCAAAGGGCGTGCCGACGGCGATTTTGACGCCGGAATCGCAACCGCGCTCAGTGCTGTGCTCACCAACCCGGAGTTCCTGTTCCGGGTGGAAAGCGACCCAAAGAAAGTAGCGGCGAACGGTGTCTACCGAATCAGCGATCTCGATCTGGCATCGCGATTGTCGTTCTTCCTGTGGAGCAGCATCCCAGACGATGAGCTGCTCGACGTCGCCGTTCGGGGCAAGCTGAGTCAGCCCGGAGAGTTCGAGAAGCAGGCGCGCAGGATGCTCGCCGATCGCCGCTCGTTCAACCTCGCGACGAATTTCGCGGGACAGTGGCTGCGGCTGCGTAATATTGTGGCGGTCGCTCCAAGTTCCACTCTTTTTCGGGACTTCGATGACAACCTACGGCAAGCCTTCCGGCAGGAAACCGAGCTCTTCTTCGACAGCGTGCTTCGGGAGGATCGCAGCGTGCGCACTTTCATCAAGGCGGACTACACGTTCCTCAATGAACGCCTGGCGAAGCACTACGGTATTCCCAACATCTACGGAAGCCGCTTCCGCCGCGTGACGCTCGCCCCGGAAAGCAAGCGCGGCGGCCTGCTGCGGCAAGGCAGCCTGCTGTCGGTCACGTCGTATGCGACCCG
>Ga0075431_100003473_pt1 | contig 15271 bp, 15 predicted proteins | sample RhiMetdeltSRZDD5_FD_75297 | JGI IMG/M metagenome (GOLD analysis project Ga0075431, IMG submission 75297) | Populus rhizosphere microbial communities from Tennessee, USA - Rhizosphere MetaG P. deltoides SRZDD5 | ecosystem: Host-associated > Plants > Roots > Rhizosphere > Soil | place: USA... | reverse complement strand
CGCAATCTCCTGCGCCACATCACGTGGTCGCTGCCGTCGGGACAATCGATCGCGCGTGCGATGCGTGCGCCGGTGCTGTCGACCGGCGACCTCGCGGATATCGGTGCACTCGGCGCAAACCTGGGCCGCTCGACGCCGCTGTGGTTCTACATCCTGCGCGAGGCGCACGTGATGGCGCAGGGCCAGAGGCTCGGCCCGGTCGGCGGCCGGATCGTCGGCGAGGTTTTGATCGGCCTGATGCAGCTGAATCGCAACTCGTACCTGAGTGCGAATCCGCGCTGGCGTCCGACGCTGCTCGATCGGCTGGGTCAGCAGACTGGCGACTTCAAGATGGTCGACATGTTGACGTTCGCCGGAGTCGCGCCAGCGCAGCGTGGACAGTGACAGCACCGGGAGGGGCACGGACGGCAGGTCATTGACGACCTGAAGTCGCAACGCCCGGCGTCAGGCCAAGGCACGGCTCAGACGCCGGGCGACAATGCGAAGTTGTGGGAGCAGCTCCTTCGCATCCAGCAACTCGAAGTCCACGCCGGCCATCAGCATGAAGGCCGTGAGAGCTTCGGGTGTTGGCGCGCCTATGCTGAGCACGCAGTGCTGCGCGTCGAGCGGCTCGAGCGCGCCGATCCAGCTCGGGATCCTTTTCGTCAGCTCGCCGACGGACCCCGCGAGCTTCAATCGCGCACGACACGCGTACGGCTCGTACGAAATCGATTGCGACACGAACTTCACGACATCCTGCGGCAGCTTGCGCGGAGTGAAGTGCGTGCCGGGCTCGACGACGCGGCCTATGCGATCGGCGCGGAAGGTGCGCCAGTCCTTGCGTTCGACGTCCCACGCAACGAGGTACCAGCGTCGGCCCGTGTGCGCGAGGCGGACCGGCTCGATCTGCCGAGCCGACTGACGGCCGGCGCGATCCGCATAGTCGATCGTCAGCTTCTTCTGGTCGCGGCACGCTCCGGCGATCTGCATCAATGAATCCGCCGCGGGCACTTCCTGCGCGCCGGGCAGCGAGACCGTAACTGAATGCAGCGAGCTGGCACGCTTGCGCAGGCGCGCTGGCATCACTTGATCGATCTTTGCCAGCACGCCCATGGCGGCTTCATCCATGTGCGCGATGCTGCCCGCGGCCGCACGCAAGGCGACGGCGACCGCCACTGCTTCATCGTCCTCGAGCAGCACCGGTGGCATGGCTGAGCCGGGCCGCATGCTGTATCCGCCACCGAGACCGGGTGACGCGTGAATCGGATAACCAAGCTCGCGCAGTCGCTCGACGTCGCGACGCACGGTTCGGCCGCTGACCTGCAACCGGTCGTACAAGTCGCGCGCCGTCCAGTGCCGACGCGATTGGAGCAAGGAGAGCAACCGCAGGAGGCGAGCGGACGTGGTAATCATGGCCGGCAGTCTAGCGACACTTGCGGCCAGAAACTGGCCGCAATGGTCGGTAGGCTATCTGCCATCGATCAACAAGGAGATTGTCCATGGCCCAGCAAACCGTCACCGGCGCCTGTCACTGCGGCAAGGTGCGAATCGAAGTGGATGTGGATCTCGCGGCCGGCACCGGGCGCTGCAACTGTTCGATCTGCGGGAAGCTGCGCGCGTGGAGCGCCATTGTGAAGCCGCACGCCTTCCGACTGGTCGCAGGGGAGAACGACCTCGGCAGCTACGAATGGGGCGCGAAGATCTCGGCGCGCAGGTTCTGCAAGCACTGCGGCGTGCACGTGTTCGGATGCGGCCATCTGGAGGAGGTCGGTGGTGACTTCTGCAGCGTCAACGTCGCTGTGCTCGACTTGGAGCCGGCTACGCTGGACACGATCCCGGTGCGTTATTTCGACGGCCTCCACAACAACTGGATGTCGACGCCGGAGCACACCCGATATCTATAGAGCCGGTGAGCGACGAAAGGACGCTCTTGCGCGACGAATGCCCGCAAGACGATGCCCGCGCGAGCACTGTCCTCCTTAGTATGTAGCGACGGGGGTGCGGGCCATGATCAAGTGCGTAGGCGTCGGGTTGCTGCTGTTCTTCGTCGCGACTGCAACGGCTGCGCCGACGCCGGAAGTCACCGAGGGATTCGTCACCGCCGAGAGCGGTGTCGAGCTCTACTACGTCAAAACCGGGCGCGGTGCGCAGACCGTCATCCTGCCGGCACGGCTGTTCACGTTCGACGATCTGCGCTGGCTGGCCGAGCGCTACACACTCATCTCCTATGACATGCGCAACCGCGGGCGGTCGTCGCGCATCGAGGACCTGAGCAAGATCTCGCTCCAAGCGGACGTCGCCGACCTCGAAGCGATCCGCCGGCATTTCGCCGCCGAAAAGGTCCACCTCATCGGCTATTCGTATCTCGGCCTCATGGTCATGCTGTATGCATTGGACCATCCGCAGCACGTCGACCGCATCGTGCAGCTCGGCCCGGTTCCGCTGAAATTCGGCACCGAGTATCGCGGCGAGTACGTGGCGAACGATCGGCAGCAGGTGATCGATCAGAACGGCGGGCCGCGATTGCGGGAGCTGCGCGCAAGTAACTATCACACGACGCATCCTCGCGAATATTGCGAGGAAGAGTGGCGCGTCGTGCGCTTCATGCTCGTCGGCGATCCGCAGCGCGTGGACCGGCTCGGTCCGGGTCTCTGTGATCTTCCCAACGAGTGGCCGGCGAACCTGTCGCGCCACATGGAGCGGCATTTCGTCGGTTCGGTGCAGAAGCTCGACGTGCCACGCGAGCGCGTCGCGCAGCTACAAAATCCCGTGCTGACGATTCATGGGACCAGCGATCGCAACGCGCCGTATGGCGCTGGCCGCGACTGGGTCTACCTGCTACCCAATGCACGCCTCGTGACCCTGCAGGGTGCAGCACACCAGGCATTCGCCGAACGGCCCGAGGCGGTCCGGCCTGCGATCGACGAGTTTCTGCGCGGCCGCTGGCCGGCCACTGCCGAGAAAGTGACCAGCGACCCGCGCCTTTGAGCTTTCGGTCAATTGTTGTGGCGGGGAGCGCGGCGGATGATCCGGGCGCGTGAGAACTCTCATAACGCTGAGCGTGCTGCAGACGATCGGCATTGCCGTGCTCGTTCTGCATGCGCTTCGCGAAGAGCATCACCCTGTCGCTGACGCCCATCCGGCGCAGTCGCCGGCGTCGACGTCTGCATCCGTCGAAGCCCCGCGCATCGACGAGGAGCGCCTGCGATCCATCCTGCGCGAAGAGCTGGCGCAAGAGCACAATCGGCCAGTCGCCGCTTCCTCGCCGGCCCCGGCGCCGCCTCGCAACCCGTCCGCTGCGGAGCTGCAGCAGCGCGACCTCGTCGCGCAGCAGATCGAGGCCTATCGCTCCGTGGGGACGATCACCGATGCACAGATGCAAGAGCTGCAGGCCGACATCGCGAAGCTCGACGCGGTGAGCCGCAAACAGATGCTCAGCAAGCTGACCAGAGCGCTGAATACCGGGGACATCAAAGGTCGTTTGTAACCGAGGGAGTCGATCATGCGAATGAAACCCACGCGGATGAAGAAAGGCCTCGCGCTCACCGTGCTCGCGCTCGCCTCGTCGGCGGCGCTCGCGGGATTGGTGACGGATCAGCCGGTGACGGTCACGCTCAATGGCGACGGCTCGGGCAACGCGGCCGGCAGCATGACCACTGCACGATTTTCCAAGAACAACGTCGAGTTCATCGGCTGCGGGGTGCGCCGTATCGATGACGGTGCGGGCGGCGTGATTCTGTTTGCATTCTGTCAAGCTGCCGATGCGGCCAACGTCCAGGGCTTCTGCAGCACGGACAATCCCAACCTGATCGCCTCGATCGGCGACCAGGACGACTTCTCCTTTATTACATTCTCCTGGAACGCTGCCGGGGAATGCCGCTCGATCGGCAACTCGACCCAGTCATTCTACATCCCGCCGAAGTAGGCCCTGCCTGACCTCCCGCCGCGCTCGGGGCGCGGCGGGTTCTCAAGTCCCCGCGTCAGGACTATGCTTGGGTCACTCAGGGGGACGTCTTGGCGCTGTCCAGCCGTTTCGACCCGCGCACTACGCGCAAGATAGTTGGCATTGCTGCTTCGGCAGCAGTGCACCTCGCGCTATTGCTCCTCATCATGTTCGGCGGCAGCCAATACGGCATCGACTCCGGCGACTCTCCGACCTCGAAGCTGGTGCTGCTGGAAGCACCGGACGCCGAGCAACGGGAAGGCGAGGATCTGCCGCCGATGCCCGCCGGCTCGACCGCGCCGAGCGACGTCGAGCTCGAACAAGCCTTGGCGAAGTTGGCGCCGCCGGCCAGCGACGCGATCGACGATCTGGCGGTCGAGCCGGGTCCGATCGATGCTGTCGAGGCGCCTGCGTCCTCGCCCATCGCACTCGTGGCCAGCGAGAGTCCCGTAGCGACTGTCACGATGACGTCCGCCGAAAGAGCGGCGCTGTCGCGTCGACTCGAGCAGCTCGCCGCGGAGGCGCTCAAGGCGTCGCGCAACGAAGTCACTTGGGAACAGGACGGCAGGCAGTACAGCGCGCTGTTGATCCGCGAGCGCGCGAACGAAGGCACTGCTCTGGAGCGCGTGACCGCGCAGGTGAGCGCTTCCGATCACGGCAAACAGCTGACCACGCTGGTGAACCTCAACCGCCTGGCGTTCTCGCAGTTCTCGCAGATGATCGATCGCTGGGATCCGAACGTGCAGCTGCACGACGACGAGATCGTCGGCCGCTTCCACACCAACTCCCGCTTCAACCTATTGGCCGACTCGCGCAAGGCGCCGGTGTTTCTCGGCAAGGTGACGACGACGGCGCGCGGCTTCAGCAACGAGTCGATCGGGCGGCGGCGCGATTCCGATATTTTCCGCGGCGGCCTCGAGACCGGGACGAGCGAAATCGAGCTGCCCGAGTCGTCGGCGCCGTTCCAATGGGCGCCGCGCGACGAGCACGCACGCGTCCACGAGCTCGCCACGGACACGCGCATCCGCTTCTTCGCCGACGGCAGCTATCGCTGGACCGACCTCGACACAATGCAGTCGCAATACTTGAACGATCCGGCCGATCATCCCGTGTACTTCATCGGCACGCGCAAGGCAGTGCTGCACGTCGAGGGTGTCGTCGCCGGCAAGGTGTTGCTCTATTCGCCGCGACTCATTGTCATCGAAGGCAATCTGACGTACGCGACCGATCCGCGCGACGACTCCGGCTCCGACGACTACCTCGGTATCGTCAGCGACCGCGTCGTCGAGATCGCATCGCCAGGTGTCACCGGCGGCGGCGACCTGGAGATCGACGCGGCAATCTACGCGGGACACCGCTTCGTCGTGACGAGCATCGATCACGTGCGCACGTCGACGCTGCGAATCTACGGCAGTCTCGCTGCCGGCACGATTTCGGCGACGGAGCCCCGCTACGCAACAAAAATCGAGTACGACACGCGTTTCGAGCGCCAGCGTCCGCCCGGCTTCCCCTCCACGAATCGCTACGAAGTCGCCAACTGGGACGGGCAGTGGACCCAGCGCTGACGCGCTCTGGGTTGTTTCCGGACGGTTTCACGAGATTCTCACGGCGGCTCAGCCGCTCCCTTTACGCACGTCACCTACAGTCACCATGCAACTGAGGTGACCTGTCTTGCATTCGATCGAGATCAACCGGCGGCCCAGCCGCATCCACGCGCATCGCGAAGCGAACGCAATCGCAACGCTCACGCTCGCCTTCAGCGCCGATCCGGCGAATCGCTGGTGCTGGCCCGAAACCGCGGAGTATCTGGCGGGGTTTCCGCAGTTCGTCCGCGGCCTCGGCGGCAACGCGTTCACGGCGGAGTGCGCCTTCGAGATCGGCGGCGGCGCGGGCGTCGCGCTGTGGCTGCCGCCCGGCGTCGAGCCCGATGAGGAGGAGCTGATCGCGATCATCCAGCGCAGCGTCCACGCGTCGCGGCAGGGCGATCTCTTCGAGCTCATCCAGCAGATGGAGCAGCATCATCCCAAGACGCCGCATTGGTACTTGCCGTTCGTCGGCGTCGAACCGATGCAGCAGAACCGCGGCCTGGGCGCGCTGTTGCTGCGGCCGATCCTGGAGCGCTGCGATCACGAGCGGCTGCCGGCCTATCTCGAGTCGACCAATCCGCGCAACGTTCCCTTCTACGAGAGCCTCGGCTTTGCGCAAGTCGGTATGATCCGCTCGGGCACGTCGCCCGAGATCGTACCGATGCTGCGTGAGCCGCAATGATTCATCACTCTTTTCGGCGTCCCTTCGCTCTCATCGTCGTCGTCTCACTGCTCGCAGCGTGCAAGCCGCAGGCGCAATGCGAGCCAACCGCAGCTATCGATGCTGCAGCCGAGCAGCAGGCGATCGTCGATCTCATCGGCCGCATGGAAGCTGCATGGAATCGCGGCGACTTCCGCGGCTACATGGAGGGTTTCGCGAACCCCGATGTCGTTTTCGTCTCGCGCGGACAATTCCAGAAGGACTGGCAGGGTACGCTCGATCATTACATCCGCGACTACGGCAGCTCGACGCAGACGCGCGGCACGCTGCACTTCTTCGACATCAAGGTCGAGATGCTCGGGCCGGATGCGGCTCAGCTGATCAGCCGCTACAAGCTCGACCGTCCGCAGCACCCGCAGGACGGTATCAACACGCGCCTGATGCGCAAGCGCGACGGCAAGTGGGTCATAGCGCTGAACCACGTTTCATCGCGCGAGACGCAATAGCTCGTCAGCATCGCGCGTGAGCCGATGCTGCTGGCCGAGTGAATTGGACAGGGCTTCGACCGAGCGTCGCGCATAGTCGGCAGCTGCCGACTTGTCGCCGCGCGTGCGCTTCACTGAAGCAACGACCAACAACGCTTCGCCCACGTCGGCACTCTGACGCGGCTCGCGCGCGATCGATTCCGACAGCCGCAACGCGGCCAGGGCAAACGATTCGGCTTGCTCCAGCTGACCTGCCTTCGCGTAGACCTGCGCCGCCGTCGTGAGTGCAGCGCTGAGGAAAGGCGCGGGCGCGGCCTGCGGATACCCGAACTCTGCGAGCGACGCGTCGATCGACGAGCGCGCCTGCTCGATGTTTCCTTGCAGCAGCTCGATCTCAGCTTGCGTTCGATAGAGATCGGCGAGGCGGTCACGATTCCCCGTCGCATTAGCGCTCCACGCGGCGCGCACTTGATCCAGCATCGACCGCGCCTCAGCGTACTTGCCTGCGAGCATGAGCGAGCGCGCGAGATGATATTCGGCGACGATAACCCAGAACTCTCCGCCGAGCTCGCGTGCCTGATCGCGTGCAGCAGTCAGGAGCTTGCGCGCCTCGTCCTGGCGATCCAGGCGATTCAGCACGATGCCGTAGGCGACCGCTTGCTGAGGCGTGGCGGGCTGATTGCCGCGCAGCCGTTGCGCGCGGCGGATCGCTTCGGCTGCAGCCGCTTCTGCCGCGCTGACTTCGCCTAGTCGCATCAACAGCGACGCTCGATTCGTCGCGACCGTAACCCGACCGAGCGTGCCGCCGCGGCCGTTGCGATCGAGCGCCTCGGCCGTAACGTAGTTCAGGGCGAGCGCTTCGCGGAAGCGGCTGGTGCGAAACAGCACGCCGCCGAGATCCGTCAGAACTGCGTGATACAGCAGCCCGCGCGTGTTCTGGCTCTGTTCGAGCAGCTGCTGCGCCTTGCGCAGGTTCGTTTCGGCGGTAGCGAAGTCGCGATCGTTCTCGGCCATGTCGGCCTCGGCGCGCAGGCAGTCGACTTCGGTCACGACCGGAGGATCGGGGAGACGCGCGAGCGCCGCACGCGCACCTTCGAGATGTTCCTTGGCTGATTCGTGTTGATTCGCGTCGAGGGCCGCCCGCACCGTCGTGCATTCGACGTCGGCGAGCAGGTCCGGATCGTCCACTTCGCGCGCGATCGCCAACGCCCGCGCCAGCACCTGCGAGGATTTCTCGGTGTTGCCGAGGTCCATGTAGCGACGCGACATCTGCATGAGCATGTGCGCCGCGAACTGCGGGTCCGCGCCGTAACGACGGTCGAGCAGCTGCACGCCTTTATCGACGAGCTCGAGCGGCGAAAGCGGCCGGCCTTCCGGACCGACTTCCTCGAGCATCAGACTCATGAACTCGCTCGACGCTTCGGCGCGCTGCGCCTGGAAGCGCGCCTCGTCCCGCTGCCAAGCGAGCTGATGCGCCTGCCACGCCATCATCGCGCCGAACACGATGGCAGCGATGAACACACCCGCTGCGAGCGTGAGCGGCAGTCGATGGCGCGCAGCGAACTTGCGCATGCGATACAACGTCGAGGGCGGGCCTGCGACGACGGGCTCGTCGACCAGATGACGCCGAATGTCGGCGGCGAGCTCGGCGGGCGAGCCGTAGCGGCGATTACGGTCCTTTGCCAGCGCCTTGAGCACGATCCAATCCAGATCGCCGGCGAGTCGCGCCGCGAGTTGCCGTGTGGTGAGGCCGCGATTCGCTGCACTCTGCTGCGGCTCGGGCGCAGACACACGCACGCGCACGCTCGGCGCTGCAGGATCATGTGTCAGCAGCTCCTGCACGAGTGTCGCCGGCGTCGCGTTCGGATCGGATGTCTTGAACGGCAGCGCACCGGTGAGCAGCTCGTGCAGCACGACGCCGAGCGAGTACACGTCGGCGCGCGTGTCGACGTCGAGGGGCGAGAGCTGCGCCTGCTCCGGGCTCATGTATTCCGGCGTGCCGATCAGATGCCCGATCATCGTGTGCGCGCGACTCGGCTGATGATCGAGCGCCACGGCCTTGGCGATGCCGAAGTCGATCACCTTGGGGCTCGGCTTGCCGTCGATCTCGGTCACCAGCAGATTGCCGGGCTTGAGATCGCGATGAATCACGCCTTTGTGATGCGCGTGCTGCACGGCTTCGCAGACCAGCACGAACAGCGCCAGGCGCTCGTCGATGCCGAGGCGGTGCTGGTCGCAGTACTTCGTCAGCGGAATGCCCGGCACATATTCCATCGCGAAGTACGGCCGGCCATCGTCGGTCGTGCCCGCCTCGACGATGTGCGCGATGTGCGGATGACTCATCATCGCGAGCGCCTGGCGTTCCAGCTCGAAGCGCGCGATGACCTCGCGCGAGCCGGTGCCGGCCTTGACGATCTTCACCGCGACACGACGTCGTACTGGTGCAGTCTGTTCGGCGAGCCAGACTTCGCCCATCGCGCCTTCGCCGATTCGTTCCAGCAGATCGAACCCGCCGATGCGGCGCGCCGTCACGATCGGTGACTGTTCGAGCGAGCCGCTCCGCTCCGCGGAGTCATGCGCTCGCAGCAGGCGCAATATGCGCTCACGTAACCCAGCGTCGCCGCAATGCGCTTCGAGCCACGCTGTGCGCTGGCCAGCGGCGAGGTCCATGCACGCTTCGAACAATTCGCGTTCGGTCTGCAGCGTCACGCGGAGGAGGTTCCGGAAACACCGATGCGCTCGCACAGCCACGCGCGTGCGAATGCCCAATCGCGCTTGATCGTGATCGGCGAGACGTCGAGCGCGCGGGCGGTTTCCTCGACGCTCATACCGGCGAAGAAGCGCAGGCTGACGACTTCGGACAGGCGCGGGTCTTCCTTGGCGAGAACGTCGAGCGCGTCGCTGACCGCGAGTACGTCCAGATCTTCCTCAGGCGCCTGAACATCGAGATCAGCCAGCGTGACGCGGGCGCCGCCGTCGCGCTTGTCGGCGAGCTTCTGCCGTGCGTGATCGACCAGGATGCGGCGCATCGCCTGCGCGGCGGCGCCGAAGAAATGCCGCCGGTTCTCCCACGTCGAAGCTTCCGGATTCAGGCGCAGGTACGCCTCGTTGACCAGGGCGGTCGGCTGCAGCGTGTGGCCTGCGCGCTCGCGGCGCAGCCGTGACTCGGCCAGGCGCCGCAGCTCGTCGTAAACCTGCAGATACAGCTGCTCGAGCGCGGCGCGATCGCCGGCGCCTGCCGCACCGAGCAAACGGGTGACATCCCCATCGACCATCTTTTTTGATCCCCTTCGCCGGAATTCTACGCATGCAGTGGGTGAAAGACCTCAACCCCCCAACGGAGATTCACCCATGACGACCTCGAACGCGTCCCTTCGTATCGCACGCTCGCTGTTGCTCAGTGCAGCAGTGACGCTTGCCCTCGCAGCCTGTGGTGGCGGCGGCGGCTCCGGCACACAGGCCAGTACGCCTGCCGGCGGCTCCGGCGATCCGGGCCCGGGTCCCGGCCCTGCACCCGGCCCCGCTCCGGGTCCCACGCCGGGTCCCGCTGCTGGCGGCTCCGGCAAGCCCGTCATTTACGTTGCCGACCAGACGACCGCCGGCATCGATGAGCTGTACATGGTCGATCCGTCCACGCCGGGCGGCTCGGTCAAGTTGAGCGCGCCGCTGGTCGCAGGCGGCAACGTCTACGACTTCGCGCTCAGCCCAGACGGCAAATCCGTCGTCTATCTCGCCGACCAGGACATCGACACTCGCTATGAGCTGTATCGCGTGAGCCTGGCGACGCCGACCGTTGCGACGAAGCTCAACCCGCAGCTGCTGACGAATCGCGACGTGATGGACTTCGTGCAGGCACCGGACGGCAGCAAGGTCGTATATCGCGCCGACACCGCGACGATCGGCCTCTACGATCTGTATCTCGTCGATCTCGCCAATCCCGGCGTAGCGACGCAGCTGAGCGGCGCGCTTACCCCTGGCGGATCCGTCCGCAGCGGCTACTCGATCAGTCCGGACGGCGCGCGCGTGCTGTACCGCGCCGACCAGCAAGTGGTCGACCGCATCGAGCTGTTCTCGGTGGCGATCGCCAGCCCTGGCGTGTCGACGAAGATGAGCTCGCAGCTGGTTGCCAACGGCAACGTGAGCAGCGCGTTCGTTTTTAGCCCGGACAGCACCCACGTCGCGTACGTCGCCGACCAGGATGTCGATGGTGTTCTCGAGCTCTACGACACGAAGGTTGCGAACCCCGGCGTCACTGCGAAGTTGAACGGCCCGCTGACCCCGGGCGGCAACATCTGCAACTTCAAGTTCAGCCCGGACTCGCAGCGCGTTGCGTACTGCGCGGACCAGATCACGGACGACGTCACCGAGCTGTTCACGGTCGCGTTGTCAGCTCCCGGCGCAGCGACGAAGTTGAGCCCGGCACTCGTGTCCGGCGGCGACGTCAAAGCCGGCTACGAGTTCTCGGCGGACAGCAGCTTCATGCTGTACGCGGCGGACCAGGAGGTCGACGAGCGAATCGAGCTGTTCCGCGTGGACATCGCTGCACCCGGCGTCGCGACCAAGATGAACGGCGCGCTGGTGTCGGAGGGTGACGTGTGGGACTTCAAGTTCCGCCCCGACGGCACGCACGTGGCGTACATCGCGACGCAGGATGACTTGTCGGTTTACGAGCTCTACGAAGTCGACTTCGCGGCGCCGACAGCGTCGACCAAGCTCAGCGCCCCGATGACGGGCGCGGGCCTGTGGCAGTTCGAGTACTCGGATGACAGCGCGAGCGCGACGTATTCGGCGGAGCAGGACAGCACCGCCCCGGAGCTGTATCGCGTCGGCGTGTCGAGCCCGGGCACCGCGACGAAGCTCAACAGCCCGATCGCAGTGGGCGGCGGCGTGTGGGCCTTCATCGTCAAGGCAGGAGCGATCATGACGCCGTAAATTGCGGCAGGAAGAAGATCTCTCGCCAAGATCGCCAAGATCGCCAAGGAGAATTCGTAACCGAGAATTCTTACCTTGGCGCCCTTGGCGGCTTGGCGAGAGTCCTGCCTCTTCATGGAGCGAACCGCGCCCGATACTGCAGCGGCGTCGATCCCACACCTCTCCTGAACGCCCGATGCATCGTCTCCACCGTCCCGAATCCGCACAGCCGCGCGATCTGCTTGACTGACTTCTTCGACGCTTCAAGGCTACGGCGCGCCGCATCGACGCGTAGCCGCTCGACATACGCAGCTGGCGTGAAGCGCGTCTCTGCAGCGAACACGCGTGCAAATGTTCGCTCGCTCATGCTCGCGCGCTGCGCGAGCGCCGCGACCGACAAGTCCGCTTGCACGTTCTCGGACATCCACAGCAGAAGTTTGCGAATGCCCGCACGCTCTGCGACCTGCGCGGCGAGCGGCGCGCTGAACTGGCTTTGACCGCCGGGGCGGCGCAGGTAGACCACGAGCCAGCGCGAGATTTCGAGCGCCAGCTCCGCGCCGTGGTCCTCTTCCACCATCGCCAGCGCCAGGTCGATGCCGGTCGAGACACCGGCCGACGTCCACACATTGCCATCGCGCACGAAGATCCGGTCGTCTTCCACGCGACACTGCGGATTCGCTCGGCGCAGCTGGTCGCACGCGGCCCAATGCGTCACGGCTGCGCGGCCGTCGAGAACGCCGGCCCGCGACAGAATGAATGCGCCCGAGCACACGGATGCAAGACGACGCACGCGCGGCGCGAGGCGACTGACGATGGGCACCAGCGGTGCGGCATTGTCGATGGCGCCGATCAGCCCGCCGGGCACGATCAACGTATCGATCGCACCGCGCAGCGAGCCAAGAGCATGTTGTGCCGTGAGCGTGACGCCGCTGGAAGTGACGACCGGCCCGGCACGCTCCGCGACCAGTCGCACTTCGTAGCCTGCCTTGCGCCGGAGCAGGCTGGTCGCGGTGCTGAAGACGCTGGTCGGTCCGGCGATGTCGAGCAGCTCCGCCCCGGTGAAGCACGCGATGTACACGGTGGTGGTTGGCATGAATCGTCAATCTCTTGTCATATCTGCCATCGCCCTGGCGCGCATGATCTGCCTCGAAACGGAGGACTGCAACCATGACCCGACGAGAGCTGATGCAACTCGCCGCATTGGCGGGCACTGCTGCGATGACTGCGCGTATGGCCGAGGCGCAGCCGAAACCGTCCGCGATGCGCATCCAGATGCTGGTCTATCCCGGCATGACGTTGCAGGACCTCGTCGGACCGCTGCAGGTGTGGGCGGCGTGGCCGGGCGTCGAAATTCAGTTCGCGTGGAAGAGCACGGGTCCGGTGCCGACCGATTCCGGCCTGGCGGTCATCGCGACGACTTCGCTGGCGGACGCGTGGACTGCGCCCGACATCCTGTTCGCGCCCGGCGGCCTGTTACCCACGTTCGAGCTGCTCGACGACGCGGAAGTCATCGAGTTCCTGCGCACTCGCGGCGAACAGGCGAAATGGATCACCAGCGTTTGTACCGGCGCGGTGCTGCTGGGCGCTGCCGGTTTGCTGCGCGGTTATCGCGCCGCTACCCATTGGTTTGCCCGCGACTCGCTCGCAATGTTCGGCGCGACGCCATCGAACGAGCGCTGGGTCATCGACCGCAACCGCGCGACCGGCGGCGGTGTAACAGCCGGCATCGACTTCGGCCTCGCAGTGCTGGCGCACCTCGCAAGTCCCGATCTCGCCCGCATGGTGCAGCTGGCGCTCGAGTATTCGCCGCAGCCGCCGTTCCGTTCCGGCACGCCGGAGGAGGCGACGCCGCAAACGCTGGCGACCTTGCGTGCGGCATGGGGCGGCAAGCTCGGGGAGCGCATTCAGTCGAAGCTGCTGGCAGCCAGCCAACGCCTGCAAAAAGCTTGACGCAGTCAACTAATTGACCGAAAGTGGCTGGCGCCGTCCTCCATGGAGCCGCCAGTCATGACGAGTCCGCGCGCCGCCGACCCGCACATCAGCGCCGTCCGCGAGTTCAACCGTTTCTACACGCAGAAGATCGGCGTGCTCGGCGCCGGCCTGCTCGACAGCGATTACACGCTCACCGAGGTGCGCGTGCTGTACGAGATCGCGCATCGGCAGCGGCCGCTCGCTAGCGACCTCGTTCGGGACCTCGGGCTCGATGCCGGCTATCTGAGCCGCATCCTCGCGAAGTTTGCACGGCGCGGCTGGTTGAAGCGCGAGCGCTCCGCTGAAGACGCCCGCAAGGCGCATCTGCATCTGACGGCAAAGGGCAGAACGGCCTTTCAGTCCCTGGACGTACGTGCGCGCGACGAAATCGGTGCGCTGCTAGCCCCGTTACCGCGAGAAGAGCAGGCGAAGCTGCAAGGCCACCTGCAGAACGTGCAGTCGATGCTCGGTGCGTTGCCCGCGCGCACTGGCGATTTGCAGCTGCGCGAGCATCGTCCAGGAGACATCGGCTGGGTCGTGCAGAAGCACGGCGAGCTGTATGCGCAGGAGTACGGCTGGAACACTGATTTCGAGGCGCTGGTCGCGGAGATCTGCGCGAAGTTCCTGCGCGAGCTCGATCCTGCGGCCGAACGTTGCTGGATCGCGGAGCGCAATGGCGTTCGCGTCGGCTGCATCATGCTGGTGCGCCATTCGCGCACGGTCGCGAAACTGCGCCTGCTGCTCGTCGATCCGAGTCAGCGTGGCTTGGGGGTCGGCAACGCGCTGGTCACGGAATGTCTGGCATTTGCGCGCACCGCCGGTTACCGCAAGGTCACGCTGTGGACGCAGAGCATTCTGGCCGCCGCGCGCAAGCTCTACGAAGGTCATGGATTCTGTAAGATCGCCGCGGAGCCGCACGAAAGCTTCGGCGCGAAGCTGGTCGCCGAGACCTGGGAGCTGCGGCTCTAGCCGGCAAAAGTCACGCCTTTTGACGGCGCTGTCGAAAGGGCCTTGGCCGCTTTCGACCAGAAATTTGCGGAACGGATCCGCCGGGCAGGCCGTTGTCCGGTCATGATTCGCAAACTCGCAGCGGGCGGCTACCGCCTGTATTCCCGCAAGAAGGATCCGAAGACCGGCCGCCGCCGCAACCTGGGAACCTTCAAGACGCGCGCAGGTGCGGAGAAGCAGGAGCGCGCTGTGCAATATTTCAAGCGCCACTGATGCGCGAGTAGACTGCGGCGATGGCCTCACGCTATCGCGCGCTTGCTGCGTACTCGGCCGTGCTTGCCGCCGGCGCCCTCGCGTGGTTGACCGTCGAGCTGCGAGCGACTTCTGCCTTTCCTCCGGCGTGGGCTGCGGCGCTTGCAGTCGTGGCCTGTCTGTTCGTATTCCAATTCGGGTTGCGCACGCGCATCTGTCTCATCTCGATGGAGCGCGTGCCGCAGATCGGCTTGCTGCTGGTGTTCGACCCCGCGGTGGCGGCGGCGATCTGCGCGACCGCGTCCTTCATCTGGCCGCTCTTCAATCGCGCATACAGTCAGGGCTCGACGACGTTCGCAGCGCTGCGCGCCCTGCACAATGGCGCGATGACCGTCCTCATGCTGCTGGCGGCGGGTGCTGCGTACGCAGCTTTGGGCGGACAGCATCCTCTGATGCGCGTCGCCGTCGGCGACCTGTGGCCGCTCGCGGCGATGGCCATTGTCGCGCAGCTCGTGAACACGGGAGTCATGACTCT
>Ga0075431_100003467_pt1 | contig 15293 bp, 8 predicted proteins | sample RhiMetdeltSRZDD5_FD_75297 | JGI IMG/M metagenome (GOLD analysis project Ga0075431, IMG submission 75297) | Populus rhizosphere microbial communities from Tennessee, USA - Rhizosphere MetaG P. deltoides SRZDD5 | ecosystem: Host-associated > Plants > Roots > Rhizosphere > Soil | place: USA... | reverse complement strand
ACCTGCGCCGTGTCGCGCTTGTCGGCCGAGATGGTCCAAAGGTTCCACCCGCCGTCGCGATCGCTCAGGAAGACAATTTTCCTGCCGTCCGGCGACCAGCGCGGTTGGCCATCGAACGCCATGCCCCGCGTCAGTGGCGTGGCGGTGCCACCCGCGATCGGCATCGTGTACAGGTCGCCTAACAAGTCGAAGACGAGCGTCCGTCCGTCGGGCGACACGTCCACCGACATCCAGTGGCCGACGTTCGTGTCGAACGTCAGCGTGCGGGCCGGCCGGAGCGGCAGCCCTTCCTGCATGGGGTCGCGCGGGCCTCCCTGACGGGTGGCGGGCGGCGTGGCCTGGGCATGGATCGCGGATGGTGACGCGACGCTCGCCATGACGAGCGTGACGAGGCCGGCAACGAAGACATGACGCATGTTCGACTCCGGGTGAATCCGATTTCGGGGCGGACGTGACTCTCGCACGAGGCGAGCCGGTTATGTTATTGGCGGCCCCTCTTCTTCGAAAGCAGCATTAGCGAGACCACTATGTCGCGACGCCGCCAGACCACCAGCAGCGCACGACCTGCCACGAGCGCGGCACGCGCCAAGTCCGCCTCGACCGACGCTACCACTTTCGAGCCGCGCCACCCGACGCTGGTGGCGACGGGATGTTTCGCGTTGTGGATCGCGCTGCTTTCGATCCCAATGCTCACGGGGGCGTTTCTCGCCTCGCCGTACAACGACCAGTACTCATCGGGATACGCGTACCGCCACTGGGCCGCTGAGTGGACGAAGGCGCTCGGCCACGTCCCCGTCTGGAACCCCGAGATTTTCGGCGGCCTGCCGTTCGTCGCGGGGATGCACGGGGACGTCCTGTACCCGACGGCGCTGCTCAGACTCGTGCTTCCGACGCACGTCGCCATGAACCTCGGGTTCGTGCTGCACTACGTGCTCGCGGGACTCTTCACGTATCTGTTTCTGCGGCGGTGGCGGGTCTCGTGGACGGGCGCCGTGGTCGGTGGGATCGCCTTCCAGCTGTCGGGCGTGATCGGGTCGTACGTCAGTCCGGGCCACGACGGCAAGCTGTTCGTCACGACGATGCTGCCGCTCGCGCTGCTTGGTCTCACACTCGGGGTCCGCGATCGCCGACGCGAGGGCTTCGCGATCCTCGCGATTGCCGTCGGGCTCATGATGCTGAGCCCGCACCCGCAGATGGCGCAATACGCGCTGCTTGCCGCAGGGATCTTCGCACTCTACCTCGTCTTCGGCGACGGGTCGGTACAGTCCGCGAAGGAGCGTGTCCTCGCGCTTGGCCTCGCGGGCGCTGGGGTCGTCATCGGTGTTGGGATCAGCGCGATCCAGTACCTGCCATTCTACGAGTACATCCCGTACTCGCCGCGCGATGCGTCGGTCCTTCACGACTTCGCCTGGTCGTCGGCGTACGCGATCCCGTGGGCGCACATCCCGGAGCTCGTCATTCCTCGGTTCACCGGTGAGACCTTCAATCAAACCTATTGGGGACCGAACGGGCTCAAGCTCCACTCCGAGTATCTGGGGCTTCTGGTCGCTGTGCTCGCCGCATTCGGCGCGGCCGACAAGGAGCGGCGGCGAATGGTGCTCTGGCTCGGAGGCATCGGGCTTCTGTTCCTGCTCGTCGGGCTCGGGGCGTCGACGCCGTTTTTCCGGTTGTGGTGGGAGATCGTGCCATTCTCGAAGTCGATGCGCGCGCCGGGGATGGCGCTGTTCATCGTCTCGTTCGTCGTCTCGGTGCTGGCGGCGTTCGGTGTCGATCGTGTGGCAGCGGGCCGATCGCCGCGGTTTGGGCCGATGGCGCTGATCGTCGGTGGCATCGTGGCGGTCCTGGGTCTCAGCGGTGTCCTCGGCGCGGTGATCGAGTCGTTAGGCCGAGCCGTCGAAACGAAGCTGGGCTACCCGCAATGGGCCGCGCGGGCAGCGCTCGCGGCCAAGACCGTACAGTGGAGTGCGCTCGGCGCGGGGCTCGCGCTCGCCACGGCTGGCGGGGTCACGATCGCATTCTGGCGAGGTCGGATCCCGCGCGCACTCTGGGCGTCGCTCCTCGTCGCGCTCGTCGGGACGGATCTCTGGCTCAACGTGCGCTCGTTCTGGATGTACAGCCACGTCCAGAACGAGCTCTTCGCCGGCGATGCGATCAAGGCCAAGCTCAAGTCCATCCCGCGCCCGTTCCGTGTCTGGGACGTCCAGTACGGCGGGATCCCGAGCGTGTACGAGGGCGCGGCGCTCATGGCCGACAACATCGCCCAACTCTACGGGCATCACGGGAACGAGCCGCATACGTTCGACATGCTGAACGCGCGGCAGGGGTCGAGCCTCTCCTTCGCACGTGCCGGCGATCCCCGCATCCTCGACCTCTTCGCGGTGAACTATGTGATCCTCCAGGCGGAGGCGGCGCCGGACTCGCTGCCCGGTTTCCGTCGCGCGTTGTCGGGCGTGGCGGCGTCGTCGGGTGCCTCGGCGACGTTGTTCGAGCGGGAGCAACCCGTCCCGTATGCGCGATTCGTCCCGGCTGCGGCAACACCACCGTCGAGTGCTCAGGCGGTGCCGACCTTGCTCGACGCGAGCTTCGATCCGAATCGGATAGTGCTGCTCGACTCAGTGCCGGGGATGGCCCCGGGGACCGTGCCGAATCCGATGCCCCAGGCGCCGAACGTGCCGGTAACGTTCGCCGAGTGGAAGCCCGGCACGATGCGCATGCGCCTCGGCTCCCCTGCGCCGGCGGCGGGCTACGTCCTCGTCAGCGAGAACTGGGACCAGGAATGGCGCGCGACGGTGGATGGTCGCGAGGCGCCGGTACTTCGCGGCGACGTCACGCTCATCACCGTGCCCGTTCCGCCGGGGGCGCGTGAAGTCGTGCTGCAGTACGAGGGCCGTGCGTATGCTCGTGGTCGCACCGTGACGATGATCTCCCTACTGATCGTCGCTCTCGGTCTCGTCGTCCCGATCATCCTACGCCGACGAAAAGCTGATCCGGAGCCTAACGAATAGCTCGTCGCGGTCAGGACGCTTCGCGACTCGGACAGCGTGACGGGGTGGGAACAACGATTGGAACGGAAACAGCAAGAACTGCCGGATAAGCGTAACGGCGAACGGCAGGACAGGATGGACAGGAGGAACGGGATGACGGCTCGGCGCTGACGCCTCTCGCACCGACCTAACGGAAGAGGGGAACGGCCGCCCGGGACGCCACTCGCCCGGCAGGTCGTTCCCCTCCGTCACGCTTCCGGCCCAAGACATCGGCCCTGCGGGCCGTCATCGTGTTCCATCCCGTCCATCCTCCTGCGGTTCGCAGTTCAGCAGTAACCGGCCTCTTCCTGCTGGTTCCGTGCGATCGTTGTAACCACTCCCTAAAGCCTGCAGGTCGTGAGGTGTGAGCCACGCAGCGGACGGAGGCGGGAGGTGACTCCCTCCAATCCGTGCACGCATCCATCTTGGAGTCCTCCGCTCGGATCCGAGGTCGGTATGCTCGCTCGTCTCGTCGCTTCGTCCCTCGTGCTCGCCTCGGCGCTTGGCGCCGCCTCGTCGCTCACGGCGCAGGATTCGGCTCGTACCGTAGCCTCACCGCAGCCGGCGCGAGGACGTGATCTCCCGCTCGATCCCGCGCGCACCGTCTCCATCGACACCGATGAGGGATCCTGGCTCTCCCTCGACGTGTCGCCCGATGGGCGCACCATTGTGTTCGACCTGCTCGGTGACCTCTACACGATCCCGATTGGTGGGGGCGACGCCACGCAGCTGACGAGCGGGATGGCGTACGACGCCCAGCCGCGCTTCAGCCCCGACGGCAAGCTCATCGTGTTCACGTCGGATCGCGACGGCGGTGACAACGTCTGGACCATCGACGTCGCGACGAAGCAGACGAAACAGATCACTCGCCAGAAGACGTTCCGGTATCGTTCGCCGGAGTGGACGCCCGACGGCGGTTACATCGTCGTCGCGCGCGCAACCGGACCCATCGGGACATCGAAGCTCTGGATGTTCCACAAGGACGCGGGCGGCGGGACGCAGCTCATCCGTGACCCACAGCCGCTCCTCGCCGGCAACTTTCAGCTCAGCACGCTCGGGCCCGCGTTCGGGAAGGAGGACCGCTTCATCTGGTACGCGCAGCGTGCGGGGTCGTGGGAGTACAATGCTGGCCTGCCGCAGTACCAGATCATGACGTTCGATCGCCAGACGGGTCGCCGCGAAGCGCGAGCCAACCTCTACGGTTCGGCGTTCCGGCCTGCCGTGTCGCCCGACGGAAAGTGGCTGGTGTACGGATCGCGCTACGAGACGCAGACCGGCCTCCGCATCCGTGATCTCGAGACGAGCGAGGAGCGGTGGCTGGCGTACCCGGTGCAACGTGACGAGCAGGAGTCGGTCGCGTCGCTTGACGTGCTGCCGGGCTACTCGTTCACTCCGGATGCGCAGGCCGTCGTCGTCTCGTATGGCGGCAAGATCTGGCGCGTTCCGGTGACGTGCCCCAACGCCCGGGGTGCGGCCGCCGCCGCGCGCGATCCGCGGTCGAACGGAGCCTGCCCGCCGACGCCGATTCCATTTCGCGTGCGCACGCAGCTCGGGATCGGCCCGAAGCTCGCCTTCAACTACAAGGTCGACGACGCCGCCGAGTTCACCGTTAGGCAGATCCGGGATGCCGTGCCGTCGCCTGACGGGAAGCGGCTCGCGTTCGTGTCGATGGACCACCTGTACGTCATGGACTTTCCCAGCGGGACGCCGCGACGCCTCACGGACCTGCAGGGGAACGACGCCCAGCCAGCCTGGTCGCCCGATGGACAGTGGATCGCGTTCGTGACCTGGACGCGCGAGGGCGGCAGCCTGTACAAGATCCCGGCGGCCGGCGGGCGTCCGACGCAGCTCACGATGGGGAACGCGCTCTACGTGCAGCCGGCGTGGTCGCCGGACGGCAAGCGTATCGTGGCGATGCGAAGCCCCGCGCAAACCGTGCGCGAGTCCGGCGGGTTCGCTGGGCCGGCGGAGCTCATCTGGGTCCCGGCGGCGGGAGGGCGCGCGACCTTCATCGCGAGCGCGTTAGGCAGGAACGGCCCGCACTTCACCAGCGACACGGGTCGCATCTACATGTACGGCCAGGGTGAAGGGCTGGTCTCGATCCGGTGGGACGGAAGCGACCAGCGTACGCATCTGCGCGTGACTGGCGCGCGCTTCCCCGAGCCCGCGCCCGGCGGGCCGGCCGGCGCCCCTGCGGCCGTCGTGCGGATGGCGCCGAAGGGCGACCAGGCGCTCGCGCAGATTGCGACCGACCTGTACGTCGTGCCCGTGCCCTTCACCGGCGAGGCGCCGTCGATCTCGCTCGCCGATCCGACGGCGGCGGAATTCCCGGCGCGACGACTCACTGACGTCGGCGCGCAGTTCCCGAGCTGGAGCGCGGACGGCAAGCGCGTCCACTGGTCGATCGGGAGCTCGCACTTCGTGTACGACCTCGATCGCGCTCGCCAGTACGACGACTCGGTCGAGGCGGCTCGGCGTGCGCGTGGCGACACTGCCGGTGCGCCGGGTGCGGCGCGTCCCGGGACGGACACGACCGCGCGCACGACGGGGCCGGCGGGGAATCCGCGCGGGTACCAGCCGGTCGAGACGCGCATCACGCTCAGGATGCGGCGCGATATTCCCGAAGGCGTCGCGGTCTTCCGGAACGCGCGCGTGATCACGATGAAGGGCGACGAGGTCATCGAACGCGGTGATATCCTCGTCCGCAACAACCGAATCGTGGCCGTGGGCCCGGCCGGCACCCTCCAGGTGCCTAACGGCGCCCGCGAGATCGACGCCGCCGGCAAGACGATCGTCCCCGGCTTCGTCGACACGCACGCGCACCTGCGGCTCCAGCAGGGCGTCCATCAGCAGCCGTGGTCGTACCTGGCGAACCTCGCGTACGGCGTCACCACGACGCGCGACCCGCAGACCGGTACGACGGACGTGCTCGCGTACGAGGATGCCGTGCTGGCCGGGATGGCGGTCGGCCCGCGCATCTACTCCACGGGCCCCGGCCTCTTCGGCACTGGTTACGTCCCGAACATGGGTGAGGACATCAAGGACCTCGAGCATGCGCGTCGGATCATGCGGCGGTACAGCCAGTACTACGACACGAAAACGCTGAAGATGTACATCGCCGGGAATCGGCAGCAGCGGCAGTGGATCATCATGGCCGCGAAGGAGCAGCAGATCATGCCGACGACCGAGGGCGCCCTCGATTATCGGTACGACATGACAATGACCATCGATGGCTACGCTGGCCTCGAGCATTCGCTGCCGATCTTCCCGCTCTACAAGGACCTCGTGACCGTGATGGCCCAGAGCGGAATAGCGTACACCCCTACGCTGCTCGTCGCGTACGGTGGTCCGTGGGGCGAGAACTACTTCTACACCACCGAGGACGTCTACAACGACCCGAAGCTCCGCCGGTTCACGCCGTACGAGGTGCTGGCATCGGTGACGCGTCGTCGGGTGCGCGGGAGCTTTGGCGGGGGCAACTCCGGCGGCTGGTTCATGAAGGAGGAATACCCGCACTTCGGCATCGCGAAGGTCGCAAACGACATCGTGAAGGCGGGCGGGCGCATCGGCGTCGGCAGCCACGGCCAGCTCCAGGGGCTCGGCTACCACTGGGAGCTGTGGCTCGTGCAGAGCGGCGGGATGTCGAACCACGACGCGTTGCGCGCGGCGACGATCTTCGGCGCGGAGGCGATCGGCCTCGCCAGCGATCTCGGGTCGATCGAGGCTGGGAAGCTCGCGGACCTGGTGGTGCTGGACGCGAACCCGCTCGAGAACATCCGCAACTCGAACACGATTCGCTACGTGATGAAGAACGGCCGACTCTACGACGGCAACACGGTCGACGAGGTCTGGCCACGCCAGCGAAAGATGGACCCCGTACCTGGTATCATCGACAGTCCACTGCCTAACGGAACGCCGTAACACCACCTGCTTACTGGCTGCGTCGTAGTCCGTACGCCGCGTCATCCAGCGCGGCCGTTCGCTTGCTCAACGCGGCGTAGTTCTTTTGGAATGTCGACACGATCTGTCCCGGGGTGCCTGCCGGAGGCCGATGATGCCAATCGATTCGGCCGTTGTCGATCATGTCGCTGCACGCCTCGGATTCGCATGCCAATGTCCATACAAGCTCACGCGCCGACTGTGAGCGTTCGTGTGGCCGGTAGTCGAACTGGTCGTGAGGCAAGGCACATATCACCCGGTCGAACGCGCCGGACTCGATGGCGTGGCGCTCGATGAAGAACTCACGTTGGCTCATGCTTGCTCCTTCGGGACTCGAGGAACAGACCTATACCCGCTGAATCCGGATAGCCGTGTACGTTGCTTCGAGATCGGCGACGAGTTGTACAAACGCAGGCTCGTGCCGGATGTTCTGGAGATGCGGATCGATCTTGAAGAAGGGCCAGCACGGATTGCCCGTATCAACACTCCGCTGGAGCCACGCCATCGCTTTCGCGGTGTCACCGAGTATGGCGTAGACGCAGGCGACTTGATAGTAGGTGTGGTGGTCATGCCCCTTCGTTATCGGAAACTCGAGCGATCTCCGAACGCAGTCGAGCGCAGGGCCCGTCTCATTTCGCCGGGCGTGGATGATGGCCTGAAGGCTGATCATCAGCGGTTCATCGGGAACGAGCTTCAGGCCCGTGACCAACCGCTGCTCGGCTAACGTCAGGTCTCCCGTCATCAATGGAGGCAGGGCGCCGAAGCAGAGAGCTTCCATACTGGTTGGTGATTCCTTCAACCACGCCGCCGCCGCCTCCTCGGCGCGCGCGAAATCGCCGCTGTAGAGGTGGATGTACTCGAGATTGTACGTGCGATTCTTCGGATTCGACCGCTGCGCGTGCTCGTGAGCCATGCGCGCTTCGTGGAACCGTCCGATGTGCATGCAGATCGCCGCCATCCGGTTGTGAGCCCGATCAAAATTCGGTCGCGCTGCCAACACGTGTTCCAACGCGGCGATCGCCTCGGCGTGCTGAAAGTTCTTTGCGGGACTCCACAGGATCGCGGAGCGGGCCCAAAAAGCCTCGGGACATCCTGGGTCCAGCTCGAGGGCACGGCGGCAGTGGTGTTCCGCCTTGTCGAGCCACGTCCGCCCGCCATAGGTGAAATTGATCTGCATCGCGACGTGAGCGAGCCATGCGTGGGCGAGCGCGAACTCGGGATCGCGCTCGACGGCGATGGAGAGATGCGCGGCCGCGCTCTGCAGCACGTCCTGCTGGTCCGAGGCGCTTTCGCGCAGGCCCGCCATGAATTCAGCATACGCCTCAGGATCGCTGCTATAACGATCACGCGCCTTCGGAACGGTCGACGCGAATCGGCTCTGTAGCGACGCCACGACGCGACGGCCGATCTCGTCCTGCACCTCGAACACGTCGTCGAGGTCGAAGTCGTACTTCTCGGACAGCGTGACCTTGTGCGTCGTCGCATCGAACAGCTGAACGGAAACGCGCCAGTGCGAACCGAGTCGCTGCACCGTTCCCTGCAACGAGTGACGGACGTGGAGATCGCGGCAGACCTGAGCAGGTTCGGTGGCGGCCGCATAGTTCAGGATCGCGGACGTTGGTGCAACGACCACGTCCTGCAGGTTGCCAAGGATCGTGATGAGCGAATCGGCAAAGCCAAGCGACAGCGCCTTCGTCGCCGCGGCATCATTCAGAAAAACGAACGGCAGAACGGCGACGGACGCCAGTTGCTTCCGTGTCGAGTGGCTGGGCTCGATCGATTCCGCGGACGGCGTCGCCAGGGCGTCGAGTACTGCTTCGGCATTTGGATACCGTTCTGCAGGGTGCTTCCGCAGCAGTGTCTCGACGACGGCGGCGAGATGCGGACTGACCACGGTCGGATCGATCGCCGGCGGATCGTCGTTCAGGATTGCGTACATCGTCGCCATCGACGTTGGCCGCACCCATGGGTGTCGGCCCGTAAGCATTTCGTGAAGGATGATGCCGAACGCAAACAGGTCGCTCCGCGAATCGACGTCGTTGCCCTGGATCTGTTCCGGAGACATATAGGCCAGCGTCCCCATAATCTGTCCGGTCCGACTGAGTCCACTGGTCTGAGGACTCCTGCCTTGGTCGTTAGGCGCGCCCCGCACCCACTTCGCCAGGCCGAAATCCATCACTTTCACGTAACCATCCACGCGGACCATGACGTTTTCCGGTTTCAGGTCGCGATGGATCACGCCGGCGCGATGGGCAGCGCCGAGGGCGTGGAGCATCTGTCGTGCGATGGCAACGGTGCGATCGAGGGGGAGCCCGCGCTCAATTCCCATGCGCAGCGTTTCGCCATCGATCAATTCCATGACGAGGTAGTTGGCACCGACGTCGTGGACGGTGCACACGTTCGGATGATTCAGCGCGGCGACCGCGCGCACCTCACGATCGAAGCGCTCACTGAATCGTTCCTCGGCGACCTTTATGGCGACTTCTCTGCCGAGCCGGGCATCGAACGCTCTGTAGACCTGGCCCATCCCGCCGGCGCCGAGAAGGCCGAGAATCCGATAGGGTCCCAGCTGCGATCCCGGACCCAGTGGACCGGGACTTTCCTCGAAGGTGGCCGGGTTCTCACGGGTCATGTGTTCGTGCGCCGGTCAGGAGGTCGCTAAGGTACGGCGGGGGAATTCCGCCGGCCATACGCTCCGTCGCGGGTAACTCTACAGGCTCGGGATGATCTCGAAGCAGCCGAGAGTCGGCTCGCGCTATTCTGCCGCGTTCGTGTGCGATGCGATCGCGCAGCGCTCCGCACGAGGGAAGGAGGGAGCTCGGTAGTCGCTATTTGCGTCTCGCCAGTCGCTCCACGACGTCGTAGTGAAATCGCAGGAACCTGTGTAGGTCGCTTTCGAGCACCCGCTCCTGGTCGCTGTGCGGGCCGAAGCCGCGCTGCGCTTCCTCCACGTCCGCGGCCGGGTCGATGCCATAACATTGCATCCCACGCGCCCTGAGATACGCCATGTCAGTGGCGCCGGGGACGAGATACGGCAGCGTCGTCACGCCATAGTGCCGCGTGATGGCCTCTTCGATCACGCGGAACGCTTCGTTGTTGATCGCCGACGGCGCTGCAGCGCATGCGACGCTCCTCACGAGGACTTGTCGGCCGGCGTTCGGGAGTTTGCAGGCAGCCAGCGCGATCTAAAGCGAGACGTATTAGCAGTCCAGCGCCCGCAGTTGAGCTGGCGAGCGCCTAAAGAGGCGGGCGCCGGAAGGTTGACAGTACGTGGAGGTTGCGAAGCGCACAACCCGATGCCGTCGATCTGGCAGCGCAACGAACGTTAGGCGTCGCGGTTGCCGTCCGAAATAGATCGTTAGGTGCTTCTAAGCTCAGATGAGCGGTTAGGCGTTATTAACCGCCAGCGGTTAGAGCAACTGCCCAAACCATGAGGGACTCGACGACGCCACCACCTGAACACAAGTTGCTACCGTCGTGACTCCGGCGCGCGATCGCGACGGTCATCAGCTCGTACGTGCCGAGGATCGAAGCGATCGCCGAGCTGTCGAAGGGTGCTGTCGACAACCTCCACTCTCACGGAGAGTAATGTCGCGAGAAATTAGCCGTCGTGACTTCCTCACGAAGACCGCGCTCGCGACCTGCGCACTCTCCAGCGCGAGCTTGCCTGCCGGACTCACGCTCCCGCACATCCGTCTCAAGCGTCGGGGCGGGCCGAAACGGGTGGTCGTCGTTGGAGCGGGCCTCGCGGGCCTCACTGCCGCGTACGAGCTCGTGCAGGCGGGACATGACGTGACCGTCCTCGAGGCGCAGACGCGCGCGGGCGGGCGAGTGCTCACACTGCGCTCACCGTTCGGCGAGGGGCTGTATGCCGATGCAGGCGCTACGCGAATTCCGGACAACCACGAGTGGACCCTCAGGTACGCCCAGATGTTCGGGCTACCTCTGGAGCCGTTTCAGCCCGCTGACCGGGCAACGGTTTACCACCTCCGCGGCAGAAGACAGATCGACGCACCAGGCGCGAGTCTTGAATCGCCGTACGCACTCGCCGAGAAAGAAAGAACGTCCGGGCTCTCGGCAGTGGTCCGCGTAGAAGTGGAGCGAGCCATTGAGGACGTCGGCGATCCCACTCGACCTGGATGGCCATCGCCATCGCTCCGTGCCTATGACGAGCTCTCGTTTGACCAGTTCCTGAGGAGCCGCGGCGTTTCGGCAGAGGGCATCGAGTTGCACCGGGCGTTGGCGGGCGGCTACGACTATGGCGCCATGTCGGCTCTGTGGGTGATCCGCAACCGGTTCTGGCGGCAGAAGACGCAGCGGTATTGGAAGATTACCGGTGGCAACGACCGTCTGCCCGACGCGTTCGCGACGCGCCTTGCGGAACACATCCGCTACGGAGCGCAAACAGTGCGAATCGAACAGGATGAGCGGACCGTTCGAGTGACGTATGTCCAGGCAGGGTCACCTCACGCAGCCGGCGCCGACCACGTGATCTGCGCCGTACCGCTGCCGCCGCTGCGACAAATCGCCGTCCCGGGGTTGTCCGAGGAGAAGCGACGGGCAATTCGCGAGATCCCGTATTTCAACTGCACCAAAGTGTTCCTGCAGATGCGACGGCCATTCTGGACGGCGCAGGGGCTGTCAGGATTCGCGCTGACGGACCTGCCTGTGCAGGAGGTGTGGAGTCTGGCACACGGCGAACGCAGCAGCCGGGGCATTCTCCTGGCTTATATGGTTGGCGACAACGCGTTGCGCATGGCAGGGAAGCCGGAGAGCGAGCGGATTCGCACGACACTCGAGTACATGGAGCGTATATTCCCTGGGGCGCGTGAACATTTCGAGGGCGCCGCGACGAAGTCATGGGATCAGGACCCGTGGGTGCGCGGTGCTAACGCCTACTTCAAGCCCGGCCAGATGACCACACTCGCCGGTGTCGTTGGTCGCGCGGAGGGCCGGATCCATTTCGCGGGCGAACACACGTCGGCCTGGAACAACTGGATGCAGGGAGCGCTGGAATCTGGTCATCGGGTTGCCGAGGAGATCAACTCACCGGGATAACGGCCGAGAGGGCAACCGAATGCGCCTCGCCACGATCTTCTCGTGCTGGCGTAGGGGCATCCCTGACTGGCACCGACTTCTGACTTGCCCGACTGTACCTCCTCCCCGCTCACCGATTGGTGCCGACCAGCATGGGCACGCCATGAGGCCGTCGCGTAGTTCCGTAACGCGCTTGACCCGGCGCGCCTTCCTCCGCGTTGGTGCCGTGTTGCCGCCGGCGTTCCTCGGCGCGCTCGCCGCCTGTGACGTGCGCGACTTTGCGTACCGCCACGGCGGGAAACGACGACTCTCCATCGGGACCGCCGGCACGGGCGCCACGATCTACATCTACGGCGGCGCGATTGCGAAGGTCATCAGCACGTACGTTCCAAAAGTCGAAGCGACCGCCGAGCTGACGGCAGGTGCTGTCGACAACCTGAGACTCCTGCTGCGGGGAGCAGTAGATCTCGCGGGCGTCATGAGCGACGCTCTCGATGACGCGCTCCAGCGTCGCGGCGCGTTCGCTGGCGGCCCTGCCGCGCCGGCGCGGACGCTCGTGAACCTCTACCGCACGGGGATGCACCTGGTGACCTTCGCGGACCTCCGCATCGAACGGCTCGGAGATCTCCGCGGGCGTCGCGTCTCGACTGGCGCGCCGGGGGCGGGCACCGACAACATGGCGCTCCGTGTGCTCGCAGCCGGCGGTCTCGATCCCGATCGAGACCTGCGCCGCGAGCGCCTCAGCTTCGCCGCCTCGGCGGAGGCGATGAAGGATGGAAAGCTGGACGCGTGCTTCATCGCCGGCGCCCTCCCCAACCCGTCGGTGATGGACCTCGCGCGCACGCACGGCCGACGGCTCCGTCTCGTGCCGCTCGATGAAGTCCTCCCGACGCTACAGCGGCAGTTCGGCCCGAACGTCTACCTCCCCTTCGACATCCCCCGCGGCGTCTACCCTGGTGTCGACGCCACCGTGCCGACCGCCGGAGCCAACCAGTTGCTCGTCGCCGACGAGCGGCTGGACCAAGCGCTCGTACACGACATCACGCGAGCGCTCTTCGACCATCATGCGGAGCTCGTGGCGGTGCATCCGGCCGCGCGCGAGCTCACCTTGCGGTCGGCCGTCACCGGCTCACCGGCCCCCTACCACGAGGGAGCGATCCGGTACTTCCGGGAGGTGGGCGCGTGGCGCGCCTAACGGTAGACAGTCCGCGAACGTTGGCGGAGACGTTCGATGCGACCACGATGCCGCCGCCCCAAGACGCGGCGCCTTCGGCGGCGGCGCTCATCGAGGAGTTCGAGAGCGAAGCCGCCACGCGCCCCCTTCACGGTCGCATGGCGCTCGTCGCGACCACGCTCGCGGTGGGAATCGCCTGCTATGCCTTCTACTGGGTCGTCGCGGTCGTCGAGACGCAGCTCTATCGCACGAGCTTCCTGCTCGTCGTGCTCGTACTGACGTTCCTCGTGTACCCGGCGCGACGCGCGACGCGTACGCACATCACGGCGGTCGATTGGGCGCTCGTGGCACTCGCCGTCGTCGCGCTGGGATGGCCGATCGTCGACCTCGCAGATTTCCCCTACCGCGCGGCCACGCCGACGTCAATTGATCTCGCGCTCGGCGTCGTCACCATCCTGATCGTCCTCGAGGCAACTCGTCGCACGGTAGGCTGGGTGCTTCCCGCCACCGCGCTCGCCTTCCTGCTCTACGCGTATCTTGGACCGCTGTTCGATCTCGTTGGACTCGGCTGGATCGCACACCGCGGGTACGATCTCGATCGCCTGATCGGTGCGCTGTATATGACGCTCGAAGGCATCTTCGGCGTACCGCTCGATGTCGCGTCCACCTACATCGTGCTGTTCGGCATCTTCGGCGCGGTGCTCGAGGCGTCGGGCGCCGGTCGGTTCTTCATTGACTGGGCGATGGCGGCGATGGGGCGTACGGCCTCGGGCTCCGCACCCGGGCGCGCCGTCACTACCGCCGGTTTCCTGCTCGGCACCGTCTCTGGAAGTGGCGTGGCGACGACCGTGACCCTCGGCTCCGTATCGTGGCCGCTGCTGCGCCGCGCCGGCTACCCGGCGGAGGTCGGCGGCGCGATCCTCGCCGCGGCGGGAATAGGTGCCATCCTCTCCCCGCCAACGTTAGGCGCGGCGGCCTTCCTGATCGCCGAGTTTCTGAACATCTCGTACACGCAGGTGCTCGTGATGGCGACGCTGCCGACGGGGCTATACTATCTGTCGGCGCTGCTCATGATCGAGGCCGATTCGCGTCGGCTGGGCACGCGCGCCGTGAGGACGCAGTCGCTGGCACTCATGCGACTGACGATCACGTACGGCTACCACTTTCTCCCGCTCGTCGCGATCACCGTGATGCTGGCAGTGGGAATGACCGCCTTCCGCGCGGTGCTGTGGGCGACGGTCCTCACTTTCCTTCTCAGCTTCCTCCGTCGCGAGAGCGCCCTCGGACCGCGTCGGTTGGTGCGTGCGCTGGAGTTGGGCGGGCGCAGCGTACTCTCGGTGGCCGCGACGACGGCCACGGCGGGGATCATCGTCGGCGTCGTCACGCTGACGGGGCTCGGGCTCAAGCTCGCGGGGCTCATCGTCGCCCTCGCCGCGGGCAGTCTTCTGCTGACCGTGATCTACTCGGCGCTCGCGGTGTGGATGCTCGGGCTCGCGGTCCCCGTCACAGCGTCCTACATCATCGCGGCTGTCATGATCGCGCCCGCGCTTGTTCAGGTGGGTGTCGCCCCGGTCGCAGCGCACATGTTCATCTTCTACTACGCCGTGCTGAGCGAGGTGAGTCCGCCGACCGCGCTGTCGCCATTTGCTGCCGCGGCGCTCACCGGCGGGAACGCCTTCCGCACGATGATGCTGACGTGGAAGTACACGCTGCCGGCATTCGTCGTCCCGTTCGTCTTCACGCTCGATCCATCGGGTATGGGGCTCCTCATGCAGGCGCCGCTCGCGACGGTGGTGTGGACGACGCTGACGGCGGCGGCCGGCGTTGCGGCGTTCGCGGCGGCATTCGGCGGATGGATCCGAAGTGCCGCGACCGCTCCTGAGCGCATTGGTGCGGGCATCGCGGGAGTGCTGCTGATCGCGCCCAGCGTCGCTGCCGACGTCGCCGGCGGGATTCTAGCGCTGATCGTGGGCCTGGTGCACCGCGCGCGAGTGAAGACGAATCGCGTACCTTAGCACCACCGTGCCGCGACCGACCATGAATCTCCGCGAACAGCTTGAACGAACGCTCGGCACGACCTACACCCTCGAGCGCGAGCTCGGTGGCGGCGGCATGGCGCG